>Ga0208035_1000092_pt1 | contig 24320 bp, 15 predicted proteins | sample June2015DPH_11_1_FD_184704 | JGI IMG/M metagenome (GOLD analysis project Ga0208035, IMG submission 184704) | Peatland microbial communities from SPRUCE experiment site at the Marcell Experimental Forest, Minnesota, USA - June2015DPH_11_10... | ecosystem: Environmental > Terrestrial > Soil >...
GGTTGTGACCAGCGTTACTGAGCCGGCGAACGGGCTGACGTCTGTAACCGTGATGGTGTCGGTGGCGGTCTTGCCCTGAGTTACGGACAATGTTGTCGCCGAGGGCTTGATGGAGAAGCTTCCGGTCGATGACACGACGGTAAGCGCGATGGTGGTTGACGAACTCAGTGAGCCGGATGTTCCGGTGACTGTGACGGTAGAGGTTCCAACAGTGGCCGCGGCGGTAGCTGTGAAAGTAATCACGCTGGTCGCGGTGGTGGGGTTGGTGCTATAGGTGACGGATACGCCGCTAGGCAGGCCGGTTGTGACCAGCGTTACTGAGCCGGCGAATGGGCTAACATCCGTGACTGTAATGGTGTCGGTCGCAGTGCTGCCTTGAGTTACGGATAGAGTGGTTGCCGAGGGCTTGATCGAGAAGCTTCCAAGTGAGGTTGAGCTTGCAAGAACTGGATAGGCGTCTTGAACCAACTGCACGAACTCAGTCAGCCAGAATGTGCCGGCGGACGGGGGATTCGGAATCGAGTTCGCAATAGTGTCGGCGCCGGCTTGCGGGTTCGCAGTGACCGGGTTGCAGTTCGGATCGCCATCAGTTGCAGTTACTCCGTTGTATACGCTGCCTGGATAGTTGCCGTCAGCTTCTCCCGGAGGCTTGACCCAGACGTAAGCGCTTACGCCGGTGGTGGGATTCGCTGTCGGCAGTTCGCCGATGCCGGCATTCTCCTGGTTGCACCACTGTCCAGAGGAATTGCGCAGATCGATCTTGCTTTCGTTTACAAAGGTGTCTATGACGGTGCTCGAGCCCGCAGCGGTGGGCCGCGTTGTGTAGGCGCTGCTGCCGCCGCCGTTAGCGGCAGAGGTGTTGCCCCAGCCGTTGCGCGAGGTGTCGATCAGGAAGCCAATTGTCGATGGGAAGCCGCCGCCGGGTGTATGCGCCTGGCCACGCGGGTCGGTGTAGCCAGCCGTGGCCGAGGCGGTCAGGGCCTGCAAGAAGAAGGTTTTGTAGGAGAGCTCATCAATCGCCGGATCCCATTGATAGAAGTCGCCGGTAAAGATGCCGCTGGTAAGGTTGGTGTTGGTTTCCGGTCCGCCCGCAACCTCATCCCAAACTATGTAGGGTTCTGTGAGAGGGCCATAGTTGGCGGTGTTGGTGATGAATCCGTCAATGGTGGCATATCCAGCCGACATCTGCTGTACGAAACTGCTGAAGAATGCTACGGCATAGGCTGTGTTGGAAGTCCAGCCGAGCCAGCCGTGGTGGCCAATGTCCAGATAGTTGTATACGTTCGGCAATTTGTGGAAGGTGTTGGCCGCGTAGGTAATGCCCTGATAGTAAACGCCGGTCGACGGAATATTCTCGACGGGGGTAGCCAATTGGGTCCAGTTTGCCGCCAGGCCTGCGTTGCTTACGCCGCCGTTGGCAGCGACGCAGTTGGCATCGGAGAAGCTGACGCCGGTGTTAGTAAGCAGGTTTGGCAGCGAGTCGTCCTCGATCACCAACACGAAGCGAACATTCGAGGGAGCCGCGGCCAGAATGTTGTAGATCGGAGTAATGTAATCGTTCTCGTACTCCTGAATGCCTGTGCCCGTGAGCGCAGTGGTGTAGCCCTTGGGGATGTCGCCGCCGGCGATGCTGAGTTCGCCGTTGGAGGCCAATGCCGCGCAATCGCGATCGGGAAGATCGTAAATAACGAGCTGGACGACGATCTCGGCGCCGTTGGCTTGGGCAACCGCGGCGTTGATATGTCCCTGGAGGCCCAGGCGGTTGCTGTTCACCGAACCACCCGCGATGGCCGCGATGCGGTCCAACCAAACGAATGTCGGCTGCTTTGCGACTGTAGCCATCTGGCCCGCGAGCGAAGGCTCGGCTGCTTGTGCAGTGGCAACTTCAGCAGCGTAATCGGGGCTGACGTATACCGTTGCGCCGACATACGGATTGGCAACGTGGGTTTGCGCGAAGGCGCTCGGTACTACAAGTGTGAGTAGTGATACCGCGAGTACCGCTAAGTACCCGCTCAGGTGGCGAGCAATTGTCCGCGCACAAGTGGGATTGAACTCCTGGAACATGATTTCTCCTTTGCATCACTCATTGCTGAGTGCCTTTCGCAACATGATGCCGGTATCAAAACGCAAGTCCGCGAGCCGGGGCGGTAATCAACTGACCCGAGGCATTGAATCATACGAATTGTCAGTGGTACAGAAAATGCAGAAAGGAGAAAGAAACAGTCGAGCAAGTCCCGCGAAAAAATAAGAAAAAGCGCGGGCTTTGAAACAAATGCGCATTCTCAATCGGAATGCTATGTCAAAGACAGATGCTTGCAGGCAAGGAATCTATCAAACAGTAATCAAATCCGGCGGCAAAAGCCCCGGCAATCTACTACGCGCATCTAAGAATTCACTTCCTCGAAGCTTGCGTTCGTAGAACAACAGCATGTAGCTAAAACGTTTGAGCAATAGAAAGTCAAGTTACCAATAGTGTGCACTATAGTAATCATAGTAATACGCCGATTGGCCTCGGGTTGATTGTCTGGATTTTCTACCGAAGTAACTGACGAAGTACATGAATGATTTCAATGATTTACCGTGATATAGAGAATGTCTGGATGGGGTTTCTGATGCTGGTTATGACACCTGAGGTAAGCAGGAAAATGCGCGTTGGAACCCGTTAATCGACCTCTGAATTCGCTCCAACGGTACTGTCAATGACAGACGGATGTAACCGGAGCGTCCAAAACCGGTGCCTGGAACGGCAAGCACGCCTTCTTCGGCTAGCCGCTTGGTGAATGCAATGTCGTCGGGGATGGGCGTCTTGAGGAAGATGTAGAAAGCGCCTTCCGGACGCCTCACTTCGTATCCAATGGCCGCAAGCGCATCGCAAAGCACATTCCGCTTGTGTTCGTAGGGAGCCACGTCGACCGTTTCATCGGCTGCTTCAAGCATGACCCACTGCCAGATGGCGGGCGCGTTGATAAAACCGAGAATGCGATTGCTGAAAGCGCAGGCGCGGCGCAGATTTTCGGCATCTTCGAGTTGCGGCGAGAGGGCCAGATAACCGATGCGCTCGCCGGGCAGTCCCAACGACTTTGACCACGAGTTGCATATCGCCGTTTGTGCAATGAGCGAAGCCACCTCGGGCTGGCGCTTTCCGTCATAGACGAAGGACTTGTAAGGCTCGTCGCTGATGACGGTTATGGGATGGTCTGCGCGCGCGAGAATCGTTTGCAAATCGCGCAGCACGCTTTCCGGATAGACGCGGCCGGTGGGGTTATTGGGCGTGTTAAGAATGATGGCGCGCGTGCGCGGGGTGATGGCCGCCTGAATGCTCTCTATGTCGGGCAGGAAGGAGGCATCGGCTTCTACCGGGACCATGCAGCCGCTGTGGTTGGCGATATAGAACGGGTATTCGGAAAAGCAGGGCATTAGTACGATGACTTGGTCGCCTGGGTCGAGGATCGACTTGAGGATTACGTTGCAGGCGCCCGCCGAGCCAACCGTCATGAAGACATCCTCTGCGGTAAACTGCAGGCCAGTTTCTCTGCGCAGCTTTTTGGCGACGGCCTCGCGGACTTGCGGGTAGCCGGGATTGGGCATATAGCCATGCGAGCCGGGACGGTTGCCGGCAGCAATTCGCCGCAACGCATTGAGCACCGCGGGCGGCGGTTCGACATCGGGATTGCCGAGAGAGAAATCGCAGATGGCGTCGGCCCCGCGCTCATGCTTCAATCGCACGCCCTCCTCGAACATGCGTCGAATCCAAGAGGCGTTCTCAAGTTGTTTGGTGATGGTTTTTGAAACGGGCATAGTTTTGGGCCTGCTTTTATTTCAGGAGTTCGTTGCTGGCAACCAGGTTGATGCCTGCAGTCTGCAATTGCGCAATCGCAGCATCTGGATCATTGAAGCGAAAGATCAGGACTGCCTGGTTTCCGCGAAGATAGGGAAAGGCATACATGTATTCGATGTTGATATCGCTTCCGTCCAGCGCGCCCAGAACGTCAGCGAGGCCGCCGGGACGGTCGGGCACCTGAACGGCGAGAACCTCTGTCATTTTCGCGACATATCCGTGGGCTTCAAGAATGCCGGCTGCCTTTTGCCAGTTGGAAACAATCATTCGGACGATGCCGTATTGCTGCGTATCCGCAAGATACAAGGAGCGGATATCGATGCCCTCCCGTGCTAGCAGGCGCGCGGGGGCGGTAATGTGCCCCGGCTTGTTTTCGACGAAGAGCGATAACTGTTGAATCTTCATGAGGTCCGCCTGTCGATGACGCGTTTAGCTTTGCCTTCACTGCGCGCGAGCGAGTGAGCTTCGACAAGCGCGACCTTGATTCGGATTCCCAGCACGTGATCAAGCGCGCCCTGAAGCTTGGCGTGCAGCCCCTGCAATGCTTCGATCTTATCGTTGAACATTTGCGGAGTGACTTCGACCTGAACTTCCATCTGGTCGAGCCCGTGTTCGCGGGTGAGCAGAATCTGATAATTCGGCAGAGTGCCTTCGATTTCGAGCAGCGCCGCCTCCACCTGAGATGGAAAGACATTGACGCCGCGAATGATGAGCATATCGTCGCTGCGGCGGCCGATGCGGCCCATGCGCCGGATGGTGCGTCCGCACTCGCAGCGCCCGGGAAGCAGCATGGTGATGTCGCGGGTGCGATAGCGGATCATGGGCATGGCCTGCTTGCTCAAGGTGGTCAGCACGAGCTCGCCTTCAATGCCGTCGGGCAACGGCTCGCCGGTCTCCGGATCGATAATCTCCGGATAGAAATGATCCTCGAAGATGTGCAGGCCTTGATGTCGGCGGCATTCGCAAGCCACGCCGGGACCGATGATTTCCGAGAGTCCGTAGATATCGAAAGCCTCGACGCTGCTCCTGTTTTCAATGTGACGGCGCATGGATTCAGTCCACGGCTCGGCGCCGAAGACTCCAGCGCGCAGCGGCAAATCTTTCATGTCGATGCCAAGTTCAGCGGCGCGGTCGATCAGGTGAAGAAAGTACGTAGGCGTGCAGCACATCGCGGTGACGCCGAAATCTTTCATCAGCATGATCTGCCGGTCGGCATTGCCGCCGGAGGTGGGAACGACGGTCGCACCCAGCCCTTCTGCTCCGTAGTGTGCGCCCAGACCGCCGGTGAAGAGGCCGTAACCGTAGGCGACCTGAATGATGTCTCCGCGATGCAGCCCACAGCCCGCAAAGCAACGCACCAATACGGATGTCCACACGTCGATATCGTCCTGCGTGTAAGCGACGACGATGGGCTTGCCGGTGGTTCCGCTGGAAGCGTGGAGGCGGACAACGTCTTTCATGGGGCTGGCGAAAAGTCCGAAGGGGTAGGTGTCACGCAGATCGCTCTTCACGGTGAAGGGCAGCCGCGAAATGTCTTCGAGCGAGCGAATATCTGCGGGTATGAGGCCGCGCTCGTCCATACGCGATTGGAAGTGCTGAACGTGCTCCGATGCCCGCTCAACCACCGCCTGCAAACGCCGCAGCTGTAACTGGCGCAGCTCATCAACCGGCATGTAATCCGGCGCGCTGGCAGGATGGCAGTCGGTCACTCCGGATTCCAGAAGTGAATTCATTTTTCTCGTCCAATGAAAAACGATTTGAGATTGGCTTCATGCAACTTTTGCGGCAGGTTGCGCTCAAGGGCAGCGGTCCACGCTTCGACGGGAAATTGCAAGTGACGGCTCAAGATGCCCAAGAGAGCCACGTTGATGCTCTTCTTATTGGACAGTGCTGACTCGTCGATTTGCGATGGCTCAATGAGAAGGCCGCCCTGAGACAGCACTGCCGCATTCACCGTAACTTGATCGGGAGCGATAACGACGAGGAAATCCGCCTCACCATCGGGCACCATGGGGCTGAAAACGCGCTCGCCAAAACGCACATCGCTCGAAACCGAACCGCCGCGCTGGCTCATCCCATGTAACTCGCTCTTCTTTACGTCGAGTCCGGCGCTGAAGGCAACGTCGGCCAGAATGTCGGAGGCCTTGATGACGCCTTGCCCGCCTAGTCCTGCGATCACAACATTAGTTGGTTTGCTGATCATCGCACCTCGCATGTTCGCGGATTTCATGTTCGCGAATCGAACTGGCTGCCAGCAGGCAATTGCGGCGGGCAATGACGACGGAAAGCTCAGGCTTCAGCAAACAATCTTGAATGAGCGATTGAAATTTTGCGGGGTCGGTCGTGGGGTCGATCACATGGACATTGCGAATTCCGAGAGAGCGCGCGAGATCTTCGAAAACGACCTTGCCGGTGCTGGCATGAGCGAGAGTACGCCCGGTTCCAGGATGCTCTTGCATGCCGGTCATGGCTGTGGTTCCGTTGTCGAGGATTACCAGCACATGGCCGCTCGCGGGCGGATTGTAGACCATCTCGACCAGACCAGTAATACCGCTGTGAACGAAGGTACTGTCGCCAATGACACTGACCACGCGCCGGGCTTCTTCAGGCGGCAGCGAGTGGCGCATCCCCAGGCCTACGCCGATGGCCGCACCCATGCAGACCAGCGTATCCATTGCCTCGAAGGGCGGCAGAACGCCGAGGGAATAACAGCCGATGTCGCCGGGGACGAGGCAGTTCAGGTTCTTTAAAGCCGTGTACACGCTGCGATGCGGGCAGCCGGGACATAGCGCGGGGGGCTTGCCGGGAACGGGCTTCGGCTCGGGCGAACTGTCGTTCTCAAGAATTCGCCGGACGCGGGCAGTATTCAATTCGCCGAAGCGGAAGCTCTCCGGCTTGCCCTCGACTGCGATGCCGGCGGTGCGGGCCGCCTCGATAAGATACGGATCGCCTTCTTCAATGACAACGCAGAGATCAACACTCGCGGCGAAGGCACGCATCCGCTCGATGGGCAGCGGATAGGTAACGCCCAGCTTCAAGACACTGGCCTCCGGCGCGGCTTCACGCACATATTGGAAGGCGATTCCGGACGTGATGATTCCGAGAGAAGATGAGCCGGGGAGCAGTTGGTTGAGCCCCTCTTCGTCATTCCATGCAGCAATCTGCGCAAGTGTTTTGCGCAGGCGCCGATGGGCCGGCTTGGCGTAGGCGGGAATCATAACGCGGGAGGGAAAATCGTGTTCGAAATGCGGTGTGTGCGGAGGAGAAATCGTGACCGTCCCGCGCCGTACGATGGTTTTGGAATGGCAGACACGCGTAGTCATGCGTAACAGAACCGGCACTTGCCAGCGCTCGGAAATTTCGATGGCGCGCAGCGTGAACTCATATGCCTCTTGTGAATCTGAAGGCTCCAACATGGGCACGCCAGCGGCCAGCGCATAGCGCCGATTGTCCTGCTCGTTTTGGCTTGAGGCCATTCCCGGATCGTCAGCCGAGACCACGATCAATGCTCCGTCAAGGCGGATCTGCGCCACGGTGAATAGTGGGTCGGCAGCGACATTCAGCCCAACGTGCTTCATGGTGACAATCGCGCGGGCGCCGGCAAAGGCCACGCCGATTCCAACTTCCAGAGCCACCTTCTCGTTGGGCGACCACTGGGCGTGCCCACCGAAAGCCTCGAAGGTTTCCAGTATCTCCGTCGACGGAGTGCCCGGATAGCCGGTGCCAAGTTTTACCCCGGCGTCAATGGCAGCCATGGCCACCGCCTCATCGCCGCTCAGCAGTGATGAGGATTCTTGTTGCGGAAGAGAATCCAAAATGAATTCCTATGGTTCGAATCTTGTAACTAGTCTACACGATCACGGAATGCGATCCGATGAGAGATTCATTTTGTCCGATGCCATGTCGAGCAAAACTAGATATCAAGGAGAAATAAAATGGGTTGAACTGAGTATTCGAAAAGTCGCATATGCGAATGGCAGACCCGGCTTTCAACAATCATTTTGATTGAGGCTCGCCCTTGATATCAGGTGCAAGTTCCACACAGACCTTTGACAGGCCGTCGGCAACCATGCGTCCGAAGACCGCCGCGCCCGCCGTGTTCAGGTGCGTGCGATCCGGGCCGATATTTCCAGCGGCATCTGGGTGAGCAGCGGCGTCAAATTGGTCGGCCTGCTCCTGAGTCATCGTCTCCAGCAGCTTCACGCTGGATGCATTTAAGTCGATCAACGGAACGTCTTCTTCAATGGCGACGCGCTTCGCTGCATTGGCGTATGCAGACAGATCGAGTACCAGCTTGCCATCTTTGTAAGTGCGCCGTGAGAGGGAAGTCACAATGACCGACCTTGCCCCGGCCGCGCGCGCCTGCACAATATAGCGGCGCATATTCGCGGCATAAGTCGTCTCCGGATCGGTTTCGCGCAAGGGGCCTTTGCCCGGCATATCATTGTGGCCGAACTGGATCAGGATATAGTCCGCGTGCTGTGCCAACGCATTTTGCCAAAGACCCTCGTCGTAGTAACTCTTGGAACTGCGACCATTGCGAGCCAGGTTGACACACTCCACATTAGGCGTCAGCAGAGCGCAGAAGGCCGGTCCCCATCCCCCGCCGTTGTTCACCGTGGAGTCACCCGACAACACGATGCGTACCGGCGCGCCATGCAGGATCGCGACGCTGCGTGCTCCCTCCGCAGGTAGCGCCGCGGGAGATTTTTTTACATAGGGCGCGAGAGCGGGCACTGCCTTGGCCATATCCTCCGCAACGATTCGTCCGAAGATATAAGAACCGGCGGGATTGAGATGAGTCTTATCGGGAACAGTAATGCCTTGCTCATCCTTCTTGGTAAGGCCAAGAGCCTGAGCCTGCGCTTCAGTTATCTTGTCGAGATATGCAATGCTATCGGATTGCAGATCGATCAGCGGCGTGTGTTCTTCCGTCGCTACCTTCTTCATCGCATCGGAGTGGGCTAGTAAATCGGAGTGAATCCTTCCATCGGCTTCGTAATTGCGGCGGCTCAGGGGAGTTACAAGAATCGGCGTAATTCCATGCCCGCGCGCTTCTTCCACATACCGCTTCAGATTGACAGGGTACTCGGTCAAAAGATTGGTTTGGCGCGCCAGATGTTCTTTTGATTCCTGATCATTGTGACCAAATTGAATCAGCATATAGTCCGGCTTATCTGTCAGTGCCTTCTCCCAATAGCCATCCTGGTAGTAAGTCTTGGTACTCGCGCCGCCCTTGGCATCATTGATACACACAACGTCTTCGGTCAGGTTCGCGCAGAAGCCCAGTCCATAACCGGCAACTGTAGTTTGCGTCGAGTCTCCGATCAGGGCAATCCTGATCTTTGCAGTAGAGTGCGGCGGAACCTGAGTCGAAGGCTGAGCGTTGCCGATGCAGCAGGCGGTGACAATGATCCAAAGAGATGCAAGCAAAACTTGTTTCATGGCGTGATCCTTTTTGTGTACAACCTGCTTCAAACAATTGGATGCATTGGCGATTTTACTCTTTTAGAGGTCTGACCAGCAATAGTCTCCAATTCGCGGGCACCGCGCGCTCTTGAGAACAGAGTCAGCGCTAATCACATGTCAGAAGTTCCGCAAGTTTTGGAAAACGACCGTGAACAATGCTCAAAGTGAAGAACGCTTGCATGAATGTTTTCACGATGGACGCTTGTTTACCGATGGTCTAGAATAGCTAGTGGTCAGTCCTCCCAGGTTGAAAACAGTATCTAACTGGCACGGCTTTTCACCGTTCCGATCGGAGTTAACATGCGTCCTCTCCATTTCTTTTCGCTTATCGTCTTCGTTCTGTTTATGTCTGCATCAACTTTGTTAGCCCAGGATACGCGCAAGGTGACGGAGCCACATATTCCTTCCGCCTGTATTGTATTGGACGCCAATATCATTGCCCGGAATGGAGTGATTGCAGATAAGGATGAGCTGACTCTGGATACGGCGCGCATTCAGAATGCGATGGACCACTGCGTTGCAGGCGAGGCCGTTGTTTTGCGCACTCGCGGACCGAAGAATGTATTTCTGACCGGGCCCATCACGCTCCGTTCTGGTGTAACTCTTGTAGTGGAAGCTAACACGGCATTGGTGGCTTCACGCGATCCGCGCATGTACGACATGACTCCAGGAAGTTGCGGAATTTTGAGCGAGCGAGGCCACGGATGCAAAGCGCTCATCACCGAGGATGGGGCAGAGGATAGCGGCATCATGGGCGAGGGCTCCATCGATGGCCGCGGGGGTGCTAAGCTGCTGGGTCAGGATAACTCCTGGTGGGATTTGGCGCACCAGGCAAAGATCACCGACCGTCAGCAGAACGTTCCCGTGCTCATCAGTCTGCATCATGCAAATCGCTTTACGATATACAAGATTACGTTGCGCAACTCTCCCAATTTCCATGTCGGAGTTAGCGAAACGGATGGTTTTACCGCATGGGGAGTGAAGATCATGACGCCCAAGACAGCTCGGAACACAGACGGCATCGATCCCATTTCTTCGCGCAATGTAACAATCGCTCATTGCTCGATTCATACTGGAGATGACGATGTCGCTGTGAAGTCCAGCAAAGCTGGGCCGTCCTCGAATATCTCCATTCTGCATAACCACTTTTATACCGGTCACGGCATGTCGATTGGCAGCGGAACCAGCGGCGGTGTAGATCATATGCTGGTGGACGATCTGACCATCGACGGCGCAGATAATGGCATCCGCATCAAATCCGATCGCAGCCGCGGAGGTTTGGTGCACGACCTTGTCTACCGTGATGTTTGTATTCGCGATACCAAGAATCCGCTCGTTTTCACGCCGCTTTATACTACGTTCAGCGGAGATCAAATTCCCGTTTATCGAGATATTACGCTGGAAAACGTTCACATACTTTCAGCGGGGAGTTATACATTTTCAGGATTAGACGCGCAGCACAAACTGGGTCTCAAACTGGAAAATGTATTTGCCGAAGACCAGGAACACTCCACGTGGCAGGTCAAGGATGCAGAGATCGTTATAGGGAATAAGCGCGGCAACCTGGAGCCTGCTGGAGAGGATACAACCGATGAGCAAACGCCGGGCTCGGAGTCCGGCAGGCCATTGGAATGCAACGCGCGCTTTGTGGCATTTCCCGCGCAGCCGGCGGCTCCAGAGATGGCCGGCGTAGTTCCTGCCGACGACAAGACTTTGTATGTTGCCGCCGACGGCACAGGCGACTACTACTCCATTCAGCGTGCGATTGATACAGCTCCCGAAGATGGCGCCTTAGTGCTTGTGGCGCCAGGGACCTATCACGAAGTCTTGACGATCGATAAGCCGAATATTCAGTTGCGCAGCGCCAATACCGATGCCGGCAAGACTGTGGTGGTCAATGATCGCAGCGCGGGCGCCAATGGCGGCACAATGCACTCCTCCACCGTAAATATAACTGCCGATAATTTCTTTGCGGAAAACATTACCTTCGAGAATAACTTCAACCAAACTCATCCGCAGCTCCCGGCTGGCTCTCAGGCTTTGGCACTGCTGGTAACTGGAGATCGGGCCGTCTTTCACAATGTGCGCTTGCTCGGTAACCAGGACACCGTCTATGCAGGCAGCCGCCGCTGCTCTCCCGATGGAGGTAACTGCATCCCTACTCGCCAGTATTTCGCGGACTGTTATATTGCAGGGAACGTCGATTTTATCTTTGGCGATAGCAAGGCGGTCTTCGATCGCTGTGAGATTCACAGCACTGCCCATGGAGGCGGATATATTACCGCACAATCAAAGCATTATGCCGAAGAAGATTCCGGATTTGTTTTCAATCGATGCAAACTCATCGCCGATTCTGGCTTGACAGGCGATGTGTACCTAGGCCGGCCGTGGCGGCCGTTCGCGACCGTGGTTTATCTCAACACAGAGATGGGCAGCCACATCAGCCCGGCAGGGTGGAGAGAATGGCACCCAGGCGAAACCCATTCTCTCGATACAGCTTATTACGCCGAATATAACTCGACCGGCCCGGGAGCAAGGCAAGATCAGCGCGACCCACATACGCACTTTCTTACTTCAGAGCAGGCTGGTCAGTATGAACCTTCGGTCTTTTTGCGGGGTAGCGATCACTGGAATCCAATACAGTCGAGGCAGTAACAATTGCTTGCCGAGTTTTTCTTATTCCCAGTTACTGCTGTTGCTGCTGCATCTGCTGCAAATCGACGAAGGGGATAATAGGTTCGGGAGGTTGCTGGGCGCGCTCGACTAACACACTCCAGTCATCGGGGATGGGCAGAGAGCGATCGAGAGCCAGAGGCTCAGCGCTGGCTTCGACATGTACGGCAACATATAACTCGCTGTCAGTTTTGCCGCGGAAGATGCCATGGGTGGGCGGCACGTCGGCGTAGTCGCGGCCTACCGCGGTGCGAATATGTCGATGGTGAGCGATGAGATTGTTAGTAGGATCGAAGCCAATCCAGCCCAGTTGCGGCAAGAACGCGTCAACCCAGGCATGGGTCGCGTCTGGAGTAGAGCGGTCGTGATCTTCGGTGGCGCGGTAAAGATAGCCGGATACATAGCGGGCGGGAATTTTTACGTGGCGCAGCAGGGCGATCATGGTGTGAGCAAAGTCCTGACAGACGCCTTTTCCGCTCACGATGGCTTCATCAATGGGCGAGTCGACGCGGGTGGATCGAGGCTCGTAATCAAAGTAATCAAAGAGTCGCTGATTCAGCTCGCGAACTAACATCAGCGGATCGTCGCGGCGACTCACTTCCATCTGCTTGGCGAGCAGCGCAAGGGCTGGAGTCTCGACGGCAAAAGTAGAGGGCAGTAGCATCTCCGAGTAGTCTCCGGCCTCGACCAGTTCGTCGAGTGCGCTCCAAGCATCGGGCGACAAGAACTGAGGCACGTCAGGGAGAACCTGTTGTTCGATGACAGACTCGGCCACGATAACCAGCTGATTATGTTCGCCAGGAATATCAAAGTGTTGAACGGTATTTCCCTGGTGATCGCGATAACTGAAAACGCGGCAGCGAGGGCTGACCGAAAGTGAAAAGTTGAGGCAGTGCTGATTGGAGTCGGAGCGCGGATGCATACGCGTTTCCATAATGCTCTCGCTGATGGAACGCGAGTAGCGAAAACGCGTCAGATGCCGAATAGAATAGAAATTCATGCTCGCTCTCCCCTAACTGGCCAGCGCCGATTGAATCGAGTAATGTACATAGTAGCGGTAAATGAGTTCGTGAATGCGCAGGCACTGCTCGCGGATGGTGTGCAAAAAGGTTGCGGTGTCGCCTTGGATGATCTCTGAGATGGTTGTGAAGTCGAGCATGGCGTGGAGCTTTCCGATACCCGAGACTAACTCGCCGGGAGGGCGGCGGCCGCCGGTTCGCTGAATCGATTCGATGGCTTCACGGATGCTGTCGATGCAATAGCGAATCGCATGGGGAAAATCGTGATTGAGCATCAAGAACTCCAGAATACGATCGGGAGTTACATCGGCTGTATAGACCTGGCAATAGGCTTCAAAGGAAGTGCAGCAACGCAGCAGCCCGACTAACTCAAGATACTGATGACCGGAACGCTCTCGCTCATGGGGGTAAAGGAGGTCCGTCTGATAGACCTCGAGGAGCGTGGCTGTGGCATAGGCGCGCTCGAGATAGCGACCGAGGCGGATGAATTGCCAGCCCTGCCCGTGGATCATGGTCGTATCACTCACACCTTTGAATAGATGAATGCCATCGATGACCGAGGCCAGCGAATCGTTGACATTGGAGCTGAACTGAGTTTGTGCCTGCGGCGAGTGAATCTGATGGAAGAGCCGATTGAGGCGCTGCCACTGCTCGGTCGATATCTCCTCGCGCACCTGGCGGGCGTTTTCGCGCGCTCCGTTGATGCAGAAGGTAACTGCCGCGTGACTCAGGTTGTCGAAGACCAGCATGTGGGCCATCGACTCGAGGTTGCCATTCCATTCAAGGCCATCGGGCTGTCCGAGAGCATCCACTAGACGCTGCCACCGAGTCTCTTCGCTGGCAGCTCCGGTGTCGAGCATCAAACCCATAGTCACGTCGAGTTGGCGCACGGTATTTTCCGCTCGCTCGAGGTAACGGCTCATCCAATAGAGACTGTCGGCAACGCGCGATAACATCGTAGTCTCCTATCACTCGATGATTAATTGCTATTCCAGTACCCAGGTATCTTTGCTGCCGCCGCCCTGGGAGGAATTAACCACCAAGGAACCTTTTTCCAGGGCTACCCGGGTAAGTCCGCCGGCCACAATGTTCACTTTGTCGCCAAAGAGGATGTAGGGTCTGAGGTCGACATGGCGTGGTTCCAAATGATTACCAATAAGGCAGGGAGCACGCGAAAAATCCAGCGTGGGCTGGGCGATATAGTTGCGCGGATTGGCCTTGATCTGGCGGGCGAACTCCTCGCGCTGCGGAGCCGTCGAGTGCGGGCCTATCAACATTCCGTAGCCGCCGCTTTCGCCGACCGCCTTGACAACTAACTTGTCCAGATTGGCCAGCACGTGCTGGCGCTGCTTATCATCGCCAAGCAGATAAGTTTCGACATTAGGCAGAATTGGATCTTCATCGAGATAGTAACGAATCATCTGCGGCACGTAGGCATAAACTGCCTTGTCGTCAGCTAGTCCAGTGCCGAATGCATTCGTCACCGTCACATTGCCCGCACGATAAGCATTGAAGAGTCCGGCACAGCCGAGTGACGAGTCGGCGCGAAAGACGAGCGGATCGCTGAAGTCGTCGTCCACACGGCGATAAATCACGTCGACGCGCTTGAGGCCGTCGGTGGTGCGCATGTAGACAATGTTGTCATGAGTGACAAGGTCGCGGCCTTCGACTAATTCAATACCCATCTGGCGCGCGAGATAAGTGTGTTCGAAGTAAGCTGAGTTAAAAACTCCCGGCGTCAGCAGCACGATATTTGGCTCGGGTCGGCCCTCAGGAGCGAGCGAACGCAAGGTGGCCAACAGCAATTGCGGATAATGCTCGATAGGCCGCACCCCATAACTCGAAAAGAGCTGGGGAAAGGTTCGCTTCATCACGCGCCGGTTGGTGAGCATATAGCTCACCCCCGAGGGCACACGGAGATTATCTTCGAGAACAACAAACTCGCCGGTATTGAGCCGCAGCAGGTCAGAGCCGACTACCGCTACGTAGACGTTGCGCGGAACTTGCAAGTCGCGCATTTGGCGCCGATAGTGCTTACAACTGTAGACCAGATCGCGCGGCACCACGTGATCATTGAGTATCTTTGCGTCGGAGTAGACATCACGCAGAAAGAGATTCAGAGCCGTGATACGTTGCGTCAATCCGCGCTCGATGCGCTCCCATTCCTGGGCTGTAATCAGCCGCGGCAGCAGGTCGTAAGGGAAGATGCGTTCTGTGCCCTCATCGCGACCGTAGACGGTGAAGGTAATGCCCTGGGTCAGAAACGAAAGGTCGGCGGACTGCTTGCGGCGTTGCAGTTCTTCAGGAGGGAGTCCGGCAAGCGTTTCGGCGAGGGCCCGGTAATGCGCGCGAACTTCACCCTGCGGCAGACGCATCTCGTCGAATGCCTGATCGAGCGGATACTCTCCGAAGAGTGTCTCCAATTCCAAAGGAGTGCCAGCGCTCATGACGGTTTGCCGCTTTCCTTACTGCGGATTCAGGGGGCAGACAGCTCGAGTAAGTCCGGGATCTTTGGCCCTGTCTTATAGGCTTAGCAGACGAGACATAAGGGAATCGTGAGGAATGGGGCGACGCAGGGAAAAATCGGTCGAAAAATCCCAAGGGACTCTTCTTTTTTGGTGTATCCCAGATTCCAAAACAGAACCTGGGATACACAGCTCATGGAGCGGTTAAGCGAACTCAGGCACTAAAGAGCAGGATGCCTGCGGGCTTTTCTTCGGGCGCTGTCTCGTCGTCCGTGATGGGACGATAGAAGAGCCGGTCGGCTTCGAGGTAGACCTCGAGGAAGGCTGGGCGCGCGGTGATTTGTCCGGCGATCAAGGCCTCGCTCAATGGGTCTTCGACATAGCGTTGCAGCGCGCGGCGCAACGGGCGCGCACCGTAGCTTCGATCCCCTAGAGTCTTGTCGAGAATCCACTTTTTGGCATCCTCGGTGACGGAAATCGTGATGGACTTCTGGGCCAGATTGGCGTTCAATTGCTGGACCAGCAACTCAACGATCTGGATGAGGTCGCTGTCGGAGAGCGACTGGAAGAGGATGACTTCATCGAGGCGGTTGAGGAACTCGGGATTGAAGGTCTTCTTGACCTCCTGCTTAACGAGTTCTTCTACCTTGTCGCTGACCAGATCTTCGCGGTCGCTGGCAAAGCCGAGGCCCTGCTTCTTTTGCAGGTGGCGAGCGCCGATGTTGGACGTCATGATGAGGATGACGTTCTTGAAATCCACCGTGTTGCCGAGGCCGTCGGTCAACTGACCGTCCTCAAATACCTGAAGCAGGATGTTGAAGACATCGGGGTGAGCCTTCTCGATTTCGTCGAGCAGGACTACCGAATACGGAGACCGTTTGACGCGCTCGGTGAGTTGGCCGCCTTCTTCGTAGCCCACATATCCCGGAGGCGAACCGATGAGCTTGGAGACGGAATGTTTCTCCATGAACTCCGACATATCAAAGCGAATGAGGGCCTTGTCGGAGCCGAAGAGGAAGTGGGCCAAGGTGCGGGCCATCTCGGTTTTGCCGACACCTGTGGGGCCAAGGAACAGGAAACTACCAATCGGCCGCGCGGGTGACTTGAGGCCTGCTCTAGAGCGGCGAATGGCGCGGGCGAGGGCGCTAATGGCCTTCTCCTGGCTGATGACGCGCTTGTGCAACTCTTCTTCCACGCGTAGCAGCTTCTGCGTCTCTTCTTCCTTGATACTGGTGACGGGCACACCGGTCCAGCGGCTGACTACGTCTTCGATGTCTTCGCGGCCAACGATGCCGGCGGCTGAGTCGTCCAAATGGTATTTATCTCTCAAACCTCGCAGGCTTTCGCGCTCTTTGCGCTCCTCGTCGGAGTAGAAGCGGGCCTTCTCGAATTCGTGGTTGGCAATGGCGGAGTCCATGCGATGCACGATGAACTTGATGCGCTTCTGCACTTCGGTGATCTCTTCGGGCAGCGAGGTTTGGCGGAGCTTGACGCGCGCGCCGGCCTCGTCGATCAGATCGATCGCCTTATCGGGCAGGAAGCGGTCGGGGATGTAGCGATTGGAGTGAGAGACGGCAAACTCGACCGCCGCGTCGGTGTAGCTGACGGCATGGAACTTTTCGTAGCGGTCCTTGATGCCATGGATGATCTTGATGGCGTCGGCCTCATTGGGCGGCGGCACTTTGACGGCCTGGAAGCGGCGTTCGAGGGAGCGATCCTTCTCAATGGATTTGCGGAACTCACCGGGAGTGGTGGCGCCAATGCACTGAATCTCTCCGCGCGAGAGCGCAGGCTTGAGGATGTTGGCCGCGTCAAGCGAGCCCTCGGCGGAGCCCGCGCCGACCAGGGTGTGCAACTCGTCGATGAAGATGATGGAGTTCTGATTTTCCATCAGCTCTTTCATGATGGTTTTGAGGCGCTCTTCGAATTGGCCGCGGTATTTTGTGCCAGCGACGATGAGCGAGAGGTCGAGACCAAGAATGCGTTTTTCAGCGAGGAAGCTGGGCACTTCGCCGTCGGCGATGCGCTGGGCCAAGCCCTCGACGATGGCGGTTTTGCCAACGCCCGGCTCGCCGATGAGCACGGGATTATTCTTGGTGCGGCGGCAGAGGATTTGCACCACGCGCTCGAGTTCGCTGTCGCGGCCGACGAGCGGATCAAGTTGCCCGTCCATGGCGGCCTGGGTGAGGTCGCGGCTGAACTCGGCCAGCAGACTGGACTCGCGCTGAGCGCGCTGTTGCGGCTGAACTTTTTCCTGGGTGACGCGGCCCAGTTCTTCGCGAATTTGCGCGAGCTTGAGGCCGCGCTCCTGCAGAATCTCCGAGGCGAAGCACTTCTCTTCTCGCAGCAGGCCCAGGAGCAAGTGCTCTGTGCCGATGTGCTTGTGACCTAGCTTTTCAGCCTCTTCCGCCGCATAGGCAAGAACCCGCTTGCACTCGTTCGAAAGCGGCAGGTCCACCGAAGTAGAGACCTTTTCGCGGATGGTGGTGTGTGTTTCAATTTGCTTGCGAATCGACTCAACCGAAGCGTGCGAGCGCAGAAAACGGTTGGTCAACGCCTTGTCCTCGCGCAAAAGGCCAAGCAGAAGGTGCTCGGTCTCAATGTAAGGCGAGCCAAACTGGCTGGCCTCGTACCGCGCAAAAAAGATGACGCGCCGTGCCTTCTCCGTATAGCGTTCGAACATGATGCCCCCTTGTGCTGGCTATCGGCGGTGTTGACCGTCCGCTTTACTTGGCGCCCAGCGACGAAGACCTGTCGGTGGGGCCTCGCTTATCGGCTTCAGCCTGATCCGCGCGCGCCCTTTTCTATGTCGCTGACGGGACCCCTGGGAACGTACATTCGGCCCCGAACAGCCTATGGGATGGTTCTGAGCGTCTTTTGCTCACTTTTCTCTGGTGTTCGCGCTGCCAGAGAGAGCTCCATCCTCCTCGTTTCCTGCTGGACACGGATAAAAACCTTATCGGTCTCCAGGCTGCTTACTTGATTAGACTCAGTAAATGCCCGCAACGGCGTTTTTTTTTGGTCAAATCTTTTCCGTTCAAGGAGTATACGCGGCCAGCCTGCCACTCTCGAGGTGCAAGGTTCTGGTGCAGCGTGCTGCCAGAATCGGGTTGTGCGTGACCAGGATCGAGGTGAGGCCATGGGTTTGGTGCAAGCGCTCGATCAGGTCGAAGACGCGGCCTGCGGTACTCTCGTCCAGGTCGCCGGTGGGTTCGTCGGCCAACAGCAGCCGAGGATTGTTGACCAGCGCACGGGCCAGCGCCACGCGCTGCTGCTCGCCGCCACTGAGTTCGCCAGGGCGATGATCGCCGCGTTCATCAAGGCCGACCTCGCCAAGCCACTTTGTGGCCGCCGCAAGCGCCTCGGATTTGCGCACGCCACGAGCAAGCAATGGCATGGCGACATTTTCGAGCGCGGTGAACTCCGGCAGCAGGTAATGAAATTGCCAGACGTAGCCGATTTCGCGATTGCGAAAGATTGCCGCCTCGCGCTGCGAGAGCTGGGCCACGTTGACTGAAGCGCAGAGGACCGTTCCGGCAGTGGGAGCGTCAAGCGCGCCCAGAATGTGCAGAAGCGTGCTTTTGCCCGCGCCGGATTGACCGACAATGGCCACCATTTCGCCGGGTTGTATTTCAAGATTGAGACCTTGAAAGAGGGTGAGCGAACCACGGGCGGTGTGGTATGTCTTCTCGAGGTTCTGGAGCTGAATGATGGGGGGTGTTGCCTCTGCGAGGCCGACGCCGGCGCGCAATTCCTGATCCCGCTCGATGCAGGATGTCTGGCTGGCAGCCGCTGGAGAAAATAGGGTCATCTAGTTGGCCTTATTTTACCGTGCCGGGGAGCGGTTTTTGCGGCAAGGGAGTGTCTTTGGTAATCGCGCGGAAAAGTTCTCCGCGAACGTAGAAGTTTTTGTGCGCAAAACTGGGCAGGAAACGGTGATGGCTCGATTCTTCGCTGCTGGGGCAACGAAGAGCGAACTTAACAGGCTGCGGAAAAAGGCTGTATTTTGGGCGAAAAGCCCGACGTGCATACCTCAGTGGCTAAAGCCCCCCTGATTTTATTGGCTTTATGCCGGGGATAAATCCCCGGCCTACCGCCCGCCCGCGTTTTTCCGCAGCCTCTGAAGTTGTTCGAGTCTCTTTGTTATGTTCGGGTTGCTTGGGATGAACGAAGCGAAAGATGCCGATTTTCACCGGATGGGTTGCGTGGGCTTCTTAGCCTGAGCCCAGATCCTCTGGCGGCCGGGGATGCCGTTTGAACAGGTTGTGAGCGGGGCCGAATTGTCGCCCATTGACACTGAGGGTAGCGCAGGAGAAAAATGGCGGAGCGAGGCAATTTTGAACTGACTTGTACGCTGTACGGAGGGAAAGTGAAAAACGCAAGAATGCTGGGATTTGTGATGCTGGGTTTTCTGGGCGCGGGATTGCTGCTGAACGGATGCAAGTCAGCGCCAGATTTGACGCAAGCCAACGCACTGGCCTTGATTCAGGCCAAGTTCGATCAGACGCCTGCCGTGGGCGCAAACATCGCGGTGGACTTGCAGGGTTTGGCGCGGGGCGGGACGTCCAAATATTGGGAGCGGGTCAAGGTCTATCCCAACAATTATTGGGCGGACTTCAAGCTGACGCCTGAGGGCAAGAAGGTGCTGAGCCTGCAAAAGGGGGGCGACCTGATTGAATGGCATCCGGAGAACGCCACCGACAAGAACTATACATTTGTGGTGGTGACGGCGGCGACCAACCACCTGAAGGCGCACGATGTGAACGATCCGCAGGATGATGCAGGTGGAACCAAGACCGCATCTTTTGTGGAAACCGTGAGCCTGGACGGCGTGCCGAGCGACTTGCAGATTATGGCCAATGGTGTCGGGAACAAGTTGAGCACCAAGCACGTGGCCACGTTTGCTGTGGATGGCGGCGCGTGGAAGTTGCAGGGGATCAATTAAAAAAATGGAAAAATGCCGGGGTAAGGGCGTAAACCGTTGACCTCGCCCCGGTTTCTTGTTATTGTTAGAAGGTTCCGCAAGAACACCTCCGTCCGTGTGTCTTAACGACGGAAGCGTATGGATGGCCCGGCCAGGAAGCATTGTCGGCGTTCATCCCACGGCCAGAAGTAGTTTCCCGGCCAGACAGGCTCCCGGAATCGCTCTTTTCTTGCGAAGGGCAGGGACACATAGCATCGGCGTCCGCGCGTTCTCCACCTTGGAGGGCTATGCGGGCCGGAACCAGCGAAACGGAGTTGGCTTTACCCGTAAGGTGCGGGGAAACGCGCGACCACCGTCCTGGTTCTCGTCTGAAATTGGAACGAAGGCAGACGCGAAGCAGCAAAATAGGGCTTCCGTGCGTGTGCGCTCCAGAGACTGGTAGCGCGATTTCGCCACGGGAACCCCATGGGACTGTGCGCGGCTGTTGAAGTTGATGGATCAGGTTTTTGGCGTAAGGAGTTTCAGGTTGCCTACATTTAATCAGTTGGTTCGCAAGGGGCGCACGGCCCCGCGGTACAAGACGGCGTCACCGGCTTTGCAGGCCTCGCCCCAGCGGCGGGGTGTTTGCACCCGCGTTTACACGCAGACGCCCAAGAAGCCGAACTCGGCGCTGCGCAAGGTTGCGCGCGTGCGGCTGACGAACGGGATTGAAGTCACGACCTACATTCCCGGCATCGGCCACAACTTGCAGGAGCACTCGATCGTGCTGATCCGCGGCGGCCGCGTGAAGGACTTGCCGGGCGTCCGCTATCACGTGGTGAGGGGCACGCTCGATTCAGTGGGCGTGGCCGACCGCAAGCAGAGCCGGTCGAAGTATGGGGCCAAGCGCGGCAAGGGCGGCGCTGCTCCAGCCAAGAAAAAGTAGCAAGGAAGCTGTTAGCCGTTAGCTTTTAGCTTCGGCTGTGACGGATTGAGCTGATGCTGCATGCGTTGGCGGAAATGAACTAAGGGCTAACAGCTAAAAGCTGAAGGCTGTTTTTGAGGGATTATGCCGAGAAAAGGGCACATTGCGAAGCGGGAAGTGGCGGCGGACCCGGTGTATGGTTCGACGCTGGTCACCAAGTTTGTCAACTCGATGATGTGGGGCGGCAAGAAGTCAACGGCCCAGGGCATCTTTTACGACGCGATGAAGAACCTCGAAGAGAAGGGCGGCGGCGACGATGCCTTGAAGCTCTTCAAGAAGGCGGTGGAGAATTGCAAGCCGCTGCTTGAGGTGAAGACCCGGCGCGTGGGCGGCGCCAACTATCAGGTACCGATTGAAGTTCTTCCCGATCGGCGCACCTCGCTGGCTATTCGCTGGCTGATCACATATGGCCGCAGTCGCGGCGAAAAAGGCATGACCGAAAAGCTGGGCAATGAGTTGCTCGATGCGGCCAACGGCCGTGGCGCGGCGATGAAGAAGAAGGAAGACGTTCACCGCATGGCCGAGGCAAACAAGGCCTTCGCTCACTACCGCTGGTAGATGCCGTTTCCCACCTAGCCGCAAAAAGCAAAGACGCGGCGAGGATGGGGCACCTTGAGTTTAGTTGTTGCAATGCAAGATAACAGCGGGCCGGAAGCGCTCGCAAGGGATAATGCCGTGGCTCGCACCGTAGCTCTGAATCGTTGCCGGAACATCGGAATCATGGCGCATATCGACGCCGGAAAGACGACAGCGACAGAGCGCATTCTGTTTTATACCGGCATCACGCACCGTATCGGTGAAGTGCATGAAGGCACTGCGACCATGGATTACATGGAGCAGGAGCAGGAGCGCGGCATCACGATTACTTCAGCCGCCACCACCTGCATGTGGAAAGACTATCGCATCAATATCATCGACACTCCTGGCCACGTGGATTTTACGGCCGAGGTGGAGCGCTCGCTGAGAGTTCTGGATAGCGCGGTGGCGTTATTTGATTCCGTCAGCGGCGTGCAGCCGCAATCGGAGACGGTGTGGCGGCAGGGCGACAAGTACAAGGTGCCGCGCATTTGCTTTGTGAACAAAATGGACAAGAACGGCGCCGACTTTGAGCACGTTCTGGACACGATTCGCAAGCGCTTGGGCGCGCGCCCCGTGGCATTGCAGATTCCCATCGGCGCAGAGGCTAATTTCAAAGGCGTCATCGATTTGATCGAGATGAATGCGATCCTCTGGCACGACGAGACCATGGGCGCCGAGTTCTCGATCGAGCCGATTCCCGCCGAGTTGCTAAAGAAGGCCGAGGCTTTCCGCCTGCAATTGATCGAAGTGATCGCGGAAACTGACGATGTGTTGCTCGAGAAGTTTCTCGAGGGCGAGACGCCATCGATTGCCGAGATCAAGGCTGGTATCCGCCAGGCCACCATCGATCTGAAGATCTTCCCGGTGCTGTGCGGAAGCGCCTTCAAGAACAAAGGCGTTCAGACGCTACTGGACGCGGTCATCGATTACCTGCCCAGCCCGTTGGACAAGCCGCCGGTTGAAGGTATCGATCCCAGTCATGCTGGAAAGATTGTTCTCCGCAAGGCAGAGGACAGCGAGCCACTTGCGGCCCTGGCATTCAAGATCATCAATGACCCGTTCGGCAAGCTGGGCTTCGTCCGCGTTTATTCGGGCTCGCTCAAGACAGGCGACACGGTGCTCAATCCCCGGACCGGCAAGACGGAGCGCATTGGCCGTTTGGTGAAGATGCACGCCAACAAGCGCGAAGATGTCAGCGAGGTTCTGGCCGGTGATATCTGCGCATGTGTAGGCATGAAGGATTTGAAGACGGGGGATACGCTCTGCGCACCGCATCATCCGATTGCGCTGGGTGCAATCACCTTCCCGGAGACCGTGATTTCGGTCGCCATCGAGCCTAAGACCAAGGCTGATCAGGAGAAGATGGGCGTTGCTCTGGCGCGGCTGGCCGACGAAGATCCCACTTTCAAGGTGCGGACCGATGAAGACTCCGGTCAGACAATTATCAGCGGCATGGGCGAATTGCACTTGGAAATTCTGGTCGACCGCATGAGACGCGAGCACAAGGTTGAGGCCAATGTGGGCGAGCCCAAGGTTGCCTTCCGCGAGACCATTCGCAAGAAGGCCGAGGCCGAAGGCAAGTACATCAAGCAGACCGGTGGCTCGGGCAATTACGGGCATTGCAAACTGCGCGTCGAACCGAACGAACCGGGAAAGGGTTACGAATTCATTAACGCGATCAAGGCAGGTTCGGTGCCCAAGGAATACATCAAGCCCATCGATCAGGGCGTGCAAGGAGCGCTCGAGTTGGGCATCCTGGCGGGCTTCCCGATCGTGGACGTGAAGGTCACGCTTTACGACGGCAGTTACCACGAAGTCGACTCGAATGAAATGGCCTTCAAGTTTGCCGGTTCCATCGCATTCAAGGAAGCCGCGCGCAAGGCTAGCCCTGTGCTGCTCGAGCCGGTGATGGCCGTCGAAGTCACCGTCCCCGAGGAATTCATGGGAGTCATTATCGGCGACATCAACTCGCGCCGCGGACGGATCGAGGGCATGGAGCATCATGCCGGTTCGCAGGTGATCAAAGCGATTGTGCCGCTGAAAGAGATGTTCGGTTACGTGAACGAGATTCGCTCATCGACACAAGGACGGGCCTCGTATTCAATGCAGTTCGCGAGATATGAAGAAGCTCCGCGCATGATTGCCGACGAGATTATCGGCCGGGCGCAGGGTAAGTAAGACAAGTTTTGGGGCTGGAGCCGGATAGCCGGCGCCCCAGGTTGAAACGGGCAGTACAAGCTATGAAAGGGATCTGGGACTTTTATGGGCAAGGAAAAGTTTGATCGCAGCAAGCCGCATGTGAACGTGGGGACGATCGGTCACATTGATCACGGCAAGACGACATTGACGGCGGCCATCACCAAGGTGTTGCAGAAGCACAACCCGAAGA
>Ga0208035_1000093_pt1 | contig 24306 bp, 17 predicted proteins | sample June2015DPH_11_1_FD_184704 | JGI IMG/M metagenome (GOLD analysis project Ga0208035, IMG submission 184704) | Peatland microbial communities from SPRUCE experiment site at the Marcell Experimental Forest, Minnesota, USA - June2015DPH_11_10... | ecosystem: Environmental > Terrestrial > Soil >...
CTGGCGGTTTTGCCGCTACTACCGGCGGCGGAACTGGAGACGATTGCGACTGCGCAACCGGCGCCGCAACCGGCGGTTTTACAGCGGGCACTACGGCCTTTGCCTGAGCCGCCGCACGCCTCCTGCGCTCGATAAAATCCATCAGCTTTTGCCACTGCTTTTCGTAGGAGAACTTCGGCCAGCGATCCTTCGGAACGGCCACCGGCAACAGCAACGCCAGTAGCGCCAACGCACAGTAAAACGGCCTCCGGGCCGACTCGTAAAGATCGTCGTGGAAGACCCACTGGCGCAAAAAATCATGCAGCTTGCGGTCGTTGTATTCATGCCTCTGCCACTCCAGACGCACATACCCCGCGCGGATGCCTTCCGCCGTCAGACGGTACTCCGGTTCGCCATTCTCCCCCGCCGCTGCCTCCATCTCGTCGCCCGTAACCAGCAGCGCCCGCTTCTTCGCCGTCACCCCTTCGAGCAGCCGATAACTCGTAGAAGACTCCTCCGAGAGACTGCCCCACACTCCGCTCTCCAGATAAACCCACAGGTCAACTCGCTCCGCCACGCTCCAGTCGTTCCGGTAGCTCTGAACGTACAGCGCGCAGAAGAAAACTCCCGCCGCGATCAGCGTCAGGCGCGTCCACTTCCAGTACCGGCGCGGAGCGAAATAGTCCCTCATCGCGCCGCCTCGCGCGCCTTTTTCTGCGCCGCCAACCGCTCCCGCGCGCGTTGCATCTTCACCCCATCCACCCGCGCAATCTCCGCCCGTACTTCCGCCTCGCCCGGAAGATCATGCCCCGGCAGCGGACGAAGATTCAAGAACAACGCACGCAACGCAAGAACCTCCGACAGCAACACTTCGCCCAAAAGATCGTCCGCCGCCTCGGCCTTCTCCGCGCGGCTGCTCCCAAGCACAGCCGCCCGAACCCACTCCGAAAGCGTCAGATTCTCCGCCCGTGCACGGCCCTCCAGCGCCGCATACTCGGCGTCCGTCACCTTCGTGCCTACAGATTTTGTCCGCAGTGATGCCTTTACCATGCCGTCACTTCTCCGCCTTGAAGTTGTTCAACCCCGCAACCATCCGCGCGATGTACTCCTCGACAGCCTCCGATCGGCGCAAGCCCGGGCGCGCGTTGGCCGATGGCGGCGGCGCTTCGGTTGGCTCCGGCTTGCTAGCCGGGAGCGGCTTCGATTGATCCATGGATTCCTCCAGATGAGTGGCTGCGCGCGGCGGCTTTCAGCTAAGGGATGGAAAATCATCAAGTTCCCCGACAGCAACCCGCGCTCAACTCTAGCTTAACGCCGACATAGTCATTTTTGTCTATTAGACACTTGTTTTATTATGGTTACCGCCCGGTAACCTGTAAACGCCTTATTTTTAGAGATATTTTCTTTTAGCTGCCTGATTTCATTATGGTTCTCGGCGCGGTAGCCGAAGGTTACCGCGCAGCTCCCATTCTGGGGTAGTGTGTCCCCCTAATTCCGATGCCGTAGGCAGCGTGCCCTTCACCGGATCGCGCCACTACTGTTTACATACGTAAACACGGCAAGGCCGCCCCGGAGGACGGCTCGCGCTCACATCAACTCGAAGCCTTTGAGCCATTCCTTGTCGCTGATGCCCGGCGTCTCTCGGTTTTCTAGCCAGGCCCGTCCCTCTTTTTTGATCCGGAGATCGATTACTCCGCGCATCTGCCCCCATATTTTGACGGCACACTTCGATTCGTCACTGGACCAGAGCACGTCAACGCTTTCTTTTGTGATTTGCAAAGCGACGCTCTGGTCGTAAATATGCACGTGGTTCTCTATGGTGCCGGTTCCTACGGAATAAACGTAAAGGTACCCAGTTTCTCCTTCATCTTCGAATACCGCTGCGCGCCCTCCGCGACTATCCAGTGCCACGACGAGGAATCGCGTTTCAAGTAGTGAGGTCGGCTGGTTGGGAAGAACTAGATCGGGTTGCGCTTGTAGTAGGGCTGTCTTCCAGTAGTGCTTCCTTGCCGCAAGAAAACTCTTTCGATCCAGATATTGAGGAAACACCGAAACAGCATTCTTCGCTTGAATTGCAGGGCTGTCCGGGGTCTCAAGCAAGCACACTTCCTCCTCTTTCCCTTCAAGGTCGAGTATCGCTCGCATCCGCCCCCAGACAGCAATCCCAGCCTTCTGTTCATCCCGAGACCAGAGGATTTCAACATCCTCTTCTCGAACCTCTGGAACAGGCGGCTGCGAATATAGTTGCACTTGCTGGAAAACTTCTTCACTCTCCAACCTGTAGAGCGCGAGGTATCCTTCTCCCTCATCTTCATGGAAGACAGCGGCGATTCCTTGCGGCCCGAGTTTTTCCAGCATTAACTCTCTCATTGTTCTGAACCCAACTTAACTTTCTCGTGTGCGTGCCGCTGCCTTGCGAACCGTTGTCATCGATTTTGGTATGCAGTGACCCACTGGCTGTGTGGTCTGCTGCGGAATGTACGTCTCCACGAAGTCGGATTCGGCTTAACTTTGTGCTTCCAGTGTGAACGCCGTTGTTGGGCAAATTTCTTTCTGTCGATCTGGCTTGGCTTCTGCCCGGTGTTTGTATGGTTCGCAGCATAATTTGCACCCGCACGATGGTCAGTGCGCGTCATTTCCTGCGTTTTGCCACCTTGTGTTTGGTCAGTATGATGAAGCTCAACCGGCTTGCCATCTTTCCCAATTGGCGGCTTCCCCTGTGCCATTCTAGCCTGATTTTCTGGGGTATTCTCGTACGGAGGGCCGCCACCTTGCCTTGCGCCTGCGCCGTTGGTCGAAGTCTGCGGCTCTGGCGTGTAACGTTCACCCGTCTCTTCGTTGTAAAGCTGGTCATTCTTCGCGGGAGCGGTGCTAGCTACTCCTGCAGTGAAGAGGAAACCAACAACACCGACTGCTCCTTGGACGGTTACGCCCGCTGCATCCTCTACCCCGGTAACGGCACTGTCGATCAGCGGCTTAGCAACCGCATCCACCTCGTCCATTGTGGGCAGAACATCACAACATCCCTCATGTCCAGTCGGATCGGTTGATGTGAGTGGATTGTTCTCCACGTAGCTGTACAGGTTGAGCGTCTGCGGATTGTCGAGTTTTGCGTACGGCACAGGCTCTTCTTGGGCGCTCCAGTCGGGCGACATAAACCGGCCCATCGCACTGCTGTAGTACCTGGCCCCGAAGTAGTCATTCCCCGATTCGGTATCCCGTTCTTTGCCGGTATAGCGTGATCGGATGCGCTCCAGATGCAACGCTGCTTGCAACCCTAGTGCAGTCGTTGAGTTGCAGACTTCGTGCCCCTGATACAGTGCAGGATTTTTACTCGGAACCCCCATATGCGGTTTTTCTTTTAGCTGCGGCATTGCAGCTAGAAGCGGTTCCGGGAACGCGGCGCTGGAGGCAAGTTGCATCTGCATCCGATTGTACGACTTGAGGGGCTGCATTTGGCAGTGGATTGCACAGCGGAAGAGCAGCAGGTTGTGCGCAGCATTGCGAACGGATTGCACAACGGAAGAGCGGCGGACTGTGCGCGACATTGCACACGGATTGCGCAACGGAAGAGCGGCGGATTGTGCGCGACATTGCGAACGGATTGCAGCGCAGATCGCGCATCGGGGGCCGGTTCCGGGACGGAATCGGCCCCTCTTTAGCAGCTAAAGAAGCTACTAAAAGAAGAACTGCGCGCGCGTTATTCGCGGTCTTCTTCGGCCTCCGCTGCAAGCATCTGGGAGAGTGCTTCGGCGTCGGGAGTTGTGGCTTTTGTGGCCGGGTTCTCGCCCTTTTCGAGCATGGCTCCGGGATGGGTTGCGGCGTGGACTTGTTGCAGGGTTCGGATGGCAACCTGCGTGTAAATCTGCGTGGTCTTGATGTCCTCGTGACCGAGCATCTGCTGGATAAAGCGGATGTCCGCGCCGCCCTCGTGCATCAACGTGGCCATCGTGTGGCGGAAGAGATGGCAGGAGCCGGTCTTGCCCAACTGCGCCGCCTCGATGCGTTCCTTGACCGCGAAGCTCAGATGATCGCGGCTGAACGGCTCGCCCTGGGCCGTGAGGAAAACGGTCATGTCGTCCGGCTCCGATGCAAGCAGGGGACGGCCCTCCCGGATGTATTTTCCCAGCCACGCTATCGCCCGCTCGCCGATGGGGACGTAGCGGTCCTTCTGGCCCTTGCCCAGGCGAACGAGAAGCAGTCCCCGGTCGAGCGAGAGGTCGTACAGCTTCAAGGCGATCATCTCCATGCGGCGCAGGCCTGTCGAGTACAGCACTTCGAGGATGGCGCGGTCCCTGAGTCCGATTGGCTCCTCGATCTCGCAGAGCTGCACGATGCGCTCGACCTCCTGGGCAGAGAAGATGTTCTTCGGCAGAGCGCGGCCCAGCCGGGGAAGCTCAAGCTCCGAAGCCGGGTTATGCAGGATGTGATTCTGCCGCGTCATCCACCGGAACCAGACGCGCAAGGGGACCAGGCAAGAGTGCTGCGAACGGAAGCTCAGCGGCTCGCCGTTCTTTTTGCGGTAGTGGAACAGGTGCCGCTGATACCGCTCCAAGACGGGCCGCGTAATCTCGACCGGCTCGGTCAAGCCGCGCTCCTTGCACCACTGGAGGAAAAAGCCGATGTGGACCTGGCGATTGCGCACCGTGTGCACGGAGTAGTTCTGCACGGCCAGTGTGCGCAGATGGTCCAGCATCAGCGATTCAAGCAGCGTCTCCGGGAGCGCCTGCGGTTTACGGGTTTTGGTTATGCGCGCCATTCGTGCGCCTCCTTTCTGCTCTGAACATGGTTACGACGGAGCGGAGTTTCTTCTTGCCCCGTATTAGTGTTTTTTTGCGTTCTTGCGGTGAACCGCATAAAGCCCGTGTCAACATTGGCGATGAGCCGCTTTTAGTGAACCCGACACCCCGCCGACTTGGGGCCGACTTGGCCCCGACTTCTCGCCCTCCGGCCCCGACTTCTTTTCGTCGTACTCGTGTTTTCACCGCAGCTTTTCAACGTCGATCAGCCCGCCCAGTACCGGCTTTCCGCCGTCGGCGGGCCGCGTGAACATCAGCTCATAAACGATGCTCTGGCCCCGGCCGCCGCGATGAACCAACAGGTATTCCAGTTCCTCCAGCCGGTGCAGATGGATTTTCAACTGCGTATCGCCCCAGCCGGTCGCCTCGCGCACATCGCGCCGGGAGAAGCGGTAATCGGACCGCTCCATCTTCTGCCGCTTGCACTCGGCTGTAACCATCTCGTCCACGGTCAACAGCAATCGCCTGGTCTGCGGCGGCAACTCGTCCAGCGAGCGGCCTAGTATCTCGTGCGCGAGCCGGTTGGCAACGGCTATGTCGTTCACCGTGACCTCGATGTATTCGACCGCGCGGCCATTGTGCTGGACTGTCTTCGGTGGCCGCTGATACTGATGCAACAGCGCAACGCTGCGGATGAGCGTCAGATACTTCATGTGGTCGCGCCTGGTCCGCGTCTGGCTGTCGTGGAAGGTAAGCTCCCGCGCGTAGGGATTGACGACCGGGACCGGCTTCAAGAGCCGCTGCGCGTTGCGATGCACGGCAAGCACCGCGTCGCGGTCCCGCCGCCGCAACAGCCCCTCGACCGTCTGCGCCTCACGCTGCACACGATGGATAGCCTGTGTCTGCGCCCGGTCTTCATTGACGGAGAGAACAAGGCAGCGGTTCAGCATTTCCTCGTCAAGATCGATGGCCGTGGTCGTCAAGAAGATCATCACCGGGCCTTCGACTCTATATTGATGGGTCAGCAAGCGTCCCGTCGCCGGGTCTTTGCCGGTGCTGGCGATGGTCAACACGCCTTCGGACTGCAACAGCTTCAACGCATAGGCCGCTGTGTGCGCGCCTTCCTCCTCCACGATGGCCAGCACCTTGTGCTTCAAGTCCTGCTCGCCCATGTAGAAGAGTGACTGCCCCGTCATGGCGGAGTATTGAACGCGCTGCTCTTCGGGCAGGAACGCGAGTACGGCTTCCATCAGCGAACTCTTGCCCGCCGCCGATGACGATTGCACGATCACCGCGAGCGGCGCTTCCAAGTGCCGCGAGACCACGCCTAGATAGCCCACGAGTTTATTGGTCTCCTCGCCCACGACTCCGCACCGGGCGAAGTCCTCGACGATCCGCTCCAACAGGCGCGGATCGCGCAACAGCTTGAGCGCCTCGGCCTGGTCGTGGTCGGTCATTGCAACCGTCTCGTCCTTCGGCGCGAGCGCCTGCTTGATCTGCGCGTCCTGCATCTCCTCCAGCTTCATCAGCACTCGGCCCAGGTCGCGGCGCAACACTTCTTCCTTGATGCCAAGCTCCTCTGCTGCCTGTTTCGTGAAGCCGCTGCGCTGCCGCGCTGAGTAAAGGTCCAGAGTGTCCACATGGAAGGCCGACTCGCCGCGCGTCGTCTTGCCTGATAGCAGGACATTGACCTTCATCAGTTCGTAACTCAGATTCTTGGCTAGGCCACGGATGCGGTAACGCCGCTCGCCCTGCTGCAAGAAGATGTCCTCGCCGCGCATCTCGACCGGCACATCTATCGTCGGCGCGGGCGCTGCCGGGCCTGGCTCCGGCTCTATCGGCGCAACCGGCTCCGGCTCCGGGACCGGCTCCGGTTTGGCGGCTAAGGAAAAAACCTGTTCTTCGATCTCGGCGGGGATGGATGCGGCGGGGGCTGGCTCTGGAGTAACTTCGATGATTTTTTCTTTAGTTGCTGCTTTTGTCTCTGCTGGCAGTGGCTCCGTGTCTGGCTCCGTGCTTGGCTCCGGCTCGGCCTCGATGATTGGCTCCAACGCGCGCGGCTCTGGCCGCTGGCCCTTGCCCAGCCACTCCGCCTTATTCAGCATCACGCCCAGACTCTTCGCCGCTGGCTGCACCTTCAAGGCGTAGGCGTTGGCGTCCATGTCTTTCGGGAAGAGCACACGGAAGCACTCGATTCCCATTTGCATCAGATCCTCGGCCAGCTTCGCCGCCGCATTGTTTCCGGCCTCGTCGCGGTCGTATGCGATGTACACCCGCTCGGTGCCGTGCTGGGCGAACGCGGCGCGATGGTCCGCTGTGAAGCCGTTCACGCCGTAGCTGGCCGTAACATTGCGGAAGCCCGCACACCAAAAGGTCAAGGCGTCGATCAGCGCCTCGCACAGGATGACTTCTTTCGATGCGGCCAGCGCCTCTTCGTTCCACACGCCCCGATGCTCGCCCGGTAGATACAGGTGGCTCGGCGTTCCCTCGCGCAGGTTCGGCGTGACCTTCCGCCCATACATCTCCATCACGTCCCCGGCTGGATTGATGACCGGGATAACCAGCGAGCCGTTAAAGTGTTCGTGGCCGCTCTCCCGCAAGATGCCCAGCTTTTGCAGCCGTCCGCGCATCTCCGCGCCGGCGGCGCGGTTCTTCGCCGGAAGCCGATAGCCCAGCGTCCGGTTGGCGAAGCCAAGCCGGAAACGGTCGATGATCTCGGAAGATTTCAGGCCGCGCGACTCCAGATACCGCATTGCCTCCGGCGACTGTTTCAGCGTCTCGCTGTAGTAGCTCACGACCTGCAACAACAACTCGCGGTCGTCCGCGTCCCGCGCCACGGGCGGCGGCAGCTTGCGCACCGTGCCGTGCTTCACCGGCTGGACCGGATCGGCGGCTAAGGGAAGATGGTCCTCTCTGAGAAGCTCGACGGCATGGCGGAAGCTGATGCCGTTGGCCTTCATCACCCAGTCGATCACCGTGCCGCCTTCGTTGCAGGCTCCAAGGCAGTGCCAGAGATTCTTCGCCGGAGTGATGACAAGTGACGGGTTCCGGTCATCGTGGAACGGGCAGAGGCCCAACAGGTCGGCACCGTGCCGGTGCAACTTGATGCCCCGCGCCTCCGCCAACCGCTGCACCGATACCTCCCGTTTCAGCCGCTCGACCTCGGATTCTGGGATTCGCGCCATTTCGACCGCCTTCCTGAAAAACCTGTCAAGAGGAAAATGAACTTTTTAACGCCTGCAAAAATACTGTATCATAGCTTACGCGGTCAAGCCGTATTCCCGGTAAGCAATAGACTGACATTGCCATGCCAAGAAAACCAACACGACAACTTCCCCCGCTCGACTACGGAAACGAAACCGTAGGCCAGCGTCTTGCTCGGCTGCGCAAGGAACGCGGTTACACCCAAGTCGATCTCGCCAAAAAGATCGGGATCATTCAGACGCTCATCTCCGACTACGAACTGGACAAGCTGCGCCTGTCGGCTGAGATGGCCGTGCGGTATTCCATGGCTCTGGACATCACCGTCGATGACTTGCTGGCCCCCAAGACGGCAGCTAATCGAAAAAATGGCAAGCAGCCAAGCCTTAAGCTCGTGCGCCGCATGGAAGAGATTGAGAAGCTGCCGCCACGTCAACAGACACTCGTATTGAGCGCACTCGATTCCATGCTGCGCGGGGCTGCGGTCGCGCGATGAGTGGCCGGAGAGTGCAGGTTTCCGTGGAAACATGAAAAGAAGACATTCTTTTCATAGCTGAAAAACATCCGTAGCGGAGGCATCAGTCAAGGCCGCGAAGCGCCGCCGCAGCGGGCGGAGCGAAGCGGAGAGCCTTTACGGATGCCGGAGCGGAGGATATAGCCGCGTGAGCGGCTAAAGACTGTATCCCTGATCGAACTCATGCGCGTGAGTGGGCACCGGCTCGATCTGCCGCGCCGTGTCCGGCTGGGTAGGTGTCTGCTGCTGCATCCCCTCTGGCTGGATGGCTGACGTATGCGACACGTCCCGGCTCAACTCATGGCCCAGCGTCCCGGCGTCGTTGGTGTACATCTGCACATCGAACTGCGCCCGCGATACCGACACATACGCCATGCGGCTATTGAGAAGCTCGCCGTGCGCCTGCTCCGAGTCCACATGGACGAGCACACGGTCGGCGGTCTGGCCCTGGCTGCTGTGGCTCGTCACCGCATAGCCGTAATCGAGATGCGGATGCTGCCGCGCGTTGAACTCGACCTCGCGGCCAGAGTCCATTTTCAGTTTCAGATTGCCGTCGCCGTCGATCTTTTCGACCGTCGCCAACTCGCGGCTGGCTATCTTCTGCGGATGATACGGGGCCGTGAACTGCACACGGTCGCCCTCTGAGAAGCTATGCTCCGCCTCCCGGTAGACCGTCACGCCCTGCTGCCGCCGTGGATCGTAGCTCACTTGCTCGCCGCTCTTGCGCTCCACCGTGACCGTGTTCGCGGCGCTGTCTACGCGCGCAATGCGCGCATACTCTCCGGCCTCGAAACCGTGCGCCTTGCTGCTCTTCGCATAACGCACGATGTCGCCCGGCTCATAGTGGAACGCCTGTTGCCGGTCCGCGCCGGTCAACTCCTGCCGCGCATTCAACACTCGTACCGGATGCTCTTCGCCCTTGACCTGGCCAGCGTCTTGCATCGCACGATGGATGTGCTGGTTGATCTCGCGGCGGGATTCATTGTCGGGCGAGACAACAAGCGTATTCTCCGGCTGGCGCACATACTCGCGGGCTATCTCGCGGATGCGCTCGCTGCGGTCCACGATCTCATGTACCCGGCCCTGGCTGTTGAGATTGGCGATTGCTTCTTTGACTTCGCCCCGCGCAAGCTGCTCCACGGCTTCTTTGAGTGCCGGGTCTTTCTGCCGGATGATTTCGTCAAGCCGCGCTGTGCGCATCCCGGCCTCTTGCAACTGCGCATACGGTCGGCCAGCTTCGACCGCCTCATGCTGCCGCACGTCGCCAACGAACAGCACACGATCATTTTCTTTTAGCCGCTCTACGAACGTGTGCATTTGCTTGGTGCTGGCCATGCTCGATTCATCGACCACATAGAGCCGCTTCTGTCCGTCGTCCGCGCGGTCGCCGCGCGTAAGATGCCGCTGCAAGGTTTCCGTCTCCATGCCCGACTCGCCCAGCTTTTTCGCCGCGCCGGACGTGGGCGCAAGCCCCTTGACCTCATAGCCCGCACTGACAGCGGCCTCCCGGATGGCGGCTAAAGAAGTAGTCTTTCCGCCTCCGGCCACGCCCTCAAGAGCCATCATCCGGTCGCGGTTTTCGAGTACATCTTCGACCGCCCGCCGCTGGCTCACGCTCAGATGCGGATGGTTTGTCTCGACCTGCTGCCGGACCTGGCCATCGGCCAACACTTCGCGGTTGCCCTGGCCCATGCGCATCCGCTCGACGATCTCCCGCTCGTAACCCTGCATCTCGCCGGTTGTGAACGCGCGGCCCGCCAGACCCGGCCTGCGCGTGACCTCGATCAGCTCATGCGATTGAACGCGCCGCTCGAACTCGGCCCGCACCTCCGGCAACCGCGCCGCGCCCATGCTGTGTTTCAACGCATCGCGCATCAGCGTCCGTTCATCGACGATGGCCTCGCGTTCCGTGCCGCGCTCCCGCGCATAACTCACAGCGGCCTGCGCCACGCGCTGCGATTCTTCCGGGCGAAGCTCAACGCCTGGTCGCCGCTGCGCCTCCTCGATCACCCGTTGCGGTTGATGCCCGTACTCTGCGGCCATTGCCCGATGCTGCGCCTGGACCTGCTCCGGCGTTAAATCGAGTTTTGCTTCGCGCGTCTTGTGCGCTGCGATCTGCGCCGCCTCAGGCCCACTGCGGCCCTGCTCCGCAAGATTCTCCGTGATTTGCTGACGCCGCGGACTCGACGCCTCCAAGTATTCCCGCGTGTAACCCTTGATCTCCGGTTGTCCATGCTCGCCGCGCTCGATCTCGTAACCAAGCGTTTGCAACCGCGCCGACAACTCCGAACGGTAAACCGCCGTCGCGTACTGCTGCGTCTTGTAAAGTTCCTGCGGCTGCAACGCCCGCGTATTTCCGTCGGCGGTCTCGGCGATATTGAAAATCACCGTGTGCGTGTGCAACTGCGGCGCGGCGTAGCCGTCCACCGGACGGCTGCTGTCGTGCTCGAACTTGGCTACGACCCATGCGCCCGTCGTCTCTGCCGGTGCGTTGCCGCCGATGCGCGCCTGTGCGTACTTTTCCATCTCGGTGAGCGCAACGCGAACGCTCTCCCGGTGCGCATCTTTCACGCGGTCGTCGCCGCCGACAAGCGCCGTCAACGAGACAGACTTCGGCGCGGAAAACGTCGCATCCCAGCCCGCCCGGTGCTCCATTGTGCGCACCGTCTGGCCCTGCTCGTTCACATACTCCCGCGCCGTCTGATGCCGTACAAGCTGCTCGCCGGTCGCCGGATGCTGGCCCTCGGACAGACGCGCGAACTGCTGTTCGCCCACTTCGCCCGCAAGTCCGTAACGCTCGGCGAGCTTGCCTTGCCACTCGCCGCGCACCTGGTCGCCCTCGGTGTAGTAGTTGTCGCGCGCGTTGGCGAACTCTTCTTTGTGGTACTCCCGCGCTTGGCTCGCGCTGATCGGTTTGGACATCGTGATCATAGTTGTTTACTCGAATCGGGGACGTGGTTTCTTCGCTGCGGCGGGACGCGCCTCTGGCGGTTTTGCCGCGACAACCGGCGGCGGAACTGGCGCCGCAACCGGCGGTTTTACAGTGGGCACTGCGGCCTTTGCCTGAGCCGCCGCGCGCCGCCTGCGCTCGATAAAATCCATCAGCTTTTGACCCTGCTTTTCGTAGGAGAACTTCGGCCAGCGATCCTTCGGAACAGCCACCGGCAACAGCAACGCCAGCAGCGCCAACGCCCAGTAAAACGGCCTCCGGGCCGACTCATAAATATCGTCGTGGAAGATCCACTGGCGCAAAAAATAATGCAGCTTGCGGTCGTTGTATTCATGCCTCTGCCACTCCAGCCGCACATACGCGCGGCTGCCCTCCGCCGTCAGCCGGTACGTCGGTTCGCCATTCGGACCCGCCGCCGCCTCGATCTCGCCGCCCGTAACCAACAGCGTCTGCTTCTTCGCCGTCACCCCTTCAAGCAGTTGATAGCGCGTAAGAGACTGCTCCGAGAGACTGCCCCACACTCCGCTCTCCAGATAGACCCACAGGTCAAGACGCTCCGCCGCGCTCCACTCGTTCCGGTAAGACTGAACGTAGAGAACACAGAAGAAAACGCTCGCCGCGATCAGCGTCCAGCGCGTCCACTTCCAGTACCGGCGCGGCCCATACCAGTCACTCATCGCGCCGCCTCGCTCGCCTTCTTCTGCGCCGCCAACCGCTCCCGCGCCCGCTGCATCTTGGTCGCATCCGCGCGCGCGATCTCCGCCCGTACCTCGCCCTCGCCCGGAAGATCATGCCCCGGCAGCGGGCGAAGATTCAAAAACAACGCCCGCAACGCAAGAACCTCCGACAGCAGCACTTCGCCCGCAAGATCGCCCGCTGCCTCGGCGCTGTTCGTGTCCGGCTCCAGCAACCGCGCCCGGACCCACTCCGAAAGCGTCAGATTCTCCGCCCGCGCCCGCGCCTCAAGCGCCGCATACTCCGCGTCGCTGACCTTGGTTCCTACAGATTTTGTTCGCAGAGATGCCTTCACCATGCCGTCACTTCTCCGCCTTGAAGTTGTTCATCCCCGCAACCATCCGCGTGATGTACTCCTCGACCGCCGCCGACCGGCGCAAGTTCGGGCGCGCTTTTGCCGCTGGCGATGGCGTTGCTGGTTGCGCCTGATTGCTGGCCGGGAACTGCTTCGACTGCTCCATGGATTCCTCTCTTTCATGGACGCTGCACAGCGCTTTTCAGCTAAAGGCAGGAAAATCATCAGGTTCCCCGACAGCAACCGGCGCGTGTTTATAGGATAGATCGGATTACACCATTTTTACTTTTAGTCGCTTGTTTTCTTATGGTTCGCGCTCGGTAACCTGTAAACACCTTATTTTTAGAGAGTTTTTCTTTTAGCTGCCTGATTATAAAGTGGTTCTCTGCACAGTAACCGAAGGTTACTGTGCAGCTTCCAATCTGGGGTAATGTGTCCCCCTACTGCCGATGCCGTAGGCAGCGTGCCCTTCGGGATGCTGGGAGGAACGAGGATTTCGGGGTTGCCCCAGATGCAGCACAGGCCGCCCGAAGACGGCCTGCGGCAGAAGATCAGCTATTGATTGCAATCGAACCGATCATCTGCTCGATTGGTTCCGTCTCCCGATCCTTTGAAGCCAGCGAGACGTTGTATGTCACATAGACAAGCGTGGCTCCACCCTTCAACCACCATTCTCTCCAATACCGCTTCTGATCCTCGAACTCTGTTGTAACTCCAGAGACATGGGCCTTCGCAATCGGCTTAAGCACGCGCCCTTTATGTTTAGAGTCAGAAGCAAATTCGAGCACATCATCATCCGTTACCTGGCCAGTTGGCTTCCGAGTCGCACTTATCTGGAGCACGCCTGAATCACCCGAAGAACGGAGGGAAACGCATTCGGCGCTCTCAGTTGCGCTCCAATTTGGTGGTAGTTTGATCGACCACCAACTGGATCGAAATTCATTGGTTCGGCTGCTTCGGCTTGTCATAGTAGACCACCCGCCCCTTTTTTCCGGTCGCACGCTCGTATTTTTTCAGCTGGCTGCGCCCCTTGGCTCGGCCACTGGCTGTGTTGGGTTTTAGTTCAACCGGCTTGCCCGTCCCGGTAACGGCATCTGGTTTAACAGTTTGGCCCGTTTTCGGGTCTGTCAACCTTGGTTCCACCTGCCAGCCTTTCGCTTTTGCCTTCTCTGAAAAGTCCCGATGCGCATCTTGACCGGCTTTAGTATCGTCATTCTGCCCACCTCGACCGGTGCCCTTCATTGCTCCACCGCTTGCAGCCTGCGGCTCTGGTACGTAACGCTCACCCGTGTCTTCGTTGTAAAGCTGATCATGACTCGCTGTAGCTGTACTCCCCACACCGGCAGTGAAGAGGAAACCAACAACACCGAGTGCTCCTTGGACGGTTACTCCCGCTGCATCCTCCACCCCAGTAACGGCACTGTCAATCAGCGGCTTGGCAACCGCATCCACCTCGTCCATTGTGGGCAGAAGATCACAACATCCCTCATGTCCAGTTGGATCGGTTGACGTGAGCGGATTGTTCTGCACGTAGCTGTATAGATTCAGCGTTTGCGGGTTGTCCAGCTTGGCGTATGGCACTGGCTCTTCTTGTGCCGACCAATCAGGACTTAAGAAGCGGCCCATCGCACTGGAGTAGTACCGCGCCTCGAAGTAGTCATTGCCTGATTCGGTATCCCGTTCTTTGCCGGTGTAATGATGTTCCGTGGCATCCATGCACGGGGAGTAGCCAGGCAGGCTTCCGGTCGTCAGCCCATCTCCGAAGGGCAGGCTCGCGAAGGTGGTGGCGCAGCCGCTGGCTCCCACTTCCACGCGCTTGCTTCCTAGCCAATCCTGCAGCGCAAAGATGGTGTCCGTGCCGTTGTAGGTTGCCAGCAGTTTGCCTCCAGCGAAGGCGTTGGTATGCACCCAGGTGCTGGTTGCGCCGCTCACCGAATACTCCGTGACCTGTTCGCCACCCGGCCCCAGCACATAACTCGACGTGACCAGGAATCCATTCGATGCGAAGTTACAACTAAAACTGGTCAGCGATCCTTTGGCCACGCGGGTTCCTGCCGCATCATAGATGTAGCCGGTCAGCGTGCCCACGTAGTTCTTTACGGCGCACAGCCGCCCTTCGGCGTCGTAGAGGTACGAGTTGAGTCCGTCGTAGGTCACATCGCCCGCCGCGTCATAGGTCATCGACGCCACTTGGTTGCTGGCTGGAGTATAACTCGCCGTACTCGAAGCGGGCATGGAGTTGTTGACCATCCCGCCAAGCTGCTCGTTGAGCCGATTGCCGAAAGCGTCGTAGCTCCAACCGGTCTGCGCCCCCGCGTAGTAAGCCTGGAATCCCGGTATTGCGGAGGTACCAGCTGCCGATCCAACCAACCGATTCAAGTTATCGTAGGTGTAGTTCCAAGTGCCGGTCACGGAGTCGATCACATTGAGCAGGTTGCCATTGGGCGCGTAGCCGTTGGTAGGCACAAGATACGAATAGAACGTGGTTCCGGACCCTGTCCCGCCGGTCATGGATGATCCAGAAGGCGTCAGTGCAAATGAACCGTTTGGAAAAGTGGAGCTGATGCCGCCGGTCATGCTCGCCTGGATGCCGTAGTCGGCGCCCGCTCCCCCTTTGATGGAGGCGATGGAGACGACCGCGCCGTTGGCGGTTGCCGTTACCAGCGACGAACACAAACTATTGATGTTCGTCGCCAGAGTCGCCGCCAAGGATGCCGCTGTCGATCCCTGTCCGAAGGGCACACTGGAAGTGCATGTGCTTTGACCGCTCGATACAGCAACCTGATAAGCGCCGCTGTCGTACGTGATCCCAGTCCCGCCCCCACTCCCACCGGTCATGGTCGCTCCGGATGGTGTCAGAGTGAACGACCACGATAGAAACATGGTATTGTGCCCGCCCGTGATCGTAATGCCATAATTGGATGCTGCCCCTGGAGTTATGGACGTGACGGTGACAATCGCGCCATTGGCAGTCGCAGAGACTCCTGACGAACATGAACTATTGATGCTTGAAGCCAGAGCGGTAGCCAAGGATGTTGGGGTCGATCCATTTCCATAGACCGCTATGGAGTCGCAAGGCGCAGAGTTGGCCCCATTGTCAAAAATCAGAGCCATAATCGCACCGGAATCATAGATGACTGTTGGCCCGCTCGTCATCGACTGTTCCGCTCCTGAGAATGTAAGTGTTGCTGTGGAATAGGTGGGCGTCGAACCAGAAGTGGAAGCCGATTGCTCCGTCCCAGAGAAAGTGAATGATGCGGTTGCTGATGCTTCGTTGATAGCACCGCCGCCCATGTTTGTAGTGGCCACGCTGAACGATGGGCCCCCAGTATAAAAATTGGGTGGACCAGCGGAGAAGTAGAGCGGGTTGGCGGTGTCGGTTGCGCTCGCTGTCACGGTCCAGTCGGTTTCAGGGCCAGCGCTCAGACTCGTCAGCTTTACCGTCGAGCCCGAAGCCGCTGCTGTAACAAAGCCGCCTGCGGCCGAGTTGATGGCCGAGGCCAGGCTGGAAGCTAAGCTCGATGGAGTGCTGCCTTGCAACCACGGTACCTGTACCTCGGTGCCACTCACCAGCGCCGTCAGCGTGCCCGTATCGTAGTAGGTGCCCCCCGTCCATCCGCCTTGCAGCGTTCCCGCTAGCAGGGTTCCGGTCGCGCCTGTGAAGCAAAAGTCTGCGCCAGTGAGGGAGGGAAAGGACGACCACCAATTGGTGGTGAATGGGTAGTTGCTGCCTAGGCCGGTTGCAACTGAGGTCATCGTCACCGTGTTGCCGTTAGAAGTGGCCGTTACTGGCGAGCCTGCGACATTCAGCGCCGCCGCTAGCGATGCGGCGACGGATGCCTCAGTCGACCCGCCACCGTAAGAGGCCATAGCTGTGAATCCCTGAATAGTTACCTCCAGCAAACCTGAGTCTGGTTCGGTTTCGTAACCTGTGCATACTTCCACTCCGCTATACGGGCTGGTATATGCAGTGCAAACCTGATTCGAGCCTTCGCTGCCGGTGATGGTCAGAACCGCAGTGCCGGAGGTATTGGTCTTGGTCACCTGCTTTTCGGTACCGGTGATGGTGATGGTGCCGGAGCTGTCTGTGCCTCCCGCGATGAGGTTGCTGCTGGTGCTATCTGCCTCAAAAACCACCCGGCTGCGTGCATCATAGGCGCGGAGCAGCTCAGCTGTTGCGGCATTCGTGGAGGCATTGACACCCAGGGATGCATTTTCAAGCCCCAAGGGACCGTAGGCGGGAGTAGATGAGTTGTTTGATACCTGGAATAAAATGCCAGGGTGCGTGGTGGAATCGGACCAACTACTACCAGAGGTGAGCAAGCGCTCCGCATTGTCGTAGGAATAAGCGAGCGTGACCGGCCCACCCGAAGACGCGCCAGAAGTCGGCGCATTCGACGGGAAGGTTGCGGAAGTCGGTTTGCCTCCGAGGTCGTAGGTGTAGGACAGATTGTAAGTAGAACTGCCGCAGTTGGCCCGGGTGCATTGCTGCTCACCTAAGAGGCGGCCCATCGAATTGTAGGCATATGTGCTGGTGGATGCCAAAACCGTCGAGCCGCTGGAGACGGTGGCCTGTGTCAATTCGCCGATGTCGTTTGAGCTTCCTGAGATGGATGAATTGTCATAGGCGAACGCGACAGCCGGGGTTCCGTCGTTATATGTCTTGCTCAGAACGCGATTGAGCGCATCATACCCGTATGAGGTAGTGATGCTGCGATTATCGATCTTCGACGAGAGATTGCTGTTGTTGTCGTAGCTGTAGCAAGTCGTCCATACCGTTCCAGAAGCGGTTCCGGCACAGGCCTGACTTGCGGGGCTGGCAGCCGAGGCGCTCTCAGGATTATTTGACGCGATAAGGCGGGAGGTGGCGTCATAAGCGAAGGTCCTCACATGATCGCCGGTCGAACCATACGGCCCGCCCCATTGATCCACGCGCAGCAGGTTGCCGAGCGTGTCATAGGAGTAATCGGTTTCCAGCGTTGGTGCGCTCCCGATACTCGTGGTTCCATTCGGCTCCAGAACCTGCGTCAGCCAGTCCTGGGCATTGTAGGTGCGCCGCCAATGATTCCCGACCTCGTCATAAGAATCGATCACATTCCCGTTGAATGACCAGGTTTGAGCAGAGCCGTCTGGATTTGTCGTAGTCGTCAATCGGCTGATCGCATCGTACGCATACTGCGTCCATCCATCCGTCGACTGGGGGGAATTGCAGTGCGGATTACTGACAGCGCTCACTCTGTTCAACTGATCGTAGATCGTGTTCACGGTAAGGGAACCGCAAGTCGAGTCGGCGGTAGTGCTGACGGCAACCTTCCGCCCCATACCGTCGAGATTGGTTGTCGTAACCTTCGCGGGAGACGGACTCTCGGTAACCGTCGTGATCACCTGCGTCGAAGTTTGATAGTTGTTGCAGGTTGTTCCTGTGTCCGGTCTGCCAGTACACAGAGGCCGCATCAACGGATCGAAAGTCTGCGTAGTAAGATTGTTGTTCTGATCCGATTTTGCGATCATGAGCCCAGTGTTGACATCCTGATACTGTGTCATCACATGAGAAGCGCCGGTGGTAGAGGGCATCGTCGTGGTGATAAGAAACGCAGTGCCGGTGTCTGTGTTGGCCGGATTGCCCGTCGCGTAGGAATATGTGTTGGTGGAGGAGTATCCCCGGCCATCGGTCGACACCGTTGGCTGGCCCAAAACGTTGTAATCGGTATAGGTAGTGATCGAGCTATTACACGGCACCGAACTCGGTCCGGAACATTTGGTGACGCTGGTAGGCAGCCCGCGCAATGTTTGACCCGAATTAAATGTGGAATCGTGATTCGTAGTCCAGCCCGCAGCGGCCAGCCCGCCCTGTGCGGATTGACTGAAGCCATCATAGGAGATCGTCGTCTGCGTTACCAGTGAATTTGCGGCGTTGTAGACGGAAACCTGGCTCACGCGGTCCGCGATATTCGCGGCCGCATAGGCGGGATTCGTGCTCGTGTTATGCAAATAGCTGTATTGGGTTTTACTCAACAACGCACCGTGTGCATTAACGCCATAGTCGTAAATGGTCTTTGATGTGACGTTGCCTCTAGTCGTTACGAATCCGCCGTTCGCGCAGGTCGCGCCCGTTGCAAGAGGCGCATCGTAGGTGGTGTCTGTCTCCGTGGTCATCCCCGATGCATTCCAAGTGAAGACATTGCTTGTGGGGGGAATCCCACTACCACATCCATTGACGGTGTAGCCTATGGTTTTCGTTGCTATAGGATTGTTGGCGGTTTGAGATCCGTTGTAACTGACTTCTTGCGTTACCTGTTGCCCGCTAAACGTGTACACCGTATCGTTTAGATTTGGATCGGTCACGGTGCCGGTGAACACACAAGCCTCCTGTCCCGCGCCGCCGTCCGAAAAGTAACAATAGGGATACTGAAACTGCCATGTGCTGGACTGTCCGTTTGCAGTTACAGTCCTGGATTGGACCGTTCGACCTAAAATCCCGCCCGGGAGGTGAGCAATTCCACTCCATGTATAGCTGATGACGCCCCCTGTCGGCAGAGTAATGGAACTGATTTCTCCCAGAGTGGCCCCGGAACCATCCAGCAAATAGCTAATTGAATAAGTGTCTCCGTTTTGCAGCACGATTGAGGTCGGCAGATAGGTTGAGACTAGCGTGGCAGTCATTCCAGGCTCGACGCCGCAGTTTGGGTTAGAGCCGCAAAGCAATGGAAGATCAATGTTAAATTGCGTGTAACCTATAGTAATCTTCTCTGTTATGCCATTCTCATCGATGTAGCTGATCATCCCCGGTTGGTTTGCGGGCGCTTCTGCTTGAAGGTCCGGGATGTTAAATCCGCCCTGAGATGGAGCGGTCTCCGTGATCGTTCTACCGACGGTGTCCGTGAGGGTGTATGAGCCGTTTAATGATCCTGAATTGGTGATCATGTTACCGTTGCTGTCCTCGACCTTGATGAGCGGCATATATCCTACGGATGACCCGGTAGAATTCACTTCGCCAACCGACTGTGGCTCTGTTTGAGGTGGCGATGGAGGAGACGGAAGTGCCCATGTGTTGGATTCGGCCCCAAACGTATACTGCTTGCCATGCTTATCGGTCAGCCCCAGCACAGTGCCAGAGTTGTCGAGTGTCAGATTGTATCCACTCACATCCTGAGAAAATGAGTTATCGGGATAATACATAGGTTGCGTGAACGGAGTGCAATCGGGAAGCCCCTGAGGTAGTAGCCCCCACTCGTAGCCCTGTACCCGGAAGGCGTGCCCCGTTCCGTCGGGATCGGTGAAATTCATATAGTCCAGATACGTATATTGCCATGGCCCTCCGGCGCCAGGCGTGGTGTAGCAAGATCGGTCTTCACCATGAGTTCCAATCTTGAGAATGCCTGATAGCGGATCGCTCACCTGCACGAAGCCGTTCCTGCCGATGGTTATTTGATTCCACTGCAAAGTGTGTTGGTAGCTGCCGTATTGGACAGGAGTCAGGTTGAACAACTGATTGTCATAGACGAAGTGAATATCCGTGTCCATGCCGATGCCCGGCAGGTGAAGCAGCGGAATGTCAACGTGAAGGTTTCCATTCTGCACCTGCACCGAATCGATGGAACCGCCGCTAAATACCCCCGTGAACGGCAAGCCAACGTTGCTGACATTCGGCGTGTAGATATTTTGGGCGTATGTCATGGACGGGCACGGAAGGAAAAGAGCAGCTATAGCGCCCAAAGAGAGGACAAAGATTCTTCTTGCAGCAGATACACCGCTCACGAAACTCAAATGCTTCCTGACACCACGGATGATTTCGGTATTCGCAATCTGGAGGATGGTTATCATGGAGAAAATAATTCCTTTCGTTCGTTCATGCTACGCAATTCGGTGTGCTCAAGCCTTATTCTGTGATTAAGATCACATGTTCTCGCACACCTTTGCGAACTGCCGAGTCATGCGGCATAGCAACAATCCTTTTTCGGATGCAGGGACTTGAGGTTATAGTGAAAGAAAAGACGGTATCGTTTCGCGATAAACAGTTTTTTTTATGCGCCCTCTACATGTCAAGTTAATTCCTCGTTCAACGCGAGAATGTTTGTGTATTCCTCCGCCGTTTGCCGTCTGCTCGCCGCCACTGCTAGACGCCGCGCCCAATCGCGGCCAGACCGATCCGTCGTGCAAGGACATGCCCGACCATGAGCTCACAAGACGATCGAAGCCGCAGCGACAATGCGCGCCTCCAAGCACCATGCAACATGCGGTTCAGATATCAGTGCGGCAACTGCCTCACCGACGGGAGTAGCGATCTCCACCTTGGCGAGAGTGGAGACGACCATCTCGGCTAGCTCGGGCACACGACCGGATCATATCCGGCAGTATAACCCTGCTGAATTCTTGCTCTTGAGCTTTGCGTTTTCTTGCCGCAGATCAGGGTCGGTGGAGAACTCGGCGGAGATTTCCATCCACCGATTCTCGTTCTCGCGCGCCACCTTGTGCGCGGCCTGACGTGGCTCGATTTGCCGATCTCTTGATGAACTGACTCAGAGATAAGTTTATCTTGTCGCTGCTTACCTGCAATGCGCCTTGCGCAGCCTGTCCCACCGGCGTTAGGTGCCGCTACTTCATGGTGCGGTACCGATCAGCTTGCACGATGTACTGAGTCCAGTCCGACGCGATGCCGCGCTGTGCACTTTGTAGCGTGATTCGTCCGGACTTTACTTCATCAGCGAGGTAGTCTTCGACCCGATCTTTGATTTTGAAATACCGTTCGTCCAATGCGACCGAATCCGGTCCGCACTGCGGCCAGATATTGCCTAAACCGTCCGCACCACCGAGCTCCAGGGGGACGAGGTGGTCAAGCTCACACACTTGATTCTGGTCTGAGTTCTGCCGGGGCTTCCGGATACCGTACCACGCGTACGCGATATGCTTCATGCCTTCGCTTGACTCGCAGTTCCGGATCGAACGAGTTCTCCATCTCTGATTCCTGAGAACGTCCACCGAAATGGACGGGTTCAGGCCCCCAGGGGTGCAACGCGGATCTGGAACCGGGTACCCATTCCTCATCTTTACCTGGCAGGAGCGGAACGGAGGCTCGTTCCAGGAGGCAAAGTACTGGGATTCACAGACCACGTCTGAAGAGCGGCCCGCAACAGGGCCGGGTATAACAGAGTTTTCACCTCGTTGCCGGTGGTGTTGTTCATTGGGCTCGCCGGACGACGTTCCGTTTCCTTGAGATGAAGGAGCCGGGATCCTCAGATTGTGAAGCCGACCTCGGATAAAAAGAAACGATGCGACCAGCAGGGCGATGAGGATGATGCGGAAGATGGCTTTATCGCGCATGGGTCCAATCTTACGGGATGGCGACTGGTCCGTGCGATTTTCGCTGCTCTGACTTAATGTGGGATGGCCCGTGCGAATGCGTACTCCTAATCTCAAGCTTCCTTCATCTAATGATTGGAAGCGTCGATTTTCAATACAGACTCGAGATATCCTGAGAGGACACATGACGAAGCAATCGAGTGTTGCCGGCACATTTACCCTTCCCAACACATCGATGAAGTTGAACCGCATGGGCTATGGCGCGATGCAGCTTGCCGGCCGTGATGGCGACAAGCTCGTCTGGGGCCCCCCGCGCGATATTCCAGGTGCGATTGCTGTTCTTCGCGAAGCTGTTGCCTCTGGCGTGAACCATATCGACACCAGCGACTTTTACGGCCCGCATGTAACCAATCAAATCATCAAGGAAGCGCTCCATCCTTACCCCGACGATCTGGTGATCGTGACCAAGGTCGGCGCGCGCCGCGGCAGCGATGGCTCATGGCCACACGCTCGCTCGCGGCAGGAGATCATCGATGCCGTGCACGACAACCTGCGCAATCTCGGCCTCGATACGCTCGATGTGGTCAATCTCCGCATCGGCGGCTTCAGCGCACCGACTGACGAACCGTTCGAAGAGCCGCTCACAGCGCTTGCCGAGCTGAAGCAACAGGGCCTGATTCGGCATATCGGCCTGAGCACGGTCTCGCCCCAACAGTTGGCTGAGGCGCAGGCAATCACTGAGATTGTCTGTATCCAGAACTTCTACAACGTGGCCCAGCGCGCAGATGACGGATTCATCGATGCTCTTGCCGCCGAAGGCATCGCCTATTTACCTTCCTTTCCACTGGGAGGATTCTCCCCGCTGCAGTCATCCAGGCTTAATGAGACGGCCGCGTCGCTCGATGTCACTCCCATGCAATTAGCGCTTGCATGGTTGCTGCGCCGGTCTCCCAACATCCTGCTGATCCCCGGCACATCGTCGGTCCAGCATCTGCGCGAGAATCTCAGATCTGCGACGCTGGAGATACCAGACGAGGCTCTTGCCAATCTTGACAGCATTGGCGCCCCAGTTGCTTAAGAGCATTCAAATATCGAGTGACGCGTTGAATGAGTTCGTCACTGGCCACGGGATCATCTACCAAAGGAACCGCAGCTCGATGGAATTGCGCCACGTGCAGAGTTCCGTGAGGATTAATCCCCGGTCGTGTGCATCGCGACCGGAATGTGGCGATCGAGTCGCGGCGTGGATATCGGCGGCGCAAACGGCGTATTTCGGGAGTAATCGCGACAATCGGGCATAACCGATGGTTGATGAGTGGTTTGGCCTGCCATCGACAGTTGAAATTCGAGATGCCTAGCGTCCGGCAAAGCGCGGCTCACCGATAGGCGCGCCGGTTCGCGATGCTTGTTTTACCGGGAGGAGTGCAAGCAGCGAGCCTCCAATCGCGACAAACATTACAATGTCCTGGGGACTATCTGCCAGGGGTGGAAACCGAATAGATCGCTGGTCTGCTCGTAAAGCCTCATCATGGCTGCGAATGAGGGCGACTCCTCGTCGGCGAGTTCTTTCGCGAAGAACAGATCGAGGGAAGCTGGAGTTGCATCAGAGCGTTTCTTCGGCATCAACGGAAATAACCTCTTTGATCTTCAGATAAGCCTCTTCGCGGCGTCGCGTTCGCCATGTTCGAAGGCGTCTGCGAATGGCTCAAGCTCTTCTTCACTCATGCCAATACTCTGTCCAGTCTTGTGCCAACCATTCACGGCATGCGTAACGTCGCTCAAGATCTCCTTGGCCCGCGCAGCCGTGATGCGGAAATAGGCAATCACGGACATGAGGGCATCGATGGTCATGTCAGGGCCTGCATCCTCGGATATCCACGTCTTCAATTCACGTACGCGCTCAGGTGACGGGTTGATGTCGAAGGCGGGCGACAACCGCCAGAATTCCCGATCTACATGCAGAAAGCCGTGGTTGCGCAGGTGGTCGTCCGAATTTGTGATCAAAATCGAGAAGGCAATACGCCGCCACAACTCTTCGATATCGGCTTGTGCGTCAGCCCCGTGTACGCGGATTGCGTCCACAATCTCGGTGTAGGTATGTTCCTCGGGTTCCGTCACCTCAACACCCAGCATGGTCGCGGCGGAGACATACATTACGCGATGGCCGCTGTTTTGGCGGTCGAAGCGGCGGACGAGCGCGACCGGCAAATCTTCGCTCTGGACGATGCGCGCCGTGGCTGCATCGATCCCGGCCTTTCTGGCAAGCGTCAGAGCGAGCACTTCTCCCTTGGTAACGGCGCGCTCGTCCGCGATGCTGGGGAACTTGCCGATGCTGAGCGCTCCGTCTTCGTCGATGACCGTGCATTTCGGGCGCATGCCGCCAAGCGACGTGCCTCGGCCGCGTAAGTATTCAAGGTCCGCTGCCGTCTCTTTGTTCGCCTCGACAGCGCGCGACGCGCTTAACAAATGTCCAAGCTCGATGAGTGGCGGAGCGGTCCGGCGCCCTTCTTCCTGCGCGCGCTGAAACACGCCCTCTTCGTCGCGAAAACGAAGCGCGCCGACACGGCTGAAATCATCCACAGCCAGTAAATAA
>Ga0208035_1000099_pt1 | contig 22627 bp, 18 predicted proteins | sample June2015DPH_11_1_FD_184704 | JGI IMG/M metagenome (GOLD analysis project Ga0208035, IMG submission 184704) | Peatland microbial communities from SPRUCE experiment site at the Marcell Experimental Forest, Minnesota, USA - June2015DPH_11_10... | ecosystem: Environmental > Terrestrial > Soil >...
ATACGCCCCGAAACGCGCCGCAATGAAGTGCTGGCGTTCGTGCGCAGCGGCCTGCGCGATCTTTCCATCAGCCGCTCGACGTTTTCCTGGGGCATTCCTGTGCCGGACGACCCCAAGCACGTTGTCTACGTCTGGCTCGACGCGCTGGCGAATTACATTACCGCCCTCGGCTATGGTTCGAGCGACACCGCGAAGTACGAAAAGTTCTGGCCCGCAGACGTACACATGATCGGCAAGGAAATCGTACGTTTTCACTGCGTCTACTGGCCGGCGTTTTTGCTCGCTGCGGGATTGCCGCTGCCGAAGTGCATCACCGCCCACGGCTGGCTTCTCTTCGAAGAAAGCAAAATGTCGAAGTCGCGCGGCAACATCGTGCGCGCCGAAACCATCGTGGATACACTCGGCGCCGACGCTCTCCGCTACTTTTTGCTGCGCGAGGTCGTCTTCGGGCACGATGGCTCGTTTAGTTTCGACGCGCTCGTTCAGCGCTACAACTCCGATCTCGCCAACGGACTCGGCAACCTCGCCAGCCGCACCCTGACCATGATCAACCGCTATTTCAAGGGGGCGGTGCCGTACCCTTCGCATGCCGCGTCGCAACCCGCCGACGAAGCGGTCGCGCAAATCGCGCGCAAGACCATCCGCGAATTCGCAACGCTGTTCGATCAGTTCCAGTTTTCCCGCGCCCTCGAAGCTGCCTGGGCGCTGATCGCCGCCGTCGATAAGTACATCGTCGAGAACGAGCCCTGGGCGCTCGGCGAGAAACCGGATGAGGATAGCCGCTCGCGCCTGGCTACGATCCTTTACACCGCGGCCGAAGCCCTGCGCATCGCGACCGCTCTTGCGTATCCGGTGATGCCCGAAGCTGCCGCGAAGATCTGGTCGCAGCTCGGCTTGGGTGACATCAAGAAACTTGATTTGAGCGCTCTCGACTGGGGCCAACTGCCTTTGGGAACCACTCTGGGTGAAGTTCATCCCGTCTTCCCGCGCGCCGACAAGAGCGCCATTGAAAGGATGCAGAAGATGGAAGACGAGCAGAGAACTCCGCCGCCGCTAGATGTTCCGGCGCCGGCAACTGCCGCGCCCGCTGTGCCAGCGGCGCTGGCAGCGGGCCCGGTCCCAGCGCAGACCGCGGACAATAAGATTTCGATCGACGACTTCGCCAAAATCGACTTGCGCGTTGGAGTGGTGAAAGTCGCCGAGCGCGTGCCCAAAGCCGACAAGCTTTTGCGCCTCGAAATTGACATCGGAACGGAAGTCAGACAAGTGCTGGCGGGAATTGCCGAGGCCTACGCGCCCGAGAGTCTTATCGGCCGCAAAGTCGTGATGGTGGCGAATCTGGCTCCGCGCAAGCTGCGTGGCATGGAGTCGAATGGCATGATCGTAGCCGCTTCGCTCGATGGCGGAAAGCCTGTGCTGGCGAGCTTTTTAGAGGATGTGCCGGTGGGCGCTAGATTGAAGTAGATGAAAAACCACACCTCGGACGTCGGACCTTAGACGTTTGGGGTCCGATGTCTGAAGCCCAAGGTCTGAAGTCCAAGGTCTGAGGTCCAGGTTCCGCAGCCCGGTACTATGTTCGTCGACTCTCACGCCCATCTCGATGGCAAGCAGTTCGACTCCGATCGCGAACAGGTCATCGCCCGCGCCCGCGAAGCCGGCGTCGAGACCATCGTCGCGATTGGCAATGGCGACGGGCCTCCTGAGGTTGATCACGGAATTCTGCTGGCCGAGAAATATCCGTTCATCTACGCCACCATCGGAATTCATCCTCACGAGGCGAGGCTGGCGGACGATGCCGCCTATCGAAAAATGGAGGAGCTCGCGAAGCATGCCAAGGTGATCGCCTGGGGCGAGATCGGCCTGGATTATTTCTACGATCACTCTCCACGCGAAGTGCAAAAAGAAGTTTTCCGGCGGCAAATGGAGATGGCGGCGGCCGCGAAGCTGCCTATCGTGATTCACTGCCGCCCCTCCGAAGCCAGTGACGATGCCTGGGAAGACTTTTTCAAAATGATCGGAGAAGATTGGGGCGACAAGGGGCTGGGAGGAATTCTGCACTGTTTCACCGGCACCCGGTCCCAAGCCAAACGCGCTTTGGATCTGGGATTCATGATCTCCTTCGCCGGCAACGTCACTTTTCCGAAGGCGCAGCAGATTCGCGACGCGGCGCTGGAGGTTCCGCTCGACCGCCTGCTGATCGAAACCGACTGCCCCTTTCTCGCTCCGGTGCCGAATCGCGGCAAGCGCAACGAGCCGGCCTTCGTAAAAGATACGGCGAAGAAGTTAGGCCAGTTGCGCGGTCTGACCCCCGAACAAGTCGGCGAGCAAACCAGCCGCAACTTCTACAATTTTTTCAAATTGGCTGAAACCGCTGAAAGCAAAGTTTCGGCACTTTAGTCTCCTAGGCGAGCATCCATTCTGTTAACCTCAGATGTAATATTCCATCATTTCAGAAAGAAATGAAATTCGATGCCCGATAACAGCTTCGACATCGTGAGCAAGATCGACTTGCAGGAAGTGTCCAACGCCATCCAGCAGGCACTGAAGGAAATTCATACGCGTTTCGACCTGAAAGATTCGAAGTCCAACATCGAACTCGAGAAGGACGCGATCATTTTGCACTCGGCCGACGAGTACAAGCTAAAAGCGGTGAACGATGTGCTGCAGCAGAAACTGGTCAAGCGCAATGTTTCGCTCAAAGGTTTGACCTATGGCCCGGTGGAACCCGCCGCGGGTGGCACCTCCAAGCGCAAGGTCACGATGCAGCAGGGCATCGCCATCGAGAAAGCGCGCGAGATCGTAAAGCTAGTGAAGGACTCGAAGAAAAAGGCGCAGGCCTCGATCCAGGGAGACCTGGTTCGCATCGGCAGCAAAGACCGCGACACGCTGCAGGAAGTAATCGCGATGTTGCGGCAGCACGATTTCGGCATCGACTTGCAGTTTACGAACTACCGCACGAATTGAGAAATCGGATTTCAGACTTCGGACTTCGGACCTCAAAACCGGTTCTGCGAGTCGAAGGTCGAAGTCTAAAGTCCGGGGTCTGAGTCTGAGGTCAGGTTCAAATTGAGCGCACCGGCCACCATTCACGGGAAGGAAGTGTTCGACCTTCTGCACGACGATCTCGTCGCTTTGGAAGGCGAGTTCGGCCAGGACACGGTCGCCGGCGTCCAGGCGATTACGGAGATTGGGGAATACCTGCGCAATGGCGGGGGAAAACGCATCCGCCCCGCGTTGCTTCTGCTTTCCTCAAAGCTATTCGGCTATAAAGGCCGCGGCGCCGTTCGCCTGGGGGCAGTGGTCGAGATCATTCACACCGCCACGCTGGTGCACGACGACATCATCGATGAGGCCACGACTCGCCGTGGTCGTCCGGCCGCGAACACTCAGTGGGGCAACTCGAAGTGCGTGCTGGCCGGCGACTGGCTCTACATGCAGGGCTTCCGGCTGGCTGTGCAGGAGCGCAATTTCCGCATTCTCGACTCGCTTATCGAACTAACGCAGCAGATGGTTGAGGGCGAACTGTTGCAGATGGAAAAGCTTGGCCAGCTCATCAGCCTCGATGAGCACTTCGATCTCATCTATCGGAAAACGGCTTGCCTGTTTTCTGTTTGCATGCGGCTGGGCGCAATTCTCGGCGAGGCCACTCCCGCTCAAGAGCAGGCTGTAGCGCGCTACGGCCACGACCTCGGCATGGCTTTCCAGATTGTCGACGATGTGCTCGACCTCACTGCCTCTGAGGAAGTTTTGGGCAAGCCTGTGGCCAGCGATCTGCGCGAGGGCAAAGTAACCATGGCAGTCATTCATGCCCTGGAGCGCTGCACGCCGGGGGAACGCGTCCGAATCGAAACCATTCTTCGCGAGCGCGCTTTCAACGGTGTAACTCACAGCCAGATCATGGACATTCTTCACCGCTACGGTTCGCTCGAAGCCGCCAGCGCTCGCGCCGCTGGCTACGCCCAGTCGGCGCGCAAATCCATTTGCAGCTTCCCTGATTCCGAGATCAAACGCGCTTTGCTTTGGGCCCCGGAGTTTGTTGTTGCTCGGGAGAAGTAGATCAAAGCTTTCATCGCGGAGAACGCTGAGACAGTGGTTTTCCTCAGCGTTGCTCAGCGCCCTCCGCGCGAAGTTCTCAGCGATCTCCGCTAAGGCTTGTTGCCCGAAACTTTGTTTATACTTGAACCGTTTCTCGATTTCCCCTATCCAACACATCTATGGACTTGTTTCTGCTGATGGCAAGGCAAGGGTATGTCCTGACCTTTGGGCTGTTGCTGGCCGAGGCCATAGGCCTTCCCTTTCCAGCGGCCATCGCGCTGGTTGCGGCGGGAGCGGCTGTGGGCGCTCACGCGCTCCGAGGTCCGTATGTTGTACTGGCCGCGATATCAGCCTTGTTGCTCGGGGACACGGTGCAATTCTGGTTAGGCCGCTACATGGGCTGGGCCTTACTCGGATTTCTCTGCCGCGTCTCGATCAATCCGGAAACCTGCATTCTGCGCTCTGCCGAGTCCTTCTACAAGCGCGGCAAGATCACTTTGGTGATTGCAAAGTTCATCCCTGGCGTCAATACCATGGCCGCGCCGCTTGCCGGCAGCATGAAGATGCGCTTCTGGCAGTTCCTGCGCCTTGACATCGTGGGCGCATCGCTTTACACCCTGACCTACTTGCTGGTGGGATATCTCTCCCGCGATTTTCTAGCGGCAGTCTTGCGCGGCTTCCACGCCGCGGGACGCGCCATGGAAGCGGTAGTGGTCGCGGCCCTGCTGGCTTATGGGATTTACCGCTATATCCAATACCGCAAAAACAAAACCTACAGCATCGTTCCGCGGGTGCAGGTGGAAGAGTTGGCCCGCCGCCTGGCTTCCGAAGACGCCGTCCGGGTGCAGATCGTCGACGTTCGCAGCCACGGCTATTACGACTCGGGCGCGGCGCGCATCAAGAACTCCATCCGCATCGAGCCCAACAATCTCGAGGAAGAAATCAAGAACCTTCCCAGGGACAAGGATATTTATCTCTACTGTACTTGAGCGCGCGAAGCGACTAGCGCCCGGGTGGCGCACCTGCTGAGGGAAAAAGGCTTCAACACGTTCGTGATCGTCGGCGGACTGACGGCCTGGCGCAAAGCCGGAGAACCGATCGAGGTGGTTCCACAGAATGATCTGGTGAAATTGCCGACCTTCAGTTAGAGATCGCCTGAGATTTTAGCCGCGGACGCTGATGCGCGAGAAAGAGAGCACCGCTCGCGACGAGATGGGATGGCCCATCGACATGGCGGGACGGAACGTGGTGAAGATCAGCATCCTCTTGACCTGAGGCAGAAGTTCCTGAGACTCCCCGGGATCGGAGAGAATTTTGTAATCCTGGACGCGCCCACGCGAATCCACGTAGGCTTCGATCACCAGCGACTCGGTGTTGATGGAGCTTAGCGTGGTGCCGAAAACGCTCTGCTGCAATTCCGGGCCGGTGTTTAGCATAAGGGGCACATCTTCGTCGCGATTGTTCGCCTGCAACTGCCCGGGCATGGCAAGGATCGCGGTGACCAGCCCAAAGATCAACAAAGCGCAGGCCAGGCCCGCGGTGGCCGGCACCATGAAGGCGTTCAAGGTATTTTCCAACCGCAGGCGCAAGCCTTCAAAGGGAGCGCGGCGAGTTTCGGCCGCTTCGCGCGAGATGGCCAGGCGCAACTTTAGTCCGAGATCGGCCGGCACCTGGGGCCGTCCCATCCGCGTCAGGAGTTGCTGCGTGCGCCGCAGAGAAGTGTATTCGCGATTACAAGCGGAGCAGGCATCCAGATGGCGGCGCAAGGCCTGCATTTCCGTGCCCGTGACCGCGCCGTCGAGATAGGGCGAGAGCAGGCGCTGGGCGTCGGCGCACTTCAAAGTCGTCGAACTCATGCCGAACGCCCAATTGATTTTTTGAGCCATATCGTTCATGGCGTAACCTCGGCTCTTCTGCCCGCTTCCGCCACCTGCGCCGAAAAATTTTCTGTTCTCTCTTCCTCCGGGACAGTGAGTCCTAGTTCGCCGCCGACCTGGCGGACATAGGGCGCGAGCCGCAGCTTCAGGGCCTGGCGCCCGCGGGTCAATCTGGATTTCACCGTGCCCAGGGAAATCTGCAAAATCTCGGCAATTTCTTCGTAGGACATCTCTTCGAGATCGCGCAGGATCAACGTGGTGCGGTAGGGTTCCGGAACTTTCCGCAGTTCCTCGTCCACGCGCTGCTGCACTTCGCGATGCGCCATGGTATCGAAGGGCGAATCGCGCTGGTCGGTGAGCGCGGCCCACAGCGAGTCATCGCCACTCGATAATCCATCGGAGTCCGTCGGCTCGATGCAGGTCTCCTGTGCTTTGTGCCGGAACCACCAGCGCTTCCGATTTGCGGCTTCGTGCAAGGCGATGCGATAGATCCAGGTTTTCAAACTGGATTCGCCGTGGAAGTGCTTCATGCCGCGAAAGACTTTCAGAAATACTTCCTGCGTAGTATCGGCGGCATCGGAAGGATCGCTCACCATGCGATACACGAGGCCGTAGACCGGGCGTTGAAATTCGCCAATCAGCCAGGCGTAGGCCTCTTCCGAGCCGGCCTTCAGTTCGGCGACAATCGTGGCTTCTTCCGCCCGTGCCCCGATCGCGCTTGCCAGATCGCCCAAAGTAGCTCCCGTCTTGCTGTGCGCGTTACTCGACGCAGGAACGATTATAGGGTTTCCCGCCCCCTCCAGAACCGAAAAATTGTCTTCCCGGCGCCGTTTTGGCAAAAACCTTCTTATCGCAATAGACTCCGGGCAGAGCGCCTATGTTCCCGTCGGATAAGTGATTTGTTTGCAATGGGGCAGGCCCAGAATCAGAAGTGAAGCCGGCAAAGTCACTTCGGGGAGTTACCAATAGTGAAGCCATGGCACGGCTTCATTACGCGGAGGTAGATTTCCCGGCAGTGTGCCGAATCTTCTCTAAAATTTGCTGCAACTCGCCCAGGAGTTTTGCCGATCCTTTGTCGAGCTCGAGGGCGCCTTTTTCGAGGAAGGCGAAGGCGCCGTCTCCCTGCAGCTTGGCTGCGTTTTTTTGCGACATTCCGGTCAGCACCACTACGGGTATCCATTCGGTCGCAATGTCCTGTTTGAGGGCGGCGAGCACGTCCAGTCCGGTCATTTTCGGCAACAACATATCGAGCAGGATCAAGTCCGGCAGTTTCTCGCGCGCCAGGCGCAAGCCTTCCTCGCCATCGACCGCGCAACTCACTTCATAACCAGCGCGCGTGAGCGCGCGTTCTGTGGTAACTCGCAAGAACTTGCTATCTTCCACTAGAAGAATCTTGGTCATTTCTGGGCGAGCCTGCACAACTTCGTAGATTCACGCATTCCAGGAAAACACTAACAATGCTCTATGGGAACTATCGGCAGAAGCCACCAAGAGATGAGTCAGGATTTCGGATACGTATCGAGTGGGGCGCGAGGAATCGCGCGTGCGTCCACGGGCGCAGGCGAGTTTAAGAAATGGCGCCGGCAAGCGCCCGTTCCGGCATTTGCAGATGGAACAAGCGTTGCAAGGCGTTCGCCAGCTGTTCCTGTTCCACTTTTTCTGGAAACTCTTTCAGCTCTCGGGCCAGGGAACCCGAGATTCGCTGCGTCATCCGGGACATCACCGCATCGAGCATTTCGTCCTGGTCCTGGGAGAACGGTCCGTTCTCGGTTCGGAAAGAATCCAGCTCTTGCCGGCAAATCTCATCCAGTCGCTGGCGCAGCGCTACGATAGTGGGCACCACGCGCTCGGCCAACAACTTGCGGCGGAAGCCTTGGGCCTCGGCCAGCAGAATTTTCTGCGCGGCGGCAGCGGCCATTTCGCGCTCGCCGGCGTTGTGTTCGACCACGTCTTCAAGGTCGTCCAAGTCGTAGAGGAAGGCTCCTTTAACCTCGCGCACCGCGGAGTCGATGTCGCGGGGCATGGCGATATCCACGATCACCAGCGGGCGATTTTCGCGGCCGCGAAGCAGGTGCTCGGCTTCTTCCCGGCTGAGAATCGTGTGCGGACAGGAAGTCGAGCTGATGATGATATCGGCCTCGGCCATTTGCTGCCAGCGCTGCTCGAACGGGACCGCGACTCCATCCAACTTGGCGGCGAGCTCAGCGGCGTGCTCCAACGTGCGATTGATGACGCAGACCGAATTGGCCCCGCGATTGAGCAGGCCGCGGGCGGAGAGTTCGCTCATCTTGCCCGCGCCTAAGAGCAGGACTTTCTTGTTTTCTAAAGTCCCGAAAATCTTCCGCGTGAGTTCCACCGCCGCATAGGGGATGGAAACCGAGGAGTTGCCGATCGCGGTTTCGTTGCGCACGCGCTTCGAAACCGTGAGCGCCTTTTGCATCACGGCATCGAGGAAGCGGCCTGTGGTGCCGACCTTCTGCGCTTGCTGCCAGGCTTGTTTCACCTGCGCGATCACTTGCGGTTCGCCCAGCACCATGGAATCGAGCGTGGAGGCTACTCTGAAAATATGCAGGAGGGCGGCTTCGTCGAGCAGGCGGTAGAAGTGATTCCACTCGTCGAGGCGCAATCCGAATTCGGCGCCGAGCAGGCGCATCACGGAGTTGGCCGCCAGCGTGACGTCTTTCGCCCACAGCAAGAATTCCGTGCGGTTGCAGGTGGCGAGAACTATGAGTTCTTCGATACCTTCCGCTTGCGACAATTTCAGCAGGACTTCGTAACGCCGTGCTTCGCTGATCCAAAAGCGTTCCCGCACCTCGACCGGGGCGGTTCGGAAGTTCAGTCCGATGACCATGAGTGTGGGTTCCACAGATTCGACTCCTCGCCCTTCAGGATCGGAAAAGCATCCCGCATGCCAAAGCTACACATCGGTGTTTGGCGAAAAAAGATGAGTGTTTTCAGCGGTTTGGCTGTCTTGGCGGGGCGGGGAAGCGGACAGTTTTGGGCGATATCACTCTGGGGCGGTGTCTTTTAGCCCGGAGGGGCGCTTAGGGCAGCGATTGTAGAGATTCGGAGAATTCTTTGGATTGCCCCGGGGGCGCGCTCCGAGCGGGACTCTCCCCGCCGCAGGTTTTCCTGGTATCTCTCTCGAACATGCCGGAGCGTTATGACCGGAAGTCTGCCCAGAGCCCACACGCGTACCCCGTGAAACCCTGTGTACCCGTGTTTGAAGGTTTAGCTTTCGGCCTCAAACATTTGCATCGCCGGTTGTCAGCGGAATCGCGCGTGCCAAACTCTGTCGCCAAATGTCTTGGCTCACCGTGCTGCTTCGGACGAAACAACATCCTTCGGAGCTTTCGCTTTCGGTTCATACACGCAGAAGGGTTCTTCGTCGAGATAGTTGCCGGTGGCGGCGTAGGCGCGGGCACGGCATCCCATGCAGACGTTGCGGAATTCGCAGCAGCCGCACTTGCCTTTCAGGTTGTCGACGTCGCGCAGTTGATTGAATACGACCGAGTTTTCCCAGACGTCGGCGAAGGGCTGCTTGTTAAGATCGCCGGCCAGAGCGGGGAGATATCCGCAGGGGAAAACCTCGCCTTGATTCGAGATGAAGCACACCGCGGTTCCCGCCAGGCATCCCTTGGTCATGGCGTTCATGTCGGAAGGATGGGCGCCAGGATGGCCGACGGCTTTGCCGATGCCTAGCGGCTTGAGTTCGATGCCGGTTGAGCCGGGCATGGTCATATCGGTAGGAGCGATCTCAGCGGGAGTACCGATCGGCCCTCGGCTGGGCGAACTTGATGCGGGGGGAAGCGGCTGCCCGGAGGCCTCTGCCGCAGCACTGGCCGAACGGTGCTCGGCCACGCGCCGTTGCCGGACCACGCGGAAATAATGCGGGGCGCAGGTCGCCTTCAGCTCGATGCCGCCTTCGAGCGAGCGATCGTAAAACCAGTTCAGCATGCGCTCGTACTCTTCCGGCGGGACCATTTGCTCGCTGGCGATATCGACTCCGCAACCCACCGGTACCAGCAAAAATGTGTGCAGCGCGTCGGCGCCGATGGACCGGGCTAGATTTAGAACGTCGGGAAGCTGATGCGCATTGTGGCGGGCGATGGTGGTGTTGATCTGCACCGACATGCCGAGATCTTTCAGATTGCGAAAGCCGGTGATGGCTGCGTCGAAGGCTCCGGGTATGCCGCGGAAGGTGTCGTGCGTGGCCGCGTCGGCGCCGTCGAGGCTGATGGCGACGCGCTTCACGCCGCTAGCGACGATCTTTTGCGCCACCTGCTTCGTGACCAGTGTGCCGTTCGTGGCCAGGGCTACGCGCAGGCCCTTGTCGGTGGCGTAGCGCGCCAACTCGAAAATATCGGAGCGGAATAGCGGCTCGCCGCCGCTGAGCACAAGAATCGGCGAAGACACTGCCGCGATCTGATCGATGATGTTGCGCGCGGTTTGCGTCGACAGATCGGAGGGAGAACTCAGCTCGGTGGCGTTGGCGCGGCAGTGAATGCAGCGCAGATTGCAGCCTTTGGTCAGCTCCCAGAAAATCAGGCGCGGCTTGTTCTGGTTCGCCTGCGAGGATTGCCGATCGGAGTGCGAATGGTTTGCGGGATGTCCGCCGCCGTTAGAAATTGAAGTAAGCATTTCTGAATTGCCTTCCCACAGAAGTAAGAGGATTCCCAGCCACGGGCTAACGATATCCGAGGGGCAAGATCTCGGCGGTGACTGATGTCACCCGAAATTGTGATGGGGGTCACGGGGGGAAAGAAGTAGCGCCGGCATCTTGCTGGCTGTCTACGGCCTGTTCTTAGTTTGTGGGGGGGGGCCGTCTCACGGGCCCGCGCAGCGGGCGAGCACGCCGGCCGGACAACCGCCGGGACGGCGGCGCCACTTTCGCGGTGGTGCGTCTGCACCACTAGTTGTGATTGGCGATGTCTTTCAGCGCTGCCGTGTTGCGAATCACCAGCGTCGATCCTTTCGTCTGCACGATCTGCTGCTTCTTCATCTCGGCAAACAGGCGCGTCACCGTCTCGCGCGAAGTGCCGATCATCTGCGCGATTTCTTCGTGGGTGAGTTTGAGCCTGAGGCGCGGCTCGGCTTTGTTGGCGTCGCCATTCTTCGTGGTCCATTCCAGCAGCAGCGTGGCCAGCTTCTCGGCCGCGGAGTGCGAAAGCCCCAACGCGCGCACGTCTTTGCAGGCGTTGTGATATTTCGCGCTCAACTGCTCGGCCACTTTGAAGCAGGCTTCCACATCTTCTTTTAGAAAGCGCAGAAAGTCGTCGCGCTTGACGAAGTTCACCTGGCAGGGATCGATGGTCTCCGCCGTCACTTCGTATGGCTTGCCGGAGATCGTGGCGCTCAGCCCCAGCACTTCGCCGGGCTCGGCCAGCTTCACGATCATGGTGCGGCCGCTCGGTGAGTTAATGGAAAGTTTGACCGTGCCTTTGCACAACACGAAAATGCCACGCGGAACCTGGCCCTCCACGAACAGCACCGCACCCTGGGGGTAGGCGCTGGCAAACTTCATGTTTTCGAAGGTCTGCAGCGCGGTGGGAGAAAGATCGCAGAAGATGCGATCGGCTCGCAACTTGCAAGTGACGCAACTTTCGACGATCTCCAGACCATATGGCGAGAGCATGAACCAGCCTCCTCTTGCGAATACCTAGAACAATTTCAGGCCCAGCCGCTTCGAGTGCGTAAAGCCCTGCCAGCAAACCAGCCTGCCGCCAGTGTCCTTCCCAAAGGAATGCTTGGCTGTGTTGCGCGATACACGCGATTGTGACGTTCCTCACATCTGGTGCCCCTTCGGCACCAGTCGCGTGAGACCTCACTAATCTAAGGCTGAAAGCCGATGGTCCCTGTGATCCAGATCACATTCAACTGTGACTCGTCTTGCAGCGTGTTACCGGGGCGGTAGTCCATCCTTGAAAACAGTCAGGCGGAAAATAAAACGCACTCATAAGGCAGGCAATGATGAAACGCAAGTTTAAGACCATGGATGCAAACGAGGCGGTGGCTTATGTCGCCTACCGGGTGAACGAAGTGATCGCGATTTATCCGATTACTCCTTCTTCGAATATGGGCGAGTGGGCGGATGAGTGGTCGGCGCAGGGAATCAACAATATCTGGGGCACTGTGCCCCATGTGATGGAGATGCAGAGCGAGGGCGGCGCGGCCGGAGCGGTGCACGGCGCGCTGCAGACCGGTTCGCTCTCGACGACCTTTACGGCCTCGCAGGGATTGCTGCTGATGATCCCGAACATGAATAAGATTGCGGGCGAACTGACGGCGACGGCGTTTCATGTTTCGGCACGCACGTTGGCGAGCCATGCGCTGTCGATCTTTGGCGATCATTCGGATGTCATGTCCTGCCGCATGACTGGATTTGCTCTGCTCAGTTCGAACTCGGTGCAGGAGGCGATGGATTTTGCGTTGATTGCGCAGGCGGCGGCGCTGGAGTCGCGGATTCCATTCCTGCATTTCTTCGACGGCTTCCGCACCTCGCATGAAGTGAACAAGATTGAAATGCTGTCCGAAGACGATATGCGCGCGCTCATTCCTATGGATCGCGTCTTCGAGCATCGTCGGCGCGCGCTTTCTCCCGATCATCCGGTGCTGCGGGGCACGGCGCAGAATCCCGACGTGTTCTTCCAGATGCGCGAGCGGGCCAACTCTTATTACGACGCCTGCCCGGGGATGGTGCAGTCGGTGATGGACAAGCTCGCGGCCCTGGTCGGCCGACAGTATCATCTCTTCGATTACGTGGGCGCGCCCGATGCCGAGCGCGTGATCATTGCCATGGGCTCGGGCGCGGAAGTGGCGCACGAAGCCATTGCGCATCTTAATGCGCAGGGCGAGAAGCTGGGATTGTTGAAAGTTCGTTTGTATCGTCCCTTCGCGACCGAGGCGTTCCTCGCGGCCCTGCCGGCCAGCGTGCGCAAGATCGCGGTGCTCGATCGCACCAAGGAATCAGGCGGCATCGGCGAACCTCTTTATCTCGACGTAGTGAATGCGCTGCATGAAGGAGCGAAGTCGGGCAAGAGTCTGCGGCCAGCGCCGGTGGTTGTGGGTGGGCGCTACGGGCTTTCGTCGAAGGAATTTACTCCGGCGATGGTCAAGGCGATTTATGACAATCTAAAGGAGGTGCAGCCCAAAGCTCATTTCACCATCGGCATTCACGACGATGTGGGCCACACCGATCTTTCTTATGACGCAAGCTTTTCCACCGAGCCCGAAACCGTGGTGCGGGCGATGTTCTACGGCCTGGGCGCGGATGGCACGGTGGGCGCGAATAAAAATTCGATCAAGATTATTGGCGAGAATACCGACAATTACGCGCAAGGTTACTTTGTTTACGACTCCAAAAAATCGGGCGCGGCTACGATTTCGCATTTGCGCTTCGGGCCGGAGCCGATTCGTTCGAGTTATCTTATCTCCAGCGCGAACTTTGTCGCCTGTCATCAGTGGATCTTCCTCGAGCGCTACGACATGCTGAGCGCGCTGGTTCCGGGCGGGACGTTTCTTCTCAATAGCCCCTTCGGCGCCGCCGAAGTTTGGCAGCATTTGCCGCGCGTGGTGCAGCAGCAGCTCATTGCCAAACGCGCCAAGTTTTATGTGATCGACGCTTATCAGGTGGCGCGCGACACCGGCATGGGCAGCCGCATGAATACCATCCTGCAGGTTTGCTTCTTCGCCATCTCGAAAGTCTTGCCGGCGGAGCAGGCGATTGAAGCCATCCGCAAATCGATTCGCGACACTTATGGCAAGAAGGGCGAAGAGATCGTGCAAAAGAACATGAAGGCTGTCGACGAAACTCTGGCCCACTTATTCGAAGTGAAAGTGCCGGCGGAGGCCAGCAGTACCATCGAGATGCCACCGCCATTTTCGCCTTCCGCCCCGGATTTCGAACGCGATGTGCTGGGCATGATTTATGCCGGTCGCGGCGAAGAGCTGCCGGTCAGCGTATTTCCCGTCGATGGAACTTTCCCCACCGGCACAGCGAAATGGGAGAAGAGAAATCTCGCTCTCGAAATTCCCGCGTGGGATTCGAATATCTGCATCCAGTGCGGCAAGTGCGCCATGGTCTGCCCGCACTCGGTGATTCGCGTCAAAGTTTACGACTCGAAAGAGTTGGTGGGCGCGCCTGCAACTTTCAAATCGACGACCACGCGCGATAAAGAATGGCAGGGACTGAACTATACCATTCAGGTTGCGCCGGAAGACTGCACGGGGTGCGGCATCTGCGTGGAAATCTGTCCGGTGAAGAACAAGGCGGAGACACGGCTGAAAGCCATCAACATGGTGGCGCAACCGCCGCTGCGCGAGCCGGAGCGCGCCAACTGGGATTTCTTCTTGAAGATTCCGGAACTCGACCGCCGCAACATTAAACCCGGAAGCATTCGCCAGCAGCAAGTGCAGGAGCCTCTGTTCGAATTCTCCGGCGCCTGCGCGGGCTGCGGCGAAACTCCTTACCTGAAGCTGATGTCGCAGCTGTTTGGAGACCGGGCCATCATCGCCAATGCCACGGGATGCTCCTCGATCTACGGCGGCAACCTGCCGACAACTCCGTGGACGAAAAACAGTGCTGGCCGAGGCCCCGCGTGGTCGAATTCGCTATTCGAGGACAATGCCGAGTTCGGACTGGGTTTCCGCCTCTCGATCGATAAACAGACCGAATTCGCGCAAGAGTTAGTGAAGCGCCTGGCGGGAACGATCGGCGAAGCGCTGGCGAGCGCGATTCTGGATTCCCCACAGAAAGACGAAGCCGATATTTACGAACAACGGCAGCGCGTCGATCTGCTGAAAGAAAAGATCGAGGGACTGAGCTCAACCGATGCCAAGCAACTGCTTTCGGTGGCCGACTTGCTGGTGAAGAAGAGCATCTGGATCGTGGGCGGCGATGGCTGGGCTTATGACATTGGCTACGGCGGACTCGATCACGTCCTGGCCAGCGGACGCAACGTCAATGTGCTGGTGCTCGATACCGAGGTTTATTCGAACACCGGGGGCCAAGCCTCAAAGTCGACGCCGCGCGGAGCGGTCGCGAAGTTTGCCGCCGGCGGCAAACCGGGATTGAAAAAAGATCTCGGACTCATCGCCATGAGCTACGGCAACATTTATGTCGCGAGCGTCGCCATGGGCGCGAAAGATGAGCACACGTTGAAAGCGTTTCTCGAGGCCGAGGCTTACAACGGGCCGAGCCTGATCATGGCGTACTCGCACTGCATCGCACACGGCATCGACATGACCACCGGGATGTCGAATCAGAAAGCGGCGGTGGACTCCGGGCAGTGGTTGCTTTATCGCTACAACCCCGAGCGCGCGGCGCAGGGCGAGAATCCATTGATTCTGGATTCGCGCGCGCCCACCCGCAGAGTCGCGGAATACATGCAGATGGAGACGCGCTTCAAGATGCTCACCAAGAGTCGTCCTGAGGCCGCCAAGCGTCTTTGGGAAGAAGCGCAGGACGACGCGATGAATCGCTTCCATCTCTACGAATATCTGGCGCAGCGCAAGGGTAGCAAAGAGCCAGTGAAGTCCGAGTAATTTATTTCGAAATGCAGGACGCGGCTCGCTGTGTTCCGCATAGCGACCAGAACTCGCACGAAAACTTTCATAAGACAGCGGCGGGAGCTCGAAAGTCGCTCCCCCCGTCAGGAGAAATCATGATCGACCTCAGCACTTCCTACCTGGGTTTACCGCTGCGCACACCATTAGTCGCTTCGGCATCGCCGCTGTCTCAAGAAATTGACGGCATTCGCCGCCTCGAAGATGCAGGCGTGTCGGCCATCGTGCTCTATTCGCTGTTCGAAGAGCAATTGCGTCAGGATACCTTCGAACTCGAACAGCGCCTGTTCGAAGGCACCGACAGTTTTGCCGAGGCCGCGAGCTTCTTTCCCCAGCCCGACGAATTCCGCCTGGGGCCCGAGGGGTATCTCGAGCACATTCGGCTCGCCAAGCGGGCGGTTTCGGTGCCGATTATCGCCAGCCTGAACGGGGCGACGCTCGGTGGCTGGGCCAGCTATGCCAAGCAGATGGAACAAGCCGGCGCTGACGCCATCGAGTGCAATATTTATTTCATCCCCACTAATCCCGACGTGTCGAGCTCCGAAATCGAGAAGACGTATATCGACATTCTCCGCGAGGTGAAAATTTCCGTTTGCATCCCGGTGGCCGTGAAGGTGAGCCCGTTCTTCAGCAACATGGCGAATATGGCGAAGCGCTTCGACCAAGCGGGGGCGGATGGGCTGGTGCTGTTCAATCGCTTCTATCAACCCGACATTAATCTCGACGAACTGGAGATTCAACCCAACGTTTTGCTGAGCACGCCACAGGCGCTGCGCCTGCCGCTGACCTGGATCGGCATTCTTTTCGGCCGCTTTCGCGCCAGCCTGGCTGCCACCAGCGGCGTGCATGGCCCCGAAGATGTAGTTAAATTGCTGATGGTGGGAGCCGACGTTACCATGCTGTGCTCCACGCTCTTGCGCAACGGCATCCGCCACCTTCATCCATTAGAAGGCGGCTTGCTGGAGTGGATGGAGAAACACGAGTACGAGTCGGTCGAGCAGATGAAGGGCAGCATGAGCCAGATCCGCTGCTCGAATCCCTCCGCCTTTGAGCGCGCGCAGTACATGAAGGCAGTGAAGGGCATGCAGCATGTGAGGGTAACGGCGCGCGAAGCCTGGAGAGTTCTGAGCGAAGATTAGCCCGCTCTCTGTGATCGTTACGATTCAGGCAGCCCGTAAAGAACTCCGACCCCGATGAAGGAATAGCTATCTATGCCGGTTACCAAGAAGGAAGCGCTGGATTATCACTTCGGCTCATGCCCGGGAAAGATCGAAGTCACTCCGACCAAGCCCTGCCGCACGCAGCAAGATTTAAGCCTGGCCTACACCCCGGGAGTCGCCGACCCGTGCATGGAGATTTATCGCAATCCGCACGACGTCTTCAAATACACCGCCCGCGGGAATCTGGTCGCGGTGGTCACCAACGGCACCGCTGTGCTCGGGCTCGGCGATATTGGCGCGCTCGCGGGCAAGCCGGTGATGGAAGGGAAGGCGGTTCTGTTCAAGCGCTTTGCCGGGGTGGATGTTTTTGATCTCGAACTCAATACGCACGATCCAGACGAAGTCATCAAAGTCTGCCAGTTGCTCGAGCCCACCTTCGGCGGCATCAACCTCGAAGACATCAAAGCGCCGGAATGTTTCTACATCGAAGAGACGTTGAAGAAAACGATGAAGATTCCCGTCTTTCATGACGACCAGCACGGAACCGCGATCATCTCCGGGGCTGCGTTGTTGAATGCTCTCGAAGTGGCGGGCAAAGATATCGGCAAAATTCGCCTCGTGATTAACGGTGCCGGAGCTTCGGCCGTGGCAACCGCCGAACACTATGTTCGCCTCGGCCTGAAGCGCGAGCACATCACGCTGTGCGACACCAAGGGAGTGGTTTACAAAGGCCGCAGCGAAGGCATGAATCCCTACAAAGAGCGCTTCGCGCAGGATACCAAGTTGCGCACACTGGCCGAGGCGATGATCGATGCCGACATGTTCCTCGGGCTCTCGGTCGGAGGCGCGGTGACGCAAGAAATGGTGCGGTCGATGGCGGCGCGTCCGATTGTGATCGCCATGGCGAATCCCAATCCTGAGATCACTTACGAGGATGCCAGAGCCTGCCGCAGCGATGTGATCATGTGCACCGGTCGCTCCGACTATCCCAACATGGTGAACAATGTTCTCGGATTTCCTTTCATCTTCCGCGGCGCTCTTGATGTGCACGCGACCGAGATCAACGAAGAGATGAAGCTGGCCGCGACGCGCGCCCTCGCAGCTTTGGCAAAAGAAGATGTGCCGGAGTCGGTGTGCCGAGCCTACGGAGTCGCGCGCTTGAGTTTCGGCCCCGATTATCTGATTCCAAAGCCCTTCGATCCGCGCGTGCTGGTCTGGGAGTCCTCTGCAGTGGCCCGGGCCGCGATGGATACGGGCGTGGCGCAGGAGCCTTTAGATATTCCGGCCTATCGCGAAAAATTGGAGCGCGCGTCCAACCGATATTTACAGCATGAGGCCGCCGGCGTGGAAGAAACCGAAGAACCGGTCGCGCAGGCTGATTAAACTGGGTATCATGCGGCGACCGGCTCCCCGTCGGACCCACCATCTACTTCTCCTGCAGGGTCTCGATATAGCGCGTCAAGTTGGCCACGCGTTGCTCGACTTCGCTGTCATGCCCATGGCTCATCCCCCAGAATAGCGGTCCCCACACCGGCATGTCTTTGGATCCGTGCGCCGGCAGATCGGCGGTGCCGCGGATGGTCGAGTTCACTTTCATGGCAGGAAACTTCCCTCCATTGTTCTTGCTGAGTAAGGTCAGGTTGGCAGGCGGAATCTTCAGCGCGCTGGCGGCCGGGCCGTCGCCTTTGCCCTCCACGCCGTGGCAGACGGCGCAGTAGGCCTTGAACATCTCCTTGCCCGAGGCCGGCGATGTGGTCTTGATGGTGGAATGTTGAATGGTTTTCTCGCTTGAGCCCTGGCTCTGGTCCTGTGCCGAGACCAGATTAACAGCCAACATCAGGGCGGCGAAAATCATGATCACTTTGTTTCGCGACATTGTGCTCTCTCCTTGGTCGGCCTGATTCAAGCTCGACCGAATGAAACGCGAGGCTATGCGACTGACCGAACCTTCCCCAAAGCGGCTCGATTCTACTCCACCGCCTATGAAAAGGTAAGGCCGCTATACCTCTTCGTTATTGATAGTCGAAGGCTTCGGCTCTTGGCTGTGATCCAACGCACAAATAGCGGTGTTGTCGCGCGGAGGGTAACGGATTAGGGAAAGCCGATCTCCGCCTCTCGTTGCATTCTTCAACTCTGCTGTTGCAGGACGCAACGCCGCGGCGCGATGGTCGTAAGTGATTGATTGCTTGATGTGCAGTCGCGCGAAGCCCTTCGAATCCCACCCACTTCGATTTCCCCTGTTGCGATTTCTATCAGAGCAATGTTGACAACCGAATCCCGCAGGCACGCCTTATAACTCGAGCTTGCGATCCATGTGCTTGCCGGCAAGCGAGATAGCCCCGCATCGCGGTCCGCGATTGGATTTCTCTCAGCGTGGCATGGCGATTGCCTTAGCAAAAGGTGAGCGGCTCGCAGAAGTAAAGACGGCCCTCCGACGAGGTGACTTATGACAGTCCTACTGGTTCTCTTCACATTCGTAAGCTTCTTAGTGATCGATCATTTCCGCAGCCGCCGCGCCATGGTTCGACCCGCATTGCAAGTTGCCGATGCTACGCACGCCGCCGCGCCAGCCGAAGCGGTCGCTCCTCGGCTGCAGCCCGCGCTGGTTGGCGGCTTCGCGGTGCCCGAGAATCTGCGCTATCATCCGGGCCACACCTGGGCATTGAGCGAGAGCCCCAGCCTGGTGCGAGTCGGCATGGATGATTTTGCTTCCAAGCTGACCGGCAAAGTCGAGAACATTAGGCTGCCGCAACGCGGCCAGTGGATTCGCCAAGGCCAGAAGATTTGCACTCTGTATCGCGACGACGCCGCGGTCGAAATGGTTTCGCCGATCGAGGGCACGATTTCGGATATCAACCAGGCGCTGGCCGCCGATCCGAAGCTGGCGCTGCGCGATCCTTACGGCGAAGGCTGGTTGGTCACGGTGCAGGCTCCCGATGCCAAGACGAGCTTCCGCAATCTGCTGGGCGGCGCGATGGCCCGGTGGTGGACCGAGGAATCCGCGAGCCGCCTGCAGCGCCACATGCCGCTGGCAGTGGCCGGAGCCTATGCCCAGGATGGCGGCGTGGCCGTAGATAATCTCGCAGCCCAGATTCCGCCGAAAGAGTGGCTGCCGATCGCGAAAGAGTTCTTTCTGTCATAAACCCTCGCGGACTCAAAAAGGGGCCCGCTGAATACTGGCCGCCCGGATCCCAGGCTGAACGAGCCCGGACACCGGGCGGCTGGTTTCTCGCGTCGATTCTTTTGAAGCGGTGTGGTGTATATGCATATTCGTATAGACGCGGGCGCTCCTCCAGGAAACGAGGGCGTTACGCGCAAGATGTTAAGAAAAAGATGCTAAGAAGAAGATGTTAAGAACAAGATGCGAATGAGCCCGCGACGGAAGAAGGAACTGGCGGTTTTTGGCGGCGTTGCCCGGCGGTCAGATCGATACTTCCGATATCCCCGAGCTTCCCCTTAGCGCCTGGAAAGAGGCGCTTCGGGGACGGTTCCGTCGTCCGGTGAAACAGGCAGTATGCCTGCGTCTGGATGCCGATATCGTGGCTTGGCTTAAGAAGAAGGGCAAAGGATATCAGACGCGCACGAACGGCATCCTGCGGCAGAGCATGTTGTGCGCGAGGGGAAACGGTAGCGTGGCGATATTTCAGCCACGATCCACAGCGGCGTCTCAATCAAAGGACTTGCAAAGCTGGGGCATGGTTTCAACCGCGGTCCGGCTTGACCACGCTCTGCACGTCCTGATCGAGGGCCACCAGGAAGGGCAGAAGGCGCTCGACCGAAAACTGCCGAAACTCCCCGCCAGCATCTTCGAGATGTCGGGCTGTCGAACTCCAAACAATTCCGCCGCTTTCACCTGCTTCAGTCCGCGGTCTTTCCGGATGTTGTCGATCTTTAAAACTAGCTGCGCCTTGACTCGGTGCTTGTCCGCATTGGGCACGCCGATATCCTTGAAACACATCGCCGCGTGCAGTTTCGATAGCCCTTCCCGCGGAATTTTCAACTTGGGATATCGCTATACCACTCCAACGCGGGCGGTCTCATGGGGTATAACTGTTATACCCATACGATTTCATTTCGAAGAGCGCAAGAGCATCCAGTTGCGGGCGAGCCCCAGGAAGGAAATTGGGTTCCAGGAGGCGCAGGAAGTCTTCTCGCACCCGTATTACCTTGACCAGCGTTCGGATTGGCGTGAACAATATCGGGCGATCGGATGGGTCGGAGACAAGTTGTATGCCGTCATCTTGGAGATGCCTTAAGACACCCGAGAGGAACAGGAACTTGATGAAGAACACTCGTAAAACGCGAAAGCTCAAGCCAGCGGAGCGCATCGCCCGCCTCGCCGATCGAGGCAAAAATGTGTCTCGATTCTTCACCCACCGCGGAAAAATGATGGCCTCGATCCAGAGAGTAAATGTCGATCTGGCCTCGGGCATGTTGGAGGAACTGGACCGAGCCGCCGAGGAATTGAATATCAGCCGGCAGGCGGTCATCAAGACGCTGATCCGACAGGCGCTCGACCACCAGTACATGGCGCGAAGGGGTCGTCCTTCAAGGGCCGGAGCATGAGTGAAACTTAGCGAAGCATGGCTAGCGCGAGCTGGCAACTTTGGGCTGTTCGAAATCCGTGGCCTTGGGGCGGCCCTCGACCAGGTGCATGGTATTGAGGATGGTCTCGATCACTGCCTTATTGCCCAGGGCGGTGTTGATCATCACATGATAAAGGGAGCGGGTGGGCCAGTCGGCGTTGAAGTAATGTTTGACGAAGGCGATGCGCTCGCGGTCGATGGTTTCGACTCGCTCTTCGGCTTCCGATTCCGGCAGGCCATCCTGCAGCAGCCGCCGAATTTTTTCCGAGCGCGGGGCGTAAAGGAAAACGTGGAAGGCCCCGGGTTGGTCGCGCAGAAAGTACGGCGCGCCGCGGCCCACCACCACCGCATCGCCCTCCTGTGCGATCTTCGCCGTGATTTCTTCCATCATTTCGACCATGCAGTCGCTGTCAAAGGCTCGGTTTTCGATGGTGGACTGAGCCTCGTGGCTGCCGCGCCAGAAAGTTTTGGCCAGGCGGTAGAAGCGGCTGTCCATGCGCTCGTCGCACCGCCGGACGCTTGCGGCATCCACATTGGCCATGCGGGCGATTTCGTCGGTGAGCAGGCGGTCCCAGAGCTTCCAGCCCAGATAGTCGGCCAGCTGGGCGGCAATGGCGCCGCCGCCGCAGCCATACTCCCGCTCGATGGTAATCAGGCGAAACATTGAGTTCCGTCCATCGGAAGCAATTTTCCGAGCACTAGTGTACCGCGATTCCCCCCGGTTTGCCTTTTTTCATCAGGAAAACCAGCGGGATCATGGCCAGAATCGAGATGCCCAAGAGCCGGAAGTCGTCGATATAGGCAAGCATCGTCGCTTGCCGTTGCACCGTTGCCTGGATCATGGCGTAGGCCTGCTGCGTGGCAAAGGCGGCGCTGGCGCCGTGGGCCCGCATGGCCTCACTTGCGGCGTTCAGCATGGCGCGAAAAGCGGGGTTTCCCGGGGTGAGGTTCTTGGAAAGATCGTTGAGATGAACCTGGGTGCGCCGGTCGAGCATGGTCGTGACCAGGGAAATCCCCACGCTGCCGCCAATGTTGCGCGCCAGGTTCATCAAGCCGGAGGCGGCGTTGTTCTTTTCGCGCGGCAGGAAGGCGTAGGCCGCAGTGTTGATGGGCACGAAGAGAAATGCCATGCCGACCGCCTGAAAGATACGAGCCACAGCCGCGGTGCGAAAGTCGATTTCGAGATCGAAGCCCGCCATGTGGAACAAAGCTCCCGAGAGCACGACCAGGCCGAAAACCAGCAGCCAGCGCGGGCTGTAGCGTGAGAGCAGAAATCCCACCAGGGGCAGCAAAAGCATGATCGCAAAGCCGCCGGGCATGAGCGCGAAGCCCGACTCCTGCGCCGTGTAGCCCAGTAGCGTCTGCATAAAAAGCGGCAGCAGCAGCGTACTGCCGAGCAGGGCAA
>Ga0208035_1000103_pt1 | contig 21384 bp, 17 predicted proteins | sample June2015DPH_11_1_FD_184704 | JGI IMG/M metagenome (GOLD analysis project Ga0208035, IMG submission 184704) | Peatland microbial communities from SPRUCE experiment site at the Marcell Experimental Forest, Minnesota, USA - June2015DPH_11_10... | ecosystem: Environmental > Terrestrial > Soil >...
CTCCGCCATATGTACTTGCGGTGGAATCACGACCGTAGGCTCGACCGCCAGCTTGGGATGATCGTTGCGTAGCACAATCTGCGGAGGAGTGATCTGTTGCATCGCCAGCTTCGGCAGTCTGCCTTTCGGCGCAGGCAGGGCATCGTGATCGCCTCCGCCGCCGCCGCCGGCAACCACTTTCTTCGCCACCGGTAACGCATACGAATCGGGCGAGGGAGCGATCAGGGTCACCGTCTCATGAGGCTTAGGCTGCGGCACCACCGTTGGCGTCCAAGTTACGCCCCACAGAATGAATGCCAGCACGACGACGTGAAACACCACCGAACCCGCGAGGCCATTCGACCGGTAATTGTTGTAATGTCCCCAAATCGCTTCCGGACCGGCATCTTTACTGGCCAGTGGCCGCGGGCTCGGCTTTGAGGCCTGGAGTTCGCGCGGTCTGACTGCACTCGCGCGTCCTGGGTAAAGCGCTTCGAGCACGGCCGTGGAAGAGGAAGATGGAGTAAGACTGGCGTAGCGTGGACCCTGCTGGTTCGGCATTGACGCTCCTTCTTCGCTGCTACTGCTGCTTCGCTGTACGGATGACCGATCTTCCGGCTTAAATAAGATGCGCTGAGCCGAAGTCCGGTAAACTCGGCATCGCACTGTAGAAGCCCAGCGTGCCGCACTGTAGAAAATGCCCGGAGGGGCCAAAAACAAAACGACCCGCCTCAGCAAGGAAGCGGGTCATGAATGCTCCAAATCAGATTCGCCCGACTAATACCAGCACCAGCAAAACCACCACCACCAGGCCCAGCCCGCCACTCGGGTAATAGCCCCACGATCTGCTGTATGGCCACGAGGGCAGCGCCCCAACCAGCAACAGCACCAAAACGATCAAAAGAATCGTCGACATGAGTTCCTCCATCCCTCTCTAAGCTGACTTACACTTGTTGGACTGAGTATTTCCTTCGGTCCGGCCTAAACAAAAGTAGGCCAGACCGAAAGCAAGTTGATTACCGATTAGCCGCCTGCGAATCGCTGGAGTTCGACTTCATCTCCCCATGTTCCTTCGCCTCCGCGGAATACTTGCGCACTGCCGCCAGAAACGTCCCACTACCCTGCGCGGCGTGAACCTTGCCGGTCAAAATTTCGCCGAACGGAACGAACTTTCCATAGAGAATTCGGGTCTCGTCTTTGTCCTGAGTAATCGCGGCGCCGTTCAGATCGATGCCGGCAAAAATGCCGCGCGCTCTCGAATACGTCAGCACCTCGGCTTTCATCTTCCAGTCGGTGTCAGCCGCGGCGTCGCGTCCCACCGGTCCCGCAGCTGCCGATGCGTCCGCGCCGAGCTTGAACTTGCTCGAAAGTAAATGCTCCATGCCGTTGTCGTTGGTCACGATCATGATCAGATCGACCGCCTGCCCGCCCAGCTGCAGACCCCAGCTGCCGCCGGTGATGGTGATCGGCGCCGGCGCGCTCCAGCGGCCGCTTTCCGTGCGGCAGGTGGCGACACCCTTGCCGTGGCTTCCGCCGAAGCCGATGGCGATTTTCACCATGGAAGGAATGACCGCAATGCACTTGGCGTCGCGCATAATCTTGTCGGGAATCGCCTTGTCGGGCACGCCCATGACCTCGTCCAGAACTTTCGCCGAGTTGTCCAGCCGTTTGTCTATGTCGGATTGATCTTTATCTTTGTCGTCGGCCCACGCTGCGCTGTTAACCAGCAGACCTGCAGTGAGCACCGCCAGGAGACAGATGCGGTACGGAGCTTTCGTTATTTTCATACCAAGACCTTTTTCCGTGCTCGAAGCCAGCGAGCATCCGTTTGATTTTTGTCCTGCGACTGCAAATCTAGATGCGACGCTCGCGCTCTTCCATCCGGTGTAGGCTGTAAAGTGATGCCGAACGAAGAGGGGGCCGAGAACTACCTGGAGCACGACAGGACTTTGGCTAGGGTCAGAGCCGCACGCGAGTACAGGATTCTATGTAGGATCCTGGGCACAATTAGCGTTTATAGATCGTCGTATCAGGGTGGTAGTTGCGCCAATCGAACCAATAATCCTTGAGCGCAGGGACGCGCTCCAGACACTTTCCCTGCACAGCGCCGGAAATAGCGCAACCCTGAAAGTTCCATTCACTCTGGGTAGTAGTGTCGAGCAGCTTCCAGTCGGTTCCCGCGCCCGCAGAATCGCCATTCGCTTGCAGAAAGAATTCGGCGTCCTGCCCATCGACGCGGCTGACAAACACGCGAAACGATTTCCCATCGGGGCCGAGCGCCAGCAGCAGCGGCTCGCCCTGAACCCGATCCAGCACCGGCGCTTGCTTGGCAAAACTTTCCCAGGGATAAGCGCGCGCGACTCCATCGATGGTCAGTCCAATCACAACGTCGCGCGATTTCAACTCAGTCCCGGGAAAGCTAATCACCACCGGCAGCTTGGCGACCTCCGGCTCCCAATTGCTGTCGTACTCTTTCGTATATTTCGCCACCGGCGCCAGCACCAAGCCCGCGGGCGTCTCGCTCCTCCACTCACCGAAGGTGAGTTCATCGCTGAGCACCAGTTCGAGCGCCGAGCCTTGCAGCGGGCCGTAGACGGCCTTCCCGGTAATCTGCTGCCACCAGCTTCCGGTTTCTTTATCGCGCATCAGAAAATTCTGATTATTGATGCCGGCAAGATAAAAATGCAGCACTCGCCCGCCGATGCTTCGCTTCCACACCAGACCGGTGTGACACAGCGTTCAATAAGTCACCGCCACGGGCACGCCTCCCACCACGTCGTTCAGGATGTGATGGTAGGCCATCTGGCTGATGGGGTAAGCGCGCGCGTCATCGCCAAAGCGCACGGCCAGGATCATTTCCTTAGGATCAAGTTTGCTGGCGCTCTGACCCAGAAACTGCGCGCCGTCGATGGGATGAAACATCCACTCAAAGTGATTGAGCCCGGACATCACGGCCGAGAATGTGACCACCAGCAAACAGATCACCAGCAGACTCTTGCGCCAGAGGCCACCGCTCCTCCACAGCAAACCGGCAAGCAGCAAACAGGCGAGACCCGCCAGCAAAGTCCCGACGGGCGCGCGCTGCCGCAACGCCATCGCCAGCCAAAGCGCGCGCGGAGCCTGGTAGCGGAAGGGGCGAATGATGAATACGGGGATAAACAACAGGCCAACGGCAGTCACGCCGCAGAGCGCAAACGCAATCCAGGTTAAACGCGAGCTTCGAGCAGTCATTGGCTGGCGATGCTACGGCAAACGCGCCAGCCGGGGAATAGTACAAAAAGATGAGGACCACGTAAGCCGAGGTCCTCATTTACATGCGTAGCCTCAAGAGTACCAACTTACTGCGGTGTGTAGTTCTCGTGATAGCTGAGGTTCACCACATCCTGAAAGTCCGGAGTGCCCGGAGGCAAATTCGCCGGATTCAGGAACAGCGTATCGAAATAGAAGTTGCGCGGCGGAGCGCCGTAAACCACCGTGCAACACTTGAAGGTGCCAGTGCCGTACTCCGCGTAGTACATGCTCACCAGCGAGCCGTCGTAGTTGAGGGTTGCGCCGCCCCAGCTTTCGAGGAGCCGCAAAAAGTTGTGCAAGCCGCCATCGGTTCCGAAGTCCTGTGCTCCCCAGGCGGGTTGCGGAAAGGGTATGTTCTTGCCCCCGGAAACCGCCATGCGATAGTAGGTCTGTGCCGCCACGCGGTTGCCCATCGCGGTCGGATTGTTCAGGCTGTTCAGATCGTTCCAGTTATTCGAGAGCACGGTCACGGCGTCAGCGATAATGCCCGCCGCGGAGTGTGGCGTCGTGGAGCTGCCAGTGCCCGGCCAGAACGGATCGCTGGGCCCGGTATTATAGTTGCCTTGCACATACACCGGATTCTCTGATGCCACGGTGAAACCGCCCAGGCCATTATCCCAGCGCACCGGCAGGTAGCTGGTGCCGGCATTCATGCCGCCATCCACCAGTTTCAGCACGTGCCGCGCGCCGCTCACCATGTTTGCCTGACCCGTGGTGTTGCATCCCGCAATTGTCAGGTATGGGTTGGGCGGCGCCGTATTGGTATTCACCCCAAATCCGTAACCGATGTTCACCCCTCCCCAGTTGTCGAGCACTCCATTCTGATCCGTGTCCTCGGGAGAGTATCCGTAATAAATCTTGGGTTCCAGAACTCCGTCGGGCGTCGTCGAGGTCAAGTTCTGCCCCGAGTTCACCACGTCTTCCAATCCTGCGACGCCGCTGATCACGCCTGCGGGGGTCGCTCCGGCATTCGTAGGATTCGGATCGGGCAACATGCCGCGGTGGTCGGAGAAGTAGAGCACATAGCCGTTCTGGTTGGTCATATTGACCAGCTTGCCGCTGCCCGCGATGGTGCCCTTGAGCCAAAGAGCCAGGTTGCCTACGTCGAGCTCCACGGCGTTCATGATGCCGTTCACCGCGCAGCCGTTAGGGTTATCGCGCATTTCGCCTTCGCGGGCATCGTAGAAGTTGATGGGATACCAGCTGTTCACACCGGTCGGCGGCTGCAAGTGAGCCGACAGTTGCTGCAGAATCAGGATGGCGTGCGGGTTGACGGAATTCGATCCTGTCGTGCTTCCGTAAGGTCCGGCTCCGAGAGCGCCGACGGGAGTTCCGGCCGGCCCGGTGAGCTCCACATTGTAGTCGCGGCCAAAGCCGAGACCCAGCCATTCCGTGGTGACTCCCACCCAAGTGCCGGCATTGTTTAGATACTCGATACGAATCCAGGCGGAGGTTGGGAGGCCGGGATTAGTCGTGAGTTCGCCCATCAGTGGGTAGGATAACCACAATCCGTGACCGACCGGGGCGACCCAGCCGTTGCTGCCGACCGCGGCTTGGCCGAAGGTCTGGGCGACACCGGACACCAAGAAACTCGCCGGAAATTGCACGTCCTGCCCGTCGCCGATGAGGCCGCGTTCGGGATGAAGATCGGCTTGCGTGTCCGCGATGAGCACCCGGATTTGAGCCTTGTTGTACTCGCGCGATTGTCCAATCGTAGTAGTAGCCAGCTCGCCCGCCAGTGGTTTGCGAATGATCTGAATCGGATCCGTGCAGGGCGGCGGATTACTGGTGCAGCTATTCTGCACGAAGGGCAATTGCAGGTTGGTGGCCCCGGTGGTCCCGTTTACGAAGAAGCCGTTAAAGCTGGAGGCAACGGTGGAGAAGCTCGGATTCGCCGCTCCCGCGTTGGGGGGCACGCCTCCGCTCCAACTGGCGTCTCCGGGAATTCCATTGGGCAGCGCGATACAGTTGCTCCCGCCTCCGGTCGGCGGCGGAAAAGTGTTGAGCGGACAACCGCTCCCCGCTTTCTCGGCAAACACGGTCCCGCCATATCCAGCAGACGTAAGATGGCCGTTTTCCAGTTCATCCGTGACGATCTGCCCAAAAGCTGCGATCTTATCGTCGAAAACCAGGTCGGCTCCGGAAGCCAGGAAGAGGTTGCCGTTGGTATGCACGCGCCCGCCGAAGCTGAAGTTGGGGCCGGCAAAGTAGCTGCAGTCGTAACCGCAAAACACGCCGAATTGAAACACCGGAATCAGCGCCACTTCGATCGTCCGCGTCATATTCACCGAGGCTCCCGTCGGGCGCGTCGCGGTGACGTTTAACGTCATGGGGATGATCTCGGCATAGAGTCCCTGGTCGGGCCCCGAACTCACGGTATTGGACGAAGCCACAGGGTTGCCGTTCGCGTCGGTCGTGTAGGTGATGGTCTCGGTGTAATTCACCGTCCCCACCATGGACGACGCAGGCGGGAAATTGATCAGGTTTTGAATCTGCACGCTGCTGGGCGCGGCGCTGGTCTGGTAGAGCGAAGACAGATCGGAGGTCAGCTTCTCCATCCCGGATTCCGCATCGTAATAGGCGATGTTGTCTTCCAGCCCATTGCCTCCCGCGCGCCCTTCGTTGCTCACCATGTAGAGGAGTCCCACGGCCAAGCCCGAGAGCAAAATCATCAGCAACAGCGCGGCGATCAGCGTAAATCCGCGAGCGTCTTTCTTCCCCTGCGGATTCAGGCTCGCCGCCTTGCGCTTCGACTTGGTTTCAAACTTCCCCATTTTCGTCCCCATCGATTCGATTTCTCCTGGTTGCAAACTCCCTCGCGGGCTACTGGTAGCGATTGCGGAACGCCATGTTCCGCGCGCTCACCGAAGTCGCCAGGTACATGTTCTGTGACTGGTTGCCGTTCAAGGTCAAACTCTGTCCGTAGATCACGACGTTGGTTTTCTGGATCATATTGATGGCGTCGCCAACTCCAATCGGATTGGCCTGGTTGGGGTCCAGCGCGCTGGTATTGGTGTTGTAGTCGTCATAGGTAAACTGCAGGTTGATGATGTTGTCCGCCACCGGCACCGGCGTGAGACCGTTTACCTGCCGCATCAAGCGCGGGAGCTGCCCGTTCACCGGCACCGTCAGATAGTAAGTGACGGCAAACAGGCGGTAGACAGAAGCCGTCGGCGAAGCCTTAGCGAGTGTTGCGATGTTATTGCTCGTGGCGCCGCTCTGATTTATGTTCAAGGGGTCGAGATCGCTGAAAGTAAGAGCGGTCGGCGTCAACGCGGTCACCTCACCCACGGCGCTGCCGCCGGTGTTGCTCATCAAGATCAGATCCCCAACCTGGATCCCACCCGCCGCGGTAATCAGAGGCGGCGCGGGCACGTAACTTGGGTTGGCCACGATACCGATCGACTTCCCGGTGGTGTCGGGAAAGGTTCCGTTGTACTCAAACAGCGGAAAGTTGTAATCGCAATACACCACCGTGATGCTGTCGTTGATCAGCCCCGGTGCCGAGGGAACCACGACCCCGCCCTGCACGCCGTTGCTGAATCCGGGGTTGATTCCGTTCATGTAGTTCGCCGGGTAGGTGAACGCCGGCACGTAGCAGGTGCCGGTCTGGTCGCAACCGTATCTCGACTTGCCGCCCCCTCCGCCTAGGGGCAGTTGCAACCCACCCGTGGGCAAGCCCGCGCCCGCCAGGTTGATGTCCTTCACCATGATTTGCATGGCGGCCCGCATGTTCTGCTGGGTCTCGACTCGCTGCGCCACAATAAATGTCGAAGCCATCCCCGACTTAAACAACGAAGCCATGGCGAAGATGACGGTGAGTCCGACGGCCATCGAGACCATCAGTTCCACCAGGGTAAAGCCCGTGTTTGTTTTACCGACTCGCATCTTCTTCATCCTCGCCACTCAGCGGTAACTCGAAATCAGCGCCTGGACGGTGTAACTGCGCGGCACCGTCAGCCCGGCCTTGGTGTAAGAAACCACCACCACAATCTGCTTCAGATTCGGATTAATGGTTACGCCATCCGACTCCAGAACGTTGTTGATCGTGATCGAACGAGTAAAGTTCGAAAGGCTCATAGGAACGTCGTCGGCAGTGCCCAGAATGCCGTCGGGACCGGGCATGGGGTAGCACTCCGGGCCCGCCGGGCATACTCCATTGGCCGGAAACGGCACATCATCCGCCGTGCCCACCAAGCCATCGGGTCCGGCTTGCAACAGGGGCGACGCTCCCAGCACGAATTGTCCCGTGGGTAAGTTGGCGATCTGCGCGAAGCTGATCTGCGCCGTGTTGCGGGCGGTGTAGATGCTCTCCATCGCCTCCAGCGCTTTCTGCCGCGCGATCAAGTCCTCCTGCGCCGATTGCGTCGCTCCAACGGCCGCCCCGAACACCGCCATCAGGCCAATCGTGCTGATGGTCATGATCACGATCGCGATCATCACCTCCACCAGCGTGAAACCCTGCTGCCGCTTCGCTTTTCGATTTTCTGGATTTCGTCGCGTCATTGTTGCACCCAAGTATTCGCACCACCCTGCAGATACAGCCGCCATCCCCGGATTCTGCCCGTAGGCCCGAACACCGTAAGCGCGCGCGAGCTGTACAGATTATTGGTCTGTCCCAGGTAAAGCACTCCGCTGTTCCAGTTGCCTAGAACGTCCTGCGAAGAACCATCGGGCATGAACATCACATAGGTCTGGCTGCCCAGCCCCTCGCCTTGATCGAAGTCAATGGCCACGATGCCGGCGCCGAATCCGTCGGGAACGTTGGCCGCGCCCGTCGGAAATCCGGCTTGCGTCTGAAACGAAACGTCATGCGGCAGGTAGATGGTGTTGATCACAAACGGAGCCGGCGAAACCGGCACGGCGTAATTCCACTGTTGAACTGTGATCACGCCGCACGCCGGATTGCAGTAGCCCGGCACGACCTGATTCGTGAAGGTGACGATATAGCGAATGCGATTGGTCACCGACAGATTCTGGTAGTTGCGCAACGCCATCAACGTGGTGTCGTAGGCCGTGCTGGTATCGTTCTGCGTCATGGTCGGCACCAGCGTGACCACGGCGATGCTGGTCACCGTGAAGCCGATCGCAATCACGATCATTAACTCCAACATCGAGAAGCCGCGTTGCCTGTTCGATTCCATAAGATCTCTTGGAGAAAGCTGCCGGGGAAGCCTGCCCGTCCGGGTCAATTCGGCGGGGGCCCGGGCAATCCTCATCGTAGGAGAGGGTCCTCCCACCGTCAAAGCACCACGGTGCAACGCCCCGGCGTTGGTCTTTTGTAATGTCGATGGTGACTCTGGTCACTAACCTCAATTGAGCCATCGGGGGATCGGGCCATCGGGTGATTGAAAAGCGAAGCCGTTCAATGCAATGACCCGATCACTCAATCGCTCAATGAATCAATTGTCAAGACGGTCTCCAATGACTCAATGACTCAATGACTCAATCACTCAATGACTCAATCGACATGACTCTGGTAACTTGTCCGAAGAACCAACGTGACCCTACGATGCTTGCAGGTATGACTCTCTCATCTCTATTAGTCTGCAAGGACAAGGCTCCGGCGCAGGTATTGAGTGGCGTCCTGGAAGAACTGAACATTCGCACCGAGCTATGCGAAGACGCGGCCCGCGCCTTTCTTCGCCTGGCGCAGGATCATTTCGACATCATCATTATCGACTGCGAAACTCAAGCGGACGTGCTCCCCCTGCTGAACGAGAGCCACGATGCGCGCTTGAATGACTCCACTCTTACCGTCGCAGTAGTCACGGGACAGGAGAGCATCCGCGAGATGTTCTCCCTCGGAGTCAACTTTGTGTTGTACAAGCCGGTCTCTTACGAGCGCGCGGTGAGCACCCTGCGCGCCGCGCAGAGTGTGTTGCAGCGGGATAAGCGGCGCAAGACGCGCGCCTCCGTGCACGCTCACGCGACCATCGACTACGCGGGCGTGGAGCAAGCGCGAGCCACTCTGATCGACCTGGCGGAAGATGGCATGGCGGTGAATTTCGGCAAGAAGGTTCCGCCGACCTGCAAAGTATACTTTCAATTTCAATTGCCCGGGCAGACTACCAGTGTGCGGCTGTCCGGGCAGGTGGTGTGGCAGGATTGGAATGGGCGCGCTGGCATCCAGTTTGTCGATGTGCCCCAGGCTTCGCGCCGCGTGCTGCGCGCCTGGTTGGAGAGAACCCTCGTCGATCTGCCAAAGTCAGCGCCGGAATCAATCGAAGTGCAGCCCTCGATCCCTCCCCGCGACGAAGCCGTCATGGCCGAGTCGGAAGGAGAGAAGCACCAAGAGCGCGGACGCGACGCCGCCGCCGGAGCGCGCTTGCGCTCCGAGCCGGGCAATCGCCGCGGCCAAACCCGCTATGCTTGCCGCCTGGGCGCCGAAGTCTACCAGCGCGGAAGTTCGGTGAAAAACTACTGCCATCTCAGCGACCTGGGACCCGGCGGCTGCTACCTCGAAATGCCGCTGGCCTTTCCCGCGGGCACAGAAATCGAAATCATCGTGCGCACCCACGAAATGAAATTGCGCTTGAGCGGCCAGGTGAAATCGTCGCATCCCGGCTACGGCATGGGTGTCTTATTCCGCCTCAATACCAACGACGATCGCCAAGGCGTCCAGCAACTCATCGACTTCGTCGCCGCCACGGCGCAAACCTCGTAGAGTTGAAGCTCTCCCATTGATCGTCGCGCGCTCAGTTCCGCAGAAACCGTGCCCGGCGTCGGCACTTGAGTTAAAGCCTCGAAGCATAAAACGGACCATCAGGGCGCGGGGGGGCGACTGCGTGCCGAGACTGGGATTGGTACATCGGTTGTAATCGGAGACTGCAAGCGAAAAGTGAGAATCGTCGCGGGCGCGATGTAGACTCGTCCGGGCGCTGTACTTTGCATTCGAAGGGTCGAGATTTGTTGGTAATTTTTGCCTGCGATCCCGATCCGCGCCAGATGTATGGTAAGCGCTGGTTTGCCAGTCAAGCGTCCAACGGGATCGACGTCGGTTAATCCCAAGACTGCCATCGATCCCCTCCGTTCCAGAACCCGCCCGTCTACCACAATTGGTGCTGCCAGGGTAGCTACGATGGGCAGGTTGGGTTTGCTTGTGGCTGAGTCAATCGGCTGAGTGATGGCGATCATAATGGCCGTACCCGCCGGGATCACAGTCGTGGTTGGAACGCGAGGACGAACCTCTGGCAGCGTGCTTTGCTGTGTCCATGGGCCCGAGGTCGAGCTGGCAAAATTTGTATCTCCGGAGTATTCCGCAGTGATGAGGTGAACGCCAGCCGCAAGTCCGCTCGCGGTGTAGGAGGCGGTCCCGTTGGAGAGCGTTCGTGTTCCCAGCGGATATGCTTCTGCGTAGAAGGTAATCGTCCCACTCGGAGTGCCCCCCGCCAGGGGCGCGACCGTGGCGGTAAGGGTAATCGGCGAGTTTATTGTGGCCTTGGAGATGCTGGATGCGAGCTCTGTGCGGGTTGACGCCCGGATGACTTTCAAGCTGCCGGGAACAAAATGAAGCCGGTATTTCTCCTCCTTCGTGTCCCCGGTGCCGGGTCCGACTGCTATGGGGTAGTTGCCCGGAGGACTATCGACGGCGGCAGACGAGCAAAGGCTCGGATTTCCACTGAGCATCAATTCAGCTGTGTCTCCGCTCTCCAGGCCGGTGACAGAGAATGTGAGGGCCGGATTGGCGGCTCCGTAGGCGCGCTCCTTATCGTCGGCGGCTACGGTCAGTGTGGGCGCGGCGATTTCCTTTCCATGCGGCCGGAAGTGATAGGCCGCCGCGATGAGCCCTGCAAAAATCACGAAACAAACGCCCCAAGCAGACCGTGGAAGCGGAACGTTGTGGCCAGACTGGGGATGCGGATCGGGCGAAAGCGGTCGTGGTGGTTGAAAAATGTCATGATCGTAGAAGGCAAGCATTCCCAAACACCACCAGAATGCGGACCACAAACTGATGACGATAAAAAACTTCTCCAGCGTGGAATTTGGAATGACGCCGAGTCCCACGGCGGAAAATACCGACGCCGCAAACACCGTGGCTGCGACCCCCACCCTTCGCAGTCTCCGATGCATCGCAACGAACCCCCACAATGCCACAAATACCGCACAAGCCAACACCAGAGCTACGTCCGTTGCCTCTCTCGTGCCGGTTTGTGCGTTGGCAATGGCCCGGCCAACTTCCTGGGCGCCAGGAGGGGCGGTTGCGGCGGTCTTTAAGTTTTCCAGCCGCTCACCCAGGCTCGGACTCGTCGCGGCCATCGAAAGCTCGGTAAATCTGTCATCGACATGCTTCGCCTCCTGCACGACGAAAACCCCAAAAATCAAAAGCCCTGCAGTGCAGGCTCCGACCTGCGCCAGAGCTACCCGGAGCGGTTTGGGCGACCCCCAGATCCAAAGGTAGGTCATCCCGCCGAAAAACAACGTCAGCAGAATGCCGAGCCGGGCAACGTGGAACCCACCGCCTTCATCCGCCGCTCTCTCCAGGAGGGAGTGTGCTACGTCGACGATCAGGACGAATACGCCAAACCTGAAAAGTTTTTGCCAGGGCTTTTTGGGAGCGTGGTGTTCCTCCGAAAGAAAACTTTGGAAAACCCTGTCGGCCAGCGGTTCCAAGAAGAAATACAGAACTGTCGCTACCAGAAGTATGCTGACCCCCTCCGTAGCCAGTCCTCGCAGCATCGCGCCTTTTTGTTCGATGGCGCTCAGCAGAAACCAGAGCCCATAGCACATCAGAAAGCCAAATGCCGCGCCAATGCCGGACCCTACAGCAAGTTTCCATTCCTTGGACATCTTCGGATCCGGTGCCAGCGCGGCAAGCGGGTGCCTCGAAATTGGAGTGGCGGCGGCCGAGACTGGGTGCACCTCTGCCCGTGGAACAAAGCCGTCGAGGGGGACCCCGGCATACGCCGAAGCATCGGCAACCGGAGGCGCGGCCGCGAATGTCATCTGGGTCGCTGCCCAGCGTTGAGCGTCGATCGACCTCCTGATCTTCCTAGTCAGGTAGGTGCTGATGGTGAATAACAAGACTAACTCGAGGCCTTTGTCCATCAGGCCCAGCACAGTGGCAAACAGCAGCCATAGTCCCGTCCAGCCCTTGCGCATGTGCGCGGCCGAGTCACGACTCACGAAATCCGCGATTCGGTTCGTCCATTTGAAATTCCACACGAGGTTGTAAACCGGAATGAACTGATAGGCAACCGCCTTCCGCGGGCTGATCGGATACTTCGACGCCGTCACCTGCGCCAGAACCTGGTGAACGCGGTATACCCACCGGTACCAATAGATCAATCCGCTTACATACAACAAAATTGCTGCTGCCATAAGAAGAGAGGTGTCGGCGACTGGCGAGTGTCCAGTTATTTTCTGCCAGCCGACCAACACTCCGGTGCTTAGTTCAAGAAAAAGTATGAAGGCAGCGAGAAGAAATCCGAGCCAGACTCGAGGGAAAATCGCGTGAATCGCGCTGGACTCTGGGGGTGAGAACGGAAGAGAAAAATTTGACGGCGACGCATTCACAGCTCACCACATGCGCAAATACCAAATACGCACACACGTTAAGTGCGCGGCTGTCCAATGTCAAGCGGAAATGAACGGAACGAACTGAACTGGGAGAAGCGTCCTTCGAGCGTCTGCCGGAACCCAGGTCGCATTGTTTTTGCTGGGAGTTGCGCTGGATCGAATCCCGCCCGAGTTTGGCCGGCTCAGCGTGATCCCCTAAAAGTTTCACAGCACGAACAGAATCTTGTGACATCTGACCATCCCCAGCCACCGCGGATCTTTTTCTCAAGCCCCATATCTAACTCCTCTCCCTAAACGACCTGCAGCCCATCCGTCGTCGGGAGTCGCCCGCTTCGTCAGGATGACAGCCGTGGGGTCTTGGGGTGCTGTTACATCGTTGTTTTTGTGGTCGAGAGCTCTTCTGCTACGGCTTTGCGGAAGTAATCGAGCGACATTTTCAGGCCGGTTTCTAGATCGATCTTGGGCTTCCAACCGAGTAACTGCCTTGCTTTCATGATGTCGGGCTGGCGCTGCTGGGGATCGTCCTCGGGCAGGGGTTCGTGCCGGATTTTGCTCTTTGAGCCCGTTATCTTGATGACTCGCTGGGCGCATTCGAGGATGGTGAACTCGTTGGGGTTGCCGATATTTACCGGGAGATGTTCCGACGATTTGGCCAGGCGAAGGAAGCCATCGATTTCGTCGTTGACGTAGCAGAAGCTGCGGGTCTGAGTGCCTTCGCCGTAGACGGTGAGGTCTTCGCCGCGCAGCGCCTGCTTCATGAAGTTGGGAATTACGCGGCCGTCATTCAACTGCATGCGCGGACCGTAGGTGTTGAAGATGCGCACGATGCGCGTGTCCACTTTGTAATAGCGATGGTAGGCCATGGTCACGGCCTCGGTGAAGCGCTTGGCTTCGTCGTAGACGGAGCGCGGGCCGATGGAATTCACGTTGCCCCAATAGGTTTCCTTCTGGGGGTGCTCGAGCGGATCGCCGTAGCACTCGGAGGTGGAAGAGACCAGAAACTTAGCGTTGTACTTACGGGCGACGTCGAGTGCGTGGAAAGTTCCGAGCGAACCGACTTGCAAGGTTTCGATGCCGTGGACGGAGTAATCGACGGGGCTGGCGGGGCTGGCGAAGTGAAAGACGTAATCGACCGGGCCGGCGTCGAAGGGCTGGCAGATGTCTTGCTCGACAAACTCGAAAGCGGGATCGCTGGCTAGATGGGAGAGATTGGAGCGGCGTCCGGTGAGCAGGTTGTCGACTACGACCACGCGCCAGCCCTCGCCTAGGAGGGCGTCCGAGAGGTGGGAGCCGAGGAAGCCTGCGCCACCGGTGACCAGAGCGCGTCGTGGAGTCATGCTTTCTTGGTGGCGTTTTTGGCTACGCCAGCGGGAACGCCCTCGGGATGGGAGGCGGCGCGACCCACGCTGTAGTAGGTGAGGCCGTGGGCTGCCATGGTTTCGGGATGATAGAGGTTGCGGCCATCGATCACGATGGGGTACTTGAGCTCGCGTTGTAGGCGATCAAGATCGAGATTGGCGAACTCCTCCCATTCGGTGAGGATGAGCAGGGCATCGGCGCCGCGGGCGACTTCGTAGGACGAGTTGACGAACTTGACGGTGGAGTTCATGAGCTCCTGGGTGCGTTCCATGGCGGCGGGATCGTAGGCTGTAATCTTGCATCCCTCTTGCAGCAACGCTTGCACTAAAAAAAGAGCTGGCGATTCGCGAATGTCGTCGGTGCCGCCTTTGAAGGCAAGGCCAAGGACGCCGAGGTGCTTGCCGCGAAGGGTCCAGAGGGCGCTGCGCACTTTGCGGAGAAAGCGCTCGCGCTGATCTTCGTTGATGCGCATGACTTCGTCGAGCAGGCGGAAGTCGTAGCCGGACTCGCGGGCGACGGCGCGGAAGGCCATGACATCCTTGGGAAAGCAGGAGCCGCCGTAACCGATGCCGGGATTCAAGAAGCGCGGGCCGATGCGGGAGTCGGTGCCCACGCCGTGGCAAACCTGCTTGACGTCGGCGCCCACGGATTCGCAAATGGTGGCGACGGCGTTGATGAAGGAAATCTTCATGGCGAGGAAGGCGTTGGAGGCGTGCTTGATCAACTCCGCGCTCTTGGTGCTGGTGACGATGAGGGGCGCGGGGATGGAGGCGCGGTCGGGCTGCGGAATCGCCTCGGAGCGCTGGTAGTATCTGCCGCTGGTGAGCGGTTCGTACACTTCGCGGAGTACGTTGGCGCTGCGCTGGTTGTCGCAGCCGATGACGATGCGGTCGGGATAAAGAAAGTCGGTTACGGCGGTGCCTTCGCGCAGGAATTCGGGGTTGGAGGCGACGTCGAAGGATTCGGGATCGGCTCCGCTGCGCAAGATGATGCGGCGCACCCACTCGCTGGTGTAGACCGGCACGGTGCTCTTCTCGACGATGACTTTGTAATCGTTGATGCCGCCGGTGATCTCGCGGGCCACCGATTCGACGAAGGAAAGGTCGGCCTCGCCGCGATCCGTCGGCGGTGTGCCTACGGCGACGAAGATGATGGAGCTGGCGCGCACGGCCTCGCCCAGATCGTCAGAGAATTGCAGAAGGCGGCCGCGGTGGCGGTCTAGAAGTTCGGGCAGAAATTTTTCGTGAATGGGAATCCGGCCCTCTTTGAGGGCGGTCAGCTTGTTCTGATCGTTATCCACCACAATGACCTCATGGCCGAGGTCGGCGAAGCAGGCTCCTGCAACCAATCCAACATATCCGGAGCCGACGACGGCGATGCGCATGGGTGAAAGTCTCCGCAGCGAAGGTTTCGGAACGGCAACAGCGTTTGGGCCCAACGCAATGTTAAGCAATTCTAACATTTGTCACCGGCCTAGGGGTCGCGTCAGGGACCGCGGCATAATTTCGAGAGGACGGTCTACCGTTTTGGCACCTGCGTCTTGGCACATGGCGAGGCTTGGGCCGGTGCAATTGTCATGTGTGATTCACGGGTGCGGGGACCTTTGGAAGAATCGAGGTTGCCAACAGGCGGGCTGGATACGTCGAGGACAGCTTTGCGGTAGCATACCTGCCATGATTCTTGCCCTAGAGTTTGTGGCCTTGTTCAGCACCGCGCTTTTTGTGGGAGCGGCGCTCTACGTCAATCTGGTGGAACACCCGGCGCGGATGGAGTGCGGCACGGCGGCGGCGGTTGCCGAGTTCGTACCGAGCTATCGGCGCGCCGTGCGGCTACAGGCGTCGCTGGCGATTTTGGCCTGCCTGTGCGCGTTCAGCAGTTGGTGGCTGGGGCGGGAGCTGGGGTGGCTGGTGGGGACAATCCTGATCGGATTTGTGGGCGCGTTTACGCTGATCATCATGCTGCCGACGAACCAGAAGCTGGTCGATCCTGACCTTAATCCGAGCTCTGAGAGGGCGCACGCGTTGCTCGTGTTGTGGGCTCGATTGCACGCGGTTCGGACAGTGTGCAGCTTGGCAGCGCTGCTGATTTTTCTCGTGGCCGCGATTGCGCACTTGCGGCCGCGTGGTTAAAGCGCGAATTCCGTTGCCGGTAGTCGCCGAGTCTGAAAACGAAGACCGTGAGCTTCGCTGACCGGACAGCCCCCTTCGGCTGCACTCAGATGACAGAGGCGAGTAGGGTGCGGAGAGAAAAATCAGGGACTCGATGAGGGGGCCCTTCGAGTCCCTGATGCGCGAGAAGCTCGGCGAAAGTTAGTCAAAAAGCGCTTCCCCCAACGCTTTTTGCCAAGCGGCGGCGCACTTCGGTGAATGCATGAGCTGGGCCACTCGGCAGGCTTTCGGCACAAAATTAGCGTTTATCGTTAAGGGTAGTTTAATCAATAATTTATGAGTCGATTAGCAGGTATCCGATTATGGTTCATGGTGGCCGAGTGCCAGTTTTCGGCGCGGGATCGCTATCTGAATGGATAGGGATTCTATCTGTTCGGATAATGGAATAGGTCGAGGCGGGAAGTTCATTTGGGGGGGAAAGTGTGATAAGAAGGTGCGCGAGGTAAGAGCTTGCGTCCCAGACTGTTAGTGCTTTCGGGGCCCTTGAAGGACGAGACGTTTCCGCTGCCGGAAGGAGAAACCGGCATTGGGCGGGAGGCTTCGAACCAAATTGCAATTGGGGATCCTTCGGTATCGCGCCGGCATTGCTCGGTTCGTTGGGAGGGTGGGCGCTTCGTGGTTCGGGACCTGGGCAGCCGCAACGGAACCGTCGTCAATGGGTCCGCGGTGGAAGAACAGTGGTTGCAACATGGAGACGAGTTAGCCATCGGCGACTCGTCTTTTTTATTTCTGTTGGAAGATGAGGATCTGGAGCCGGCGGCGGGGCGGGTGGAATTCGAGGAGGATCTGGGGACGTCGGCGACCACGATTCTGCAACCCCGGGACTCGGTTTATCTGCAGCCGGAGCGGCTGTCGCGCGAATTGCCGGCGAATGCGCGGCTGGCGCGCAATCTGAATGCGCTGCTGAAGATTAGCCGGATCGTGCACGCTATCGCAAACCTCAACGAGCTGCAAGAGCAGTTGCTGGAGTTGATTTTTGAGGTCGTGCCCGCGGATCGTGGGGCGATTCTTTTAGGGGAGGGGGAAGGCCCGAATTTTAATTCTGAGTTTGTGCGCACACGCAAGGGCGGCGGGGTGGCGCGGGTGAAGGTAAGCCGAACGGTGGCGCGGCAGGTTTTCGAGCAGGGGGTGGCGATCCTGGGCAGTGACGTGCCGGGCAGTAATGAGTTAAAAAACGTGGCGAGCCTGGCGGCGTCAGAGGTGCGGTCGCTGTTGTGCGTGCCGCTGATGGTTTTCCAGCGGGTGATGGGATGCATTTATCTGGACAGCGACAGTCTGGGCAGCCGGCTTAGCGAAGAGCATTTGCAGTTGTTGACGGCGATCGCGGGGATTTCGGCGGTGGCGCTGGAGAATGCTCGCCGGCTGCACTGGCTGGAGCAGGAGAACGAGCGGCTGACGGTGGAGATCGGCCAGGAGTGGAGCCTGGTCGGCGATGGCGGGCGCATTCGCGAGGTCCACGAGTTTATCAAGCGCGCGGCGCCGATCGATTCCACGGTGCTGATCGAGGGCGAAAGCGGAACCGGAAAAGAGCTGGCGGCGCGCGCGTTGCATCGGAAAAGTGCGCGGGGAAATAAACCGTTTGTCGCCATCAATTGCGGGGCGATTCCGGCGGCGCTGCTGGAGAGCGACTTGTTTGGGCACGAGCGCGGGGCATTTACCGGCGCGGCGGCGCTGAAGCGGGGAAGGATCGAGATCGCGGACGGGGGTGTAGTGTTTCTCGACGAGATCGGGGAACTGGCGCCGGAGTTGCAAGTCAAGTTGTTGCGGGTGCTGCAGGAGCGGGAGTTCGAGCGAGTGGGGGGATTGCATTCGATCAAAGTCAATATCCGGTTGATTGCCGCTACCAATAGCAACCTGCAGCAGGCGATGCGCGAGGGAGACTTCCGGCAGGATTTGTTTTACCGGCTGGCGGTGTTGCGGATTACGATGCCGGCTTTGCGGGAGCGGCGAGACGATATTGGGTTGCTGGCGCGGCATTTCGTGCAAAAACATGCGAAGCGCTGCGGCGTGAAGCCGCGGCCGATTTCGCGCGAGGCTTTGGCCTGCATGGTCAATTATGAGTGGCCGGGCAACGTGCGGGAGTTGGAGAATGCCATTGAGCGCGCGCTGGTGCTGGGCGAATCGGAGACGATTCGGCCGGAAGATTTGCCGGAGTCGCTGCTGGAGGGAACTCCGCCATCGGAGGTGGAGCAGGCGAAATATCACGCGGCGGTGAAGGAGAAGAAGAAGCAACTGATACTGGAAGCCATGGAGCAGGCGCAGGGAAGTTATGCAGAGGCGGCGCGGTCGCTGGGAGTGCATCCGAATTATTTGCATCGGCTGATTCGGAATTTGGAGTTGAAGGAGGCGTTGCGGGATTTTCGGCGGGGGGCGTAGGGCTGCACTCAGCAGTCAGCCAAGCGCAGCGACCTGCCGCCGTCGGCGGACAGCGGGTTCCTCGCTGCGCGCGGAATGATAAGGTTCATGGGCTAACGCTAAGTCCGAAGTGCCAGTGCCAAGTGCCAGGTGCTACTTGCTCAGGGCAATCGCATCTTAATCAGGCTGGCGGGATCGAGGTACGTGCCTTGCCAGCGGACGGCGGCGTGGAGGTGGGGTCCCGTGGCGCGACCGGTGCCTCCACTAAGCCCGATTAGTTGACCGCGTTTTACTGGGTCGCCTTCTTTTACTTTGAATTCGGAGAGATGCAGGTAGAGAGTGAGCAGTCCCTGGCCGTGATCGAGGACTATGAAGTTGCCTTCGAAGTAGAGTGGGCGGGCTAGCAGGACTGTGCCGTCGTTCATGGCTTCGACTGGAGTGCCGGTGGGGACGCGGAAATCTAATCCCAGGTGTGTACTGGAAGTCTTGCCGTTGAAGATTCGAGCGGAGCCGAAGACATTGGAGATCGGAGCTTCGGTGGGCGCGGTGAAGGAGCCAGACCACTTGCGCTCAGGCGTGACGCGGCTCAGGTAGTCTTTCTTTATTTGTTGAGACTCTTCGATTCGCTTGAGTTGTTCGGGGCTCGGCTCGGTGAATTTGCCTTCGACACTTAGCTTCTCTTGTATTTTGGGGTACTTGCCGCGGGTTACGGTGAAGTTGTGAGTGAAAGAAATTTTTTGCGAGTGTGTTTTGCCGGCTGGCGTTTGGCCGGTCAGTTCGAGAGGGTAAGTTCCCGGCGCGGTCTCGATGCTGACGCCCGCCAGCGCGAACCAGGTTTTGCTGGGTTTATCGAAGCTGAAGGTTAGTTCGTGTCCGAGCCAGGTCGCGGTTAGAGATTCGAGGGGTTGCGGTGCTTTGACTTGGAACAGTACGGGACCGCCGTTGACGATCTTCGTGGGCTGGGAGTGCATGGTCCAGTTGGCGGCGGCCGCGTGGACTGAACTCAGAGATATGGAGATCAAGAGTGCAAGAATTTGCGGTCGAATCGCAGGTAGCCGCTGAGTCACTCTTCCAGCGTAGCATCCCTTTGGCTTAGCTAGAAATGACCATGTTGAAACTCTTTGATAATGTCCCCTGGATAACTCGATAGAAATGTCCCCTTTTTAAACTGAGACCTCCAGTCAGAACAGGAGGCGGGTTGAAGAGGACAGCGATGAGCCGTCGCGAGTTGGAGCGAGTAGAGGTCATGGGGCGAGTGGAGAGTGGGGATTTGCGGGTGCAGGATGCGGCGCAGATGTTGGGATTGAGCTATCGGCAGGCCAAGCGGGTGTGGCGGCGGTATCGGGAGCGCGGGGCGGAGGGGCTGAAGCACGGCAACGCGGGGCGGGAGTCGAATCGGGGCAAGCCGGGGAAACTGCGGCGGCGGGTGCTGCAACTGGTGCGCAAGAAATATTCCGGGGCGGTGGGCGAGCGCTTCGGACCGACGCTGGCGGCGGAACATCTGGGGGAAGAAGACGGCATCGCGTTGGATCACGAAACGCTGCGGCGGTGGCTGCTGGAAGAAGGCTTATGGAGCCGGCGACGGAAGCGGAAGAAGCATTGTCAGTGGCGCGAGCGCAAGCCGCACTTTGGCGAACTGGTGCAGCTGGATGGAAGTTTTCATAACTGGCTGGAAGATCGCGGTCCGCGCGGTTGCCTGATGAACATGGTCGACGACGCCACCGGCACGACCGAGGCGCGGATGGGCAAAGAAGAAACCATCTGGGCGGCGGTGGGGGTGCTGCGAAGATGGATCGGCAAGTACGGGGTGCCGCGCGCGCTCTACACCGACTGGAAGAATGTGTACCGGCGAAAAGCCACGCCGGGCGAGCAGTTGCGGGGCGAGACGCCGGTGACGCAGTTTGGCCGCATGTGTCAGAAGCTGGGCATTCGCATCATCGCCGCCAGTTCGCCGCAAGCCAAAGGGCGAGTGGAACGCAATCACGGCACCCACCAGGACCGGCTGATCAAGAAACTGCGGCGGAAAGCCATCGCCAGTTACGAGGCGGCGAACCAGTATCTGGAGCGGGACTATCTGCCGCAACACAACCGCCGATTTGCGCGTCCGCCGGCTCGGTCCGAGGATTATCACGGACGCCGGCCGAGCGCGCGGGAGTTGCGCGAGATCCTTCGCTTGGAGACCGAGCGGAGTATCGGCAACGATTGGGTGGTGCGCCATGCAGGTCGCTGGTGGCAATTGCAACCGCGCCAGCGACGCTACGGACCGACCAAGAGCAAGGCGCTGGTCTGTGAATATGAAGACGGGCCGATGGAAGTGTTTTACCGCGGAGAGCGCATCGGGTTTCACGAGATCGCCGAGCCGATGCGAGAAGTAGTCGAAGCGCAACCGCCAGCGGCCCGCCGCAACGTGGGGAGGAAAGCGAAGCCGGATCATCCCTGGCGCTTGGGTTACGAGATGCGAGTTGCGATGCGGACACCGCCGGCCACGCCGCCGCCCGTGGCCCCGCGTCCTTCCGCTTCGCCCTAAAAAGCAGGGCTACGCTCCAGGACGCGGGGCCACGGAACTATATTCACCAAGGGGACATTTCTAATGAGTTAACGACGGGGACATTTCTAACGAGCTTTGACACAAGCTCGACAGGACTATTGCGCTAGATTTATCCCCTGTGGTAACTTAATTAATTGTCCCGGACATTTGGAAGGGATCAGGGGT
>Ga0208035_1000120_pt1 | contig 18565 bp, 9 predicted proteins | sample June2015DPH_11_1_FD_184704 | JGI IMG/M metagenome (GOLD analysis project Ga0208035, IMG submission 184704) | Peatland microbial communities from SPRUCE experiment site at the Marcell Experimental Forest, Minnesota, USA - June2015DPH_11_10... | ecosystem: Environmental > Terrestrial > Soil >...
CGGATAAGCCAGGGTGAGCTTGATGCGCTTGTCAGGTCCGATGACGAAGACGGTGCGTACCGGAGCATTGAGCGCGGGCGTGCGGCCATCGGATGTATCGCCAGCATCAGCGGGAAGCATGTCGTAGAGTTTGGCGACCTTCAGTTCCGGGTCGCCAATGAGTGGATAGTTGACCGGATGGCCTCCAACGTCCTGAATGTCCGACGCCCACTTGCTGTGGTTGGAGACAGGATCGACGCTGAGGCCGATGACCCTTGCGCCGCGCTGGGCAAACTGCTTTTCGAGTTTGGCGACCGCGCCCAGTTCGGTGGTGCAGACGGGCGTGAAATCTTTAGGGTGGGAGAAGAGTACAGCCCAGCCGTCGCCGATCCAATCATGGAAGTGGATCGGCCCGTGGGTTGTGTCTGCGGTGAAGTCAGGCGCGATATCGTTGATGCGGAGTGACATGTCGTGTATTCCTCCTGGGGAAGTGCCTTCGATCATTCACAAGTTTGGAGCGCAAAATCAAAACCCACCCGGCCTTGTGGCGGCGGGTGGGTCCGGACGATTCTCGAAGCTTGGTTCGAATCTCCTAGACACACCCCCGCGCAGCGCTCGAGCTACACAAACATATCGCGAGAGTGAAACTAGGCTTCATTCTGAACCTGAGTTACGCACCCGATTGGTACCTGCGCGGTGACGCTCCCAACCGGATACTGCCAATGTAGTGCGTGCATCGAAGCCTGTCAAGCAGTCAGGCAATACCTTCAATGGAGATGGTTGGCGGTAACTTCGGAGGTGAAAATGTATCGCGCGGCAATGCTTCGAATTATAGCCAAGTCAATAGGGCTCATCTGCAATTCCAACTGCATCTCCCGCTCGTGCTCGAAAACCGCGCACGAACAAATACCTAGCGAATCGAGATCTGGATCACCTGTAAGCTCCGGGACGCATAGTTTGTGAGATACAAGGTATTGCCGTCATGGCTGATGCCAATATTACGGGGAAATCCGCCTGCGGGCCATCTCTTGAGCAGCGCGCGGCCCGAGGAACTGGAAACGTCGGAAACATCGAGGACGGCCACACTCCCATTGGAATCTGCAAAACGGTTGGAGTTCGCGACGGCGAGCATACGATCCTGGCCAAAGAGGCGCATACCAACCGGTGCCGCCCCGCCTGAAGGGATGGCCCGCAGCAAGGCGTGGTCTGGATCTGACTCAAGCAGGCGAGGCGTGAAGGCCAGTATCTTATCGTCTCCCCGCGCAGAGACGAAGAGAACCGAAGAGTCCGCTGTCTCCACCAGCCGCACCGGCGAGCATCCCGCTGCTACGCGTGAAAGAATCGCATTGCCTGTGGATTCGATTGCCCTCTGCGTGTCAATCACGGTAATGAATCCGTTGCTTTGCGGAGGGGTGCCTTTCTTCTGTACGCAATCATTCTTGGCAAGAGTCGGGTTTCCGGCGCCGGCAATCGGCGGCGGCTCGTTCGCCGGTACTAGCTCTGTTGCGACATACAACCGCAAGCCATCGGGAGATAGAGCGAGACTGGGCACAACGTCGCCGGCGGGTATCTGGCCAATGGGTTTCGGATGCGTGACCCTGCCCGCGGCATCGGCGCCGACTGCAATGATGCCAACGCTGCCCCGTTGCCTCTGTACGATCCCATACTCGTTTGCGGAGAATACAAAACTTCCGTCTGGCGACGCAACTACGTCGAATGTTCCGGCTCCATCGCCTTGTGCCGCAAGATACGGTTTGGCCTTCCCGTGCACTATGTCTTGAACGTTGAGGAACGCAACACCTGCGTCCCCTGCGCCGGCAACGAGAGTTTGATCACCCTTCAACAAGACGAGGCCGTTCGCACCGGTGCTGCCGATCGGAATGAAGCCACCGGGTTTTAACTTGCCGCCAGAAGCATCAGATGGACTGGCCCGGCGGAAGATTTGAATGCCCGACACAACATCCTTACGGGCTCCGGCGGCTTGATCCGATCCCTTGAAATCTGGACTCCCGACGTTAGTGACCGAAACAAACACGTAGCGTCCGTCTGCTGTGGCGACTGCCGAGGTCGGATTTCCAAGCGTCGGGTAGTCGGTTGTGGCGATGGTGAGACTCTGCGCTTCGAGAGCTACCAGAGCACCGGGTATCAAGACCAGATAGATGAGCGTCCAGTGCAGGAACCTCGTTCCATTCAAAGGCTTCATGATTACTCCAGAATTCAGTGAATACGATTCGGTTGGACTGAAGCCAAGAGAGATTCTTGTCTTCAGTCCAACCGAGACTTTCTTCACACTCAGCCGGTTATTGCAGCTCGAACGTGACGGTATCGATCTTGCCTGTAAAGCGATAGGGCGACTTGTACTCCGGACTGACCGGGGAACCAAGATCGCTGCCCACGTCCAGTGTTTCGCCTCCGGCATAGATGCTAGAGAACTGAGCTTCGCCGACAGACACACCGTTGACTGACAGCTTCACAGCGCCGGGAACGGGGCGGCGCGAATAAAAGCCTGGCGCACCCGAAGTGTTTGGCGTACTGTCCGGCGACGGAGTCACATTCAGTTGAATATGCTGCACGCCTGCATGAATAGGCGTCTTTGAAACAATCTGCTCAGAGTGGTCGTTGGCAACATTCACCTCATAGTACAGGTGGCTGTCTTTTACGAAGAGGCTGAAGCCGCCCAAGATGCCTCCGTCGGCCACGATCACGCCCTCGGCGCCATCCGTCGGAATCTCCACATCGGCATCGATCGTATATGCATGCCCGTAGAGACCGGGCGCAAAACGCAGCGGCAAGCGCTCCACTCCCGAACGGAAGGTGAATGCCTTCTGGTCCTTGATCTTCTTATCCAAAGGCGAGGAGCGCTCCGGCAAAATCGGATACGCGTGGTTGCGTTCCGCTTCGCTGTTGAAGACCTGCTGCAGTTCTTTCACTTTTTCCGGATACTTGTCGGCGAGGTTGTGAGCCTGGCTGGGGTCCTCATTCAGGTTGTAAAGCTCCCACGGCCGCACATCGATGTCCTTGTCGCTGGGATGTTGAATTGTATTCGGCTCCCAGGTGGAGTGGTAGCGATCGCCTGCCCACCAGCCATCCTTGTAGATGCCGCGGTTGCCACTGGTTGTGAAGTACTGGAGTGTGTGGCGAGTCGGAACCTTCGGATTGTCAATGGTATACACCAGACTCTTGCCTTCGAGCGGAATCTGCTTCACACCGTTGACTTCCTCGGGAAACTTCGCGCCCGTGATCTCATAGATCGTTGGCGCAATGTCGTTGACGTGCGAGAACTGGCCGCGTACGCCACCCGCGTCCTTGATATGTCCGGGCCAGGAGATCACCAGCGGATCAGTGACGCCGCCCAGATGCGAGGCGTCCTGCTTGGTGCCGACGTAGGGCGAGTTCAGCGCCCACGCCCAGGAAGCCGCATAGTGATTCATGTACAGTTCGCTGCCCAGCAGGCCGGCGATATCTGTTCGCTCCTCAATCGACTTGGGCTTGCCATTCACATCGACTGCATCGTGCCCTTCGAGACCTCCCTCGGCGCTGGCGCCGTTATCGCCAAAGATCCATAAGATGACGGTATTGTCCGCTTGGCCTTCATCGCGAATCGCATCGAGCAGTCGGCCAATCTCGTGATCGGTATGTTCTGCGTAACCGGCGTAGACTTCCGCTTCGTGCGCCAGCAACTTCTTCTGCTGCGGTGTCAGCGAGTCCCATGCAGGCAGTCCATCAGGACGCGGAGTAAATTCGGCATTGGCGGGAATCACGCCGGAAGTCTTCTGCCGGACAAAGGCCTCTTTGCGGACTTCATCCCATCCCTTGTCGAACTGCCCTCTGTAGCGCTCGATCCACTGTTGCGGCACATGGTGCGGCTCATGCGTGGCCCCGGTTGCAAAGTAGATGAAGAAGGGCTTATTCTTGGCCGCGGCATCGTGCTGATGGAGCCAGTTAATCGCTTCGTCGGTAATATCCGTCGTAAAGTGATAGCCATCCTTCGGCGATTTGGAAGGCTCCACAGGCGTCGTATCACGGTAGATGCGCGGATAGTACTGGCTGTCGGCTGCCTGATTAAATCCATAGAAATGGTCGAAACCTAGTCCCGTGGGCCAATGGTCAAATGGACCTACTGAGCTGACCTCCCACATCGGCGTATTGTGCCACTTGCCATAGGCAGAGGTGCTGTAGCCATTTTCCTTGAGCACTTCGGCGATTGTCGCCGCGCTTTTGGGCAGCACGGTGCTGTAACCCGGATAAGGCGCCGACCACTCGGCGATTGAACCAAAACCCACCTGATGGTTATTGCGCCCGGTCAGCAGTGCGGCGCGCGTCGGCGAGCAGAGCGCATTCATGTGGAAGCTGTTGTAGCGCAAGCCGGCATTCGCAACACTCTCGAAGACCGGCGTGTGAATGGGGCCGCCGTAGGCCGAGGTGGCGCCGAAGCCCACGTCGTCTATCAGGATCAAAACAACATTTGGCGCGCCTGCCGGCGCTTTGGGCGGCTCGGGCCACGAAGCCGTGGGAACCTCATGAACAGGCAGCGTCGGCCATGACTTCTGCGGCGCTGCGCTCTGTGCGTGTGCGGAGGGCCATGCACTGAAGGCCATGGTTCCGCTCAGGATGTATCCGATACGATGGCTAAGTTTCATTGTTCGTTCTCCAAGAAGAGTTTGTGCTTGAATGAGCTGGAAAAGCGGTTTCCTGCTCCGAGTGATTGAGTTAGATAAAGTGCAGGAAGGTATGCGCGGGAAAAAGCATGTGCCCAGGGGGCTTAGGCACGACATCGTAGACTAAAGACACTCTTACGCTGGCGAAGAGCCACTGTTGAGCATTGCGGCCAGGTCGATCTCGATCTCGTCTTCAACGGTGTCCTCTCGGAGATATGTCTTCTATCTTCGTGCCGGTTTCATGCCTGGAAGGAATTGGCTTTCCACACACGGCGACTGCTTTTCAATCCGCATAGCGGCGGACGTAGGCGGCGGCGCGTTCGGCCTGTTGAGCCTTGCGCTCCGCTGGAGTAAGCCGAGGCTGCGCCAGGGCAAGGTCGGCCACCTTGACCAGCCGAACTGATCGCACCCCTTGCGCATGGGCGTCGAGCGGTTCCGGCAGCTTCTGCCAGCGCACGAACAATGTGCCCTCGTGCAGGCCAGTCGTATCCAGCCAGTTGGTGACGCCGGGGTCTTTGGGCGCCACGACCAAGGTCAATGATCCGTCGGGGTTAGGCCTTGCCTGCGAGAGGTTCAGCGACGCCGTACGGTGCACGTAGTCGAGCGAGCTTAGCCAGCCACTGGCCAACTGCACGGCCAGATATTTGGCGCCGATGGGGTCGAGAACCAGGACGAGCGCCTCGTCGTCCGCCAACTGGAAATGGCCCGACGATGAAAGACCCCATCGCCCGCCTTCGCGAATTTTGGGTGAAGTCAAACTGTTAGGCGGCCCTTGGTAGAAACCCGGAGAGTTGGCGAAGCCGCCGCCCTTGGCCTGAACGATGTGAGGAGTGATCTGGCGGATGAGTGCGGCAGCCTCGCGCGCCAAGGTGGCGTCGTCCGCCGGAGTTGCAGAGGCGGGGCCATCGAGAATGGTCAACTCCATCCGGTAGGGCGTTTCACGGCCCCAGTTCTGGATGGTGTCACGGATGAGGATAAAGTGAGCATCAGATGTAGTGGTGATGTGATTCGTCTGCCCTGCGGCCGGTTCCGGGCCGATCGTCAGAGTGAAGGAACCGTCTGTCTCCGTGTGGATGTCCTCGTCGACAACTTCCTGGATCACTTTGCTCCATCCGTCCTCACCCGGCAGCCTCGGTAGCAGTTGCAGTGACTCCTGGATTGGCGTCGGCCCGGCCGGGTGAGCGGTCAAACGATAATGATGGCGGTCGTCCACCGGGAAGATGCGAAAGACGTTGTCCACATTGGGCATCAGCACCTTACTCGCAGGCACTGCGATCCCCGACCAGATGTGTGCAGGTGCCCAAAGCCATTGCAGGCGAGAGCGCGCTGGATCGCGGTTGATGGCGTCAACCACCCCGGCATAGACAACCTCGTCCACCGCATGCGGAAGAATCGCCTTGCCCTCCAATATGCTGGCATAAGGATCGGCGGCAAAAGCATGAGTGACCGAAGCAACTTCTGCCTTTACCGGTTGGCTGGCCAGCAAGCGCAAGGACTGGTGATCCAAGGTGAGTTGATCGGCGGAGGCCAAAGGCGACTGTGCTGTGGCCGTCAAGCCGGCTGCCAGGGTCAAGGCTGCTGTCAGTGCGAGTAGGGAACGAAACATCACGGGAAGATCCTCTCTTGAATTCATGTAGTTGCCAGTTGAGCTGCCAGAGTGGCAAACGCTAAAGCTTGCCGGGTCGCCGAGATTACATCGACGGCCTCCGGCCAGCGGTCGGCAGGGTTGTGGAACAGGGGATTGTCACCCTGCAAAGAGAGATAGCGGCCGTGGCGATGGAAGATGGTGCCGGCCTCTCCCCCCGGCGCGGTGCCGAGCGGTACGATCTGGCTGGCAAGCAGCCCCTGGTCAGCCAGTGCAGCCACACCGTGAGACTGGGCTTCTGCATCGGCCGGTTGAAGGCGGATTTGCCGACCAGCACCGATATTTGCGCCGAAATGCAGCCACAGTTTTGCCTGCCCGACCAAGGCCGCACGGTGCTCCAGATAGGCGTCCAGGCCGATCTGCCCAAGTTCATGTCCGCTTGAAGCCAGAAAGAAAACATCCCGCACCGGCTTGACTACAGAGACAGCTCGCGCAGTTTCCAGCCAAGCAGCGATCCCGCCCGCACGCTCCCCGGCGCAGGTCCACCAACCGCTGCGCGGTGTCATCACGATCAGCGGTGCGGCGGCAGGATCGCTGCCAGGAATCCCTCCGACTACGTTGAAAGCCTTCGCGGGCCGGCGGGTTGCCGACGCCACTAGCTGTGCCGATGCACCGGCGGCGGCTCGTTCTCGCAGCCAATCAGCTTCGACGCTCGACACCTGCAATGCAGGTGCTCCGGACGGCGCCAGAAAGCGGGAGGCATTGATCAGAGACAGGCCGGGCCGGCCGCCGCGAGTCACGATCACCACCGCTTTATGGGATCCGTCCAGAGCCTGGCGCAGGGGGCCGGGCCGATCAGTGCCATCCTGCGGTGAGGCTTCGAAGAGGCCGATCTCGGCATTGCTGCCGACTAGACCAAGATGTCCGCTGATTCCCTCGGATGCGGTAAGGCCAGCGTCGAAAAGCGGCACGCCGCCGATCCGTCGCCCATCGATGTCGAGAAAGGTCTGGTCCAGGTCCACTCGATTGATGGGGAATGATTCCAGCTTTGCTTCGATCCCAGCAGCCTGGAGTTGGCCAGCCAGCCAATGAGCCGACGCTTCGTCAACATCGGTGGCGGTGCGGTGGATGCCCTGAGCGTCATAGTCACGCACAATCCTGGCGACGCGGATACGCGCTTCCACCTCGACAGAATTTGACGAAGCAAGAGCTGCCCGGAGTGGCCGGACCGCATAGGTAAGACCCAATACTCCACAAGAAACCAGCAGACGGCGACGGGACAGCATGATCAACACCTCATATTTCAAGTAAATGCAATTGATAGCAGCCTTCCAGAATGGCAACCTGACTCAAAATCAAGCGCATCGTCAACCCGGATGGAGTCTTGCGAAGTACAACTCCTACTGAATTCTTTTTGGCGCTGCCACCACCCGTTCTACCTGTATCCGCGGAATCTTTTCGCCAGCGGTAACCTCGAATGCCAAGCGGTTCTGCGAAGGCGAAAGCGAGCACGCCGTATACGGATTCACGGCGCACGGTTGGTTGACCGCCTGATTGAAGTCGAGAATCACCGCATCGCCATCTCCCTTTTCGACTTGCAGCGTTCGGCCTCCGCCATATGTGGACTTTCCGCTGGTTTCATCAGAAAACACAACAACCAGACCATTGTTCTCATTTTGGGCTTCCAACCGATATTCGCGCCCGTTCCAGCTGAACACCACATTGCCGGGAGAATTCGCGAGATTGCTGCCTCCCAAGGCATTTTCATACGTGATACTTCGCGGGCTCTGATGAGGGACGAATCTCCCCTGTATTCGCCAACCTGCATCAATCGGGTACCAGTCGAGTCCATGAAAGTTCGCGAAATTCGGGCTTTGCGGATCGCTGATGAAAACCCTGTGATGCAGATCGGCGGACAAACGATAGATGAGTTGCAGGCGCCCCACTGACAGTTCGACGGAACGGCGCGATTTGTTTGCGGTGAGTTCCACCGTGCTCACAGCCTGGCCATTCAGAAAAACCGACACCGGTACAAACGATGTAAATGTCACGTGGCCATTCGTTAGAATGAACTTTCCAACTTGAGCCGGAGCTGAATCAATGGGGAGTCGAATTTCATTCACAGGACCGGAGCCAACCCGATTCTCGCCCTCGTTGAGCCGATAAGAGCCTATATAGGACAAGAAGCCATCGTTCGATTTGATCGCGGCTTCCTTTTCATTCCGTCCGGCTTGAATCCGTTGCACGTAAGCATTGTTCGTGCCATCGGCATACGCCGATGCCAGAAGCAATGGTATTGCAATAAATGTTGACAGTGTTTTCATGATCGCTCCTCATTGATCTTCGGTTAAATGCGGGTCTCTGCCGTTGATCGAGATGTCCGATTGCAGGTTTGCTTTGTGCCTACCAAAGTGGCCGTTGTTGCACTTCGGAGCGTCTTTCCCGAACGATTCTTTCCCGCTGCTCTGCCGTGACGATAGGCGTCTCCGCAGGCAGCGATTTACGCACTTCCGCAAATGCGACCTTGCGAATTGTGGGAATGGGATTGGACGAGCACTCCGCCCAGCGTCCTTGAATAGCTCCACTTTGGTAGCCGGCTGTGTCGAGCCAGTTTGGAACGCCTGGGTCTTTGGCCGAAACAACATAGCGCACGATTCCGTCCGCATCCACGCGCGCCTGCGAGCCATTCAGACTGCTCTGATTGTTGTACCAGTCGGTTGTCTCATATAAATCATTGGTAAGAATAATGGACCAGTAGGTGCATCCGGCCGGGACCTTGGCCTCAACAATCAAGGCCTCATCGGGCTGCAAGTCGTAGGCTCCCTCGTAATAAAACTGACCGACCAATCCACCCATATGCGAAACATCGAAGATCTTGAGCCGGTTGATGTATCCTTCCTTGCGCAGTCCCTCCACGTGATCGACAAAGAGCAGTGCGATGCGAGAGATACCATCGGTCAAAGTCTGCAATCGCTTCTTGAGATCCTCAGCAGATGGTCTGGGCCGCTCGACTGGACGATCCAGGCGTTCGATGGAGATACGCGGATCGCGTTCCGCCTTCCAGTCAAAAGCCACCTGCCGCAACAGTAACTGAGAAGTGTCTGGCTTGAGCTGCCACCAATCGCCGGTGTATCCTGCGGGCCGCTCGGGGCTGAGCACGACGTCGAAATCTCCACTCGCATCCAGATGAAGCGCCTTGAAATCGTAGTAAGTGGGAACCGGCAGAGTGAAGGTTGGACCCGTTGGCAAAGCTGCGAAAAGGCCCACGCGCAGGATGCGCACAGAACCGATTTCGCCGCGAAGGCGGTAGGAGCCGGTGGCATCAATCGCTGCGCTGCGATAGGTGGTATCGGCATTCGGCTGGCCGATGTTGAAGTAGAAGTTACTCGCCGGCAGAAAGGCGGGATGATTGACATCATCCCCCAAAGCAGCGAGCGACTTGGAAGCAACAGCCTCAAGCAGCAGCCGACCGGCCTCCTGCCTCACTTGAGGATCGTTGCGCAGTCGCTCTGGAAGTCGCGAAAGAATCTTCGAGTCAAGTTGCTCGAGTTGACTGGTCCACTGCTCCCAGCCCGGAATCCTGTCCTTTCCGGCATCGGAAGACTGTTGCGCCGCCAGAGGCACTGCTGGATAGAGAAAAATGAGAAATGGCAAGATAGCCAGCAATCTCTTTTTTGATGGATAAGCCTTCATTACATTCTCCTGTCTGTGGCCTGATTCAGACGCTTTTCTGCGAATTCTCTGCGACCGGCAGTGACTTTGAATCAATCTGTTGAAGACCGCGCATGGCGGACTGGCGAAAGATAAGAATCGACGTTGAGCGAGATCTGCAGTCAGTTCGCGGCTAGCCGCAAACTGACTGCAGATCACAGTCGCTATAGAGCCAAAACATGCAGGCAATGTTACTTGCTGTTGCTGCTCTGGGCGGCCTGCTCTTTTTGCCGGTCAATGTACCACTGCGGCAGGTAGGTGTGGTGAGTGCGTCCGGCATACAGATCGTCAAAGGTGATGTAGGGGTAAAGATGATGCGACTGGGCCTGCTCTTCGTATTCAGCCTTCAACTGCGCCAGCTTCTCCGGATTCTTCTTGGCCAGATCGATGCGCTCGGTCGGATCGTCGTTCAGGTTGTAAAGTTCCCACGTGTTTTCATCCAGTGGCGGATTACTGGTTACGTGTTTGGTGAGGACGTCGTTGGGATACGCCAACTCGGCCTTCCATCCGTTGTCGTAGATGGACCGCGAACCAAAGATGTAGTAGTACTGCAACGTGTGACGGGTGGGCGCGTTGGCATCGTCAATCGAGTAGGCCAGAGACGTTCCCTCAATCGGCTGCTGCTTGATGCCACGAATCTCTTCTGGAGCCTTGATGCCAACCAGATCCAGTGTGGTGGGAAGAAGATCGATCACATGGCTGTACTGGGTGCGAATGCCGCCCTTGTCCTTGATACCTTTTGGCCAGTAGGCGATGAGAGGATTGTGTGTTCCGCCTTCGCTGTTGGCATCTGATTTCCAATAGCGGAACGGCGTATTGGCGGCCTGCGCCCAGCCCAGCGGATAGTTGCCGTTCTTGGCTTCTGGCGTGCCGATCTTGTCGATCTTGGCTAGGTTATAGGCGACATTCTCTTCCTCGGTGATCGGCTTGCGGCTAATGGAACGGTCGATAGTGCCCTCTTCCGATCCTTCCTTGCTGGCGCCATTATCGCCAATGGAGATAAAGATCAGCGTATTGTCGAGCTGTCCGATCTCCTTCAGATGATTGACCAGGCGGCCGACCTCAAAGTCCGTGTAGGTCAGATAGCCTGCGTAAACTTCCATGAAGCGCGCATAGAGCTTCTGCTGATCCGGCGTCAGCGTGTCCCAGGCTTTGACGTTCGGATTGCGATCGGGAAGTATCGCATTGGCAGGGATCACGCCGAGTTTCTTCTGGCGCTCGAAGACCTCTTCGCGAAAGACATCCCAGCCCTTGTCGAACTTGCCCTTGTATTGATCGCTCCAGTATCTGTCGACCATGTGCGGAGCGTGCGTGGCGGCAGGCGCGTAGTAAAGGAAGAACGGCTTATCCGGCGCGGCCTTCTTCTGGCGGTCGATATAGAAGATTGCCTTGTCTGTGATCTGGTCGCTCAGGTGGCGGCCATCTGGGGTCACGTGCGCCTGATCCTCCGTCAGGTCGGGTTTGTACTGATCGGTTGCCGAGCCAAGGAATCCGAAGAAATGATCAAAGCCTTTGCCCGTTGGCCAGTGATCGAAAGGGCCGGCGTCGGTACCCTCGTCGTTCGGCGTGATGCCATACTTGCCCACCGCAAAGGTGTTGTAACCGCTCTCGCGCAAAATCTCGGCGATTGTGCCGGCCGTGACAGGCACGCGACCATCCCAGCCGGGGAAACCGGCTGACGAGGTAACGTCTGAAAAGCCCGATTCATGCACCGATGCGCTGTTGCGTCCAGTCAACAGGGCTGAGCGGGTCGGAGCGCAGATGGCGCAGGTATGGAAGTTCGTGTAACGCAGACCGTTGTTGGCCAGAGTGTCGAAAGTAGGAGTTTGGATCAGTCCGCCGAATGTGCCGGCAGCGCCATAGCCCACGTCATCGATCAGGATCCACACCACGTTCGGCGCACCAGCGGGTGCTTTTACGGGCTCCGGCCACCACTCTTTCGATTCGGCGAGGGTTCTGCCAACGACTCCTTGATAGGGCTGTGCGGTCTGCGCATGCAATGCGAACTCGGCGCTCGATGCAAGGATGAGCGTCGAGGTCAAAGCACTCAAAACACTTTTCTCTCTCATATGGCTCCTTGGGCTCTCTGTCATTCAGAAATGACTCAGTGATAGGGTTGTCAAATCGCCGCCGGCAATGATCGCGGTGGCACGATCTCTGAGCGCCGGATCTGCTTGTTTGCGCGAAGACGGAATGCAGTTGCGCCTAGCGCCCCATAGGCTCGCTAGCGCAGCAGATCCGATCAGCGCGCACCAGAAATGCGCCAAAGATCAGGAACTTTGCTTGAAATGTATGAGGGATCGCGTCAGTCAAGCCGCGATGCGATGCTTATCGACAGGAACAACAACAGCAGGAAGCGAGGGACGACAACCGGGGGAGAATGTCGGTAGGCGTATTGGGCGATGCAGAATGCCTCATTGAACCATATCCCTTTGCGAGAAGAGTCCTGGAGATCCGGCAAGCCCGAAAGGACCATGCTTGAATCGCGGACGTGTCCAAAGCATATAACAATAGCTTTTGGATTTCAACAATAGAATCATTCTCCGCCGAATTGGGCTTGAGGGGGCCTGCGCGGCATGCGCCGGCTCAGCAAGGTGATGCACGCACCCTGCCGACGCCGGCGGTAAACGACGCAGTTGGCATTACGGCGACACGGGTGGGCTAGAAGTTGATCTTAGCCGCAAGTTGAATCTCACGCGAGATTCTTTGAAACGATGTGGGAGAACCCGCCGAAGAGATGGTTCCGTAGGCTGAGCCGGGAGTGATATTCGGCACCAGCAATGTGCTGCCCGCAGCAGGTGTTGGCGCAACTGCGGACGGGTTGTTGAACTGCGGTGTGTTGAAGAGGTTGAAGAACTCCGCACGCAGTTGCAGGGTCTTCGACTCAGTCAAGTGGGTGTTCTTGAAGACGGAGAAATCCACATTCTTTGTGCCCGGGCCTTGAAGGATATTGCGTCCGGAATTTCCCCACTGCCCCGTAACAAGAGGAGAGGTCGCGGGTGAGAGTGGGATGCTCACAAATGCAGAAGTGTTAAACCATTCCTGACGGCTGCGCTTGCCCGTTGGCAACGATCCGTTGCCGAAGCCTGGAAGGAGTTGTGCTCTGGGAGTTAGACCGTCGCCTACACCGCTCGACGATGTCACGGAAAACGGCAAACCATCAGAGTAGTTCAGGATGGTGTTCAACTGCCATCCCCGAACAAAATGACCCGGTGTTCCCTGTCCCTTGAACGGGAGTTCATAAGTAGCGCTGGCTACGAACCGATTCGGAATATTCAAGTCTGAGTCTCCATAGTCGGCATGGATATTGTAGGGATTTAGAACGCTGCCCGGGCTGCCTGTGCCTTCGTCGAGAGCGTGACTATAGGAGTAAGAGAGAAGAAAACCCAAACCGTGCGCCCGGCGCTCGGCCGAGACTTGCAGAGCATTGTAGTTGGAGATCTGGTTGGTCTGAAGTTGGTTGATCTGCGAGAAGTGCGGATACGGCCGGCCAGTGGTAACGTGCGTTGTTCCCGGCGATCCAGCGTTGACGTCAACCAAATCGTCCAGGTGAACACCGCGTGTTCCCACATAAGCAACCTTGAGGACGGACGAGAAGGGTATCTGCTGCTCGATGGTTGCGTGCCACTGCTCGCTGTAGGGTGTCTTCGCATTCGGATTGGTGGCTAACAGCGGCAAGCCAATTGGCAACGCGCTGGCGGAGGTGACGGCGGTGTGAACAAAACCATTCGAGGCAAAGTTGAATGGGCTGCCATTCGGGGCATTGGCTCCATAGGTGGTCGAGTTGTTAAATGCCCAATAGTCCTCCCCAGGGGCGTTGACCGACATACCCGCCGAATTCGCGACGTTCGGTGCCGAGTAGTAAATGCCGTATCCTGCGTGGAAGACAGTTTTGTCGGTCACTTTATAGGCAAATCCCACGCGAGGCGCGAAGTTCAGCTTGTTGTCCTTGACGCCGCTTCTCGGAATACCTTGGGTCCCAACCTGTTCCAGGGCGGTGATCGAGATCGAAGGGTTAAAGGCGTACATCCTGTTGTTGACCTCGGTCCACGGCCAGCCAAGGAAGTTCTCGTAGCGAACGCCTAGGTTTAAGGTCAGTCTGTTGCTGAGTTTGTAGTTGTCCTGCACGTAAAAAGCCACATCGCTTTGCCGGAAGCCGCGCGTTCCATGCTGGTATTGGTATGTTCCGCTTACTGGCGCTCCGAAGAGCAGATCGGTCCATGCCAGTCCGCTATAAGACGTCCCGAAGGACATGGTGCCGTGTTCCGCTGAGGTCTGGAACATGTCGTACTGAAGACGGACGAATTCGCCACCGATATCGAGCGAGTGTTTTCCATGTACCAGATTGATGTTGTCGTCAAATTGATAATTGTTGGTTCCGATCTGCGTGGGGCTGTTTGCGGCATCTCCCAGTGCTGTGTTCCCAGCAAAAGTAAGCACCGGGAGTCCATCGGAAAGCGGATCGCCAGGAACCTCAACGCCCGGAATGCCGAGTTGCGAGGGGAGGTTCAGTCCCGCGTCCTTGTTCGTGGCGATGACAAAGAACCGAGACCAGCCGAAGCGCGCTGTGTTGAGCCTGGTGGGCGAGAAGATGTGCGTCTCGCCGAGAACGGTCTGATAGGCAGGATCCTGCGCGGGGCCGCTGATGACATTTCCGACCAAGGGCCCAGGGAGAACGCCAGGAGAGATGATGTTGTCATGGGCCTGGCTATAGCGAAGGAAGGCGTTATCATGCGCGGCGATCTGATGATCAACCCTCGCGTCAAAGGCGTTTTCAGTCAGCGTCTTTACAGGGTTATAGAGATAGTTAATCGCGGTCGTCGTACCCGGTATGTTGGGCGACGCATATTTCTGATAAAACGCCAGAATGTTCGCGCCGGTTGGGTTAATGCTCAGGTCGCTCAAAGGAATGAAATTATTGGCGTACGCGACTCCAGTCTTGGGGTTTTTGATCTTTTGTGCATAAGCAGAAAAGTCGTAGCCAGTGCTGGTCAGCTTGAAATCCGGAACAGTGTCTACGTCAGTAAAACCTTGGGAAAGTCGCTGTCCGGAATAGTCGGCAAAGAAGAAGGTCTTTGGATTGGGTCGTCTGAAAAAGAGCGGACCGCCAAAGGTTCCGCCAAACTCGTTCAGCCGGAGGGGTGGTTTGCCTGCAGTGTCGAAATAGTTTCTGGCATCAAAAGCTGAGTTGCGAAGAAACTCGAAGATTTCGCCGTGATAGTGGTCTGTGCCGGACTTGTAAACCAGATTGATGGTGCCCCCGTTTCCGCGTCCATATCGCGCGTCAGCGTCCGTGGTCTCTTCGGAAAACTCCTGAATGGCGTCAATGGGCGGGAAGATAATCACTCCGAGTCCGTTGTGATTCTCGTTGTCGCCAATACCATCCAAGAGCAGGCGGTTCTCCTGATAGCGAAGGCCTGCGAAGGCGTAGGACGACGGTCCGCGCTGTTGGACATAAGGGACATTTACCAATTGGGTTTGCGCGGGCACAACCCCGGCACCCAGCCCCAGCAGTTCCGTGAAGTTGCGGCCATTCAGAGGCAGATCCTTGACGGCTTCCTCGGTGCGGAGGTTGCCGACGCTCGAGCTCTCCGACTCTAACAGTTGACCTGAAGCCTGGACCTCGACTGTCTCCGCATTTGTGCCCACGGCCAGTACAACATCGGCATTGACACGCTGACCGACCTCCAACCTCACGTGCTCAACCACCTTGCTGAAGCCTGGAGCTTCAACGACTACGTTGTAATCACCAGGATGCAGTGGCGGCGACACATAGATTCCCTGCGCATCGGAACTGGTATTGCTCCTTAGGCCGGTGCTGGCGTTCAGCACTGTCACCTGAGCGTTCGGGATCACCGCGCCTGTGCCGTCCTTTACGATGCCGGTGATGATTCCTGTTTCGACAATCTGAGCGTGCAGTGTCGAAGTGATTAGAAGGAAGAACACCACGGCCAACAGCCGCGAGAGCTTTTGCTCCACAAGAGTTTGAAATGAGAAATGAACTGCAGACATATTGACCTCCGAAAGTGCGATCTTCTTTGATTGCACAGAAAAATGGCCCGCGACGAGTTGTCGTGGGCCATTGCAATGCACGCTCGAGTGCGCACTGCTGCTATATGGGAACGATGCACTTGTCCACGACGCAAGGCGCATCGACTATGGGGAATTGAGTTGGACAACAACAATGCGTTGCCAGTCCGGTTGCCTGTTGGATCGTGCTCATATATGCACTCCCTTTCATTGAACGTCGCTCGATATGGGGAATTGACCACCGCAGAAGGCCAAATGGCCATAGTTGATTGTCGACGGGAAGACCTCGGGCACATACTGGAGATCTCAGTCTGGCGCAACTGGAAGACGGCGGGACAAATCCAGCAGAAGGGTCCGGTCAAACCCATTGTCAGTTGTCAGAGGGAATAGGCAGGGTCAACAACACGAGCGACAAGGTGTCGGCTCGGAAGCGGGCATTGGGAGTGCCGGGATCTGAATCGCCTCCTGCATATGTCGTATTAAGACATAAATGCGAAATCGTGTCAAGCGCTGCCGTCGATTTCTTTCGCAAATACGCAAGCAGGGAGATTTGCCGGACTTCTATACAGACAGAAGTTTTGTCGCCACGCGGTGTCCTTTATTGGCTGATTTTAGATGGATTGGGCAACAACACCGTTAGGTGACCGAATCCTCTAGTGTATCGCTAACCTTATGTTCTTCTCTTGATTTGACGGTCACCCGCATTGGCGCCGGTGTACGTACTAATACGCTGCAAATCCAATCCCAGCTTGGGACCCAATATAGTGAGTTCTCGCGCGTGATCGATCGAGAGTCTTCTCAATACTTTCTTGCCCTTCGGTGTGATTTCGAGCAATACTCGCCGCAAATCATCCGCGTCTGGCACGCGCAGCAAAAGTCCTTCGCGCACTGAGCGATTTACCAGTTCAACCACGCTGTTGTGGCGCAACTTGAGTCGCTTTGCAGCGTATGCAATCGTTACTGGGGTGCCCTCCCTCGCACCTGCAACCTGAAGCAAGAGCTGATGCTGCTGCGGTTGCAGGCCAACTGCTGTCGCAGCCTCTTCGCTGAAATGCAAGAATTTTCTCAGCTCAAAGCGAAACTCCGCCAAGCTCTCCAAGAGAGAGCTTGGATCGGCCGAGGATGGTTTGGTAGCCATAGATACATCGTATAAAGATGGAAATAGATTTGCAAACCAACGCGTAAGTTCGGTGAGTCAGTCTGGCGTAGTGGCGCAATCAGGCATATAATTTATCTCATAGAGATGATGAACCTTTTCATAACAGCTTGTCGCCTTATCCGCTGTTGTCGCGGCTAAAGCTTCCTTGCGACTCTCGATCCCCTCATTCTCACATTGATCCCTGACATACGCGCATTTGCCGATTCTTTGCGTCATTGCATAGAACCTGAGTTATGCGGCATTTGCTGCGGATCGAGCTCCAGGAGCTATATATGGTGCAGGAACTCGCACTTGCAGATTCGCCACAAATCGAGTTGCAGGCGGAAAAATTATCGCAATGGGAGACCTTCGGTCAGTCACTGGCCAGCGTGGCGCCGACGGCGACTCCCGCTATGGTGATTCCGCTCGTGCTGGCAGCATGCGGACGGGGTTCGTGGATTGCATATCTGCTCGCCACGGCCGGCGTCGTCTGCATCACGTATCAGATCAATCTCTTTGCGCGCGAGAGCTCCTCGCCTGGTTCGCTCTATGCCTTTGTGCATGGCGTGCTGGGCCGCTGGCCGAGCCTGATCTCTGGCTGGGCGTTGTTTATCGCATATACCGGGACCGCGGCCGCAGTTACTGGAGGTGTCACCAGCTACGCCTACTCGCTCTTCGTCGCCAACGCGCAACCACCCATTTGGAGTGCAGCCGTTATCACGCTGCTAGCTGTTGGGATCTCGGCCGTGCTGGCATATCGCGATGTGCTGATTTCGGCGCGGCTGATGCTATGGATCGAGGCGCTGTCGGTGTTGCTGGTCCTTGCGTTAATACTCTGGCCAGGCCATCCCGGCGCGTTGCACTGGGACCGGCGGCAGTTTCTTCCGCAAAATCTCAGCATTTCCAGCCTGCGCAACGGACTGGTGCTGGCTATATTCAGCTTCGTTGGATTTGAAAGCGCTGCCACGCTGGGAGCCGAGGCGGTCAACCCACGCAAGACCATTCCCCGCGCCATTCGCCTGACCGCTTTCGGCTCCGGCGTCTTCTTCATATTTGCCACCTATGCGGAGAACATCGGCTTCGGCGATCACATAGCGACACTGCAGAGCGCTGGTGCACCAATGCAACTGCTTGCTGAACTAAGAGGACTCACATTTCTTTCACCGGCACTAGCCGTGGGAGCGGCCATCAGTTTCTTTGCTTGTGCGCTGGCCTGCATAACAGCCGGAGCGCGCACGCTTTTCAGTATGAGCCGCGACGGATTTGTGCCGCTGGTCTTTGGTCGCGCCCATGCGAACAATCGCACACCACACGCCGCGGTGTTGCTGACTGCCGCTATTACGCTGGTTACGTCTCTGGCAATGATTGGCCTGCACGTTGTTCCCTTCGACATCTACGGCTGGGTGGGCACGGTCGCCACATACGGATTCATTACCGTCTATCTGGCCGTCACCGCGGCTGGAA
>Ga0208035_1000128_pt1 | contig 17087 bp, 11 predicted proteins | sample June2015DPH_11_1_FD_184704 | JGI IMG/M metagenome (GOLD analysis project Ga0208035, IMG submission 184704) | Peatland microbial communities from SPRUCE experiment site at the Marcell Experimental Forest, Minnesota, USA - June2015DPH_11_10... | ecosystem: Environmental > Terrestrial > Soil >...
GCTGACGTTGTTGTCGATAGCCACCGCGCCGTCCGAGCAGAACACGTTCAGTTCCGTCCATTGGCCCAGAGCATAGTTGATTGCGTCGGCCATAGGGTGGTGAGCGCTATGTGAAGTGCAGGGGCTAGGAAGTGCGTACCGCCTGAAGCTGTTTCCATTTGTCGGGAAGCCAGTTTGCCAGATCACTTTTGCGCACCTGCGATAGGTTCGTCAGCAGCTGCGTGAGATAGAGCTGCGGGTCTATATCGTGACGGCGGCAAGTGCTGGTCAGGCTGGCCAGGATCGCCGCCGTTCTGCCGCCACGTGGATTGCCCACGAAGAGGCTATTCTTTCGATTGAGAACAACGCGCTTCATCTCGCGCTCGCTGACGTTGTTGTCGATAGCCACCGCGCCGTCCGAGCAGAACACGTTCAGTTCCGTCCATTGGCCCAGAGCATAGTTGATTGCGTCGGCCATAGGGTGCTTGGGCAGCAACTGCTCTTTCCACACGAGCAGCTTCTGACGCAGATCCGCCAGCAGCGGCGCCGACCGCTCCTGACGCAACTTCAGACGTTCCGCAACGGAAGCATCGCCGACCTGCCTCTCGACAGCATAGAGCGCACGCACCATCTCGATCGCCTCCCGCGCGATCTCAGGAGCCGTTTTCTCCGCCTCGATGACCTTGCGTCGCAAGTGCGCCCAGCATCCGGCGCGTGTGATCTCATTGCCAGCCACCACACCGTTGTAGCCGCCGTAGGCGTCAGCCAGAAGAACCTGATCGTAATCCTTCAGAAAATACTTCGGTCCGTCGCGCCCGCGATTCAACGTGAAGTCGAAGACGTTGTATGGATAGCTGTCGTCGCTGACATAGACCCACATGCGAGCGTTGGCGGTCTTGCCTTTACTCAGCATGGGCATGATCGTGTCATCGGTGGCCACCACGTGCGAAGCTCGCACTCGCTCTGCCATCAACTCCCACAGTGGCACGGCCAGATCGGCTATATCTCCGCACCATACCGATTGCGTTGCCCGCGAGATCTCGAATCCTTGCCGTGCGAAGATGTCTTCGAGTCGATATAAAGGTACATAATCTGAAAACTTGCTCGTCGCGATGTATGCTAACAACCCTGGCCCGGCCATGCCTTTGTCGATCGCCATCTCAGGCTTGGCCGCCGTCTCCATCTGCGGGTTATCTCCGTTGCTCTCGCAGCTCGCGCAAGCATACTTCCTGCGCACGTGGTGAATGCGCACGAAGTGGCCGGGAAGATATTCCAGCTGCCAGCTTTCGTCCGTGCCGATCTGCTTGCGCTCGACGCCGCAGCAGGGGCAGGCCCGTTCGGCCGCGCTCAACTCGTGCACCTGAGTAGTTACAGGAAGGTTTTCAAAGTTAGCAAGATTGCGTCGTCCCTTGCGCCGCTTCACGCGCCGAAGATCTTCCGCCGCTTCGGTGCGCGGTGGAAGATCGTTCGGATTGACCGGCTTCAAGTCCATCTCCTCGGCGAAGTTCAAAAGCATCTGTGCCAGATCGCCGGACGATTGCAGACGATCAGCGCGAGGACCGTAGTACCACTTGCGATATCGATCCAACTCCAGCTGCAAGCGAAGATTCTCAACGTGGAGTTCGTTGGCCCGCCTGGTTTGCTCTTCGGCAAGCTGAGTCTGTTTGTCGCGCTCATCCATCAGCGCGGCCAGCATGGCTTTCAGCGCCTTGCTGTCATCGGGAAGAGCAACAAGATTGGCTTCGTTGTTCACTCACGTATTCGATGCAAGTGGTGCATTGTAAGTTACATCAAGCTACAACTCTTTGCATGTTATTTGTATTAGTTCCCGCTCCACGTTCGTAGCGCGGAACGCGCTTCAGCTTCGACATATCGATCCCATCCAAAATCATTGCTAACTCGCTCGCTCGCAACTCCACCGAGCGCACTCCATCCTTCAAGCGCGGCAATTTGAAAACTCCGGCTTCGAGCCGTTTGTACCACAAAATAAATCCGTCCCGATCCCATGTCAAAATCTTCAACCTGTCTCCGCGACGCGAGCGGAAAACGAAAAGACTGTTACTGGAAGGATCTTGGCCAATCACCGACTTCACCCGCTCCGCAAGGCGGTCAAATCCGCAGCGCATGTCCGTCGCCTCGGTTGCCAACCAGATGCGCGGTCCGTGCGCACTATCCAACGCATGCAAACTCGGCAGCCCGATCATCACTCGGTCTCAAGCATTGCCAGCAATGCACGCAGGTGACTCGAATCAAATCCAGGCTCTACCAAAAGGCTACGTCCATTGTTCAGACGAATCGCAATCGCTGAAGAACGTTCCGGCGCCGGCTTCCGTTGCTCGCTCGACTCCTTCACTTTCACTTCTACAAACTTTGCCGACTCGCCTTCGCGAACTCGCTTCTTCCAATCGTAAAACTGCGATGCACGAATCCCGCGGTCGCGACAGAATGCTGCCACCGTTTGCCCACTTGAGAGCTGTTCCGAAACCAGTCCACGCCACTTCGACCCATGCTCTGTGATGCTTTGCCTCATTACACAAATATGCCGCACAAACAGCCGCAAACCAAGATGAGGTTTACAGACCGCTCACAAAACCGCAGTTCTCGAGATGCGGTGAATAGGCGAAGACCTCTGCACTTACGACGGAACTGAAGGTTTTGATTTGTCGGTCGATAATCAACGCGTGTTTAGTGTTCCAAGCTAAGCATCGAGGAGCATCTTGTCTTCATTGGCCTTCTTTGCGAGCATGGTGGACAGTCTCGGAGCAGACGTGAGCGCTCGCCATGATATGAATCATTCCGATGCCCCCTATGTGAAGAGCATGACAACGAAGTGTCTGAGATAATTCACTTATGAATTGAGTTCGCTCATCTAATTTGGCCCACTTCGCTCATCTCAATTGGTTCACCTGTACAAGCCCGGATGTAAGGATTCGGGGATGGACAGGAGGCATAAGGTGGAACTATTCGAAGTGATCCGGCGGGGGTACGCGGCCGGAGAGACGATTCAGGGACTATCCCAGAAGCATGGCGTGCACCGGCGGATGATACGGCAAGCGATCGGGAACGCGATTCCTCCCGAGCGAAAAGCGGTGGTGCGGGAAGCGCCCCGGCTGGGTCCGGTCAAGGAACACATCGAGCGGATGCTGGCCTCGGACGTAAAAGCGCCGCGCAAGCAGCGGCATACGGCTCATCGGATCTGGATGCGCCTGTGCCGCGAGCATCCGGATCACCCCGTCGGGGAAGCTACGGTGCGGCGCTATGTGCAGGTGCGGAAGCGCGAGTTGGGGCTCAGTGGACGGGAAGTGTTCGTGCCGCAGAGCTACGAGCTGGGCCAGGAAGCTCAAGTGGACTGGTTCGAGGGCATGGCCAAGCTGGGCGACGAAGTCGTGAAGTTGCAGTTCTTCGCGATGCGCAGCATGGGCTCGGGCGATGCATTTCATCGGGCCTATCCACACGCCACGCAGCAAGCACTGCTTGAAGCCCATGAACATGCGTTCAACTACTTTGGCGGTGTCTTCAAGACTCTGCGTCCCAGAGCGGAATGATTTGACCGTGGGGAACGTCGTCCGCGGGCTGATGAACCGTCGGAAGCTGCGCAAACAACGAGGAAGCAAGCAGACTTAAGCCGAGCCACGCTACTTTCATAGTCACCTTTCCTGAAATCCCGTTCGACTAAAGCAGCGGGATCGGGAATTCCTCTGCTGGACCGCGATATCTAGCCATAACGATAATTTAAGGCACCGACACTTCGCTATCAGTAAGGAAAAACGCCCAGGGCAACGGTAGCATTTTATTCCCTGACTCGACCTAAGATTCCACCCATCTGGGCGACATATCATCTCCAATCCGTTCCTCGGCGAGTAAAGCCGCGATGCGCGTCAGTAGGCTTGCCTTACCTGACGCAGCAGGACTGACCATTCGTCGGGCGAAGATTCTCCCCTTCGTCGGCTACCCCAACACGAGCGGCTATGCGGTTCGCTTCAATCGTCTTGTCCGCCAACTCCAATTCGAGGTTTTCTCCGGGGTGCAGGTTGATGGGCTTTGCGATGGTTGCTAACGCGCTCAACAGCTTGCGTTGCTCCGCTGTGAGGTGTCCTTGATAAGCGACTCCGAAGTTCAGGATGTTATCTCTCGCGGCAATGGCGTAGTACTTGCCAGGCAAAACATCCTGAATTCTTCCGTCGTTGGGTTGTAGCACGCCGTTCGAGACTCCGTGGCAATCGGTGCCTAAACTCCAAGCAATGAAGAAATGCGTCAACTGTTCCGGCTCGCTGTCGATTGAAGGACTCACAAGTGGATCGGGAAACAGCAGCACGCTATAGTGCCCCGTTCCTTCACAGCGTTCATTGATCGGCACAACAGGCATGGCAAAGGATGTGTCTGGAAGAACTTGCGCATGAACCGTTGCCATTTCGCCGCCCAACTCAACATCGAGTCTGGCAGCACCATCCTGCAGCAAAGTAATAAAGCGTGGATTCACCTCTTTGCCGTTGAGCTTTGCCGATGCGACGTACAAAACCTTGTTGGTGCTGTGATGGAGGTCGGTAGCTTCGACCTGAACTTCGTATTCGCCGACATCGGCCGCGCCGATGGTAAACTCGCCCACATTCTCGCCCTTGTCGGCAATGGGAACGACGATGGGACCATTCTTCCGATGTGGAACCAACTTCAGACTGAGGCTGCTGAGCTTGAATTCCTTCCAATCGGCGGGTGGATGCGGTATATTCACCGCACCGGTCACCGATGGAAGCGTTAACTGCGTCAGCGTGAGGCCGGAAATGTCTTGATCGCTGACTGTAATCAGTTGCGTGGCGAGCAGATGGCGTAACGGTTCGAAGTATGGAATAGACATAGATACAGATTCAGTTACGAGACTGCGCCGATTGCTTGTTTGGGGTTCGGGCCCATATACCCCGTAGACATTTAGTTTGTAGCGCCCTCCGGGTATATTCTCCAGGTGGAAATTGTGGTCGGCATCAAGCTTCCCTTTATATTGGCTTCCATAGAGACTCAGGTTCGTATTATCTTCCAACTCCACCAGGAAGCGATCGCCGAGGCGCGCCGGCAGGTCGCCGCTCACCGCGCCGGAGATGGAGTGAGTGCTTCCTCCATTCGCAGGGAAATGCAATTCGAGCGGCGGATTGGCTCCGCAACCGGCACTCTTGCCGTCCTCCAGATGAAAAGGTTTGGCCTCATATAACTGTCCGTCGCTCGACAAGGCAATAGTCCTGCCGATATCGGGACTCTGAAGAAAGTAATCGCCCGCCAACAGTCCATCGATTCGGAAGTATCCGTCATTGTCCGTTGAGACTTCTTTGGATTGCTGATACCTATTGAGGTCGGCAGTGGACCGATACCAGATTCTCATCGAGCGAGAGTTGCCGTTTGTGTCAGTGAGATGACCGCAGATGGAATTGCTGGCGCCATGGTGGGGAGCGTTCAGAGTCAGGTTCCTGATTTGTGCGCCGGGAGAAATCAGCAGCGGTTCGCCGCGCAGTTCTGCGGCCTTGCCGCCGTAATCGAAGCGGATGTAGTCTTTGTCGTGTCCGCGCAGGCGATAAATGCCGGGTGGTACGCCCTCGAAGTGAAAGCTGCCATCGGGCGCTGTTTGCGTGGTAAGGTTGACTTCAGCGTTGGAGTTATAGCCGATTGGAAGAAGCCGTACGGTATAAACGGCCTGGCTCTCGCCTTCGACCTTACCCGCAACGCTCGCCGTGGGCCTCATGCCTTCTGATTGCCAGCGCAATGCATGACGCACATCGGGGGATGCGTGCCCTGCCGCCTGTGCAAGATCGCCGCTGAGTGTCACGGTCATGGAAACGAACTTGGCCTCGGGAATGGTGAAGTGGTTTCCTTTTCCCTCCACGCCGTCCACCATGATCGATTGCAAAAAGACTTTATTCAGCCGCGTAGCCGTCACAAATATCTGATACTCACCGGGAGTGACATTGCGAAAGTTAAAGCGATTTCCAGAGCTGAGGGTAATGGTCTGGAATTCGCCGTTGCCTTCGCGCAGAATGCTGACGTTAACGGACGGGCAATAGATGCCGGGCGGCACACCGTCATGGGGACAGAACTCTTCTTTTGTAACTTTGTCGAGCACAACTTCTCCTTCGATCGAGGCCATAGCGTGCGGGGTAAACGTGACATGAGAGGATCCGCCCGACGCAATGGTTACTTGTTGGGTATCGAAGACAATCTTCTGCGTCGGCGCACTGCCCCACAGATTATCGCCGGCATGTTGCCGTTCGTTGAGAACGACGTTGTAATCGCCGGGGCAAGCTCTGGCTTGGAAAGAGTTATCTTCCGGCCCAGACGGTTGGGAGTCCAGCATGACAGGCACTCCATGATCGAAGATATTTGCACTTATGCCGTTCGGATTGCGCTTCACCAGGGAAACGGTATAGCTGTTCTTGTCCGAGGATAGATAGGGTTGAATCGTTCCAGAGACGGCTCCCATGGTGCAACTGGAGTGCGAGATCAGCTGAAGGTCAATATCGCAGGTAGGATATGGTTCCAGGCCGACAAGGATAGGCTTTGCATTGGTAAAATCGCTGGTTCCGGGATACCAGGTGCCACCCGAACTTACATAATAGGTTCCGGGAGCCAGGTCGGTGATGCGAAAACTGCCATCCTTGTTGGTGCCGAACTTTGTCTCATAATCGAGGATGCCGAATTCCGGATTGAGATGATAGTAGGTGACCCAGGTATCCGCCGGGACGACATTCGGGGGCCCGATCCTGCGTCCCCACGCATCCAGCGGGGCAACGTCATATGTCACATGGCCACAAATGGAAAGTTTGTGGATCAGTTCAAGGTCAACGCCCTTGCGCGCTTCGCCGGAACGCAGCGTGATTATGCCGGAAGCTATATCGGCGGGTAGGATGGTGGTGAAATGGCCGGACGGTGTACCGACCCTTTTGAAGTCTATTTGTTGGACAGGAACACTGGATTCGACCGTGAGCCGGTACTCGCCGGCGGGGATTTCGGTGAATGTAAAGCTGCCATCGTCCTTGGGCACAGCTTCATAGCCATCGTAGTAGCGCACGGGACTTTGCGGCATGGGTTCCAAATGCACGGCCACAGCCGCCCCCGAGGCGCCTTTGACGACTCCAGAGAGCGAAGCTGTGCCATCGGCATGCTTTTCCGCGTAGACAAGGGAAACGGCAAACAACATGAGAAGAAGGGCTTGCAGCTTACAAGACTTCCAGGTCATCGAGAGTGATCCTCAGTTACTTAGACACCGCTAAGTTGTTTTGGGTTCCTTGCTGAGAAGCATATACCCGAGGCTAAGCTTTTCGCTGCATCCTCCCTGTCGTCGAGTGAGCCCGATCTGCAAACAGCAAAATATCTCAATTGGCCGTCACATACCGGTCAATTCATCCATACAACCGGTTTCTGGGGTGGATCTAGTCGGGGCCCACAAGAATTAATCCTAGAAACAGTCGTTGGCAACTTCTTTGTTTTAACGTGATATAGATCACTCTTTTCGGCTTCCGGGGCCTCTACGACCAACGAGTTAGCTAGTCGGCACTCTGACCAGAGATTACATTCGACTCGAACCCTGTTCCCGTTGCACCACCAGTGGACCGCCCGAATGTTTTCCGGATGGTCGTCTCTCCACGCTGCTCCTCCCACGACGCAGGGATTGATGTGGTCGGGCACGATGTCGGTGTAATCGGTAAAAATCACCTTGCAGATCGCGCACTTGCAGCTTTGGGTCACCATTTTCTTGTGCAACAGCTTTCGCATTTCCGCGTTCGGGCAAATTTCGGGGTATCCGCGCGCATGGAGGGGATCGTTAATTCGGCGAATTCCCATCTGTGGCGGACGTTTGCACTTTAACATCGTTCCCCTGCCACAGCAGAAAAAGAGCGGTGAATCGGGCACAGTTGATTGCGGCGGAGTCACATGGTTTCTTCCAGCTTTGGCTTTGAAAGCTCCCTTAAGTGAAATGTGATTGAGGATTATTCAGGATGGGGAGTTGGGGCGCAGATCGGCTGACAGGAAATATCGACGCTGATTCGCCTCATCAGTGTTTTGTGCTGCAGCGATCGTGCGATTCGTCGTATTTCCCGCGAAACTATTGACAACATGGCCCTCTTCTGGACGACAGAACATAACTCTGTCGTCCGGAACTGTAATAGATACGCTCTCATCAGCGACTCTGAGGCATAACGGCTACCGAGGAAACTGCGGATCTAGACAAGCATAGGGTGTAGAATCCCAGCAGTCCTCCAATTAGGCTGGTTTTGTGGTGAATCAATCCTGCCTTGGGATGAACGCATCATGCCTGGACCGAACGAGACGATCACCGCAAATGAATCAATGCGATCAATCCTGTCCAAGGTCCGCGAGGACCTGCTGGACCTTGGGCTGCGTAACCCTCTTCTGAATTACCGTCTGATGAAAGCGCGCGGCCTTGAGGTAGCGGGCTCCCACCCTGCCGAGGTATTTAATGCACTTGTCTCGGAGAAGTTGGAGCTTTCATTTTGCAGCTCTGAAGTTACGTTGGTATTTGCACCACCTTCCCCCGAAAAAGATGTGGTCAATCCTGTGACCCAATTGTTAAATACCAGGATCCTGCCTACTCTTCATTCTGAAGACGAACTGAACAAGCGGTTGCTGGCTACGATGTACTCTGCGAAGAGTTCAATTGAGGAGCAGGGCGTAAACACGCTCTTCCTGGCGCTTGGAAAGCTGGAATGGCGGGAGCCTGAAGATCAGGAAGTTCCCCGATATGCGCCTCTTGTCTTGATCCCAGTCGAACTCAACCGCGAGAACGCGAGGGCCGGCTTCAAGCTAAAGTACAACGACGAAGACGTGATTCCCAACATCAGCCTGATCAGGTTTCTCCAGCAGTCCTTTGGAGTGGAGATAGAGGAGTTCTCAGAGGGCGAAGACCTTGATGTCGCAGCATATTTTGCGTCGGTTGCTGAAGAAGTGTCAACCCAGGAAGGCTGGTCCGTTCACGAGGAATTCGCCGCGCTCGGCTTCTTCTCTTTTTCCAAATTCCTCATGTACCGCGACCTAGACCCCTCAACCTGGGACACTGAAGGCGAGATCCTCAACCATGATGTCCTTAATTGCCTTCTCGGACCCAGTTCCTTTTCTGACGGCGCTTCCCAGTTCAGTGACGGCGACTTCGTCGACGAGCACTTTATCGAATGCCCACCGACTCAAGTGAAGGACGCCGATAGCAGCCAATCTCTGGCAATCCTTGATGTCGCAGCTGGCCGCAGCATGGTGATACAAGGCCCACCGGGCACCGGAAAATCCCAGACGATTGTGAACCTGATTGCGGGGGCGATTGGCTCTGATAAGACCGTGCTGTTCGTGGCTGAGAAGAAGGCTGCTCTCGATGTGGTCAAGAGCCGTATTGACGAGCTGGGTCTAGGGCCTCTTTGCCTTGAATTGCATAGCAACAAGGTCAAGAAGAAAGAAGTCATCAGCGAACTGAGGAAAACTTACGGGCTGCAAGCGAATGAGGTCGTGGATTTCACTCAACACGAAGCCGAACTCGAATTCACCAGGGCCAAGCTCAATGAATATGCCGAAGCCGTCAATTCCACTCCTGGCAAGTCGTGTGAAACCGTCCACGATCTTTATGGGCAATTTCTCCCCGTTCGCGAATGTTTCCAGGGAATCGATATTCCCGACCTGACGCTCAAAGGGGCTCAGTCTTGGTCTGCTGCTGATGTGCAGCGATTGGGCGGGGCTGTGGCTCTTCTTCAGAACCGCGCTGCCGCTATCGGTGCTCCCTCAAAGCATCGATTTTGGGGGACGCAACTCCGTATCATCCTGCCGGCCACCGAGGAGAATATACGCCAGGTTCTCTGCCACGCATTGAAAGTAGCTCGGTCCTTGGATTCGGCTGCCCGACGATTGGGCCAACTCCTCGGCATGTCGCCGCCCAAAACAAGAGAGGAATTTGTTGTTCATTGCGTGACAGCCAAGCACCTAGCCGAGGCACCAGTTCTCGATTCCATTGATCTTGAGAATCCCGCATGGGTCAACAAAGAGAGCGCGATTCGCAAGGGAATCGACCTGACCACTGAGTTACAGACGCTGCGCACCGAATGGCAGGAGAAGATCCGGCCAGCGGCTTGGTCCGCCAACGTGGAAGCTCTTGAGGAAACCTCGAAGCTTCTCGGAGCCAAATGGTGGCGCTGGCTCTCTCCTGCCTGGAGGCAGTTGAAAAACGATGTGGCTGAACTCGTCTCCGGTCCTCCTCCCCGGTCCGCCGATCAGGTTAACCAGATTCTGAAGGCGATTCGAATGGCCGCGCAGGATAGCGAGCAGATTGAATCCCTCGCTCCGTTGCTGTCGTCGCTCTTTGGAACGTTCTGGGCAGGAGACACCTCCGATACCACACTAATGACGCGGCAGTTCGATTGGATTGCCAAGTGCCACCGAGGGGTCACCGGCGGCCAGCTTCTTCGCTTATGCCTGGACCAGACCAAGCACCCTCCCGACATGGAATCCCTGCTCGCGCTGGTTGCTGAGGTGGAAAGCCTGCTCGGCGTTGTAAAGAGCATGCCACTCAGGATTGATGTGGACCTAAAGTTGGATCCGGCCATCACAGACAGCAAGCTCAACCGGCTATTAGCGGCGGGCTGGCATGAACGGGCCGCAGAGGAATGGGCCGACCTAGTGGCCAACGTCAACAGCCTTGAGGGACTTGTCGCCTACTTGCAGGCTCGTGACGAACTTGAAACCGAGGGAATCCCCGCCCTGGCCGCGCTGGCCGACCATTGGACGGAAGGAGGCAATCACCTTGTTGATTTGTTCCAGTACAGGAGGATTTCGATCCTCCTTGAGTCTGCTTTCCATGCACACCCAATTCTGGCATCATTTTCCTCTTCGCAGCACATCGAGCGTGTTAACACCTTCCGGCGGCTTGATATCCGAAAGCTTGTCTCTACGTGCAGTGGTATTGCCGCCAAGCATGTTAGCGCAATGCCGAGCGTAGGAAGCAGCAACGGTCAGATAGGGGTTCTGAAAAGAGAATTCGAGAAAAGGGCGCGACACCTCCCAGTCCGAAGGCTCATTGTCCAATCCGGCAATGCGATTCAGGCTCTCAAGCCTGTCTTCCTCATGAGCCCGCTCTCCGTTGCAAACTTCCTTGCGCCAGGAACGATCACGTTTGATCTAGTCATTTTCGACGAAGCGAGCCAGGTGCGGCCCGCGGATGCTCTTGGAGCTATTGTGCGTGGTCATCAGGCAGTTGTCGTCGGCGACAGCAAGCAGCTTCCGCCCACCAGCTTCTTCGACTCCCTCATTGTGCAGGACAACGAATCCGAGGAGGAGGAGGACGCACCAGCTACTGCGGATATGGAAAGCGTTCTTGGCTTGTTCTGCGCGCGAGGCGCGCATCAAAGGATGCTTCGCTGGCACTATCGGAGCAAACACGAGTCACTGATCGCGGGCTCAAACCACCTTTTCTATGATGAGAAGCTGATTGTGTTCCCCAGTCCCGACAAGGACCGGGAGAACGTTGGGCTCTGCTATCGCCTAGTGGCCGGTGCATATGATCGTTCAAGAAGCCGAACAAACCGCGAGGAAGCAAAAGCTGTTGCAGCAGCGGTGATGGAACACGCAAGGGCACAGTTGCCCAAGCCGGAGGACGAGTGGCTCACGCTCGGCGTTGCAGCGTTGAGCAATGCGCAGCGAGATGCCGTCCTGGCACAGTTGGAGATTCTTCATCGGCAGCAGCCGGACTGCGAGAAGTTCTTTGGCGCCCCGCCCCACGAATTGTTCTTTATCAAGTCGCTCGAAGCCGTACAAGGCGATGAACGCGATGTTATTTTTATAAGCATCGGCTATGCGCGCACTACAGAGGGTTACCTGTCCATGGGCTTTGGTCCAGTGACACATGCTGGGGGAGAGCGCCGGCTCAATGTTTTGTTCAGCCGCGCACGGCGCCGGTGCGAAGTGTTTACCTCACTCCACTCGGATGACATTAAGCTTGACGGCAAGACTTCAGGCGGTCTGTTTGCCCTGAAGACTTTCCTCAAATTGGCGGAACACGGAATTCTCGATGTCCCGATCGAGTCCGGACGGCCGCCGGATTCCCCATTCGAGGAGCAGGTTCTGAAAGCGCTGCAACTTCAGGGCTATCAGGTTCACACGCAGGTCGGCTCCGCTGGCTTCTACTTGGACCTCGCCATCGTCGACCCATCTCATCCAGGACGCTACCTGATTGGAATTGAGTGCGACGGGCGAGCCTACCACAGCGCAAGGTCCAGCCGCGACCGCGACCGCCTCCGCCAAGCCGTGCTTGTAGGCCTCGGTTGGACCATCCACAGAATATGGTCCACGGCCTGGTTTCGTTCACCAGACACGGAAATGGCGGCGCTGAAGGCTGCAATCGAGAAGGCGCATAGCGCAGAAGGAGAATCCCGAGTTGTGCCTCGCACCACAAGCACATCACTTGTGACCGCGCCGTACCAGATCTCCTCTCTCGACGATGTCCCGGAGCCCGACCCAGTAGCTCCCAAGTACACCTTCGCCGATCTTAGCCACTGCTCGCTCAGTTCTTCGTTGCATAAAGTGCCTCCTTCAGTCCTGGCCAAGTTCCTGTCTGATGTCGTGGCAGTGGAAAGTCCTGTTCATTGGATGGAAGCCGCGCGAAGAGTTGCTAACGCTGCAGGAGTCAGCAGAATTGGCGGACGAATCCGAGATGCATTTCAATACGCCTGCAAATATGGTCATAATACAAACGAGTTCGTCTCCCGTGACGATTTCCTCTGGGCGGACAAGACTCAGAGCGTGACCGTTCGTGATCGTTCCGACTTCCCGGGTGCAGTCAAGAAACTAGAGTTCATTGCTCCCGAGGAGATTTGCGCTGCGATCGAGAAGGCTGTGAGCGACAGTTATGGGCTTGAACGTCAAGACATTCCCACTAGCGCTTGCCGCCTCCTGGGTTTCAGCCGGACCACCGAGGACATTTGGGCAGTCGTCGATCCGCTTTGCGACAAGATGCTCCGCGAGGATAGGCTTGTCATGCGAGGCAATACCATCATTGCCAAAAACGGTAAGGAGCACCCCCGGCGCTAGTACTTGCAAATGCACAGCTGCTCACTCCAGAAGCGCATCAGGCTACTTAAGTTCTCTGGCCACGGAGTTGTCTGTCATGGCCCAGCTCAATGCCGTGGCGATTGCAACCTGCGCCGAATTCTCTGCTGGCAGTGGTGCCGCGTCAAGGTTCAGCAGAACCTCATCGATCGACGGCAACTGCCGAACCTGCCGAAGGAATGCGATCAGCTCTGCGGCGGAGACAGGGCCGCCCACCGTGCCGCCGAGCAACTGCGCTTCGAACTCGCCCGCACCTGGAAGGAACGTGGCCTTCTGCCGGTTGGCAATACAACGCAGAACATTGGAGGTCGTCTCCCATGGACGAAGCCGTCGGAACTGGAAGGTGCAAACAACGCCGAGAGTACGCCCGGGACTATCCGGCTGACGAGCTTTCAAAACTGCCTGGAGATTCCTGGACGGCCCGTTGCGGAGGCAACTTCTCACGCGCGCGAACAGCATCCGCTATAAAACTTTCGCAAGCGAGTTCTATAACAAAGTCAGGCACGAGAGCAACCTCTATATCTGGCTGAAGGTACAAGTAGCGAATGCCATCGCGGCGAACTGAAGGGGGAATAATTACATAGTCGCCTTCGCCGCGGAGCGTCATGCCCGGAGCAATTACGCCGCGCAAGAGGTGTCTGGGCATCCCGGCCGGCCAACGATAATATGCGCAGACCGTGTCTTCGCCTCCATTTTCGGTCTGCGAGATCAGCGTCGGCGAGTTGTCCATCCGCACTTCCTGGCTCTCAAAGAGCAGCCAACTAAATGAGGCTGTTCCAATGCGGCCATCCATCTCGATAGCGAGTACGCCCGAGTCGCATCCGGTGGCCAAGGCCCAGCGACACCCTGGATACTGGCTAGCCCATGTTTCCAGTTGTTCCAAATCATTCGTCGCCTGAGCAAGCATGGCGGGAGCGCCCATCGCATGCCTTGAGAGAGTCAGGACTGGGAATATCTTCCAGCCGCGCAGCGCGGCATCTCGCAGCAAGTCGAAATTTTGTTGAGTCTCTCGCAATGGGACGGCAGTTGAGCCGGTTGCGAAAAGTGTTTGGGAATTGCTGTCGAATTTACGAAGAAAGCAATGCTTCATCTTCTTCTCCTAAATGAAAAGCCGCCCCGTTTAGGGCGGCAGTGGGTTATGGGTTGTGGTTTTGGTGAGTAATCCCCACCGCGTGTTTGAGAGGTCATCTATTCGCGGATGGAGGCGACCCGCCGTAGGTCGGAGAGTATCGGGGATGAAGAAGCGACAAATCCTTTTATTTCTCGATTGTTGACTTTTGAAGATGCATTGCCCAGATCCGCTTCACTTGGCTGATGCTGCATCCAGCTAACTCCGCTGTCCGTTTTATTGTTGTTTCGCCGTTAGAACGAAGAGCGACTATGCGGTCGTGAATAGCCTTGTCAGGTGCGCGTCCGGAATATTTATTTGCTTTCTGGGCGAGCTTGATGCCCTGGGTTTGCCGCGAGCGACGGGTTTCATAATCATCTCGAGCCATTTGCAGCGCAAGTCTTAGAAGCAACTCTTGCACGGATTCCAAGACAATTCGGGCAACGCCATCGGCCTCGCCTACAAGATCTGACAAATCTATAAGGCCAGGAACTACCAGCTTTGCACCCTTGCCTCTGATTGAAGCGACCAACTTCTCGGCCTCGGCAAGAGGTAACCTGCTGATCCTGTCGATTTTTTCTGCTATGACTACTTCGCCCGGTTGCAGGTCAGAGATCATTCTCAAGAGTTCAGGTCTGTCCGAGCGGGCACCAGACGCCTTTTCGCGATAAACTCCGGCAACATAGTAGCCGGCCGCTCTGGTACTTTGCACGATAGATTCTTGACGAGAGAGATCCTGGGCAAGAGTACTAACCCTCAGGTAGACTCTCGCGACTAACAATTCTGTATGGCTTTTTTGGGTATACATCAATTGGCCTCCTCTCGATTTGTGGCCAAGAAGGTAGAAGAGCGACTCAACTTGGCTATCCTTTAATTGGCTATCCATGTTGGCTATAGGTACCGACTAAGGAGACCGTTGGGCACAGAAGTCACGAGTCGTCTGCGATCCTCAACCTAAGATCGTGAAATCGCTCATTTACAACCGAGCCTGAAATTGCTACTGGCCGACGGTTTGGCCGGCTTGTTTGCCGAGGCCTCTAGCAGAATGCTGAACACAACGAATTCTTCCGCTTTTAATGCTTCAAAGTGCCATCTGGTATCCCCGGACTCACACTCATGGGTCTGCGTGATGGCATTCCACGACCCACCTCCTCAGGCCAAGCACAGGATTGGGAGATGGTGGTCGACACGACAGTTCTGGTATGCTTTCCAATCACGAAGGGCCGCTGACCCATTTGTTTACACTTCGAATTCAGCTTCCTCTCAAGTCAACTTCTTGAAAGTCGCGGAGACTCCTGAAGATGGTGACCGCATTGTGCATGGTTTCTTCTCGGACGGCATCAGCACCGTAATTGGAAAACTCAATATCTCTGCGATATCGACTACTGCCGGAACCGCTACCTATGGTGTTGGCGCAATTTCCCATAATCTCTTGGGTATTTGGGTTTGCAATCTATCGCGTCAGGTTTCTGGGTCTTGATCTGTCCTAATGAGCACGTGAAAGAATGCAACATATCTCGGCCCAATGTGATTATTTGCGAGTGATGTAGATCACCTAACAGATTCTTGCTTGACATTCCGACGTCGGAAATGGGACTAATAGTAACCAGTCTCTAAATCTCAGAATCTGCTTCACGTTTGGGGCTGTCGCGCTTTCAAGGCATGTCTGCGTTTCTGCATGGAAGACGCTCACGAAGCGCGCTGACGTTAATTGAGGCTCGCATTTTCGTTTTTTCGACACGAAGTTTTAGGAGCCGACGCAGAAGCTCCGTTGCTTATGCTGATTGGAATCGAGAGCCGCGGGCGGATTTGTTTGCTTGTGCGGCGCACCGCTCCACCGATCATTTGATTTTTTGAACCCAGGTTGCGAGGAGCAAATGAAAGTCCGCGCTCTACCCAAATTGCGTTTCTGCATTCAGGCGTATTTCCTTTTCGAACAAACAGATTCATGAATTCCACGGCTACCACTTCGCCGGGTGCGTATTTCTACGTCATGATTGAAGGTTCTCATTCAAATTCAACCCCGTGTTCGGTTGAGAGTGCGCTGTTATCGAGCATGCAGAGCATGAGAGTGAGTGTGCATGCGGCTCTGGCGCCAATTGAGCAAAACTTAAGCATAGTTTTCACGGAATGTGTTTCAACACTGGTTCGCGAGATTGCTGATACGACTGTTCTTTCAAGGAGATGTTTGTGACTCTTTTCCTCAGGCCTGCCCGCTTGTTTTTTGCTGTAGCCCTCGTATGCCAAGCTCTGACTGTCAGCCCATTTGCCTATAGTCAGGATGCCCTGCAGGAGGTTGATTTTGGGGCAGTAAACATGGGAGGTAGCAGCCCGGCGATAACTCTGACCTTTACTTTCGGCAAAGCGACCACGCTCGGCAGCGTCTCTGTTTTGACGCAGGGCGCATCGGGGCTTGACTTTGCCAATGCTCGCACGGGAACCTGCACGAAGGGAACAAACTACAACGCGGGCGATAGTTGCACGGTGAGTGTGACGTTCACACCAATCCTAGCCGGAGTCCGCCATGGCGCGGTGGCGCTAACGGATGGCGTCTGGAACGTGATTGCTGTTCAACAATTAGATGGCATAGGCGTAGGACCACAGTTAAACTTGCAGCCGAACACAGAAAATAAATCGTCAACCAGCGCCGTGAATGCCTCTGGGACCGCGGTAGATACCAGCGGTAATGTCAATTACTCTTCAAATACTTCCATCACGTGTACGTCCTCGACCACTCCGGCACTTACCGCAGGAATTTGCACTATTCAGAGCCTCACGGCCAATCTATCATCCCAAACGATCACTTTTGGCGCGATTCCGGCTCAAGCCGTCAATACGTCGGTTGGGGTCACGTTGACAGCTACGGCCAGTTCTGGCCTAACGGTCAGCTTCACTTCAGTCACTCCAGCCATATGCACCGTTT
>Ga0208035_1000130_pt1 | contig 17015 bp, 14 predicted proteins | sample June2015DPH_11_1_FD_184704 | JGI IMG/M metagenome (GOLD analysis project Ga0208035, IMG submission 184704) | Peatland microbial communities from SPRUCE experiment site at the Marcell Experimental Forest, Minnesota, USA - June2015DPH_11_10... | ecosystem: Environmental > Terrestrial > Soil >...
AATGTGCCGGCATTGATCCTGGACCTGCGAAGGCACTTTCATCCCTTTGAGCTTTGGATTGGGATTGGAGTTGGAGAGGTTACAGAGCCTCATAGGAAGCCCGTGAACGAATTTGCTGGGGGCGAGGCCTTCGAGCGGGCACGCGAGGCAATGAACAAGCTGAAAGCCAAGCGGAGTAAGACTGGAGCTCTAACGTCATTTGTCACGGGCGATGAAATGTTTGATTTGATCGGGAATACCGTCTACAACTTGCACGATAGTTTATTGCGAAGCATCTCGACCAAGCAGTGGGAAACGATCACCGTTTTAATGGAGACGAACGGCCAAGAGCTAGCGGCAAGGAAGTTGAGGTTAAATAAATCAACGGTTTCAAGAAATCTACGACGCGCCTTTTGGTGGCAAATCCAGGAGACTCAGGTCGCGATGGAGCGGATAATTGAGGCTCATTTTCCCGTTGCACGATAAGATGCAAACACTGACAATTTGCACGATAATATGCAACCCTTCTCAAAGCTCGTTTTGACTATTTTACTGGCGCATCTTCTTGGAGATTTTCCACTTCAGACATCCAACATGGTGCGCGGGAAAGGCAGAGGGAGTCGTGCATACCTGACGCACGGGGGAATTCACCTTCTTGTTCTCACATTATGCATCGCAGCGTTCGTTGGCCTTCAAATTTTGACATCGGTACGGTTCTGGATTCTTGCCGCACTTTATACCACGGTGCATCTGGCCATCGACCGAGTAAAGCAAGGGCTAGTGAGTACGGCGAAACTAGCCGATTCCGCGTCGGTGTTTGTTGTTGATCAACTACTGCACGTCTGCACGATTATCCTGCTGGCATGGTTTCTCGCGCGCCCAGATTGGCCAAGTTTGAGATCGCAATTCAGTTGGTCACCAGCAACAGGGGAGAGAATTCTTCAAGCCTCGATCGTATACGTGGCGGTTGTGTTCGCAGGCGGATATCTGATCCGTTATCTTACCCGTAATTTAACCGCTGGAATTGAAACACATGGGGAGACACCGGAGCAGGTTAAGAATGCTGGGATGTACATCGGTTGGCTGGAGCGATTCTTGGTCATCACTGCTATCCTGGTACAGTCGCCGTCGATGGTGGGGTTGATTCTCACGGGAAAATCAATCGCAAGATTCCCGGAATTGAAAGAGCGATTTGCAGAGTATTTTCTCATCGGCACTTTACTGAGCATTGGACTAGCGGTACTCGGAGGTTTGGTTTTGGCAAGGCTTTGGTACGGGACTATATCGTTGAAGTGAGCAAATTGTTGATCTGGCACAGGCGGTCGCGCACTTTCGGACTGGCGTGGTTTCCGTTGCCGTTGCCACTGCCATTGCCATTGGTCGGTTGTGGTGGAAGCTTCTTCGACTCTCGGGAGGACCGCGGCGCTTCAGCGACGGACCCGATTTCCTCAACCGAGCAGATGCCGATGCCGTAGGCCTTGCGCAGAGCACGATTAACCGCTCGAGTCTCGGCCACACGCATCTCGGCGCCGTGAACAAGGAAGGAGACGTTCGAGGGGTCGGCGTCTCCGTAACCGACGAATCCTTTGCATGCCTCGGATTTATAGACCGTGGCCTCGAACGCCCAACGCTGTGAGGAAGGATCACAAAAATTGGCGACGGGCCGAACGTGAATGCCGGCGCACCGAGTGCGACGCGCCAACCCCAACAAGCCTGTGGTTCTGATTCGCTCACTGCTGCGTGCCATTCGACGCATCTGATTTCGCTCCCGTCGGTTTTCGCTGTGAAAAGGCCGATGTGTCGCGCCAAATCCCTAAAGCGGGGCATGGAGTGGAGGCTATCGAATTCCTGGTCGCCGGTAACGAAGGTCAGGGCCATGGATCGGTCTCCATACGCCTTTTCGAGCAGCGCCAGGGCTTGCTCTTTGTCACCGAGACCGATATAAACCTCGGCAAGGTTATAGGCAGGCACGTAACTCCGTTTCGACCAGCGTTCCAGCCCTCTTAGAACGTTCTCTGCGTCGCCTTTCCTGCCCGCGTGCGCATAAACTTGGCCGAGCTCCGCCAAGGGCCAGGGTATCGCGGGCTCGGTTTCACGGGCTTTCCTACACTCTGCGATGGCTCGGGCAAGGTCTCCTTTGGCCTCGTAAGCCGTTCCCAGATACATGCGAGCAATCCAGTAGTCCGGGTCCATCTCGAGGGTCTTACTGAGTTGCTCAATTGCTTGATCATATTGACGAGCATAGTAAAGATTCTGACCTGCGGTTTCATTCACCTCGACGGAAAGTGGATCGAGTTCCACGGCTCGTTTACTCTCCGCGATCCCTTCTTCAAGTCGCCCGACCAGAGTTAATTCCCAACCGTAATAGGCATGAGAATCGGCAGAGTTGGGTTTAAGCTCGATGGCACGCCTGAGCTCCTTCTCCGCAGCGTTCCAAGCCGCCCGCGCCTCTCTCCGGAACCTTTCGAGCGCCTGCAGATCTTTGGCTACGTCGTCAGGAAGAAACTTGAGAGCCACAAAGCGTCCGAGCTTCACGTCCTCGGCCTTGTACACCACACCCATACCGCCACCGCCCAGCTTCTCGATGATGCGGTAGTGCGAGATGGTTTGGCCGATCACTGGAGCAGAATCCTACGTCTGCGAAAAGGGCAAGTCAATGAAAGGGGCTGCAAATCTCGCAATGCCTCATCTGTCATGGCGCGCAGCGAACGCAATGGTTGGTCCCGCGGTACTCGCTGCTCCGGGCTTACTAGCTGAACACGTCTAACTGCTGCTCGTCTTTCCCACGCATACTTTCTTCTTATCGGGTTGTGCTGTGGAAATAAGAGCGTTTTCTGGTACGGGGCAAACCTCCTTGGAACCTGTCTTTTCGATAGCTATGTCTTGTCTTCAAAGGGAACGTCCAGCACAATGACGGTTGCAGCGAGGAACCCTATGCTCAACGCGCTACCCGCACCCATTCTGCTGGACATCGCGATAATTTTCACCGCGCTTTCGTGGGGACTCGGGTTTTACCTGGTTGACAAACGGGTGCACATCTTTGCTTCGCTCGCCGTTGGTTGTTTTGTGTGCCTGTTCGGGTACAGTGTCGAGAGCCTGGGTGCGCCCCCCTGGGTAGTGGTCGCCGCCCCGGTCCCGTTGGATCTGCTGCTACTCTGGTATGTCTTAAGAAAGCCGCGAAAATGGCAGTGGCTTACGTGTCGATTTGGGCAATCTACATCGTTATCCACATACTTCTCAGCGCGTTGCTTCGTTACGACTCCCTGATTCCCGCTTGGAGACTGCATTCATGAGTTGAGGCAGTCCCTATCCTTGCAACGGTTCCTTCTTCCGCCCGTCGGGTCGGTTCCAAATGAGCTCATGAACCTCGCGACTCCGATTGTTGCGAGAGACTCCCTTTCGGACGATCCTTTCGAATGGTGGTTTTCCGCAACGTGCTTGTGACGTTGGCTACCTGATGCCCTCAATCGATTCTTCTCGATCCCTCGGCATTACGCTTCTGATGCCCCTGTTTCCTCTGCAAGCGGAGCGATCTCCTAAGTATTGCCGACAAGTCTAGTGAACTTTGTCCTGGCGGATTCGTTTTTGGGATCTCTCCGGATCGCGTCCGCGTAAGAGTGCTGCGCCTGTTGCCGATCGTTCATAGCGAGGTAATAGTCGCCAAGCTCTTCATGAACCTTCGTTGCGTCAGGGCGGCAGTGCAGAGCCCAATCAAGATAACGCTTGGCGCGGTCCCATTCCCGACGCCCCATGTCCTCCTGAGCTGCGTCAAGAAAACCACTCAGTTTGAAGACCTTCAATTTGATCGATGTATCGTAGTCAGCGTTCGCAGCATCGAGTTCACCGCGCAGCCTGTGAGCGTCTGCTCGGACAACGTAGAAGCCATTCTGACCCAGCGCGATTCCACCTTCGCTCAGCTGAAGCGCCTTCTTCATGTCCCCTCCGCCAATCCACGGGGTGTTCATATATGTGTATGCGAGATAGTAACGAGCTGACACGTTACGCGGATCGAGCTCGAAAGTCCGCTGGTATGCATCACGCGTCCATCGTTGCCATTTCCATTGCTCGACCATTCCTGAGGCTCGCCGCAAATGGGCGAAGTTGACCATCGCCTGTTGGAACGCGTTCAGCGATTGCTTTGGCTGAAGAGCGACGGCTCTGGCCGCTGCAAGATCAGCTGCATCGAGCGAGCCACGCTGCCATGCTAGTTGGGCCAGTAGGTTCAATTCGCCGTCGGAGACGTCCTTCGCTGTAGCCCGCAGTTGCAGATCCGCTTCCACTCCGGCTGATTGTGACGCTTCGAGTCTAGCGATGTAGGGCGCCAGCGAGGGCCAGGTTGCAACATATACGGAACGCTCGATGCCCGTGGGCTGATCCATGTAAATGACGTCGGATAATCGGAGATTCTGCGCTGCATCCGGTTCTCCGAGCGCGCGCATCGCGAAAAAGCAAAGCAGCACGAATTTGACTCTTTTCATCGAAGTGCTCCATTGTGCTCGCCCTCCCGGTGAATGCACGAGCCAGACGCGTTGTCGGTTTGACGAGATCGTCGTAGAGGATACGCACCAGGCGAGCAAGATGTTCCAGCGTCCAAAATCAAGCGCACCGTTCTCTGGCTGGATTCTGATACCCGTTCCTGCATGACGGCCAAACGTGAAGGTATCAAGTACCGCTTGATTTGTATTTCATTTTAATATGAAGTTTTAGTTAGTGATTACGTAATCAGATATCGACGCTATGGCCAAACGCAATCTGCAAGACGCATACAATGCCCTTCGCCGAGAACTGAACGAAACGGTTGGAAAACGAGACCTCCTGAATATGAAAATTATGGAAATTGAAAAAAGCATGAAGGGTCTTCACCCATTGCTCTTCAAGGAGAAATTGATATCCCTCCGAGAGACGCAACAAAAGACCCTCGCGTCCGGCATCACCGAAGCCATCCGTACCGTCATGCGTACCGAGCACAAACCGATGACACCCGCCGATGTTAAAGCCCGACTTACGACAGCAGGGTTTGATCTCGGACGTTTCAGGAACTCGTCGGCGGTCATTCACAACACGATGGCAAGGATGGCGCTGGCGGACGAGCTTAAGGTCGACCCAAAGACGAAACGGTATCGCTTCCCGGGGGGCCGACGAATAGCCGGTGTAAATGCGTAACAGCGGCGGTATTGGTTGAAATCGCTCATCTCGGAGTGCATACGATTCGCTCAGAAAGTATGAACCGGAGTATCGGGGAGGGAACGCGCGCTTCCGTTTCAATCAGCGCAGTGTTGACGGATTGGACCACCTTCTCGCGGGAGGCCGCGATCAGCCGGACGACCTCCGTGAACGTCACTTCTTCCTTTTTCGTTGACCGAAGAGCAGGCGGATTGGATTTGGAGCGCAAGGGTATAGTCCCGTGCTCCATCATAGCCAAAAATATGCCGGCATAGAGAGGCTATGGCAACGACTTGGTACACAATGGGCCACTTGGAGAGCTGGCCACCCGGACCATTCCATGATGTGATCTCCGTTCTTGCCGGGCGACCGCTACTGAGCCCTCCTTTATTAACGACTAGGTGGCAGTATCCTCCTCGCCCTTCTGCTGCGGCTTCTCCCGCCCGCTTTTGAGGATAGCGGCGGCGGTGGCGAAAATCTTCTGTGCCGAACTCTCCGGGATACGGGCCCTAACCAGTTCTGAATGTAGCCGCGTGCAAATTCTTCGCCTTCCAATCCGAGCGAGGCACAGCAGAGGAGAGCAACAGATTCTGCCTCGACTTCGCGCCAGCTGCGCGGGGTCTGTTCGTCGTCGGACAGTTGGCCCTCTTCGGTGTGGCCCAAAATCACGTGCGCCAGTTCATGGAACATTGTTTTGTGAGGCAGGGCCGCAACAGGATTAATGGCAATTTGCTTTCCGGGTGCTGCGTATCCCTGGGCGTTGCCGTTCATCGTCGCAAACTCCACGCGAGTAATTCCAAGCGCGGAAAGCGCCCGCTCTGCATTCCAGTTCGGCGCGGTCGCGGCGGCTACGTCGTTGCCTTCGGTCTGAGACAGTACAAACCAGTTCGGGCGGAACACGAAACGTGTAAAGGCATTCGCTCTTTTGCGCGAATCGTGCCGGTCGGCCGTATCGGCTGCCTGTTGATTCTCTTCGTCGCGTTTCTTGTAGGTGATGGGCACAAGGCTGATAGCCTTCTGTCCCTGGATGACATGGCGGCCTAGTGCTTTCCAGCCGGGAAGTGTTGATTGGTCCGGGCTGGATGCCGCGCATTTCGCGTTGAATGAGGGCCAGCATTGCATTTGCGGGTCGGAAAGCATTGGATCTTTCGCAGAGACCATTCCAGTCGTCCCAACGCTATGATTTTCCACACCCTGCTAGAAGGAAAACATCGCGTAAATCGTCCCGTTGCCGATAGCGACCAGGGCGCTTGATAACAGCGAGGGACTCGTTAGCGTTCTTCCGAATTACCGGATCGTCCGATGCCTTGCTCAATGTCGTCAAATATCGAATAGCAGTTTTCGCTGTGAGGAGCTGGCCTGGATCAAAGCTCTCTATTCTCCACGGTAGTGCCTTTTACCTCTTTCAGGAGCCTCCATCCGCTGCAAGTTCCCAGTAATTCTCGGCGAAGACAAGCTGGTATGGTTGTCTCATCCTCAGGGGCCTTCGATCGTAACCGTCAGAGGAAGCACACGGTTGACAGGGTTGAATCCGTAGCCAGCATCAACACGGCGTTCGCGGTTGACTCCTTTCTGCAGCATCGCCACATCCGAAGTGCGTACATGCGTTCGCGCTTGAGGCTCGGAGTCAGTGTGGATGTCGCCGGGGTGCTTTGCGTGCGGGTTAACGATCAAACTCCGCGTGGGCCTTGCGGGCCATGAGACGGAAATCTTTCCGGCTCGCGTCTTCCTCAAGTTTCTTTAGTCGTTGCTGGCCCAAAGCTCTCGAAGAACGAAGCTCCAGTCGGCCGAGATCCAGCCGCGCCTCGAATTCGAACTCCTTGTAGCCATCTCGGAGAGATTCGCTGAGAACGGATTGCAGCGCCTTTATCGCCGCAGGCTCGTTGCCGGTGCGCGCGTTCACTTCGGCATCAGCCAGAGTCGCCAAAAGATGGGTCGAGCGGTCACTGGTGCGTTCGGCCAGAGTCATGGCATTGGTTGCAGCGGCCTCGGCGTCTCCGATTTTCGACTGCGCCAGCAAAGCTCGCGCCAGCAGAGCAGCGGATTGGCTGGCGCCGATAGCCATCGTATGCTGTTCAAACTGCGGGGCTGCCACGCGAATCAGCGCCTCGGCCTCTGCCGGCTTGCCTTGCTCGATTGCGATGGTGGCGAGCGCAATTTGGTTCCGGGCAATCGCGACTGAGTCGCCGAGTTCTTTCTGGATCTTTAGGGCCTGCTCCTCTTGATCACGCGCCTGTGAGACTTGATCCCGAATAAGGAAGATTTGGGCCATGCCATCCAAGTCGAAAGCGCGGCCTTCCTTGTATCCGATTTTCTCTGTGATGACCGCTGACTCTTCGTAGTCCGCCATCGCCTGGCTCAAATCACCTCGCTCCACCAGAATACCGGCCAGATTACCGAGCGTGGAACTCTCGCCGCGCTGGTCGCCGCCATCGCGGAAGCCCTGCAAAGACTGTTCCTGCATGCGGGTCGCGCCCATCAGATCGCCCAGGTTGTCCAGAACGTTGGCAATACTTCCCATGTCGCTTCCAATATTGGCAGGGTTTGCGCCGGTCTCCTGATCAATCCGCAGGGCCTGTTCATAGTAGCGTTTTGCTTCCTCCAGTTTTCCCTGGTCGTAGTAAACATTTCCCAGGCTGACGGCAGTCCAACCGATCTGACCATCTCCGATTTTTTGGAATATGCTTAAGGCCTGTTCGTACGCGCTCTGTGCGCCCGCGAAGTCGCCTTTATCGTACAAAACGATTCCGTACGTTCTTAATGCGTGCCCCAGCAGATGGGGGTTCCTGGCGTTGGCGGCGAGATCGCGGCTTTCGAGGCTCCTCTGCACCGCCTTATTCAGATCGCCCAGCCGGTCCCATGCGAACGCTTCAGCATCGGCTGCCTGCACCTGAAGCATGCGCGAGCCTTGTGCCTTCGCTTTCGCGGCCGCTGTGGCCGCCGCTTCTTGGCATCCTCTGAAATTGCCCGCGGCGCTCTGAGCCGAAGCCTCTTCCAGATCAATGCGGGCATCGTCGCTTAGCGGTTTGGGCAAGGATCGCACTCGCGCAATGGTGTCCAGTGAGTCCTTGGGATGGCCGGCCTTCCTTTGCGATGACGCCAGGCGCAGCGCGTAATCAAGATTGTCGGGAAAGAAATTTCTCAATGTGCGATAGATTTCTATGGCGGAGGGGAAGTCGTGAGCAAACTCGCGATAGCGCCCCTCGACGGAAAGATGCTGCTCGCGCGTCAAATTGCCCGACAGATCGAACGCCTTCTTAGCCTCTTCTTCGGCTTTCTTGTCGTAGCCGAGCTGGGACCAAGCCTGAGCCAAAGCCGCATGCGAGAGCGCGTAGTTCTGGTCGGCTGCGATCGCCCTTTCCAGCAGATCTCGGGCCGCCAGAGCTTCATAAGCTTGCAGTTTCGCCAGTCCTTCCGCATACAAACGAGTAGCCTCCGGGCTGGCCGAAGTGGAAGCGGCCACTTGCGATGCCTCCGTGGCCGAAACATCGGCGATTCCCAACTTCTGGCGCAAGCTGGTGCCGCTCTGGGTTACCAGCTCGGGAAGACTGGCTTCGTTTCCATCTTGCGAAATCGCAGCAATAGTCTCGCCCTCTCTGGCGTCTTGCAAACGTATATCAACCCGGATCTTCCCGCCGGTATCTTTCCCAGTATCAAGATAGGAGCCGAGCACAACGATGTCGCTCCCCAGATGAGCGCGAATCTTTTGCAACGTATCCCGGCTGTAGCTGTCGGCGGCGGGCAGGGAAAGATCGATCTTCATGCTCGCAACATCTTCGCTGGAAACCACGCGGAGTTCCTGCCCGGCGGACAGTTGTGCGTCCAGCATCTCAGAGAGCGCGGTCGAAATCCAGGCTTCGTCATCCCTCCCCGAGAGATTCTTGAAGCCGAGAACGGCCACCGCCGTGCGTTGTTTCGATTGCTGGGCCGCATCGTTGGATACCGGGCGGCGTAAGACTCGATCGCGAAGGCCGCCGACGTTTGCCCCAATCGCGACGAGTGCCAAGAGCAGGAAACCGGTAGCGACCCAGGCGCCGACTCCGCCCAGGGCCGGCGAACGACGGAGGTTCAGGCGTTCCAGATCAGCGTGCAATTCCTTTGCAGATTGGTAACGGCGGTCCCGATCCCTTTCCAAGCTGCGCCGGATGACCTTCTCGACGCCGGAAGGAACCGCGGGGTTCAGTTGTCGCACCGGGGCCGGAGAGCCATGCAGTACGGCGTCATGAACGTCGGCGCCAGTACTCCCTTTAAAGGCGCGCCGTCCTGTCAGCATCTCAAATAACACAAGGCCGAGCGAGAACAGATCGCTCCTCGCATCCAGCTTCTCGCCCCGTATCTGCTCGGGCGACATGTAGAAAGCAGTCCCCATCTTCGCGCCCGTCCGGGTCAAAGTGAGGGCCTCTTCTCCAGGTCCCACGGTATCAGCCGTGAGGTCATTTTGAAGGGCTGGTTCTTTCATGGGTTCCATCACCTTTGCCAGACCAAAGTCCAGAATCTTTACTTCGCCGCGGACGGTGACAAAGATGTTCTCCGGCTTGACATCGCGATGAATAATGTTCTTTTGATGTGCCGCCTCCAGCCCACGCGTGATCTGGATCGCCAGGTCCATTGCCCCGCGTAACCGGGACTGCTTCTCCATTTCGGAGCTACTTTCGATCCACTGCCTTAGGGTTTCGCCCTCGAGAAGTTGCATCACGATGAAGGGCCGCCCGTCATGTTCGCCCAGTTCGTAGATCGAACAGATATTCGGGTGGTCGAGAGCCGACGCGGATCTGGCCTCGCGCTGCATGCGCTCAAATGCAGTCCGATCGCTGGCAACCTCGGGCAGAAACTTCATGGCTACGCGACGGCCCAGTTTGATGTCTTCCGCCTCATATACAATGCCCATGCCGCCGCTGCCCAGTTGGCTTAGCACGCGATAGTGAGAAACGGTCTCACCCACCATGGACCTAATAGTCCCTCCAATTGGGGCTGCGCCTGTCGTCTGGGTAGGCATGTCGGCAGGGCTGAAAGCTGGCGCATCCAGAAAGCTTCCGGCTCCGCGATGAGCCGCAAGCAGCGAGTGCACTTCTTCGAGCAACGCCGCGTCGCCGTCACAGACCTGGCGGAGATACTTCTCCTGCTCTTGCTCCGGCCGTTCGAGGACGGCATGCAGCAGGTCGCAGATCTGTTTCCAGCGGTCAGTGTCCATCGAAACTTCCACGGTTCATTTCGCCTGGAGCCGGGCGCGTGCAGCCGTCCAGTCGCGAACGGCTCCGGTCGCCGGCCCCTTGAGCACTTTTTCCAGCATCTGGTTGGTTCGCTCCCGCCCGTCCCCACTCATCGGCGAGACTCTCGGGAAATCTCCCGATGCAGCCAGGCTCGCGCCGCTGTCCAATCGCGTTGGACAGTCGCCGAACCGATGCTTAAAGCCGCGGAAATTTCTTCCAGCGTCAGCCCGCTAAAAAAGCGCATTTCCACGATTCGACTCTGGCGCGGATCGATTTCCGACAGTCTCCGCAGCGCATCGTCCAAAGCGACGATGTCCATTTCTGGGCCACGAGCTTTCTCGCTCACATCCTGCAGCGAGAGCATGCAAACGCTGCCGCCGCGCTTTCCTGCGCCTCGTCGGCGCGCGTAATCCACCAGAATTTGCCGCATGAGCTGCGACGCAATCGCGAAGAAGTGTGTACGTCCTTCCCACACGGGTGGTTCCACTCCGACCATCCGTAAGTAGGCTTCGTGCACCAAGGCGGCACTCTGCAAGGTGTGGTCCTGCCGTTCCTTGCGTAAGTGAAAGTGCGCCAGTCGCCGCAATTCGCTGTAAACGAGTGGCAGTAGCGCGTCGAGTGCTGTTTGGTCGCCAGCCCGCCAGCCTTGCAGTAACTGAGTGATCTGGCTCGAAGGCTTGTGCGGCAAGGCAAAGCTCCTAGAATTGGGAACCCAGCGTATCCATTCCAACGGTGCCTGTCAACGCGAAAAGGTCTATGGGAAACAACAGGTTACGGCCTTTTTGTCGCGGCTGAACTTTGCATGCTGCAGCCCGTGATCAAATCTCTCGCGATTTTGCGCTGTTAGAGACAAGGAAGGAAGAACTTCAGAGAACGCGAAGTTCTTTGCTCCGAGCTTAAAGAGCTGGCGCTTTTAAATGCCGGCAATGGAGGGTCTTATGTCCCGTACACACTCGCCAGCAATCCTCAATCTCGCGGTCTGGTTCTCGGCGTTGGCATTGGCCTTCGGCGCCCAAGAGATGAGCGCCGCCAGTGTCACCTACATCGTAGGAACCTGCAAGAGCGGCACCCAGTTCTCAACCATCCAGTCTGCCCTCGATGCCTCTCCGGCTCCCAACACGGTCGAGGTCTGTCCCGGGACCTACTTAGAGCAGATCACGATTAGCCGTCCGGTCACGCTCGAAGGCATCGCGGAGGGCAATGGATCCCTGGCGCAAATCGAACTTCCATCCGGTTACACGGTCAACGCCAGCGTTACCGTGGAGGCCGAGCCCGAACCCGCAATCGCTCAGGTTTATGTCAATGACGTGAGCGGCGGCGCCGTAAATCTGACAAACCTGAATGTGAACGGCGTGGGTTTCGCCACAAATGACAGTATTTTTGTCGGGGTCCTCTATAACAATTCCTCGGGAACGATCAACCAGGTGACCACATCGGCGCAGAATACCAGCGGCGGGGCAACCAGCGTCTACGGCGTGGGAATGTGGATCCAGGGTGGCGGTTCCAAGCCATCGGTCACGGTGGAGAACTCCAGCGTGCACGATTTTACTGGGGGAGGCATCTTGGCCTTGGGCGAGACAGTGGCGCCGGATCTCACCGTGACGATAAAGAACAATGTGGTTTCTTCGGACGCCGAAGGTACAAATAACATCGTGGTGGAGCAGGGTACCGACCCCACGGTCACCGGCAATATTGTGAGCGGCGTCGGCGATACTGGAATCTTTGCTTTTGCGCCGACCGGATCAATTGCGGGCAACACGCTCCTCGGCAGTCAAATTGGAATCGAGTTAGCCGCCGATGGCGTGTCGGTAACATCCAACAAGATCTACAGCGCGATCACGGACGGTATAGACGTGAGCGCGCCTACTCTGACAAAGTCGATAGTCGAGAACAACACAATCAGGACCGTGAAGTCTGCCTCCTCAGACGACAGTGATGGGATAGGAATCAATCTCCGCTGCAACAACATAAGTTCCAGCCGGGTGAATTCGAACACTATCATGGATGCGTTTGATGGATATGGGAACGCCCCCGCCGGATTCACTGGCGGCAACACCTATGTCGGCTTGTTCTTCGACGTCGATAACGGGACTTGCGCCGGCGCTAGTGTCGCCGGCAAAGCGGGCGCTGCAGCTCATCTGAAGTTGCCGGGGCAATCGCGGGGCCAATGACGGTTGATCTCCGATCGGGCGCAGCGAAATCAAGCCGCGCCTATTCGCTTTTGTAAGCTCGGGCCGGGATTTTTCCTGCGCCGAAGCTGCGGGCACCCTCGAGAGTAAAGACTTCAGATGGACCCGGCCAGCCCCCGCGGCGCGAGCACCACCACCTTTCAGCAACAATGAAGACAAAGCGGTCAACCGGGGCATCTGGATGTCGGGCTGGGTGAACGACGCGGACGAGATGCACAAGCATTGCGTCGACGCTGGGCTGGAGGTCATATTTTCGCCCACCGATATGCCGTGGAACGTTCGCGTTCGCGACGTGCAGCGGCCAGAACGGCAGGATTTAAGGGCGGAGTTGAAGCAGTGTGCAACCCCATCTCCGCCGAAATTAGTTTTTGTACGGAGTGATCAAATCTCTCGCGATTTTGCGCTGTTAGAGACAAGGGGAGCAGTAGGAGGCAAAACTTTGGGGATAACCCCTGGAGGATAGTCATGAAAAATCGAAAAGCGCAGTTTCTGTCAGCAGTGGTTCTAGTTCTTGGCGTGCTTTCCGGCATCGGGGCCTACGCGCAGATCACGCCTAGCGGCGACGCTTTTACCAACACTTCCGATCCCTCCACCAAGTACGGAGCGAATGTGCTGCTCGACGTCAATGGTGCGACCGAGATCACCTACATTCAATTCAATCTGGCATCGATTCCCGCCACGGCCAGCGTCAGCCAGGCGACGCTGAAACTCTATGTCAATGCCGTGTCGACGGCGGGCAACTTCAACGTGGACTACGTTAACGGCGCCTGGACCGAGAGCACGATTGATGGCAGCAACGCTCCGCCGGTCGGAGCGACGATCGCTTCCAATGTGGCCATCACCGCGGCGGACAAGAATCAATACATCCTGATCAACGTGACGCCGGCAGTGCAGGCATGGTTGAGCGGCAGCGAGACCAACAACGGCATTGCCTTGGTGGCCAACGGCTCCTTCGGCGTCAGCTTCGATAGCAAGGAGAACACGACCACGAGTCACCCGGCAGAGTTGGACCTTGCCTTCGCCGGAGGCGATGGAACGATCACGGGCGTGACCACCGGGAGCGGCAGCGGTTTGACCGGCGGCGGCACCAGTGGCACGCTCAACCTGTCGCTGACCAATAGCTGCGCGGCGAGTCAGGTATTGCAGTGGAATGGCACGGCATGGGCGTGCGCGAATTCCTCAGGAAGTGGAACGATCACAGGAGTGACTGCTGGAACGGACCTGACCGGCGGCGGCACCAGCGGCAATGTGACGTTGAACCTGAACACGACCGCGCTCAATGCGGCCTATGCCCAGCTCGCCGCGGTTAACACATTCACTGCCAATCAGACGGTGAATGGGACCCTCACCGCCACATTCCTCACCCCGGGGGCGAGCGCCATAGCAGGCAAGAGCTTCAACGGTCAGGGAGTCTCGGGCGTGGATACAGGCGATGGCTACGGGGTTTTCGGACAAAGCAACTCTGGCTTTGGAGTTTACGGCGGAAGCATTACCTTTCCGGGAGTCAGCGGGGGTAGCGCCAGCAACGATGGAGTCTCTGGTTTCAGTGAAAGCGGCGAAGGGGTCAACGGACTAAGCCTAAGCGGCACTGGTGTGGAAGGCGACGCCGACAGCACCTCAGCGTATGGCGTGTTGGGAAATAACACAGCATCGGGGGGCGGTATCGGAGTATACGGGATCGGTTACTACGGGGTGTCCGGCTCCGGCTACGCCGGAGTGCAAGGCATCACCTATGACAGCTCGGGCGGTTGGGGCGTGTACGGTGAGTCCCAGGGCACCGGCGTCGGTGGAGGATTTTACAATACCTCAACTGGGGACGCTCTTTTTGCCGCGAACCAGCATACCGGAAGCTATGCCGCGTTTTTCCTTGGCAATGTCGACGTCGACGGCACCCTCTCCAAAGCTGGCGGGTCGTTCAAAATCGATCACCCGCTCGATCCGGAAAACAAGTACCTCTACCACTCTTTCGTGGAATCGCCGGATATGAAAAACATTTATGATGGCACCGTCACGACGGACGGCTCCGGCCTGGCAACCGTCACCTTGCCAGATTGGTTCGAGGCGCTCAACAGAGACTTCCGTTATCAACTCACGGTGATCGGTCAGTTCGCCCAAGCCATGGTGGTAAGCGAGGTTTCCAACAACCAATTCACTATCAAGACAGACAAGCCAAACGTGAAAGTTTCCTGGCAAGTAACTGGCATCCGGCAAGACGCGTGGGCGAACGCGAACCGCATTCCAGTGGAAGTGTCCAAGGAGCCGGCCGACCAGGGACTGTATCTGCATCCGGAACTCTTCGGTGCGCCCCCCGAGAAATCCATCGCGTTGGCGCACCATCCGAAAACTCCGAAGCTGCAGCAAGCTCCGAAGCTGCAGAAGCAAGATCCGAGGATTCTGAAGCTGCAGGAACAACAGGCGGCCAAACTGAAGGCCTCAACGAAATAGTAAGGGAGGCTCCACCCTTTAGACACCTCCCAAAGGGTGGGGCACTTTCAGCAGCGTAGAAAGTCCAGAACAACAGCTTCAGGATAAGTGGTGGGCGGCCGGGCATGGAAGGCTTCGTCGACAGGAAGGCTTAACGACTACTGCTGGCTTGGCGAATTTGATGCCGGTCTATCGATCAAGTGGACAAAGAAACTAGCCACTGGGTGTGACAAGGACGGCTGGAAAGCACTTCGGAATGCTTACGTTCCGATTGTCGTTCAGGCCGTCGACTCCGACGATATGACGCAGGCAGGAAAGTCACTATCTACCGGAGCCCGATTCAAAACCAATTCCGATGTGTGGAAAATGCCGTAAAACTCTGTCAGCGTTACAGCATCTCTGACGACGAGAAGAATAGCTCGCCGGAGATAGCGGCGAAATGATTTTCAACTAGTGCTTAAGACAATCGGTCTCAGGAATCGCGTGCCGCTAAAAAAGCCGGCGCATTCATCGCGTAGGCGACCACCTTGAGTGCCTCATTCAGCACGCGTTGATTCACGCGCCTGATCCGGCCCTGAATCGCTGAATCTCGAGTGATTCCTGTCCTTTACTCGCAGAGTTGCCGGTTCAAAAGCAACGGCTGGCTAAATTTGTCCAGGCGCATACCTGCTTCGAAAACTACACTTTTCTAACGTCTCAGATGGCCATGGCGAGACCCAATGTTTATGCAGGTCGAAAGGGACAGTTTTGGGAAGAGATTTCTAACGCCCACCAAAACCGCACTTCGTTCCCGCGGTGTTTTCGGGATCAGATACCACCACCCATCCACGCAACGGTTCACAGCACAGGACACCGAGTGCTCTGTGTCAGAAGGCTGGAAGCTTGCTGACTGTGTTGCTCCCAGTACCCACCACCCAGATGTTGCTTCCGTCGAAGGCCACGCCTTGGAGATTGACCCCTCCCACAGAATAAGTGCCGATCACCGCGCCCGTGCTGGCTAGCAGTTTGGTGACGGTGTTGCTAGCGCTATTCGCCACCCAAATGTCGGTGCCGTCAAAGGCCACGCCGTTCGGTTGGCTTCCCACGGTATATGCGCCGACCAACGCGCCCGTGCCGGCCAGCAGCTTGATGACACTGTTGCTGCCATTCGTCACCCAGATGTTGGTTCCGTCGAAGGCTACACTTTGGGGATTGCCTCCCACAGAATAGGTGCCTGCCATGGCACCGCTGCTCGCCAGCAGCGCGGTGACGCTGCCGCTGCCGCTGTTCGCCACCCAGATGTTGGTTCCGTCGAAGGCGATACCGATAGGTTGGCTTCCGACGGGATAGGTGCCGACCATCGCGCCGGTGCTGGCCAGCAGCTCGGTGACGGTGTTTCCGTCGTAGTCCGCCACCCAAATGTTGGTTCCGTCGAAGGCCACACCGGTAGGCTTGCTCCCCGCAGCGTAAGTGCCGACCATCGCGCCGGTGCTGGCCAGCAGCTCGGTGACAGTGTTGCCAAAGGAGTTCCCCACCCAGATGTTGGTTCCGTCGAAGGCGATACCGTAGGCCCCGCTTCCGACAGGGTAGGAGCCCACGACCGCACCATTGCTGGCTCGGAGCTTGGTGACCGTGGCGCTGGCGCCGTTCACCACCCAAACGTTAGTTCCGTCGAAGGCCACACCGTAGGGGTTGGCCTCCACAGAATAGGTTAGACTGCTCCACCATTGCAGGAGCGCTACATGCCCCGGAGGAGTCCCTCCCCCTTTACCCTCTTGCCCCTGTGGCCCAATCGGGCCCGAAGGTCCCTGCGGTCCAGCGGACCCAGCAGGACCAGCAGGCCCAGCTGGACCCGTCATTCCGGGTAGACCCTCAATTCCCATTGGTCCTTGTGGACCAACTGCCCCATTGAGACCGTTGCTGCCATTCGTCCCTGCCTGTGCCATCATGACCCACGGAGACGTGCCGGGTAGAGCAGTCCCGGCCGCGACCGGGCTTGTTGCGACATACGCCGAAGTAGCGGAAGCGGAGATCGTACCGCCAGTGCCGATGATCTGTGTACCGGAGGCAC
>Ga0208035_1000148_pt1 | contig 15124 bp, 13 predicted proteins | sample June2015DPH_11_1_FD_184704 | JGI IMG/M metagenome (GOLD analysis project Ga0208035, IMG submission 184704) | Peatland microbial communities from SPRUCE experiment site at the Marcell Experimental Forest, Minnesota, USA - June2015DPH_11_10... | ecosystem: Environmental > Terrestrial > Soil >...
GGATCTGTTCGTGAGCCAGGGAACGCTCACCGGAGAGTCGCTCCCGGTCGAGAAATTTCACGATGCCGACCCACACGCAGCAGATTCTCCGGTCGAGCTCAAGAACACGTGCTTCATGGGCACGAGCGTCCAAAGCGGCACAGCGACCGCTGTCGTTGTCATCACGGGAGTCCGAACCTATCTCGGCACGATGGCGAGTTCCATCACGCAGGAAGGAACTCCAACGAGCTTTGACCAGGGCCTGAGCCGTTTCACCTGGCTCATGATTCAGCTCATGGCCATCATGGTACCCCTGGTCTTCTTCATCAACGGGTTCACCAAACACGATTGGAAGGGAGCATTCTTCTTCGCGATGGCCGTTGCAGTTGGCCTGACCCCGGAGATGTTGCCCATGATTGTCTCCGTCTGCCTGGCCAAGGGCGCGCTTGCCATGAGTCGCAAGAAGGTCATCGTGAAGCGTCTCAACGCCATTCAGAACTTTGGTGGAATGGATGTGCTTTGCACCGATAAGACCGGCACGCTCACCGAAGATCGGGTCGTCCTGCAACGGCACTGTAATGTCGCCGGCCGGGAAACGGATGAAGTGCTCCGGGATGGATACCTCATCAGCCATTTTCAGACCGGCCTGAAGAATCTGCTTGATACCGCAATATTGAATAGCTCTGATTTCCACGAGCAAGCCCTGATTGAGAAGTACAAGAAACTCGACGAAATCCCCTTCGATTTCACTCGACGGATGATGTCGGTACTTGTCCAGAATCCTGAGGGCAAGGCGATCCTCCTGACCAAGGGCGCCCCGGAAGAAATCTTCCATCAATGCTCACAATTTGAACTTGATGGGAAGTTGTCGCCAATGGACCCAACACTTATGAAAGGGCTGAAAGACCAGTATGCAAGTCTGAGCAACGACGGGTTCCGGGTTTTGGCTGTTGCGGTAAAGGAGTTATCCGGAAAGACATCCTGTGCAAAGGAAGATGTCCGGCATCAGCATTGGCACTGTCATCTCCACGTTCAGTAAGTCTGCCCAACAAGCGCAGCTCACGTGCTTTTTCGTCAATCCGCCGCTTTCATCCTTGTCTGGAGCACTCAATCCGGTTGAGGCGATGCCGAAGTGGTTGCAGCCTTTCACGGTACTCAACCCAATTCACCATTTCGCAACCATCGCGCGTGGAAGCACGCTCAAGGGCAGTGGAATTATGGACCTTTGGCCGAACTTCCTCAGCTTGCTCATGATTACGCTGGTGCTTGGCTCCCTCAGTGTCTGGCGATTCCGAAAGCAGCTCAGTTAATCACGAGGTACCTTGACATGAATCATCGGAAGACTACGACGACACCGATTCTCCGGATGAGGGTACCTGCCGTGGTGCTTTGCTTGGGAACCCTGTTCATCTTGTCGCGTGCGGCCCAATCGCAGACCCCACAAGCAACCCCGCTCCCCCTGTCTGGGCGCACTGGACAAAGCGGGTCGGTGACCGCAGTAGAGTCTCCCATTGCAGGAACGACAACCAGCGTAGATACAATCAACCCGACAGTTCAGGTCCAGGGGCCCTTTTCGGGAAGCGCTTCGAGCACGGCGAGAATGCCATTCTCGGGTAAGCTCTCTCTCCGCGAAGCCATCGCGCGAGGGCTCAACTATAACCTTGGAGCTGTGGGCCAGAGCAGCGCTGTGCGCCAGGCCCAAGGTCAGAGCCAGGTTGCGCGAAGCGCGCTGCTCCCAAATGCGAGCGGCTATCTGGCCGAGACTCTACAGCAAATCAGCCTCACGGCGGAAGGGCTACGCATCTCTATTCCCGGCATTGCCATTCCGCCGACCATCGGGCCGTTCAACAATATCGATCTGCGCGGCAGCCTGACTCAATCGATCTTCGACCTCAGCGCGTGGAACAACTACCGGTCGTCAAGAGATGTCTTTCGCGCCAGCAAGTTCGCCGCGCGGGATGCGCGAGAGATGGTTGTCCTCGCGGTGTGCGGCGCATATCTGCAAGTGATTGCGACCAAGGAAAGGGTAAAGTCCGCACACGCGCAACTCGACACTGCAACGGCGCTCTTTCAGCAGACTCAGCAAAAGCGAAGCGTGGGACTGGTGCCTCAGATTGACGTTGATCGAAGCGAAGTTGAAGAGCTTACGCAGCAACAGCGAGTCATATCGCTTGAGAACGAAGTGGCCAAGCAGAAGATTATTCTGGCCCGAATGACCGGTCTACCTCCTAGCGACGAATACGATCTGACCGACGATGTGCCCTTCCTGGCCGCGCCCGATCTTAGCTTTGAGGACGCGCTCAAGCAGGCCTTCGAATGTCGTACGGATATTAAAGCGGCCGAGGCGCAGGTTCATGCCGCCGAACACACACTTGCCGCTGCTCGCGATGAGAGAGTTCCCTCCCTTACTGTCAACGGCAACTACGGAGGGATCGGAACAAACCCTTCACAGGTTCATACGACATATTTTGGCGCGGCCTCTCTCAATGTTCCGATTTGGCTGGGAGGCCGCACGGAGGGAGAAATCACAGAGGCAAAGGCCTCTCTAGCTCAGCGAAAGGCGGAACTCGAAGACACCAGGAGTCTGGTGGAAAGCGATGTCCGGAATGCTTTCCTCGATCTTCGGGCAGCAACGAGTCAGGTGGAAGTGGCCCGGAGAAACCTGCAGGTTACAAGAGAGACCTTGGAGTTGACGCGCCAGCGGTTCGATGCTGGCGTGACCGACAATGTGGAGGTTGTACAGGCCCAGGAGTCTTTAACCTCCGCCGAGCTTGATGTGATCAACAGCGTGTTCGCCCACAACGTTGCGAAACTCAGCCTGGCGCGATCAATCGCGAGCGCGGCCGATAGCCTGCAGCAATTCCTGAGCGTCCAATGACGCTGGAGCCAGCCTTTACACTCGGCATCAGCCTGTTAGGAATCACCGTAATCTGAATAGCATCCTTTCTTGCCTCGACGACATTGTTGCGGAATTGCCCAGTTAGGAGATGCCTTGACGCGCCGAATCCTTTTCGTCATTCTCACAGTCCTCATCGTTGCCGCCGCTGGCGTCTATGGAATCTATGCGCTTGAAATGAAAGCCGCGCGCGCACTCCTCGTTGGCCGCAGCCAAACGATACAGACGTCCTTCGGCACTTTGGAATTCGCCGAGATAGGCGCGGGCGTGCCGATGCTGATCGTCCACGGCGCAGAAGGCGGCTTCGATCAGGGCATCGACATGACCAGCGCAATGGCCGTGCGCGGATATCGCCTCATCGTTCCGTCCCGCTTTGGCTATCTCCGCTCGACCATGCCCGGCAACCCTACGATCGCGATGCAGGCCGATGCCTATGTCCAACTCCTCGACCATCTTGGCATCGACAAGGTGGTTGTTGTTGGCATCTCTGCCGGCGCCTGGTCGTCCATGCAGTTCGCCATCCGTCATCCGGATCGCTGCCGTGCGCTGGTGCTTCTCGTTCCCGCCAATTACTTGCCGGCGGGGACAACCATCCATGGTGGCGCCGTCGTCAGCGCGATGGTCCACTCCAATTTCGTCGCCTGGGCACTCTTGAAACTGATGCCGATCATGCCCGGCGGAATGACCCGCATGATGCTCGGCACAGATGCTGACGTGGTGCGCGCAGCCGAGCCAAACGAGAAAGCGCGCGTGCGGCAATTACTTGACCACCTTCAGCCGGTAAGCCAGCGCATCGCAGGGATGAACTTCGACATTAAGACTGCTGCCACGCACGAATCGTTTCCTATCGAGAAGATCGCCTGCCCAGTCCTGACGATCAGCGCCGAAGACGACAGGTTCGGCACGGCCACTCGGGCAAAGTATATTGCAGCCAGCGTGCCCGACGGCAGGGACATCATCTTTCCAACTGGCGGTCATGCCTTGGTCGGTCATTACGCCGACGCCCTGCGTGAAATCGCATCGTTCCTTCAGACCCTGCAGGCTAGGCACCCGAGGGTTCCATGACAACCATCCCATCGCGGCGCAGGTCACCGCTGAAGTTCTTCTTATTGGTTTTCGCTCTTTCCCTTCCGTTCTTGTTGGCAGGCCCCCTAGTCGGATATCAACTAGTACCAGGCGTTCCGGTGACTGCGCTTATAGTGGTCTTCTGTCCGGCCATAGCCGCCATCATTCTCGTTTACCGTGAAAGCAAGACGGCGGGCGTGAGAGACCTGCTGAAGAGATCCTTCGATTACAAGCGAATCGAAGCGAAGATTTGGTACGCGCCGATTCTCCTTCTGATGCCTGGAGTCACGATCTTGTCGTATGGATGGATGCGTTGGATGGGGGTGCAACTCCCAATCCCCCAAGTCCCGGTTGTTGCGACGTTGGCCATGTCTCTTTCGGTATTCATCCTGGCGTTGGGCGAGGAACTGGGCTGGTCAGGATATGCAATCGATCCAATGCAGGATCGGTGGGGCGCACTTCCAGCTAGCATTATGTTGGGGTTGGTGTGGGCCATTTGGCACATTGTGCCGTTGGTGCAGGTTCACCGCTCGCCAGCATGGATCGCCTGGTGGTGTCTCGGTACAGTGGCGGCTCGGGTTATCATGGTATGGCTCTACAACAACACAGGCAAAAGCGTCTTCGCTATGGCTGTCTTTCACACCACCATCAACCTCACCTGGCAATTGTTTCCAATCCACGGTTCGTATTGGGACCCGCGTGTCAACGGCTTGATCATGGAGCTCACAGCCATAGTCGTGGCAGTCGTCTGGGCACCTGCTGACATCAACCGCCTGGGTGCCGCTGAGCAATAAGGCAGAAGAACGCATCGCAATCTGCGATCTATCCCCTTTTGCGATCCCTAGGAAACAGAAACGGCCAGATGAGGTCGCCGCTTTTCTCCGTGGCCGCCGACCGCCAGAACTTTCAGCGAGGCGTCTCAGGCGCAGCTGGAACTCTGCCGCCGGAACCCGTAACTAACAGAAACCAGGGGCAACGGGCGACACCTGCAGCGCCTTGAGGAACCCATGGGAACCCTTATCGCACCCTTAACGAACCCACGACCTCTGTCAATTCGACCTCTGCCTTTTCACCCAGATGGCCCTTTACGGACTTGCAAATAATCCAGGCAAACGATCCTCGACCTCTATCCTCACGCGAACCAGTGGCTTGATCTCAAATCCGCGCGCCGGATGCGTCGGGTACCGGCAGTGGCACGAAAAGGAGCGCACACGAAGCGCGCTCAACAGCATCCTCAGTGAATCGTCTTGACCTGATCTACAGTTTTCCGATTTCTGCCGTGTATGCGAATCTCTTTGCCGCAGATTCCGGCGAACTTTATCGCCATTCCCATGAGTCTATATTCCTCTTCTTGATAATCGGCAGCGAATGCATCCTGGTGCAGGACAACGACGGGAATGTCGTCTGCATGGCAAGCCCTTGCAAAATCAGGGAGTACCCTGTCGATCGTCGAAATGAGGTCGGCTTCTCTCTGCACAAGCCCAGCCATGCTCCTGTTCGTCATGATCCAGTACCTCAACGTTGAACTATACTACCTCGTCATTAGAGAAGAAGCATTCTGCCGATTCGAGCAATTGATTTTGGACGGACCGCGGCGACTATTCCTATCCAATTGATCTCGCATTGTGAAACTTACCGCTATCGCAAAATCCAAAAAGGTTATCGGCTACTTCCAAAAAGTTATTGGACGCGGCGGGCGAATCTGGCTTACGTTCACGGCATATCGCGGCCCTACCAGGGCCGCTGGAGGTGCCGATGATTGCCACGCTCACGCCCACACACCGGTTGCAGGCAGCACGCACGGGCGGCCTGCGCCGGCTTCGTCCCAGCCTTAGCCTCTTGACCCTGCTGATCCTCTTCCCGGCGATTGCTTTCGCACAGTCGCCGTTCGATACCGGCTTCACTGCAATGCAAACGCTGTTCACTGGCACGGTTGCGAAGGTCGCCAGCCTGATCGCCATCGTCGTTGGAGGCTACCAGTTCGCGCATGGCGAACCGGGAGCCAAGAAAGTTGCAGGTGCGTCACTATCAGAGCTTGGAAAGCAGCGCACCGTACTCCATTGATCGGCTATTGCGGCTTACCTCGTCGGAAGAGCAGGGTAGCTCTCTGCGGAACACGGCGCCGGCTTCTAGCAGTTTCATCATACTTTCAGGATCCGCTCCAAAACGGACACGAGCAAACCGCTCTAACTCGCACTGGGCCCGAATGCCAGCTCCGCAACCCATTGCTTGATCACAACCTGCTGTCTGGCATCGAGAGTCAGACCGGCTGCCCTTCTCGCAATCTGTCGAACTCGATGACCAGATCTCGCATTCGGCCCTCGGTGATCAGCTTTTGCGGAGAACTTCCGGCAAATGCCTCAAGTGGAGACAATAGCCATTCCTTCTCCATTGAGGCGACAACGTAATCATCCATTCGTGAGAGCAATTCGCGCAGGTCTCTTGTTCTTTTGGACATTTGGCTAATTCCCTTACTGGACTCCCAATTCTGCAAGGTTCGCGCGGTCACGTTCAGGGCTCTTGCCAGTTGCTTCTGGCTCAGTCCGAGCCTTTGTCTCGCTTCCAACAGGGAGAAGTCGTTACTTTCACCTATGTCGTGCCGAGCGTGGGTCTGGATGTTCCGTGCCTTCAAGAGCTGCCTCAAGTGCGGCCAGTTGAAAGCCCACTCAGCCTCGGCGAACTTGCGACGTCCTACCATCGTCCCCACGCGGAATGCAAAATCCGAAGAATGGCGCGGCGTGTAGACCAGCAGCTTTGACACTCTGCATTGTCGCAGTGCGACCAGTACGTTCTCGACGGTAGTTTCCTGTTCAGGGTTCGACAGATACAAAACGCTCACAGTCGCCTTTGCGAAGGCTGTCATTTCGTTGCACGGGACGGTCTGGAATTTCGGTGAGTATAGAGCGAAAAGGGATTTGGCTTCCGCCAGCGACTTTTGCAGTGCCCAGACGACCAGTTCCCTAGTTTCAATTTCGGCCCGCATTTTCTTCCTCCGAATCCGTATATCCGAATATTTTCGCACACTACGAAAATATTGATCGTTTTTTCGGGAGGCGGTTCATCGGAGTGGCCGATCAAGTTTCGGATCTACTTAATTCTAAACAGCTTACCCGTGGCAATGTTTTCGCTTTTCTTGCGCTTTTCGTTTGTAAATTATTGAAAATAAACAAGTTATTGGTGGAGGCGGCGGGAGTCGAACCCGCGTCCGAAATCGCTGTCAGCCAGGAGTGTTCATGCTTTGTCCGATTCCTTTGGGTTCGCTTCCGGCACTCAGAGCGGACAAGATGCGCCGAAAACTAGTCCGATGATCTCGCGCAAGCAACACGGACCGAGCCGCTCACGCCAGCCTACTGTATGACGTCCGCTCACAGCCCATAGGCGAAGCCGTGGAAGACGGCAGCTTATTTAATTAAGCTGCAAGTGGCAGACTGTAGTCGGCAACTTTAGTTTTGCAGGCGATTTCGGGTGCCCACACCCCGACATGACTCCTTTGCCGCAATCGATCCCGTCGAAACCGTGACGCCCCCAAACCGGGTGCGAGCCGGGCCAACTGGCTCGTGCTGCTTTCTCTATTCTATGCCAATTCCGGTTTGCCGCCCAGCCTACTGCTTCAGCAGATCGATGCTTTCGTATTCATGCCGCGCGATGGCGGCGCGAATCTCCGCTGGGGTCTTGCCAGCCTTGGTCTGCTGGTACGCGAAAAAACCCTCTTTAGAACAAGTGTCGCACTCGGTGCTGTGCGCGTTCTCATAGCAACTGCGCAGGCTGGTATGGCCCAACGCGCGGTCGCAACGGCAGTTGCATGGAAGCTGGTAGAGTACATTCCCAATCTTCGCTGCCTGCTGGTAGGCGTGTATCTGCCATGCATACTTGAAGTGTTCGCCAGTGAGCTGGCTGCCAGCCAGAATAGGCTTCAGGGCGCTTACCTTCAGCGGGGCCGATGGATGATAGGCTGGAACATCGTCGGCGGGATTGGACCATTGCGCGTAACTGGCCGCGGTCACGGCGCAGACAGCAACACCGAGAACCCAACGGCGCTTCAACCAGTTGTTGGTCATATGACCCTCTTTGCTTCTATTTTAGACTGGAACGAGCAAGAATCGAAAGCGAGCGCAGACAACATACGTGCATCCACTCTGGCGCAAAAAAAAGGCGGCACGAACGGTTTAGCTGTTCGTGCCGGGAGGCCAGTGACGCAAACTACTTCCAGTTTTGGAGAGAGCTATCTCAGCCGTCTCCTCAACGGGAATATATACACCTTAGCATAGATTCAGTAGAAGTCAAATACTAAAATCGAAATTTTCCAGCTTCCCAACAAATAGTCATTCGGAAACTCTAAATGCCCCAATGAACAGAAGCTTATGCAATTCTATCGTTCATAATCACGGATCGGAAAACTGCGAAAATCTTCCGTAATCCATTGTTAATCTTATACTTCCATCGCATCAAGTATTGCTCTTCCGTACTCGTCCATTCGCCTCAGGCCTGCAAGGGTCACTGCCTCACTGACTATTGCAAAGAGGTTAAGGCTTTCTCGCAGAGTGGGATAACCATCGCCAATATTAACCAGGCGGATACGGGCTCTCTCCATCCCGATTTCGGAATCTGGGGGTTGCACCCACCCCTTCAAGCTCAAAAAGAGAGCGTCAGACAGCCCCAAACGTCGTCAAGCCAACTTGTCCGCAGCAGCCGCAAGGTCAAAGTCCTTTGCTGTCAGGCCTCCCGCATCGTGGCTGATCAGGCTCAGCCGCACACGGTTGTAGCGAATATCGATGTCGGGGTGGTGGCCAACCGTCTCGGCGCGCTCGCCCACCCGATTGACGAAGGCCAATGCGTCATGAAAATCGCGGAAACTGAAGGTCCGGGTCAGCTCACCATTTTCGAGCTGCCATTCCGGCAGAACGCTGAGGTGGGAGGAAACCTCCTGAGCGGAGAATACGGTCATAGAGTTTGCTCCTGAACAATGATCGACTGCCTCTTGCGAAACCGCGGACTGGCCATACCCTTACTGCTTTTGCCGAAGGGCGCGCCGAGCCACAGCCCAGCCTTCCTTGATGATCGAACGAGCCCGCCCCACGGCCAGCGCTCCCGCGGGCACGTCTCTTGTGATGCAGGAACCCGCGCCAATGTATGCCCCATCGCCCACCGTAACCGGCGCCACGAGCGTGGAATCGCTGCCTACAAAGGCGTCCTGGCCGATGCGCGTGGTGTGTTTGTTCACGCCGTCATAGTTGCAGGTGATCACCCCGGCGCCAATATTGGTTCGCTCGCCCACTTCGGCATCGCCCAAATAGGTGAGGTGGTTTGCCTTCGCGCCCTTGCCCAGTTTGGCCTTCTTGGTCTCGACAAAGTTGCCTACATGCGCGTCCTCGCCAATTTCGCTTCCCGGACGCAGATGCGCAAAGGGGCCGATCTTGGCGCCGCTGGCAACCGTGCTTTCGGCCAGTACACAGCTTTGACGAATCAGCACGTTGTCGCCCAGCGTGCAATTCTCGATCACAGTATAGGACCGAATCAGGCAGCCAGAGCCGATTTTTGTGCGGCCCAGCAACTGCACAAATGGCTCGATCACCGTATCGGCGGCAACCTCGACCTCGGCGTCGATCACACAAGTTTCGGGCCGGTAGATGGTCACGCCCTGAGCCATCAGCCGGTTGGCCGTTGCCGCGCGCAATCTTGCGTCCAGCGCAACCAGCTCGGCGATGGTGTTGGCTCCCAGAACTTCCGCGGCCTCGGCTGCTTGAATGGCCACCACGCGCTCGCCGGCAGCCTCTAGCAGACAGGCCATATCGGTCAGGTAAAGCTCGCTTTGGGCATTGTTGTCGGTCAATTTGTCCAGGTGAGCGAGCAGAGGCGCGGTGCTAAAGGCATAGATGCCGGAGTTGATCTCGTGGATCTTCTGCTGTGCGGTCGTCAGCGCTTTTTGCTCGACAATAGCTTCTACCTCGGGCGGCATGATGTCTTGCCAGAGGGATGCTTTGCGCACGATGCGTCCGTAGCCTGTCGGGTCAGCGGGCGTTGCGGTCAAAATGGTCATTGCCGCCTTTTGAGCCTGATGGAATTGCCAGACCTGCGCGAGTGTCTCCGGTTTGATTAGCGGCACATCGCCGGAGAGTACAAGAATGTTTTCGTAATTTTGGATGGCTTCACGGGCACACTGAATGGCGTGGCCAGTTCCGCGCTGGACAGTTTGCTCAACGAAAAGCACTCCAGTCGAGGCTACGGCGGCGCGCACCTTCTCCGCCTGGTGGCCAATGACAACGAAGATTTCGCTGGGAGCGACGAGCTTGCTCGCGGCGGCAATGACGTGAGCCAACAGCGGCTTTCCGCCAATTTCGTGCAGCACTTTGGGCCGCTGCGACTTCAGCCGCGTCCCTTTGCCCGCCGCCATGATGACTACTGCTAACTTGCCCTTGCTCTCCATGCGCCGCTCCCTGGACTGATTTATTCCAATCCCCATTGTAGTTTCCCGGTCCATTGCGCCGGCTTGCGCGAGTGCGCCGATTTGTCTCCGATCTCCTGTTTGAACTGCTGATGAAAAAAGGGGCATTTTGGGAAGAATTGCCCGCTTTTCAGGGTAAAAAGAGGGCAAAATCGGCAGTTTTTGGCTACTTTTAGTCAGTAGTCTAAAATTACATCCTATTGATTATGTGTGGTTTATGAGAGATACGAGGGTAAAAATAGGGCTTAAACAGGGTAGGGGGGGTGGGGGTCAGCCTGAAAACAGCGAAGAGAGGACGAAGAATTGAGAGAATGCAAAGCCCTGTTCATCGATTAATTCCATTGTGCGCGCCGGGAGGTAATTTATCGGCAAGAGAATCTTCTGTGATGACAGGATACGGAGAATGCGGTGTTCTGATTATCCCGCAGATAGAACCCTGTACAAAAAACTTTAGAGCGATGGAACTATCCCACCCTAGCCGCAAAAACAAAAACGCGGCGAGGATGGGGCACCCCATTCTCATTCTTATCCCGCAGATAGAACCCTGTACAAAAAACTTTAGAGCGATGGAACTATCCCACCCTAGCCGCAAAAACAAAAACGCGGCGAGGATGGGGCACCCCATTCTCATTCTTATCCCGCAGATAGAACCCTGTACAAAAAACTTTAGAGCGATGGAACTATCCCACCCTAGCCGCAAAAACAAAAACGCGGCGAGGGTGGGGCACCCCGGGTACTCCGGTCTCGATTTTGAGACCGGGGAATCCCTATTATTCCTGGCTTACTACTGCTTCTCCGCCGCCGGCTGCTTCGGCATCGGAATGGTAATGTCTATCGACTGCACCGGACCCAGTTTTAACTCTTCCAACGGCGGCTTGATCTCCGGCCCATTACCCACCACCAGTACGGCTAGTCTGTCGGGATGAATATATTTCTTGGCGACGCGATCGAGATCGGTGAGAGTTACTTTTTCCAGCGCCACTCGATAAGTCTCCAGATAGTCGGCCGGATAGCCGTAGAACTCAAGCCGCACCCGTTCGGCAAGCACTTTCTCGCGAGTGTCGTAGCGGAAAAGGAACGATGTGAGAATGTTGTCTTTGGCTCGCGCCAGTTCTTCATCCGTAAAGGGTCGAGTGGTCATCCCGGCGATCTCGTCCAGCGCAAGCGCTGTAGCTTTCACCGTATTCGCACTCTGCGTGAGCACCATGACGCGGAAGGTGGCCGGATGGTCATAGGCGAAACTCAGGCCACCGCCCACCGCATACGCCAGACCCTGCTCGGTTCGAATCTTCTGGAAGAGCCGGCTGGCAAAGCTGCCGCCCAATATCTCGTTCATCATTGCGAGCGCAGGAACGTCGGGATTGCGCCGATCCGTCCCCATTCCGACAATCTCGACATTCGACTGATTCACGTCTTCTTTATCGATGAAATAGAGCCCGGGCTTGGGTCCGGCAAAAACATCGTGCCGCGCGGGAGCAGCCTTCACGGGTGGCAGCCCTTCAAAGGCCGCGCGCAGCTTGGCTTCCATCGCCGCTGGGTCAAAGTCGCCGCTGACAGCCACAATCAATTTGCCGCCGATCGTGCGCTCGTGCCAAGCCTTCAAATCATCCAGACCAACCGCGCCAATCGTCGCTAACTCCGGCTGCCGGGTATACGGACTATTGGCTCCGTAAACCAGCTTGGCCGCTTCGCGGCTGGCGATCTCACTCTCGTCGTCGTTGCGCCGCACAATGCTGGTGGCCATTTGCTGCTGCGCCAGTTCGAGTTTGTCGGCGCTGAAATTGGGATGAAAGAGCAGTTCCATGGCAAGCGCAAACACCTGGCCCGAGTCGCCCTTGAGCGAGTCCCAGGAGAGTGACGTGGAATCCTCGCCACCGGCAGTCTCAATATGCGCGGCCTTGGCTTCGAGCAGGTCGTCCAGCGCGTCGCCGGTCAGTTTGGCCGTGCCGCTGGTGCGCCACGACTGACCGTACAACTCCACCAGCCCGCTCTTGGCTACTTCTTCGTCGCGCGCGCCGCCCGGAATCAGCACCGAGCCCGAGACAAACGGCAGCTCGTGATCCTCTTGCAGAAAAAGAACGATGCCATTCTTGAGTTCTATGCGCGTGGGTTGTTGCGGCTTGAACTCGTGCAGCTTGGGCGTGGGAATTTTTTCCCAAGGCTTGGACTGTTTTACTTGCTGAGCGCTCAGACAGGCAGGCAAAAGAAGCGCGGCAACGATCGCTGCGACCATCGAGATTCCAAAAATGCTTTTAGCGAATACGCTCTTCATTGCGCGCCTCCATTTTGCTGCGCAGTCGGGGCTTGTGGGGCCGCGGCTGTTTCAATCCATGCCTCGGTGCGGTTGCTGCTGACGAACACCTGATTGGCTACGCGGCGAATATCGGCCTTGGTCACCTTGTCTACCCTCGCCAATTCCAAAAAGAGTTCGCGCCAGTCGCCGTAGCGAGTCTGGTACTCGGCCAGCGAATTGGCAAGCCCCTGATTGTCGGCCAGCCCGCGCAGCAGATCGGCGCGTGTGCGGGTCTTATACATGGCCAGTTCGTCGTCGGTCACGTCGGTGGTTTTGAGCTTGTCAATTTCTCGATGAATGGCGTCGCGCATTTCTGCAGGCGTGTGCCCTGGCAATGGAACCGCATCGAAAACAAATAGCCCCGGGTACTTGTCTCCGGGATAAGGGCTCGCACCCTCTGCCGTCGCGGCAATCTGCTGGTCGCGCACCAGGCTGCGATAAAGCCGTGAGACACGTCCGTTGGAGAGAATATCGCTGATGGCGTCGTAGACCGCATCGTCGGGATCGCGGAAGTCAGGCCGGTGGTAGCCCTCGACATAAAACGGCTGTGTCTGCTCGCGAATCGCCACCGTCTTTTCAGCAAATTGCTTTGGCTCGACGGTGGTCATCTCCTCGGGCTTGGGACCGCCGGGAACTTTGCTGAAATATTTTTCCAGCACCGGCAGGGCCTCACTGGCTTTCACGTCGCCCACCACGGCGATCACAATGTTAGCGCCTACGTAATATTTCTTGTGGAACTCCATCGCCTCGGTCGCGTTGATCTGCTGCACTTCGCTGGGCCAGCCAATGCCGCTGCGGCCGTAGTTGTGCGCCACGTATGCGGTGGCCACAAACTGCTCGAAGAGCCTGCCAATGGGGTTCGAATCGGTGCGCATCCGCCGTTCTTCGACCACGACGTCGCGTTCCTTGTAGAACTCGCGCGGCACCACGTCCGCGAGCCTTCCGCTCTCAAGCCACGCCCATAGCTCAAGGCGGTTCTCTGGCATCGACCAGAAGTACATCGTATCGTCGAGCCCGGTCTCCGCGTTCAGGCCCTCGGCTCCATTGCGCTCAGCCACATCGGTAAATTGGTTGGGGATGACGTATTTGTGCGCCTCGGTCTGCGCATTGATGAAAGCTTCTTTCAGAGCAGCCAGTTTCTTTTCATCGCGTCCTACGACCTTCAGGTACTCAGTCTCGTAGGCGTTGTTCGCCGCTTCCACCTTGGCCAGAGCGACCTTCTCTGCTGGGTAGTCAGTCGTGCCAATCTCGCTGGTTCCCTTGAAGGCCAGGTGTTCGAACATGTGCGCCAAGCCGCTCTCGCCCGAGGGGTCGTTCACGTCGCCCGCATCGATAAAGGTGGAGTAGCTGAAGACCGGCGCATCCGGCCGCTCGCAGATGATGAGCGTCAGCCCGTTTGGCAACACCTTGGTTGTGATTCGCTGCTCGAAACTCTTCAGATCTTGAGACTGCAACGCCGGCGCACCCACAAGGGCAATCAGCACCAGGGCCAGAGCCCCACTCCAAAACCTTGGATAAATTCTCTTTTGCATCGGGTCTCTTTGCTCCAGGGGCGCGAAACAACAAAACCTGCGCACCCTTCCAAAGTATTGCCCCCGACCGGGCAGGGTCAAACCGGATGCCCCAACCGCGTGTTATTCCTCCGTTGCCGGAGCTTCGTCTTAAGAAAAGACGAAGCTCTCATCAGCAAAGATTATTGACCGGCTGCTGCTTTTGCATTCACCTTAAAGCGATAGGTCAAACCGAAATACGCCAGCGTCAACGGAGATCCGTACTCTTTGCCCACGGACGGCGAAGAGGCCTTCTGCATCAGCGTTCCTGGTGAAAAGTGACCGATGCCGACATTCAGCGTCATGTTGTTGCGCAGAAAGGCGTACTGGCCTGAAACGTCAAACTCCCTGCCAATATCGTCGCTCAAGAACCCTTTTGTTGGCGGCTTTACTTTCGCCGATCCCGACCCGCTATACACGCTGTCCTTGACCGTAGCGACCCGCAGCCACTCTTGCTGGATCAACAATGCCAGATGCTTGGCCGGCGCCAGGTCGAGATTGATTCTCTCTTGCTTGATATTCTGAAAGCCAAATAGATCGGTCAGTCCGAAGACATTGTGATTGCTTGGATACAGCTGATCGAAAGTGCCTATTCGATACGGGTTCGTGAGCGGATTTCCGGATGCGTAGTCGTACTCGCCCCCTAAACGAGGCTTCCAGCCAACCTTCTGCTCGAAGATGCCCGCCTTCACAACACCCGCGCCGGAGCTAATTGAATTGCTCGCGTATGTGCCGCGTTGAATCGCTCCCAGTGTGTCGAAGTAGAACCCGCCGGGATACTTTCCTGAGACCTCCGCGCCCGATGTCACTTCCGTCTCGGTGCCGTAGGTTTTCTGCTGGTTCTGCACCCGCGGAAACGCCTTGAAATACATAAACGGCTGAAGGACGGTATGCGGAAC
>Ga0208035_1000152_pt1 | contig 14899 bp, 10 predicted proteins | sample June2015DPH_11_1_FD_184704 | JGI IMG/M metagenome (GOLD analysis project Ga0208035, IMG submission 184704) | Peatland microbial communities from SPRUCE experiment site at the Marcell Experimental Forest, Minnesota, USA - June2015DPH_11_10... | ecosystem: Environmental > Terrestrial > Soil >...
CCGATTTCCTTGCAGATGATTACGCAGCCAAAGATGAAAACGAGGCCGAGAAAGTGAAGAATGCCCGCGTCATTACTGAATGAAACTCAGTTTCAGGCAAAATCTTCAATGTGCGCGAAAACGCACGCTTTGTACCGCAACGTGAGAATCGGCTTGTCAAGAACAAGCGAATTTCGCCAGATAAAGGGCCGTTTTCATCGAGAACATGGGCATTTTGACGGCAAAAGGCGATGTTTTTCAAAGCTTAAGCTTCGGCAAACCGATCGAAGACTCCATCCGCGACCAGGCTGCAAATCTTTTGAAAGCGGTGAAGCAACAGTTGCTTGCCACAAAGGATATCAAGATGCGTTTGCCCCGTGGTAGTCCCGATCTGCGCAGCCAAGCTTGAGGTTCCCGTGGGAGACTGTCGCGGATAACGATTCAACCTGTAGGTTTTTTCATTGCCGACGATCTCCACGCCCACCTCCCATTGAGAGATGATGGCCTTCTTGCGGCAGGCAAAACTCAAGTCGCGGGCCAGCGTGAATTCGCTGCCGTTACGGTGCGTAACGAGTGAAGACAAAGTCGCGAGCTTGGAATGGCAAGTGACAAGGAAAGCAGGTGTTGAGCTTCGCCTCGTCGGCAGGTTTGCCGTCTTTATCAAATTGAGCGAACCCCCAGCCGGCCGTTCCAGCGAACTTTTTTGAGTCCTTGACCATGAACTGCAAGTACCACTCCGGTGCAGGCCCGGCAACGAAAGATTGGGCCCGACCAAAGACTTTGTTGTTTTCCTCCGACGGCACATCTTTCCAGGCGATGCGGGCGATCACTGTGCCGTCCGGAAACGGAAGTTTGTCTTCCTGATACGCCTTGATCGCCACGTCGTTGCCGAGGATGGCTCGAATATCGTTGAGGCTGCCTTCTTCGTGAGCCACAGAGATTAGTTTCCAGTCGCGGTACCCGGGAAAGATCTTTATCCCGAATATCGGGGCGGCCCCTTCATCGTCGCGTCCAGACCGAGGTGAGCTAGAGGCGATAATGCCAACCAATGTAAGGAGCGCGACCGTCAAGAAAGCGATTCGTTTCATATCGGTCCCTCCTTTGCGGATTAACTTCTGTCGCCATTAAGGCAGAACAAACTTCGCCACGCAATAGGACGATGGTATCGCCCATACTTTCGTCTATCTGAGGCATGCGGCATCTCTGCAGCCAAGCAGTCCTCGACAATCGGTCAAAGAAAGCAACCCTCCTGCCGCACACTTGATACCAAGGTATGGGCGATACCATCGTTCAATTGCATTCGTTCGGCTACGTCTGGCTTAATTGCAAACAATGAGCGTAGGTGCATCGTGCTTCTGGGAATCTTTTGTCGAGGAGAACAAGTCATGACCGAACCTGCCACGAGGTCCGCGGCGCGAGAACAACCGGAACAGAAGATAAAGGTACACGGCGGCGCCAAGCGTGTCGCCGGCTTTGCAATCCTCGTAGCAGGCGTGGCACTGCTCGTCGCGCTCGTTGCCGTGGTCGTGTACGCACAGGACAGGTACTCGCTGGTATCGCCTGGCGGGATCGCTTTCTCCGACTTCAGGGGATACGGGGACTGGCCTGCCGTCTCTTCCGCCCGGCAAGACGAAATACTCAAGGTAATCGTTGCCAATCCGAAAATGATCGCGGCGTACCATGCAGGCGTTCCCGGCAACGGTCAGCCTTTCCCCGAGGGCTCCAAGATCGTGAAGCTCCAATGGAAGCAGAAGAAGAGCACAGAGGCCCAATTTGCAGTGGACGTGCCAGACGTCTTTACCCAGGCTTTTGTGATGGAAAAGGACAGCAAGAGATTTCCGAAGACCGGTGGGTGGGGATACGCGGTGTACAACTACGATTCCGTGTCGAACAAGTTCACGGCCGACGATAAGAGCCTTTCAGACTGCGGCAACGCCTGCCATACCGCTGTGAAGGCGAAGGACTACATCTTTCACCCGTACGAGGTGCGTTGAGCTGCGCTTGGCTCGACGGTATCGGCGAGAGCATTGGTAGATTTGTGGGGGCTTCCTTGCCTCGTCCGAGATACTTGCGAGTAGTTGATTCTTCAAATCGTGGTCGTTTGACCTGTGAAAGAATGCATTGGTAATAGCTATGTGGGCGTGCCAGGTACGGGCGTCGCTTCAAAATTCGATCACATTTCGCTTTTCCGCTTTGGCGAGATACTGCTTTCACGACATGCGATAGAGGGCTCTACCTTGGCTATCATCCGAAGTTGCCCATCCTGCGGAAAGTCAAACCGAATTCCGGCGAAACACTTGGCTGACATAGGAAGATGCGGCGCATGCAAGGCAGCGCTACCTGCAATGGCAGAGCCCGTAGAGGTGAATCTCGAGGAATTCGATGAAGTTGTTCGCGACAGCAAGGTTCCTGTGCTCGTTGATTTCTGGGCGGCGTGGTGCGGCCCCTGCCGGAGTGCGGCACCGCATGTCGCAGAGGTCGCGCGAGACCTCGCGGGCCGCGCCGTCGTGCTAAAGGTCGACACGGAGCGCTTCCCGGAACTTGCTTCACGGTACAACGTCCAAGGAATCCCGAACTTCGCCGTATTCACTCGCGGTGGCCTTCAGTTCCAGCAAGCAGGTCTCGTTGACGCGAATACGATGAAGAGCTGGCTTACGCGGGCAGCTTAGTGCCAATACTGCCCATTCCTCTCTACTTTTCCAACTGCTTGCGAATGGATTGCAACTCGGCGCGGTGCTTGGCTTTCGTCTTTGGATATGCCATCTTCAGCTCTTTGAGCGCATCGAGAACGATCGCTGAGACAATCAGGCGGGCATTCTCCTTGTCGTCTGCCGGGACCGCGTACCACGGCGCGTGATGGGTGCCAGTGGCTGCCAGGCACTCTTCGTAGGCTTTGATGTAATCCCCCCAATAATTTCTCTCGTGAATGTCCGCAAGGCTGATTTTCCAATTCTTCTCTGGTTCATCGATGCGTTCGAGCAGCCGCTTTCGCTGCTCGCCGCGGGATACGTGGAGAAATATCTTGATAATCCGTGTTGCGTTCCGATAAAGATGGTCCTCCAAATCCCTGATCGAGCGATACCGCTCCTTCCAGATGTTTTTCTCGTGGAGGAATTCTTTTGCAAGGCCCTCGCCGCTGAGGATCTCTGGATGCACTCGAACGATCAGCACTTCCTCATAATAGGAACGATTGAATATCCCAATCCTGCCGCGTTCTGGAAGACGGCACGTGCAGCGCCAAAGAAAATCATGTTGGAGTTCCTCGGCGCTGGGTTGCTTGAAACTGTAAACCTCGCATCCTTCGGGGTTGACGCCGGACATGACATGGCGGATGGCGCCATCCTTTCCAGCGCAGTCCATCCCCTGAAAGATCACTAACACAGCGTATTGGTTGGATGCGTAGAGTGGCTGCTGTAGCGAGCTCAACTTCTCCATGTGTTCGAAGAGGAGCTCTTTGTATTGCTTCTTCGACTTGTAATAACGATCGACAGCCGTCGGCCACTTGTCGAGGTCAACCTCTTCTCCAGGTGGTATACGAAAGTCCTTTGAATCAATTTTCATCTTCCTCGCTCTTGACTCATTTGCATATGGATTTTCAGGAGATAGGTAGACACGCGAAGACAGTCATCTTGATCAAATTTTATGACCATGCCGAACGCCAAAGCGGCGCCAAACTAGCCAGCTACGGTTGCAACGGGCAACGACGCCATGGCGATTACCAGAATCGCGAACGTTGAAATAATAACAACGCCGGCTGCCGAAGCAAAATGAGTTAAGCTCCAAAGCGCTTGTGTCTCAACAGGCTATGCTGCCACATTCGTTCGGGGCGCATTGAACAGCCTCAGCCGCGAACTGACAACACGTTTCACCGAATCGACCACAGGCGCCAAGATCTTATACGGCGCAACCTCGTTGGCATTTTTGCCTAGGCTTTCTTCCAGCGATTGCCTCCACGCAACCCGTAGTTCGGTATTGATATGGATGATGTTGATTCCCGCGGCGATGGCTCTGCGAAAGTCATCATCGTCGGTTCCAGACCCTCCGTGCAAGGTCAGGAAGACGCCTGTAGCCCGCTTGATTTGGGAGATTCTTTCGATATTCAGGTGTTTCTTCGTCGTTCCCTGCACCATGCTCTTGAGCATGCCATGCATATTTCCAACCGCCGGAGCGAGAGCATCGATCCCAGTAGAGTGAACGAACTGCTTCGCCTCCTCGGGCGTGGTCAGGCTCTTGAATCCGCTCTGAGGTTGCTCGTGGATTTCAGAGCCCGTTCCTATATCGCCTATCTCTCCCTCCGCCAAGATAGCTGGATTGATCGCCTTAATCGCTTCAACAGTTTCCTTCGTGCGAGCCACATTCTCTTCGAAAGGCAGCGCGGAGAAATCGATCACCACCGCATCAAAGCCAGCTTTCGCCGCTTCCACGGCTTTCGCCAGGGAATGTGTATGGTCCGCGTTGAGAAATGCCTCCACATCAAGTTCTTCGCGCAAACTTGTGACCAGAACGGCAAGTTGGCGAGTTCCAAGGAAATCTCGCTCTCCTTCAGACGCACCGATGAGCACCGGGACGTGGGTCTCAACGGCAGCGTTAAACACCGCCTTCACCATTACGAGGTTCGCAACATTAAAATGCCCCAGCGCCACGCCATCCCTTTCTGATTGCGTCAGAACATCTCGTAATGTATTCATGTTGGCCCTCCCTGAAAGCCGAAGAGGATTCGACTGCTGAAGTGTGAGAATCCCTTCGACAATCTTGTAAATCTCAGGCATCTGGGAACCACTCCTGACTTGGCTTGTCTGCCTCCATCAGTTTCATCCCAAAGGGCTGATTCTTGATGAGGAGCTCACAGATGTACTGTCGCAAAGTCTCTAAGTGCCCCTGCCAGTCTTCCTCGATTCTCCGTTCCCATCGTTCATTCTGAATTCTCTTAGCTGATGCTGTTTTCGAGGGCTTCGTGGACGAGCAGATGACTCCCCTAAATGTTTGAGCGGTTTGAGCGGCAAGCATTTGATGTTGGTGAGTAGCCATAACATCCTCCAATAAGGATTGTTCATCGTTCCTGAAATCACACTATGCGCAGCAAGCTCCATCGTTACGATTGAACCAGACATACGGAACAGAGTCGATTGGACGATGGTATTGACGAATACTTTGGTATCGGTCAAACAAGCTCATTCGACTTGAGCTATTACTGCTGGCGGCCGGTCTGGCGATGAACGGCCATGCTATGCTGACACCTTTGCTGAGGGAGATAGTGATCCTCAGTTGCGAACGCAGGATGGATTCATCCATGGCCTCGAATCGCGGCGGGCAGGTTCAAGTGAAAGGTTGCGCCACGCCCAGGGGAACCGACCGCCCACAAGCGCCCACCATGAGACTCAATGATTGACCGGCTGATGCGAAGCCCCATGCCGGTGCCGTGAGGTTTAGTCGTAAAGAAAGGATCGAAAATCTGTTCCGCGAGCTGCGGCGGAAACCCTGGGCCAGTATCGCTGACAGAAACAAGAACCTGCGCGTGTTCAGCTCGCTGCGACTGGATGATCAATTCTCGTGTTCCGTCAACGTCCTTCATCGCTTCGATGCCGTTGACGATTAAATTCATCGCGACCTGCTGCAATTGCACACGATCGCCGACGATCTGAGGTAGATCGGCTGCCAGTTCGGTGCGGAACGATATCTTGTGTCGCATTGCCTGATCGCGCAGAAGGGCGATGGTTTCTGGAATAATCTCGTTCACATTCAGACTCTCCTGTTTCGGGACACCCATCTCGAATTGTGAGCGGATCCGGCTGATAATCTCGGCGGCGCGCTGGGCGTCTCTTACAATTTTGACAAAAGCCCCGCGCACCTCATCGAGATTCGGATTATCGCCCGCGAGCTTTCGGATGCCGACGTTGGCATTGGTCATAGCTCCACTGATCGGTTGACTGATTTCATGAGCCAGGGACGCTGCTAACTCTCCCATGGTTGTCACCCGATTGATGCGAGCAAGATCACCCTGGGCCTGGCGTAATGCCTCTTCGGTACGCATGCGTTCGGTGACGTCGCGTACCGCGCCGGAGACGAGCGTGTCATCCTCCGTCTCTAGCGGACTTAGACTAATTTCCACGGGGAATTCAGTCCCGTCTTTCCGCCGTCCGTACAGTCCCAGGCCTTCTCCCATCGGCCGCACCCGGGGCTGGGCGAAGAACCCATCGCGGTGTTGGGTGTGTCGTCCGCGAAATCGTTCTGGCACCAGTATTTCAACCTCTTGCCCCAAGAGGTCCTGCCGCTGGTAGCCAAACAGTTTCTCCACTTGAGCATTGACCAACACGATCCTTCCTTGGCGATTCATCACGATCACGGCATCCGGAGCGGATTCCAGAAGACCGCGGAATTTCCGTTCGGTCTGGCGCAAAGCCTCTTCGGCACGCTTCTGATCGTCTATATCCGTGCTCGTACCGACGAATCTGAGGGTCTTTCCTTCCGCATCGCGCAGCACTACGGCTTGATGAAGCTGCCAGTGATAGGTCCCGTCCTCAGCGCGCAGAGTCCGAGTCTCCATCGCGAAACCCTGTCCCAAATTCACGCCCACCCAAAAGTTCTTGGCTGCCATTTCCCGATCCTCAGGATGGACCGCAGTCATCCAGGCCTCTGGATGCGACCGGACGAAGTCAAGGGTCTGGCCGGCGAACTCAAGCCAAACTCGATTCACGAAATCAGGTGTCCCATCAGGCTTGAGCGTCCAGGCGGACACAGGAAGCTGCTGCAGCAGCGCAACTTGTAGTTGGGTTTCTGCATCGGCCCGTTGCAGCTCACGGTAAAGGCGGCTCGTCTCGGCCAACCGTTCTTCGCTGGCGTGCAGTTTCTCGCGCTCGAACTCCGCCTCACCGCGCATCCGTTCTTCTCGTTCTGCAGTTTCGCGGCGAAGACTGGCCAATTTTACGTGTGCCGCAACACGCGCCAGCAACTCCCGCGCGGCGAATGGCTTGATCAGATAGTCGTCGGCGTCAGCCTCCAGTCCTTCCACGCGCGACTCTTCGCCTGCCCGCGCCGACACCAGGATCACCGGGGTACTTGCAAGTGAGGAGTCCTCACGTATGGCTCGGAGTAAACCAAATCCGTCCAGCTGTGGCATCATCACGTCGGCCAGCACAAGAACTGGGCGCAATTTCCGAGTGACTTCCAGCGCCTGCAGGCCGTCAGCAGCCGCGTGCACCTCATATCGCTCGCTCAGCAGTCGTGTGACGTAGTGGCGCATGTCGGCATTGTCATCGGCCAAGACGATCAGATCGCGTTTTGCGTCTTGCGAGGGCTCGGGCGCGGGTGTAGGCGACGCTTGTTTGGGAAGCGTTGCCGCATCGACCGCCAACCCCGGTTCAATTCCCAACCACTGTTTCAGTTCCTCGACATAAGCTTCGGCGCGAATTGTGGTGGAGGCGAGCGCTTGTGCGGCCAGAATGCGCTCCGCTGGCAGATGGTCCGCGCCGCTCGGAATCGTCACGGTGAATGTGCTGCCGGCGCCAACTGTGCTCTCCACGCGCACACTGCCGCCGTGCAATTTCACCAGTTCCTGAACAAGCGCCAGTCCGATCCCCGTGCCCTCGTAAGTCCTGGCCCGGGTGCTCTCAATTCTATAAAAGCGCTCGAACACGTGCTCGCGATGCTCCCCGGGTATGCCCACGCCGGTGTCGCGGACCTGTAATTCCACTGCGTGATCCGCGGATTTCAAAGTGAGAGCAACTTCGCCCTTGAACGTGAACTTGTATGCATTGGAGAGCAGATTTAAAACAATCTTCTCCCACATGTCATGATCCACGTACACCGGGTCGGCGATTGGCAAGCACTCGACTGAAAAACGGAGTCCGGCGTTCTTCATCGCCGAATCAAATGCGCTCGCGATTTCCGAGGTGAAACTCGCCAGGTCCGTCGGCTGAAAGGACGTTTGCGCGCGACCGGCTTCCATACGTGAGAAATCCAGGAGCGTGTTGACGAGCTTAAGCAGTCTGAGGCCGTTGCGGCGCACCGTGGCCAGCAGTTCGTTACTTTCGGGACTCAACTGCTCCCTGGCGTCCTTCTGAATTTCCTCTAGCGGGCCGAGCATCAGGGTCAACGGCGTTCGGAACTCGTGGCTGACGTTGCTGAAAAACGTTGTCTTGGCGCGGTCGAGTGCGGCGAGAGACTCCTCCACCCGCTTCTGATCATCGATGTCAGTTGTCGTACCGACGAATTTGATGACGTTTCCTTGCGCATCGCGCAAGGGAACCGCCTGCTGAAGGTGCCAGCGGTAGACTCCATCGTGAGCACGCAGACTTCTGTTTTCAAACACAAATCCGCGTCCCGAAGTCACGCCCTCCCAGAAGTTCCTGATTACGTTATCCCGATCTTCAGGGTGGACCGCGTTCATCCAGGCCTCAGGATTTGACCGGACGAATTCGAGAGTCTGACCTGCGAATTCAAGCCAAACCCGATTCACGAAATCAGGTGTCCCATCGGGATTGAGCGTCCAGGCAGCGACAGGAAGTTGTTGCAGCAGATCCACTTGGATTTGCAACTTTGTTGCGGCTTGCTGCTGCTCACGGTAAAGGCGACTGGTCTCCGCCAATCTCTGCTCGCTAGCGCGCAGCTTTTCGATTTCCGGCTGGCGCTCCTGCTCAAATGCGCGTGCGCTGTCCAGCACGATTCGTACGCTTGTTCGCAGCGCTTCCGGCCATCGTTCCACGGAGCCGAGCGGCGTAGCCGACCAATCGAGCGCGCGCATACGTGCGGCCATCTCGCTGTCACCGGGAAACACTGACTCGATCAACTCGCTTTTGCTAGGCTCCATCTCCAGATCCTCCAGCCCCGCGGCAACGCGGAAAGGGCCTGCGGTCCATGGTTGATGAATCAAGGGAGCCACCCGGCAAGCCGGATCAGACTGGCGTTGGAATGCGAAAAATGAAAGAACGCGGGACCAACGGAACAAGAGTATGGCTCTCAGGATAATTCAGGGGAAACCTACGAGCCCGCTCGCCTCGAACGTGCCGATTCAAGCGATGCCAAATTATATCGTGCGCCGACGATCGACGAAACGATCACCGGTGGTGAAAACAGCAGACGGCGTCACTAAAGCTCGGCACAGAAGGGGATGGAACTTGGCACGCGTTATCGGCTAAATCACTCGCCGCAATTGTCTACTGCAAGGCACCAGGAGAGCTTGGAGAATTAGCTGTCAATCTCAGAGTGGGTTGCATCTTCATTCCCACCTTTTCCGCTTCTCCGCTATGATCGACCAGTGCGAACAGAGTGACTCCTTTTGAGCTCAGTATTCCTTTCAGTTTTTCTACCGTGCCGCCTTCCGCCCCGTGTCTGGAGGACTATCAATATCGTTAGACTCCTTTCCCTATCTCCACCCGCACGAGCACAAGTCTACGGCAGCCGTGCCGGAGTGAGACCGAGCATGAATCGAGTCCGACGTGCCGCGACGCTCGTTGCTGGGCGCTCTTCAATGAACCGATTGCCCGCGAAGCGCTGGTACCTGTTGGTCTGTTCAGGAGCCACCACCTGCACAAACTCTACAGATTCTGGCGTTGAGGGGATGCGTCCACCAAACCAGTGCGGGTCGTCACGCTCCTCCCATGTTACGAGCGCGAGCACCGCCCCCGTTGGGTACTTTGGTCCGCCCAAGGAAGCAGCCGCACCGCTCATTTGAATTCTCTCTATGGCTACACGGTTGCCATAGAGGGTTGCAATCGTGCGCGCCTTTCGGTCGACGTACATTGTGATGGGGTTCCAAGAGAGCGGCTGATAGGGCAAGGTCGCTGGTAACACCCCAGCACTGCTGTTCACAACCTCATCACGATTGAACGCGGCCGCTGTAATAGGCAGCGTATAAACGAAGTCATCACCCCGCATCGGTTGGTGGCAGCCGGTGCATTCATTCACGAAACGCCCGTCCGCGCCGTAGGGCTTCAGATCCAGCCCGCGCCAACGACCCCATCCCCAGCCTTCGGTGCTCTTGTAGCGATGAGCGTCCTTCTCCATCAACTCAACTTGTATGAATTTGCCAGGATGCACCAGACCGTCGAGGTCGAATTGCTGCTGCCAGGCTATTTTGGCGAACCGCGTTCCATCCGGCCAAGGCGAGATGTTGCCTGAATGAGCCGCCTGAATCGCAATATCGTTTCCGAGAACAAACCGGAACGTATTGTTGTCGCCGCGATCGGTTGCGCTGATCAACTTCCAATTCTCAAAGTCGGGGTCGAGCGGGAGTCCATTAAACTCCTGGTGTACCGATATGAGAGAGACGGGCGCAAGATTTTCGCGGGTCTTTGCATCTGTGCTCTCTGGCGAGCTGACGGCGGGTGTCCAAGGCGAGAGGTAGGCCTTCAACGTAACAAGATCTTCCCGCGCGATTCTTGCCTCAGGGTGCAACTTCACGAAAGCTGGAAGCGGCATCGCTCCAAGCTGGATCATGTTCACAGCTTCAAAGAGCGCGGCCTTCTGCGCGGCGGCGGGCTTGGCGCCAAGCGTGGAGAAATTGAGATGCTCGCGAGCAGTCAGGATGTCATACCGCACAAGCCAGTAGCCGGGCACAATCTGGTCGAACCACGAGAGCCGCCGCTGATCCGAATGGCAGCTGTAGCAATCCTTTTCAAGAATGCGCTTAACTTCAGGAGGCGCCTGGACCTCGCCTGTCGCCGGCTTAGCAGGGATGCCTGGTCGCAGGAATTGCATCAGCGCAAACAGGACAAGTCCCGCAATAGAAAGCCTGCCAAGTATTTTCATAGATCGTTATCCCCACTTACTTCGGAAGCCCCCACTCTCCGACGTCGAAGAAACTCTTTCCTATCGTGGGCCATCCTGATCAACTGCTGAAGTTGAAGTTCTGCGACAACCTCCCCCAGCGTTCCAGAGCTTGCTTGCATCTCACCGGCAAATAGTTGTTATCAATATTGTTGCCTCGCTTCTATATGCGATCGCAATCATCTTTTTTTGCGCTTAGGTGGCCGTGAAGCTAAATCGGCGCAATTGTTCGAGAGAGGGCTTCGTTATTGTGAATTTTTTGTGAACCTAAGTCGACACAAATGCCCGATTGCACAATACCACATGGACGCCAATTTCCAAATAACTCCGGCTGGAATTCGGCCGTGGCTGACCTTTTGGAATAGCCGGTCAAGCGCAACGCATCCGAAACAAAGAAGAGCGATCCACCGGAATACGTCGATAAAAGCCCACAAGAGCGCTTGCTGGCTGAATTCGCGATAGAGAGTGCCTTGCGATAATTGGATCGCGTTTGCTGGATTTCTCGCCTGGTCCAGCAGAATCACGCCAAGTCTTTGGTCAATCGCTCGAGCTCAAGCTCGACTTGCCCTCGACGCTTGTTTCGTCGCCATAACAAGCACAGGCAGCGCGCAAAGCTGGAGAGTGACAGAGAAGCCTATCAAGGCTGGAATGGACTTCTGGTAGAGGAGCCCCATGATGGCGCTTCCTGCAAACCAGGCGATCCCAAATCCCGTATCGAACACTCCGAAGGCAGTGCTACGCTTCTCGGCCGGAACGACAGAGGAAAGAATGGCTTTCAGGCAGGAGTCCTGGGCTCCCATCCCCATGCCCCAGAGGATCATGCCAACGAGTTCCAAGTCGGCTGACTTGAGAAAGACGAGTGGCGCGAAGAAGGCCGGAACACCAAATGCAATCAGAAGAATTGGCAGTCCCGCTTCGTCAAGCAGTTTGCCGAAAACCAACGAAGCGATTGCTCCTGTCGCCATCGCGACTGCGTAGTACACAGGAATGAATTCCTGCGAAACGGTTCCGGATTTCTGGAAATGAAACGCGATCAGGGAGAAGTCGGCAAACCCGGCTGCGATTAACGCCCCTGCGATCATATACAACCAGTATGGCTTGGAGAAACCCTTCGATCTCGAGGACTGCGAGGGCCGGTCATCCAACTCAGATGACTTTCGATACAGCATGCTGGCGACAATGAGGACAGTAAGACATGACAAGGCTGAGATCAGCAAGACCGAAAAGGCATGTTGGTACCCGCCGTGTTTGTACATCACAAACGCGATGATCAGTGGCCCGAGTGTTGCCCCTGTTTGATCCAGAGCCTCGTTCAGTCCGAATACCCAACCTTGGCCTAGAGCTTTTCCGGCATGCGAAATCATCGATTCCATCGCTGGCCGGCGAATCGCGCGGCCTGTCCGCTCAGAGACAATGAGTGCGGCCGCCAACGGCCAATTTCCGGCCAGCGCCAGTGCCGGAACCGCTAGCATGTTGATTGCATATCCAACGATCGCGACTGTCCAGTAGCGATGGGTCTTGTCCGCAAAGTATCCAGAAACTGAGCGGAGCCCGTAGCCGACCATTTCACCAAATCCGGAAACGAAGCCGATAACTGCGGCGCTTGCGCCAAGAGATCCAAGAAAGGGGCCGACAATGCTCCGGGCTCCCTCGTACGTCATATCGGCGAAGAAGTTTACGATTCCGATAATGAAAACAAAGCGGAAAGCAATCTTTGCCAGATCTCGTGCGGGAGTTGCCATCTGTCGAATCTCCTCTCAACATGCGCGAGTTGTACTTACGGATCCGATTCCCGGGGTGCATAACTTGCGCTCCCGCCTCAGCGGGGTCCACACTACACCCGACCGGCGGGCATGAACACCTTGCGCAGACGCAAGGTGTTGGCCGATTTTCGGTTCGCTTTTACTAACTCGCAAAATAACTCTTGACATCTTAGTTGGTTGTGAAAAATATTTCATCAGTAGTCTCAAAAGAACGAGGAAGTCGGCAAATCCCCTTTCAACAATCCAGTCGGCACCTCCGTTCTCGCAGTTTGGGGTCTAAGCAACCTTACGAACGCTATGGAATGAAACTGTGTGTCCAATCGCTCTGCGACCGGATGCAGTGCGTATGTTTTGCGCCACATAGCTCGGTTGTTGCGATAGGGTACAAGCCAGTTCTGCTTGACGATTACGCGGAAAGTCGCAATTAGAGGCTCAATCCCCAGATCAGAGTCTGGACTTCTGGTTGCTTTTTGCCCCATCAAAAAATGAATTCCGGAGGAGATTAAGTATGTTCAGGAAACTAGCCCGTTCTCAAAAAGCAGTTCACCTTGCTCCCACACTCTTGATCGCCACCAGCATAGCTTGTGGACGCTTTATATGCGCACAAGCAGTTCCTGCAGTCCCTCCCCAAGTAGGGCAAGTCGGGGAGGTTAGGGCTGTTTCTTCGATCGCCAACTACAGTCCCGTCACCGTCAATGCCGTCGCAGGTCCCATGGGATACATTCAAACTCCTTCGCTCGGAAGCGCGGTCCAATCCCAGACGGCACTGCAGCAGGCGATCGTCGCGAATCAGAATTACAACTTCCCTTCGATCATTATTTATGTTACAGCTGTGCCGGTGGTAAACCCACCAAGCGGACCAAAAGACCTGAAAGAGATCGAAAAACAGGAAACCGCTTTAAACCCGTTGTGGCTGGATGCATCCTTTACCCTAACCTTTATTGACAAAGACGGGAACGCGCTACCCAATGCCTGTAAGGACGGCAGTGATCAGGTACTGGGCCTTCTGCCCCAGCAGACAGTTACTGCCTTGAAGAACCAAACCACTTCAAACGTGTCGGCGACGGCGAATGATGTAGCAGGGGCGCTCTCAAGCTTCTATCCAGCTTCAGGTGTTGTAGCCGGGGCTACGAAGGCCCTCAACGTACTTTTTCAGGATATCTTTCCTCCTCAGCCCGTCGCCTATGAGTACTCAAATCTCCTTGACGAATGCAACTTCGGATGGTACTTCAGGCAGAATAAAAATTCGACCGCTCCGACGGCGGGAGATGCGTCGATCCTCGGCATGCAGACCGGGATTGTTCTCCTCAAATCACCAAGAACGAGAACACCACCCACAAGGAGATTGCAAGCATAAAAGTGGATGGGCGGACGCTCTCGCAGTGGAACAGGCCATTAAAAGAAAACGACAAAACTAGCGACGTGCTCTTTGTCAATCACAGTGCCGTCGGCACAATCAACCTGCCAAGTCCAAGCAACATCGACTTTGGCAGTCTCGCGGACTTGTCAATGTTTCCTGCCTTAATCGCCAGAAATGACGCCGAGAATATCCTTCATTTTACGGCGCCATCGCTCAAGGCATAGTCCTTTTCTCTGGGTTTGGCCTTCTCGATGGCCTTTGGGGTCAGCTTGTTGATTTCCATCAATTAAGCCCCTTTTCAAAAATACATGCCTCTTCGGGAAGAATACAGCCAAAATACATCCTGGCAAACCGAGCTTCCAGTGGACGGGGTTGGATGGGGCTGAAAGAATTGTTGTTTGTTTTCTTATATTTAGACTACAACTCTTGACCCGATTGGACAGAGTTGGACATTGCTGGAAGGGGTATTGGCGGAGGGAGAGGGATTCGAACCCCCGGTACCCTTTCAGGTACAACGGTTTTCAAGACCGCCGGTATCAACCGCTCACCCATCCCTCCGCTTAAAGAGCCGATTGCTCATGGATGCTCTATGAGGGAATTACCTTTGCGTCCAGCGCTTGGAGTTGCAACCTGATTGCATACTTGCGTTTTCCAGGTCAGCATTCCCCCATGCTCTGAAGATCAACACTATCTCCCATCATATATGACTTGCGGATAAACGCCTCGTTACTCCTCCGGTGAATCACTCCGGTACGCCCGACTTCGCGCCTTGTAAAACCGGCCTTTTTGCCGTCAAAATGCCCATATTATTGATGAAAACGGCCCTTTATCAGGCGAAATTTGCTTGCTCTTGGCAGGCCGTTTCTCACGTAGCGGTACAAAGCGTGCGTTTTCGCGCACATTGAAGATTTTGCCTGAAACTGAGTTTCATTCAGTAATGACGCGGGTATTCTTCACTTTCTCGGCCTCGTTTTCTTCTCCGGCTACGTAATAATCTGCAAGGAAATCGGCCGAAAATAAATATTTATAGGGG
>Ga0208035_1000158_pt1 | contig 14251 bp, 8 predicted proteins | sample June2015DPH_11_1_FD_184704 | JGI IMG/M metagenome (GOLD analysis project Ga0208035, IMG submission 184704) | Peatland microbial communities from SPRUCE experiment site at the Marcell Experimental Forest, Minnesota, USA - June2015DPH_11_10... | ecosystem: Environmental > Terrestrial > Soil >...
GCCAGCATCGCCCATGCATCGCCATAAGTGGGCGCTTTGCGTACCGCTGCTTCCAACCCAGACCGAGCGGCTGCCAGATCTTCCGGGGTAACTCGTTCAAAGTAGCCAAAGCTGCGCAGCACAGCCTCGTAGGGACTCAACTCCTCGGGTTCGTGACTGCGCACCGCCTCGCTCATGCTCCGCGGCAGCATCCCGTTCATATCCGCAACCGTCGAGACAATCCGAGGAACCAACTCGTCCTGCAACTCGAAGATGGCTTCCGGGCTAAAGGTGCGCTCATAGCTCTCCGCCCACAGATGAGTGCCGCTGGCGGCGTCGACAAGCTGCACCGCGAGGCGCAACTTCGTTCCAGCCTGGCGCAGACTGCCTTCCATCACATAGCGGGCGCCCAGTTCTTTGCCGATGGCGCGAATATCGCCCGACTCGCCGGAATGTTTCGCGGCCGGCCCGCGCGCGATCACCCGCAGGTAGGAAAATCGCGAAAGACCGGTGATGACTTCTTCGGATAATCCCTCAGCCAGAGCCTTGAGAGCCGCATCGCCTCCCGTGTATTTGAAGGGCAGGACGGCCACCCAGAAGCCTTCGCCTCCCCCAATATCGGCGCGAGCGGCGCTGGAGTCGGGCTGTTCCTGCGTCCGGCCGGGAGCGCTTGCGATCTTTTTCCCGGCCCCCTCTACGGCTTCCGGAATTTCGAGCCCAGCTTTGCGCAAGCCTTCGAGAAAACGCTCGCCATATTCCGCGTTCCACACTTTTGTGACCTGCTTGCGCAGCAACGCGGGAAGTTCGGGGCGGAATTTCAGCAATTCCGCCACCGCTTTCGCCGCCGTGTCGCGCTCCCCAAGGTGACCGGCAGCCGTGGCGATGAACATGGGTGCCAATGGGTTACCCCGCAGCTTGCATTTGAGCCCGAAAGCGAGCGCGCCGCGGTAATCGCCCAGGGAAAACGCGTGGTAAAAATCAGGGTACCAATATGTGCCGGGGTGATTCGGGTTGAGCCGCTTGGCGCGCTCGGCCAATTGCATGCCGCGTTCGGCGTCGCCGGCATAGGTCAGCAGCTCGCCGAGAAGGGATACCGAATTGCCGTCCATGGGGTTGAGCGCGAGCGCCCGCTCGGCGGCATCCCGGAAGGAATCGAAATCTTTCTGGTAGGACAGAACCTGGGCCAGGCTGAAATACGCGAGGGGATTCGCCGGACTCAGTTCGACGGCCCGCCGCGCCGCTGAAGCTGCGTGGTCGAGGGCATGGGCTTGCAGTTCATAGCCCTGCACATAATCCTGGGCGCACAAGTACGAAAGCATAGCCCAGGCATCCGCATAGGCCGGAGACTTTCGCACCGCCGCTTCCAATCCGGCCCGCGCAGCGGACAGTTCTTGGGGAGTGTATCGTTCAAAATAGGCGAAGCTGCGCAGCACCGCCTCGTACGGGCTCAGTTGGTCTGGAGCTTGGTTGCGCACGGCCTCGGCCATGCTGCGCGGCAGTGCACCGTTCATGTCGGCGACGGTGGAGACGATGCGCGGAACCAAGTCGTCTTGTAACTCGAATACCGCGTCGGGACTGAATGCGCGTTCATAGTTCTCGGCCCAGAGATGCGCCCCGGAGAGCGCATCGACGAGCTGTACCGCGAGGCGCAACTTGGTTCCCGCCTGCCGCAGGCTGCCTTCCATCACATAGCGCGCGCCCAATTCTTTTCCGATGGTTCGAACGTCGCCCGATTCGCCAGAGTATTTTGTCGTCGATCCGCGTGCGATCACGCGCAGGTAGGAAAAGCGCGAAAGGCCCGTGACGATTTCTTCCGACAGTCCATCCGCCAGAGCTTTCAGTTCCGCACTCGCGCCCGCATATTTGAACGGCAGCACAGCAACCCAGAAGCCTTCGGGTTCTCGAACCGCGGCGTGCGTGGCGCCCGAGTCCGTACCTTTCAACGCAGCCGAGGCTTCTGCGCGGTCGACGATCTGCAACCCAGCTTTGTGGAGGCCTTCCACATAGTGTTCGGTCAGCTCATCGTCGAACCACTTTCCGAACTCTTCGCGCGCGGCTCGGGCGAAGTCTGGACGAATGACAAGGAGCTCCTTCAGAGCTTTCTGCGCCTGGGTGTGCTCGCCCAACTGCCCGAAGGCCGCGGCGGAGGTGGCAGGTCCCCAGAAATAGCCCGGCATATGGATTCGCAGAGCGACGCCGGCCGAGGCGCGGTAGTCACGCTGGCGATAGGCATTGAAGACGGAAGTGCACCAGTACCAGCCGGGGTGATGCGGATTGAGCCGAATGGCGGCATCCACCAGGGCGCAGCCGCGTTCCCACTCGCCCGCCAGTGCGATCAGCATTCCAATAAAAGCGTTGAGGGCGCCATCGGCGCGATTCAGAGCGACGGTACGCTCGGCAATGGGACGAAAAGCCTGCCATTCCCGGCGGAAGAACAAGCTCTGGGCCAGAGCCTGGTGAGCCAGCGAACTCGAGGGCGCCAGCTCGATCGCTCGCTGTGCGGCTTTCTGCGCTCGACCCAGCGGATCGGGTTCACCGCTGAAGCCGAACATATACTCGTCGGCATAGAGCGTCGCGAGCATGGCCCAACACTCGCCCTCGCTGGGGGCGGTTTGCACGGTGCGCTCCAGCAGCGCCCGCACGCCGGCGTGCTCCTCTGGGGACATCCTTTCGTGAAAGCTGAACACCCGCAGGAGGGCCTCGTAGGGACTCAACTGATCGTCGGGCTTGTTGCGGATGAGGTTGCTCAGGCTGTGCGGCAACACGCCGTGCTGATCCGCGACAGTCGAGACAATGAGAAGCACAAGTTCGTCCTGCAGTTCGAAGATGGCCTCGGCGGCGAAGGTTCGTTCGTAGGTCTCGGCCCACATTTGAGCGTTGGATACTGCGTCCACCAGTTGCACCGCAAGGCGCAGTTTCGCTCCCGCCTGGTGCACGCTGCCCTCCATCACATAGCGCGCGCCGAGTTCCTTTCCCATGGTTCGTAAATCGCTTGATTCGCGAGAATACTTTGCGGTCGACCCGCGGGCGATCACGCGAAGATACGAGAAGCGCGAAAGCCCCGTGACAATTTCTTCCGACAGGCCATCGGCCAGGGCTTTCAGGTCTGCACTCGGGCCCGCATATTTGAAGGGCAGCACCGCGACCCAGAAGCCTTCGTTTTCTCGAACATCGTCTCGAACATCGGCTCGCGCGGCGCCGGAATCGGGGACCGTTCCTGTGCGCAGCGCCAAAGAGGTGGGCTGCTCTGAACTCTTCTGGCTCGCGCTCGCTCCGGCTTGAGGAATCTCCAGTCCCGCTTTGCGCAGGCCTTCGATCAAGTGCCCCTGCAGTTCTTCGTCATGCCACTTTCTCAGTTCGCCGGGCGCGGCCACCGCAAAGTTGGGTCGGATGCGCAACAGTTCCTGGACCGCATTGTCCGCCGCCGCCCGTTCGCCTAATTGCCCGTTCGCGGCTGCGAGTATAAGTTGAGTCCGCCAGAAGCCCGGCATGTTGACCTTGAGCGCCGTCTCGAGCGCTCCCCGGTAATCGCGCTGCCGGTAGGCGTCCAGCGCCCGAGGGAACCAATACCAGCCGGGATGGTTTGGGTTCAGTTGCATGGCCCGGTCCGCCAGGGCGCAACCGCGCTCCCAGTCGCCGCTATAGGCAATCAGCATCCCGAGGTAAGCAAGCGTATAACCTTCCAGAGGGTTCAAGGCGATGGCCCGCTCGGCGGCGCCGCGGAAACCGGGCACGTCGTGTTGGAAGAACAGGGTCGAGGCCAGGGCGGCATGAGCCAGGTGGTTGGAGGGCCCCGCGTCGAGGGCGCGACGGGAAGCCGCCAGCGCCCGCCCCAAAGGATCGGGCAGCAGATTAAAACCGTGGGTAAACTCTTCGCGGTAAAGCCAGGCCAGTACGGCCCAGCAATCGGCGCGATCGGGCGGCTGTGTGACCGCATGTTCCAACGCCGTTCTCGCGGCCAGGTGCTCGGTCACGTTAATGCGTTGATGATGTCCGAAGCTGCGCAGCACCGCCTCATAGGGTGTAAGCGTTTCGGGGTCGCGGTGGCGGAGAGCATCGGTCATGCTATGCGCGAGAACGCCCTGCGTGTCGGCAACGGTGGATACGATGCGGGGGACAATCTCGTCCAAAAGCTCGAGTATCGCCTCCGCCTGAAACGGGCGATCGTAGGTTTCCGCCCAGAGGCTCGCACCGGAAGTGGCGTCCACGAGCTGGGCGGCGATACGAACCTTGGCGCCGGCCTGCCGGATGCTGCCTTCCATGACGTAGCGCGCGCCCAGGTCTCTGGCTACCCCGCGCACGTCCACTGCCTGGTGGGCATAGCGTGCGGTGGAACTGCGCGCAATGACGCGAAGATAAGAGAATTTCGATAAACCGGTGAGAATGTCGTCGGAGAGGCCGTCGGCCAAAGACGTAAGATCGGCATTGCTGCCCGCATACTTGAACGGCAGCACCGCGACCCAGAAGCCTTCATCGGCGCGAGTCGTCCCCGAGTCGGGCGGCGGAGCCATCCTCGGCGCCCCAGTAGAAATAGACTTCTGGCCGGAGGTAGTTCGCGCCAGATCGCGAAACTCGTTGCTGACGTCGCGCGCAGTCTGCAGACGGTGGCGCGGATCTTTCTCCAGACAACGGCGCACGATGCGGGCCAGGTCGCCAGGCAGCTCGGGGCGAACGTCTGTAACCGACGCTGGAGTGTCGCGCAAAATAGAAGAGACCAACTCGGCCGACGATGTCCCCTCGAACGGCCGCCGCCCCGTAGACATCTCATGCAGCAGGACGCCGAGAGAAAAAATGTCGGTGCGATGATCGAGCGGCCGGCCCGAGGTTTGCTCGGGAGACATGTACGCCGGCGTGCCCATGACCACGCCGATTTGGGTGCGGCTGTCCGAAGTCATGGTGGCGTCGCTCAGTTCAGCCGCGCGGATATCCTTCGCTAATCCGAAGTCCAGCACTTTGACCCGGCCTTCCTTCGAGACCATGACATTGGCCGGCTTCAGGTCGCGATGCACGATGCCTTTTTCATGTGCCGCCGCCAGCGCGTCGCTAAGAGCGCCGGCAATCCCGACGATCTGCTCGACCGCCATTCCGCCCGCGCAGATGAGCCGGTCGAGCGCCTGGCCTTCGACGAGCTGCATGGTCAGGAAATGGACGCCGTCGCATTCCTCGACCGAGTAAATGGTGACGATGTTGGGATGGTCGAGTTGAGCGAGAGTCTTGGCCTCGCGGCGAAAACGGGCCAGCCGGTCGGGATCTTGAGCCATTTCGGCGGGCAGGACTTTGAGGGCGACGTCGCGGCCGAGCTTGGTATCGCTGGCGCGATACACCTCGCCCATGCCGCCGGCGCCAAGAGGTGATTGGATTTCATACGCGCCGAGTCTTGAGCCGGAGAGGAGTGCCACGCGCCCGGATTATACGCTTTTGGGCTCGTGTCCAAAGGCCGTCGCCGCCACACTGTGAAACACTGTGAGGCTCGGGATTGACTTCCGCGGCCCCATCCCAGTAAATTTCAGACACCATAATTTTCCGTTCTTTCAAATGCCCTCGGTTGGCGCGTCTTTGCCTTGCGGCGAAGACAGGGAAGCGGGTGCAATTCCCGCGCTGCCGCGCAACTGTAAGCGAGGAAATCGCAGCCGGTCACTGGAAGCAATTCCGGGAAGGCCGACTGCAAAAATCCGGATGTGGCGTCTGGCGTGGCACGTGTCCGCAAGGCCAAGTGCTAATTGCTAACTGCCAATTGCTGCTCCACGCATCCTTACTCGCAAAGCCAGGAGACCGGCGCGAACCGTCACCAGGAACCCCTTTCGCGTGAAAAGGAGGATGGTTATGCGCGCTCTATGTTCTGGCGCCTGGTTTTTCTTTTGCGTCTCTCTCGTAGCGGCCTCCGCCGCCGATCTCAAGGTCAAGGTCATCGATCCTCAATCCGCCGCGGTCGCTGGGGCGCAGGTTTCTTTGTTTTCAAAAGGAAGCGACACTGCTCTCGAAAACTCAACGACCTCTGCCGAAGGAATCGCCACCTTCGGTGAATTTCCCTCCGGCCGTTATCGCATTCAAGTCTTGGCAGCGGGCTTTGCCACCCGTACCGAAGATATCGCCTCCGTTCACCCAGAGGTCATCCTGCTGCAACTGCGCCTCGCCACGGCATCGCAGACCGTAGTCGTCACTGCCACCGGGACGCTAGTGCCCGCGGAAGAAAGCGGCGCCAGCATTTCGACGATCGAGAGCGCCCAGCTCGAAACCATGCAGCCCATCGCGGCGGACGATGCGGTCCGTTTTCTACCCGGGGCGGTGGTCAACACGGCCGGCCAGCGCGGCGGACTCTCTTCGCTCTTTGTGCGCGGCGGCCAATCCACGTACAACAAAGTGATTGTCGATGGCGTCGCCGTCGACAACCCAGGCGAAACTTTTGACTTCGGCACTCTGCCCTTGACGGAGGCGGATCGAGTGGAATTTCTGCGCGGCACGCAGAGCACCTTGTATGGCTCCGATGCCATGACCAGCGTGGTGCAGGTATGGACGCGCACCGGAAGCACGCAGGTCCCCGAACTGCGGTTCGGCGCCGAGGGAGGAAACTTCGGAACCGCCAATGGCTACGCGTCCCTGGCCGGGGCTCGCGGGCGCTTCGACTACAACCTCTTCGGCGACCAGTTTGACAGCAACGGGCTGGGCGTGAACGACGCTTACTCGGATTCGCTGGCGGGCGCAAACGTCGGCATGGCCCTGAGCGATCGCGCCGCACTGCGCATGCGCGTCCGCCACTCCAACAGTCAGACTGGTTTGCCGGGAGAGTGGAATTTCAACGGCGATCCGCTGCTCGCTCCCGACCCCAGCGAATCGGCGCACCTGAACAGCCTGCTCGGCAGCGTGGAGCTTACCGTGGCGGCACCCTCGGGCTGGCAGCATCGCTTAGCCGCTTTTGATTATCTCTACCGTTACACCGACGTGAATCTAAACAGCAATCCTGCCAGCTACGATTCCTTCCCGGATAAATACGGCACTCACGTAAATCGCGTGGGATTCGAGTATCAGGGAGACCATTCGGAGCGAACGTGGGCGCACACCACCTTCGGATATCGCATCGAGAATGAAACCGGCCTCGTCAACGACACGGATTTCCCTCCTCCCGCCTTGGGGCAGCGTTTGGATCAGGATGGCTATCTGCAACAGCAGGTCACGCTCGGCAGACTCTCCATGATCGCGGGCGGTCGTTTCGTACACAGCAGCGCCTACGGCAATACGGGCGTGCCCCGAGTTGCGCTTACTCTCTTAGCGTTACGCGGCGGAGAAGTGTTTTCCGGAACGCGCCTGCGTTTTTCCTATGCCACCGGATTTATGGAACCCGCCCTTTACGAAACCTTTGGCGAGCCAGGATATGGTTACGCCCCCAATCATGGCCTCCTGCCGGAGCGCACTCGCGCCTTCGAAGCGGGTATCGAGCAAAGTCTGTTGGCTGGCCGCTGGGCCCTGAACGCAACGTACTTCAATAATCTTTTTCACGACCAGATTGAGGCCATACCCAATCCCACGGGCGAGTACCAGTTCTTCAACCTGGAACAGTCGTTCGGCCAGGGCGCCGAAGTTGAGTGGCAGGGTCGAATCCGCTCGAAATTGTCGCTGAACGCTGCCTACACGTACACTTCGACGGAGATCCTGGAAAATCCGCAGTGCACGCCGGCAACTCCCTGTGGGTTTCCGTATGCTCCGGGAAGTCCCTTGTTGCTTCGCCCCAAGCATTCTGCGACCACTCTGCTCAGTTACCTGGGGAAGCGGTGGGCCGCGAATCTGGCAGGAAGTTTCGTAAGTGCGCGCCCCGATTCCGACTTCGACGGTTTCAAGATCAACCACGCCGCGGGCTACGTTCGCGCTGATTTCGGTGGATGGTACGCCATCAACTCAAGGATGACGGCGTATGCGAACGTGGAGAATGCGCTCGATCGCCGCTACAACGAAGTGCTCGGCTATCCAGCGCTGCCGCTAAACTTTCGCGCCGGCTTCCGCTTTCGCATCGGCGGAGAATAATCAGAAAGGCAATCAAGTCAATTGTGTGGCGACCGCCGCCTCGGCTCTGCCGCCGAGGGCAGCGCGGCGTTGCCCGGAAGTTTGGGAATTCACCTTGCAATGGAGTACGGATGGAAGCCAGTTTCAGCTGACTTTTTCGGGAGGCCTGGCCATGGCGATGGGCATCGACGCGGCGGACTTGGCTCCGAAATATTTGGTCCGCGCCAGCAACAGCTTTTCGATGTCAACCCCGGTCAGCGGCTGTTGCCGGCCGAGCAGATGCGTGACCAGCGCGATCTGCGCGAAGTGTTCGACCGTCTCCATCTTCATGTAGGCGTGCTCGATCGTGTCTCCGTAGGTCACGACGCCGTGATTCGACATAAGAATGGCGTCGTAGTGGGGCACGTAGGGTTCGAGCGTCTGGGCCAACTCTGAGGTGCCAGGAGTGCCGTACCGGGCCAGCGGAATGCATCCGAGACCCATCACCACCTCGCACACCAGCGGTTCCGTCAGCGCCATGCCCGCGGCGGCGAATCCGGTCGCCGTGGGCGGATGAGCGTGCACAATCGCCTGAATGTCAGGCCGGGTGCGGTAGATCAGCAGGTGCATTCCGATCTCGCTGGTCACGTTGCGCCGCCCCGCGACTCGCTCGCCGTTCAAATCGACGATCACCATGTCCGCAGCGCGCATCGCCCCTTTACTCACGCAGGTGGGCGTCACCAGCACGCGCTCGCCGCCCAAGCGCACCGATAGATTGCCATCCATGGCAGCCACGAAGCCGCGATTATGCAGCATGCGCCCGTAGTGGACGATTTCTTCCCTGTATTTACGTTCCGTGGACATGGAAAAACTCTCTCAGGGGGAGCGACGAAAGCGGCAACCCCCGCATAGTACCGCAGGCGGCGGGAAGAGACAAACAAATTTACAAAGAAAAAACGTTAACCTAAAGGGAAATTGACTTTGCCGGAGCGCAGGCGGTCGGACCACGGGGATGGCTTGCGGCGCGGCGGATGCAGCCGGGTCGTCGAGGAGAGACGCCGATGACACCCTGTCGCTCTCGCGGGCCGCGCTGCCACCTAAATATCCAGCGCTCCCATCTGAATATGACGCCGCAGCTGTTCCATCTGCTCGCGATTTTTCTCCTGGCTCTTGCGGAATTCCTCGCTGGCCTTGCGCAGGTCTTCCCGCTCCATCGTCTGCGACTGTTCGCGCAGCTGCTTCTGCTGATGGCACAGAGTCTTGCGCATTTCCTCGGAAGCCTGGCGGGCTTGTTCGCGGGCCAACTCCATCTGCGGGCGCAGTTTTGCAATCTCGTTTTTCACTTGGCTGAGTTCGATCTCAGTCTCCGCGCTGATTTCAGGCATGTCGGAACTTTCCTCAAGCACATCCCCGGATTCCTTGAGTTGCGGCAGCGTCAGGGTAAGGGTCTGCTCCTTCTTGTCGCGGATCACGCTCACGCCCACCGATCCGGCGGCGTGCGAGTGCAGGGCATGGGTGAAGTCGCTGGTGTCGTGGACTGGCTGATCGGCGACGCGGGTAATCACATCGCCGGCGCGCAATCCGGCCTTATCGGCGCGGCTGCCCTTCTCCACCGAGCGCACCAGCACACCATTACCATCTTTTGCCCCGAAGAACTCGCCCAACTGCGGGGTGAGATTTTCCACCATCAAGCCGCTGCGCCGCGACGAACGCACCACCACCACGTTGATCTCGGGAAGATCGAAATCGGCAACGTTCGGCAGAGGCGGAATTTGAATGTCGATATTATCTTTGCCCTTGGCAATGCGCGGAAACTCCTGATGCCGGTCGCCAAGCTGCACTTTGATGCTCACGGGCTGCCCATCGCGGCTTAAGCCCAGCGTGACTACGCGCCCTGGCGGGGTCTCGTGAATCATGCGCTGCAACTGCGTCTTGCTCTCGATGGCGGTTCCGTTCATGGTCAAAATCACGTCGTGCTCTTTGATTCCGGCTTTGCCCGCGGGAGCATCCTGATCGACCATGGTGACTTCGGCGCCCTGTTCTTCCCTGAGCTTGAGCGCTCCGAGGCGGTCGGCGGTGATATCCGAGATGTCAACGCCCAGGTAGGAACTCGGCCCCGAGTCTTCGCTCCAAATGCCGGAGGGCTGAGGCGAATCGACCGTCCGGCTCTGAGCGTCGGGGGAACAGTTGAGCAGCAAAGGCAGCAAAGCAACCGTCGTCAAAATATATTTCCGCATAACCTATCTCCTAAAGTAGCGCCCTCGAGACCACTGGCGAGGAGGACGGCACTACTCGCTATTAATTCACTCGCTTGAAGCAAATGTCTCCGGTGGTGGTGCGAACTTTGAGCACCGGGCCGCCGCCGTTTAACTTGCCCTCCGCGTTGAGCGATCTTGGACCCCACTTGTCGCCCTCGCTGGCCACGTGGACGTCGGGAAAGTCGGAAGTGATGTGGTGCCCATTGCCCAGATCAACGCTGGCGCGCACCGAGATGGCCACGTCGGACGCAATGTAGACGGTGATATCGCCCGCGTTGGTCTCCAGCATGGAATCGTTGCTTTCGTTGCCGGCCTTAATCAACTTCACGGTAATTTCGCCGGCGCTGGTCTCCACGCGTGCCGAAGGCACGCCCAACAGATCGATGCTGCCGCCGCCGGTCTGCGCCCGCACCAATCCCTTCGCCGAAGCCAGGTGGATGCTGCCGCCGCCGGTATTCACCTCGGCCGCGCCGCCCACATCGCCCACATTAATATTTCCACCGCCGGTGTTGACCTTGACTCTTCCCAAGCAGCGCTTAACTTCCACATTGCCGCCGCCCGCCTGGATGATCGCGCCCTGTTCGCCGGAGAGCACGGTCACGTCGCCGCCGCCAGTCTCTGCGATGATCGCTCCCTTGGCCGATCGAATCGTGATGCCGCCCCCGCCCGTGCGCAGCTTCAGGTCGCCGCCCACGCTGCCCACATCGATGATGTCGCCGCCGGTCTCCGCCTTCACCGCACCGCCTATATCGTCGACGTGGATACTGCCGCCGCCGCACTCAATTTCCACGCGCCCGGAAATTCCCTTGGCGTCCACTCCCCCTCCGCCGGTCTCGATATTCACCAGTTCGGTATCGTGCGGAACGTTGATCACGAACTCGCCGGAAAATTTATGACTGGAGCCGGTATCGATCGTTACCCGCGCCGGTCCCACCTTGATGTGATGCGCACCTTGCCACTCGCCCACCACCCATGCGGTATCGCCGCGAGTATAAGTTGTGACTTTGTAGTTTTGGAATTGATGGCGAGCTTCTTCTTCGGATGCGGTGTGAGCGGACATGTGAAAGGTGTAATCGATTCCCGAACGGGGCCCGCCGCGCAGCACCACCGAACCGGCGTCCACTCGGACTTTCAGGTTCTTGACGCCAGCCAGCGAGCCGGTCATCACCTGGCTCCAGACGCTGCCCTCGCGGGTGACCTGGGTCTCTTGCGCCGGAACCAGCGGAGCCAGCGCGGCCAGCAGGCAAAGCAGGCCGGCGAATTGTTGCGAACGTTTCAAATATCCCCCTTCATTTCGAATCGCGAATCTATCCTAATCGCGAATCAGCGCATCTCAATCGATCTCCGGCAACTGCGCCAGCATGGTGCGCGCCTGCGACCTTATGTACGTGCTCTGATCTTTTTCCGCCAGCGTCATCAGCACCCCGCGCACGCTGCCGTCGGCCATCGCGGGCGCAATCAAACGCATCGCCTCGGTGCGCACACCGGGATTCGAATCGTTCACCAGCGCCTCCAGCACCACGTCGCGCACCCGCGCATCCTCTTTCACAAAACCGCCCAGGCCATCCAAAGCTTTCAGCCGCACGCCCGGATTGCTGTCGTAACGCAGCGCATACACCAGCGCCTCGCGCACCTGGGAGACATCAGGCTTCTGCGTGAGCAGATCCACCGAATCCATGCGCACGCCGGAGTTGTAATTGTTGCGCGCGGCAAACAGCAGCAACTGCTGGATGCGCTGGTCGTTCAGCGACCCCTGCGTCTCTAGCGTCGAAACGGTGTTGTACTTGATGTTGATCTGATTCGTCCCCGGCTGCTGCGTGATGGACTGGATGCCGGTAATCGAAGCTTCAGAGGGAGCGGCGGCGGAACCGGGAGTCGAAATCTGAGGCGAGTGCGCAAATATTTTGTAAGATGTGCCCACGCCGCCGGCGAAGCCGAGAATCAAAATCGCGGAAGCCAGCGCGGGCGAGAAGCGCACTTGCCGCAGCCAGTTCGCGGGGTCGAGCGCCAGCCGCTGCCAGAGGCCGCCCTGCTCGGCGGTCTCGAGCGCTTCTTGCAGGCGCATGCGCGAGGCCGCCAACAAATTCGGCGTAGGCTCAGCCGAGCGATCCCCGCTGAGCAGAGCGTGAAACTCCTGCTCTGCCTTGAGTTCGGCGGCGCAGTCGGCGCAGCGCTCAGCATGCTGCTCCAGTTCATGGCGAGCATCGTCGGCCAACTCGCCATAAACCATGAGCGTGATATTTTCCCGTACCCATTCGCACTTCATAGTTCAACCCCCTCGGGGGAAAGTCTTTCCGTTTCATGTGGGGACAGCCGCCCTCGGCTGTCCGCCGGGTGCCCCATTTCTCGCGTCTTTTGCGAGAGGTGGGGATCTTTCACCTCATATCCGCCAACTGCCCGCGCAATTTCTGCGTGGCTCGAAACAAAGTATTCTTCGCGGTCTCTTCCGTGGTGTGCAAAATCTCGCCCACAGTGCGCAACTTTAGTCCGTGATAGTGCTTCAACTCAAACACCATGCGCTCGCGCGGAGTCAATTTCTCGAGCGCACCGGAAATCCGCGCGCCTAACTGCCGCCGCATCAAATCGCGCTCCGGGTTCGCTCCCGCCCGAACATCGGCGACCTGATCCAGCAGGTCATATTCGCCGCCGTTGCCGTCCTTCGCCACGGGCGCATCTTCCTTGCGGACGTTTTTCTTGCGCAGGTGATCCAGGCAAAGATTGCTCACGATGCGGTAAATCCAGGTGTAGAAAGAACACTCGAAGCGAAAGCTGCCAATGTTCTTGTACGCCTTGAGGAAGGCGTCCTGATAAACGTCCTGCGCATCGTGCTCGGTGCCGGTGAGGTGCAACGCCAGCCGCAGCACCGACTGGTCGTAGTGCCGCACCAGTTCCTCGAAGGCGGCGCGATTGCCGCGCTGCGCCTCGCGGATCAAGATCGTATCGTCGATGCGGCGTTCTTGCCCGGCCATGCGGTCCCGCGTCGGGGGATTCTGGTTACCGCTGACTCTTTCCACTCTCTCGTGCTTCGTTGCTGAGCGGGCCCGTGCGCCAACCGCAAGCGGTACTACCCAAACATCGGCCGGCATTCTTTGTCGTTTCCTCTACCAGACACGGCGTTCTGCCCTACCCGGGCTGGCACTGGAATAGACGGACGATCAGAGCAAGCGTGAGCAGGAATTATAGGCTGGGGAGAGGGATTTGTGCTTGAGGCTCAACAGCTTGGATCTATAGGACAACCGACAAACGATCAGCAAACGTGGGGACAGCCGCCTGGGCTGTCCGGTCGAGCGAGCCAGTCGTAGCGTTGGCCGGAAAGGTGATACGAACGTCCGACCTGGTGGCGGGAGGCCGGAGTCGAGAAACCGAGTCCGCTTCAGCGGGCGGCGAGAGCGGTGAATCACCCCGATATCCTAAACGTGCCGCCACGTGCTAGCGTCAGTCCATGGACAAGAAAGAAATCAACTCGCCAAAGATGACCTTGAACTTCCTGATCTGGGTTGGCGGCGTGTTTATGCTGCTGCTGTTTATGCTGCTGGCGCACTTCGTCTGGCGGATTTTCTAGCGTGAAGCTGGAGGCGCGGGCTGCGTCCGCTGGACAGCCCCCTCGGCTTCGCTCAGGGCAGGATCAGGCGGCTGTCCCCGCACAACATCTTTACGTCCTCCGCACAAAAAATGCGGCCCCATTGCTGGGGCCACGTTTTCAAAGAGGCAAAGTTGGTGGGCGAAGTCAGGAAAGGCGATGGAAGCGCCCGCTCCACGGGGAACGGCACTTCGGGAAATGTTGAGAAGGAACGAGAGTGAAGGTCATAGCTGGTTGCGGCCTCTTTGTTACATCGGGAAGAAGCATTTGCCGAGCCAAAGACCGGGGACTCGTAGTTGGGACCGCCTAAGCCCATAAGTAGTTGATGGAGTGAGGCTTAGCACCGGCTCGTCCCCGGAAGGCAGCGGGAGTTGGACGGATGCAGCGCCGGCGAAGTGCATAAGCATGCATATTGAGTGCACGGGGATTTGCCAGCCACGGGGGCAACGCAATGCGCGCG
>Ga0208035_1000160_pt1 | contig 14151 bp, 11 predicted proteins | sample June2015DPH_11_1_FD_184704 | JGI IMG/M metagenome (GOLD analysis project Ga0208035, IMG submission 184704) | Peatland microbial communities from SPRUCE experiment site at the Marcell Experimental Forest, Minnesota, USA - June2015DPH_11_10... | ecosystem: Environmental > Terrestrial > Soil >...
CTCGGTGGCGCCACAGCCCTAAAATTCTGCCATGACGATGCCCGCTGCAAGGCAGGCATAGACATCGATGGAGAACCTCTCGGGCGCGTCGCCGAGGCAGGGGTTACTCAGCCCTTCATGTTTCTCTTGAGCGATCATAGCGACGAGTCCGATGCTGAGAGCCTTCGCATCGATGCAAACATCCGCTCCATCTATGATCGACTACCCAGTAGCGGCAGGCTGCGGATCACAATCAGGGGTGCGAGCCACTTCAGGTTCAGCGATGACGGAGCGCTTTTGAAGATTCCCCTCGTGTTGAGCGCGATGCACAAATTTGGCATCGTACGCCTCGACGGCCGCCGCCAGCTTGAAGTTACTGCGCACTGCGTCAGTGCTTTCTTCGACGAATATATGAAGGGCGGGCTCATTTCGAATTTCAACAGCCAACCAGAATATCCCGAGATTGAATGTTTTCAATGCAATCGGCAAACGGGAGGGAACCAGAAGTGAAGCAGGTACTTAGCAAACAGGAGTAGGCCAACGTCGACAGACTTACCGTTGCGAGAATCTCAGCTCACGCCAATGGGGCCAATGCACTCATCTAGCGTGGTTTCCATGCAAAATTGTGGATCGGGAACGATAAGCGCCGTTCCGGCTAGGAACGAGATTTTTGAGATGCAACCGCGTTAGTCGGCGCGGTTCCGACCCACGTCGATCAAAGACGAAGAGGCAGGACGCCACGAGCGCTATGGCGATGGAGGAAACGCCGTGCTGCGGTCGAGCCAAGCATCGGACACTTGAAGAACGAGCGCCGGTTGGAGCGCAATCGGCTGAAGGGCGTTGCCGGCGACGCGATCAACGCGATTCTGTCGGCCGCAGCGATGAACTTCCATAAGCGCCTCGGAGCTTATGGAAGCTTTTTCTGCGCTGCCTGATGAACGCCTGCAGCGGGCTTCAGATTATCACGGCCTCCGAGGCCCTCCAGAATCAACTTCTGCGCGCCTGAAAGAGACTTTTTCAGGATCGACTAATTAGGAAGATTCGGGCAGGTTCGTCGACGCTGTTCAGCGCCAATGAGGCTCTGCCACTCCACGGGACTGAGTTCTTTTTGCGTCAATCTCCTGCACGTCTCCGCAATGAGATCTTCGGTTTTCCAGAATTCGTATTTCATCGTGCCAAAAGGGTTCGTAACAATCCACCAATTCGAGTGCGGATGCTCGCTACCCCATATGACCGCCCCTTGAGGTCAATCTTGTGTTGGCATCAAAGCTACCCTTTGATGCTCCTCTTGTGTCGGAAGAAAGTGTCACGCGGCGAAAAATCCGCAATAATGTTACACTAACCGCAACTTACACTTCATCGTGATCTTCGGGCTCTTACAATAGCTGACCCCGCACCGGCATCGCGCTGCGCATCGATTTCACCCGCATCGTGGTCCCTCTGAGCGCTTAATTCAGCTTTGGTGTGCAACTCCGCGGGCTGGAACCGCCGGTTCGCGCCACACCTTCAACGGCCGCGATCATGAATGGGTGCAGCACGAGGAAAAATGACCGACCTGCGCGCGTCCTGCCTCTCTCTCTCTCGCTTACCCAGCTTGAATTGCTCCTTCACGCAGCCTGAAACATCTGAGGCCGCCGTGGCTGTCCTTCGACCTCGGCGCAAGAGAGCGTTGCGCGGCGGCTTCGCCGTTCTTGCGCTGCTGGCCGGGGTGTGCCTGGGCGCAATGACTGCCCGGGCGGCGACGTACACGGTGACCAGCAATGGCGACAGCGGAGCAGGATCATTGCGCTCCGCAATCGTGGGCGCCGGGAATGGCGACACTCTCGACGCGAGCGGCGTAAACGGCACAATAACGTTGCAGAGCACGCTCACTATTTCCAATAGCATCACCATTATCGGGCCAGGGGCGAATCATTTGACGATCTCCGGGCCGAGTAACGGCAATTTCAGCCTCTTTACCATCGGCTCGGGCTCTACCGTCCAAATCTCGGGACTCACCATCGCCAATCCTTCTGTGCAGTTCTCCAGCGAAGGCGCGGCCATCAATAACTCCGGCACGTTGACGGTGCAGAATAGCACCTTCGCGGGAAATTCCAGTTCAGGAGGCGCTGGCGGCGCGATCGCCAGCTTTGGCCCGCTGACGGTGCAGAACAGCACCTTCACGGGAAATTCCAATTTAGGCGGCGGGGGCGGCGGCGCGATCTACAGCTATGGCCAGCTGACGGTGCAGAACAGCACGTTCGCGTGGAACACGGCCACTTGCAATTCGACCTGCGACGGCGGCGGCGCGATCGACAGCCATAGCACGCTGACGGTGCAGAACAGCACCTTCACAAGGAATATCGCAAGTGCCGGCGGCGCAATCGCCAGCTATGGCCCGCTGACGGTGCAGAACAGCACCTTCACAAGCAACGGCGCTCAAAATAGCCACTTAGGCGGGGGAATCTTATTCACCGCGGCGATTTCGGTTGTTAACAGCATTGTCAGCGGCAACGTCGCAGGCGGCGCACCCAACGATATCGATGAATACGGCTCTGTCGCATCTGCCGATCAGGGCGGCAATGTCCTCGGTTACGTCTATGCGAGCGACGTATTGGTAGGCACGCCCAACACGGCGCCCCTCAACCTATCGCCGCTGGGCAACTACGGCGGACCTACGCAGACCATTTTCCCCCTGCCCGGCTCGCCAGCCATCTGCGCCGGATTGGCTTCGATTGACTCGGCCAACGGCATTGCAAGCGATCAGCGCGGCGATCAGCTCGATACCACCTGTCCGGCGGGATCCAACTATGTAGATGCGGGCGCGGTGCAAGCCAACTGGCTCACGGTGACGACGCTCGACGACAGCACGAATAGTGGCACTTCATGCACCGGCGGCGCAGCATGTTCCTTGCGCGACGCCCTTGGCATCGCGAACGAACAGACCACGAACATCGACTTCCAGTTGCCGGGGCAGGCGCCGTGGTCAATTCAGCTATCGAGCACACTCGAGATCGGCACCGATGTCAATATCCCGGGGCCGGGTGCAAACCAGCTGACCATCAATGGCGGCGGCCCAAGCAGCAACTTCAGCGTGTTTACGGTTGACAGTGGAGTGACGGCGTCCATCTCCGGGCTGACCATCGCGAACGGTAATTCCTCGGGCTCCGGCGGCGGTATCGACAACAACGGTACGCTGGCGGTCAGCAACAGCGCGTTCACGGGAAACCACGCGGCGGGCTCGGGCGGCGGTATTGCGAATGATTTGGTATCGGATACGTGGATGACGGTCACCAACAGCACATTCGTGGGAAACAGCGCCGACAGCGCGGGCGGCGGTATCAGTAATAAGGGGTGGGGTTGGTTGACGGTCACCAACAGCACGTTCGTGGGAAACAGCGCCAACAGCGCGGGCGGTATTTCCAATATTTCGACATCGGTCGGGCTGACGGCGATCCACAGCACTTTTAGCGGAAATTCAGCTATTCAACAAAACGACGGCGGAGCGATCAGCGACTCCAACATCAATGGAACTACGATCTACAACAGCATTTTCAGCGGCAACACCGCAGGCGGCTCGGCCGATGACACCACGAGCACTGTGAACGGGGCCGGCAACTTACTGGGCGCGATCGTCAGCCTGTCTCCACTGGGCATTTACGGCGGACCGACGCAGACCATGGTTCCGCTGCCCGGCTCATCCGCCATCTGCGGCGGCAGCGCTTCCGCAGTTCCCGCCGGCCTGACCACCGACCAGCGCGGCTACCCGCGCATCAACACCACGTACACGGGCTACACATCGCCGAACCCTGCTTGCGTGGATGCCGGAGCGGTGCAGACCAACTACACCACGGTCACATATGTGCAGGAACCCCCGTCCACGGTAACGACTGGGCAGCATTTTTCACTGCCGCCCGAAGTCGAGGTAAGGGAGACGAATACGAACATGCCGTCCGGTGTTTGGCCGCCCAATTTTGATGCGGTGAACGGCATTCCTATAACCATCACGACCGGCAGCGCCACGTTGAACGAGAACACTTTTACCGCGACGAGTTCAGGTGAGTACGGATATGCCTCTTTCAACAACCTGGTGGCGGGCGCCGACGGGCAATACACGCTCGCAACCGAACCCATCACCATCACTCCCAACTCCGAAGCGGTGCTGGCTTCAGTCTCAAGTGACCCATTCAGCGTAATCGGCGTGACGCAACTCGCGGTCAGCGCGCCACCAACGGCGATGGCGGGCGTGCCTTTCAACGTCACCGTGACGGGGCAGGACGCAAGTGGCAACCCGGTTACGGACTATACGGGGACGGTGCAACTTGCGGCAAACTATCGCCTCAGCAGCGTTCTGGGCACTTACTCCGTTACCAGCGGAACTCGAACCTACCAAATCACGCTCGGCACGGTAGGTACACCAACGATCACCGCTATCGATACCAGCGATTCGTCGATCACCGGGACCTCCGGCAGCATTACTGTCAGCGCGGGTGCGCCGTCGCAGATCGCGGCGACGGGCGGTTCAGGCCAGAGCGCCGTTGTTGGCATGGCATTTGCTCAACCGCTGCAAGCCATGGTGACGGACGCGGATAGCAATCCTGTTTCGGGGGTCCTGGTCACCTTCACCGCGACACCGAACCCGAACAATGGCGCGAGCGCGGTGTTTGCCAATGGCTCGAACACGGCGACTACCGATGGCAACGGCATAGCCTCTGTGTCCGCGCCAACCACCAACTCCATCGCGGGAAATTACACCGTGACGGCCAGCGCGGGCGCACTCACTCCAGCGAGCTTCAGTTTGACGAACAGTCCCATCCCCATGTATGTGGTGACCAACGCGTTGGACGCGGTGGACGCCAATCCGGATTGCAGCAGCGGGAATGGGAGCACCTGCTCGCTACGCGACGCCCTTGCCGTGGCGAACGCCACCGGCGCTGGGAGCATCACCTTCGCACCGGTAGCGTTCGCAACGGCGCAGACCATTCAACTCGGCAGCGGGCTTACGGTTTCAGGCAATGTCTCCATCGCCGGGCCGACCACCGGCAGCGGCGCGACGCTGACCAATCTGGTGACCCTATCAGGCTGCAACCCACCCATAGGATCTATCAACCCGACCGCCGCGCAAGGCCTAGTCTGCACGGGGGAAGCGCAGTTTTTCTCGATATTCACCGTCTCGTCCGGCAGCACCGTTACCATCGCCGGGCTGAACATCGGCAACGGAATTGTCCTAACGACGCCCGGAGGCGGGATCAACAACAGCGGCAACTTGACGCTCACGGGAACGACTTTTTTGAATAACCTCACGTTTGAGTCCGGTGGCGCCATCTTCAATGCGGCAAGCGGGGTGGTGCAGGCCGCCGCAAGCACCTTCTTGAGCAACGGGGCATTTGGGAACGGCGGCGCTATTGAGAACCTGGGCGCGCTGACCGTAACCGGCAGCACCTTTGGAGGGCTGTTCAGCCAAGCCCAAGGCGACACCAACCAGTCGAATATAGCCGCTATAAGCGGAGGCGGCTCTCCGGGCGGAGGCGGCGCCATCGCCAATGAGAGCGGCGCATCGCTCAGCGTCATCGACTCGACTTTCTGGAACAACAACGCTGCCTGGGGAGGCGCGATTCACAACAATGGAACGTTGCATCTGTACTCCAGCACAGTGAGCGGTAATTCCGCCATCAACGCGAACGGAGCCGGCGGCATCGATTGCAACTTCGATAACACCAGCGGACAACAGACCGCACCCTGCACTTCGATGACGATCTCCAACAGCCTCGTTGCGTGGAACCAATCCGGGTCGGGGTTGGGGGGCACCGATGACATAGAAGACGGGAATGGCGCTGGCAACTACATGGGAGCAGGCGGCAACATCGTAACCGTCTACAATACCGCTCCCGCGACTTTTTACAGTTCACCTCTCAGTCTTGCCACCCTGGGGAACTACGGCGGCGCGCTGCAAACCCTTATTCCCCTGCCCGGCAACCCGGCCATCTGTGCCGGGGTATACGCAAATATCCCCTCAGGCACGACCACGGACCAGCGCGGTTATCCCAATAGCAACAGTACCTATCCTGGATTTACCAGCGCATCTCCATGCGTGGACGCGGGCGCGGTGCAAACGAATTACTCGATGGCCTTCAGCACTCAGCCTCCGGCGAGCGTGCAGGAGGGCATTCCCTTCGCCGCGGACCTAGCGCTCTCAGAAAGCGGAGCTCCCTTTACGGACACCTATGGGGTTTCGGCAAGCGTGGCGCTCAATCCCGCAACAGGATCTTCCTCACCCTGGTCGGTCACCTTTGTAACCGGTGTGGCGTCGTATTCCGGTTTCAATACCAACCGGCCCGGGCATAACGACACAATGATCGCCACGCTTCCCTTGAACGCTTCGCTGGCATTGAGCGCAACCTCCAGCTCAATTGACGTGTTCGGGCAACCCTCCAGGATCGCGGTCGCGCTCAGCTCAGCCCCGCCGGTGATTGCCGGGACGCCTGCGAACTATACGGCGACGGCTTACGACAGCGTCGGCAACGTGGTTACCAACGACTCGGATGCAATCGGCATTACGACGACCGACCCGGCTATGCAGTTCAACATTCCCGGAGCCGTTTTGACGAACGGCACGGTCACTTTCCCGGTGACGCTCAAAACCGCGGGGATGCAAACGCTGACCGTTATCGAAGACACCTACGGCATGTCGGGCACAACGAACAACATTGCAGTGAATCCTGGACCAGCCACTCAACTGACGCTCAGCGGCGTGCCTGCGAACGCGACAGCCGGTTCTCCGTTCAGCGTTACGGTGACGGCGCAAGATGCCTACGGCAACACCACGCCCAGCTACACCGGCACGGTAAAGTTCACCTCTACCGACACGGGGACGCAGACCGTGCTTCCGCCCCCATACGCGTTCCAGTCCGGCACTGGCATGGACAATGGCGTTCACGTATTCGCCAACGGCGTGACGCTGACGACAGCCGGAACGCAACATGTCACCGTTGCCGACACCGCGAATGCATCGATGACGAGCACGGCGAGCACTTCCGTTGCGCAAGCCGCAAATCCCGTGCCCAGCATCGGTACGCTTTTGCCCGCCTTTGCCAGCCGAGGCGGCGCGACGTTTACTCTGACCGTGAATGGATCCGGCTTCACAGGAAATTCGACAGTCTATTGGGGCTCATCCGCTCTTGCCACACAGTACCTGAGTTCGATACAAATCACGGCTCAGGTGCCGGCAACAGACCTCGCAGTCGCAGGGGTCACCGCGATCACGGTTCAAACACCGGCGCCCGGTGGAGGCGCTTCCCATTCACTCCAATTTGAGGTGGACTCCGCCCCCTCAGGGACCACTCCACCCACATTCACGACCGTAACGGCCACGGTGGCTCCAGGTTCGACGGCAAGCTATCCGGTAACCTTGCCTTCGTCGGCAACAAGTATCACTGTTATGTGCCTCAATCTACCGAGCGGAGCAACTTGCGCCTACTCTGCCTCAACCGGCGCCATAACGATTGCTACAACGGCGGCAACACCTTCCGGCACTTATCAAGCTACAGTGGTTTTCACAGAAACGGTGCCTAATACGTCCACAGCGTTCGTCTTGCTGCCTATTCTCCTGCTTCCGCTCCTGTTCATAAGGAGAAAGCTGGCTGCACGGGGTATTTTTCTGACTGCTTGTATCGGACTGGTTCTGGTGTCCGTCCTGGCATTCAATACCGGCTGCGGTGGGAAAAGCGGAGGTGGCACCGCGCCTCCGCAGACGCAACGGGTTACTAGCTCGGGGGCAGTGACTCTGATCGTGCAGTAGGGGAACAGACCGCGTTAGGGTTTGTCGAGGCAAGAATCGCGCCAAGTCGTTGCGATGACTAATAGGTGTCCGCAATGCCGCTGCAAAGGTGGGCGGCGTCACGGATTCAGCACGGATTCACGCTGACCGAACTCTGCATTCGGCAACCACCAGTCGGCCGCAGCATAGACCAACCTCCGAACAGCAACCGGTCGCAGATTGATCGTGGGTGAATGCGTAATGCATTTGTTTAAGAGAAATACGACACCGAGTGACTACAGTCTCGCTGAAAACAAGCCGGGAGTTAGAGCAATGCGATTCTATGAATTCTCTGATCGCATGTTCGCAGATTCGCTGTGAACCGGGAGGATCCGGCAGCAGATTTCGCTTGAAGGAGAGCGCCGTCGCGCTTTTTCCGAGCGGCCTCGACATCAAGAGGTCGCTGACACTCTAGCTGAGCCTGCATAGGTCCTCAAATTTTTGGCCAGTGTTTACATATCCAATCCACCTGACCGTAAACCGGCTTCGCGGAAACATGAAGCTTGGCCTTACTCAGTTGTTGGTATCACCGCTCAGCAAAAATGCGTCACAACCCTGGCGGTTCGTCACCCTCGAAGCATGGGTCATATCCCATAAAAAGGAGCCACTCCAGCCGCTCAGCGTTCCGAAGAACGTCGTCTGGAACTCGCTTACGTTCGGCGAAAAGGTAATCGACGAGTCCGTGGACCGCGGCGGCGACGCGCTTGTGAATCAAAGCATCCGCCTTCGTTAATTCGGCGTATCGTTTCGTTGCTGACCAAAACGCTTGAAACTGATGGATGGAGTATTTCCGCTTTACTGAGGCAAGACCCTCTTGGAAATCCCACCAACGATCGACGACCTCAGCAGCCAGTTTGTCATTCTCTGACATCGGTATTTTCTCTGTCTTTCTCTCAATCGTCATTCGATCAGAGAAGTGTAACAACTCATTTTGCCGGTTCGGAACTTTTGCGAATTCTCCGGTGCAGAAAACTCCAGACCCGAAAGATGAAGCATAATTTCTGATTCCTGGTTTTGAACTGAGCCAATATCGAAAGTCAGATTGCAAGCCCACAACGGTGGGATTAAGTGGCTATTTCTGAATGATTTGAATACCTCATCGGAGGATTAGTAACGAAAAACGCCGTTCCCCACGGGGACCATTGATCACGGACCCGGCCCGGGGATTCTCGTCGCCGGCATTCCGGTATTAATCTGCAGTCAACTCGCGATTTGGAGATTTGGCACACATCAAGAAGGGGCCTTTGGTTTTCTGAACATCGGGTTGGATTTGCGGTGAGGAACAGGTCCGCTGAGATTCTCTCTCCCGTGTCTAGGTTTTCTTTTCTCTTTAGGGGCATCGAAAGGGATATTTCTCTCTCTCGCGAGGGTTCTCTAGCGGTAATTTGGCTTGAATTGAGGTCCGATCAGACCAACTTCAAGATTGCCGACCATTTCTCCAGGAAATGTATCGAAACGCCAGGAGCAAGTTTCGGGTTTTTAATAGCCTCTGGTTCTACTTTTCGTAATTTCGGGGCCATGGTTCGTATACCTGTCGTATGTTCGATTATGAACTGACTTCGAGGGCGTCCATGGAATTCGAAACGCAACGAATCGCGCTTGGATTGCGCCACGGAGATGTCGTCGTCCTTGAGGCTCTGGTCGAGCAATATCAATACCGGCTTGTTCGTTATCTCGTCTCCCTGTTGGGCAGACGCGATGGAGTTGACGATTTCGTGCAGGAGACCTGGCTTCGAGTCTTGGAGCGGAGTGGCTCGTACGACGGGCAGTCCCGCTTTGAACCCTGGCTCTTCAGGGTGGCCCGCAACATTGCGCTCGATGCCATGCGTAAGCGACCGATGTTCAGTCTGGACTCAAATGAGGAGGATGGTCTTCGCTCATCGCCTGCTTCTAGTGAGTCTTCGCCATACACGCTTGCGGCGCGGACACAAGATGCCGAGCGGCTTGCCCACTCGCTGCAAACTCTGGAGCCCGTCTATCGCGAAGCCCTCGTACTGCGCTTTCAAGAAGATTTATCTCTACAGGAGATATCTGTGATTGTGGGAGCGCCGGTCTCTACCGTAGCTTCCAGAATTTATCGAGGACTGGCAACGCTGCGGGCGCAGTTTGAGGGAGACACAGCATGAATATTGACCACCACGACACTTTCCAACGCATGATCGACGAGAGTTTGGCGGGCGTCCTCTCAGCGGAGAAGGAACAATCTCTTCGCGAGCATCTCTCCACTTGCGCTACCTGCAGGGAGTATCTCGGCGCCAGCAACCGGGTTATCGCGGGCCTCAGCAGTTTTTCCTTCGAGGTGAATCCAACACTTAATGCGAGGGTTCTGGCAGCCCTCAGGCTGCAGGCGAAAGAGGGCCGTGGCATTCTTGCGCGTGATATCGGGACAATGCGACAGCACAGCGTGCCATTCAAGAACTGGGCTGCATTTGCTGTAGCACTCTCGATGTCATTTGTCGGGTCGGGACTCGTGTACCAGATGGCCGAGCGCCTGGCGGTCCCAATGCATTTCGACGCTGCTCAAGTCCAGGCAGGCGTGCTCGTCTTTTGGCTGCTGCCATCTCTTTGCGCGGCCTTATGTCTGCTCGCGGCGCCTAGTGAGAATAGAGGTATTGCATGACACAGCAATCGGCGGTGCTTTTGATAGCGTTTTTGGCCGGAATTGTAGTTGCGGCTGTCTTATTGGGAACGGCAACGCGGAAGATTCTACCCCGATCTGCAATGGGCATCGCGGCACTGGCGATCCCGATTTGGGTGCTCTATTTCGGTTCCGGCCAGGGCCGTTCCCTACTTGCCACCAAAGGATTTCTCAGTACGATGCCGGAAGCGCTTTGGTTTGGCTTAACGTTTGGCGTCTTCACTGCGGCTTTTTTCCTTGCCCTCGGATATGTCTACGGGGACGCAAAAAGGCGTCAAAAGCCTCCCTGGGTCTGGGTGATTGCCGCTTTCCTCATACCCAATTTCATTGGATTCATCCTCTATTTTCTGTTCCGAGGGCCTCTCCTTGGGCCTTGCATCTCTTGTGGCAAGCCTATTCGCGGGGGAGAAGCATTCTGCAGCCACTGCGGATACTCGCAGGGTTCTTAGTAGCGAACGCATTACAGCTGACGATCACACAAAACGGAGGACGGTATGAAACGTGAACGCGCCTTACAGGTAGTGTTGGTGTTGGTGGGCTTGCTTTATTGCTTTTGGGGCTATCTCCTGTTCGACAATCTGTGGCACGCCAAGTGGCTTAAAGGGCATAGTGACGTTATGCCGATGTTCCTGAGCCTTAACACGGCGCTTGGGGTCTGTCTGTTGTTAGCCGTTAAGGAGCCGGCCAAGCATCGTTTGATGATCGCCTATGGGGCATGGTCAAGCCTTGCCCATGCGTTCACGATGACAATCATGTCGGCGCAGGCCGTGGCACACGGGATGCACAGGCAGGATAGTCCCCGGGACATTGTAATGTTTGTCGTGATTGGAGGCTCGCTGCTTGCACTCCTCCCGGTAAAACAAGCATCGCGAACCGGCGCGCCTATCGGTGAGCCGCGCTTTGCCCGACGCTAGGCATCTCGAATTTCAACTGTCGATGACAGGCCAAACCACTCATCAACCATCGGTTATGCCCGATTGTCGCGATTACTCCCGAAATACGCCGCAGGCTACGGAAGCTTTCCCGGACCTCAATCCGGCGGGAGGGCACGAGATTCCAGTCGCCATGCCGACTTTCATTCTGCATTTTTGTGGTCGATGAGCGCAGTGCGATAATGCGCTCAGTGAGAATGTGCCAGCCGGATCCCAGGGAATTGCTGAAGAGGTCAGCGTTCTCAGCACTGATGGATGATCCGTTGAGCCCGCCTGAGTGGTTTCGGCGACTCTGTCTGAAGATGCTGCACTCTCATCCCACCCACCGGGCTGCTTCACCGCGTGGTTCGGATTCTATTACGGAAGGTTCACCAAAAACTCACTCACCACAGAAGCAAATCCGGCGGGGTTATCAAAGTGAAGGACATGGCCACCTTCCAGATTCCGGAGTAGCGTATGGGGTCTTGTGGCTGCCATTTCTTCCATGTGCTGTTGCGTGGTGACCCGGCTTTGTTGCCCGCGCAGCAGAAGAGCAGGGCAATCGGTCGCGAGCCAGTCCTGCCAATGATTGCCATTAACTGCTTCCTGCGACGCCGCCAACTCGCGGAGATCGAAAGCGAGACGCCAACCGGCAGGAGCAGTGCGAATCGAGTCGTGAATATAAGGAAGGAAACGCGGGCCGATGCGCTCTCCCAAATCGCCGCGAGTTTTAAAGATCCCGGACCATGCGAACGCAAAACTCGTGTCATCGGCTAAGACGGCGCCAATGTCTTCAATGATCAGAGCCCGAGCGCGATCCGGATAACGGGCTGCGAACTGGTAAGCATTGACCCCGCCAAGAGAGTTGCCTAACAGTACAGCCTTCCCTGGGCCGAGATGGTCTGTGAGGCCCAGAAGGTCATCGATATAATCGTTGTGAGAGTAAGTCAGCGCGTGATCGGATTCGCCGTGGCCGCGTTGATCAAGAGCAATTACGCGCCATTCAGGCGCCAATACTTCCGCGAGCGGTGCAAAGGTTTGGCTTTGCATCCAGTGAGAGTGCAGGGCAATGAGCGCTTGGCCATTGCTGCCGGAATCGAGATAGGATAAATTCAGCCCGTTGCGTTGAAAGTTGAATCTCTGCATGTTTCCGCCTTTCTGTTACAAGCGCAATTGTTGCGATTTATGATCTATGACAAGGAAACACATAACCCGGCGCTGTTGCGAGTCGGGGTCACTTTGCGGAGTCGGTATGCCAGCCGGGATTGAGCCATCGGCCGTTGCGGCGGACGAAGACTTCGCTTGCTCGGCCTACAGAGGTTGATATCTTGCCGTCCATTTCTGTTTCCACAAGAAAGTCGCTCCACACGATTGCCACGTCACCAAAGTGCTGAACCTCAGTTCGCGGGAATTGCAGCCTGATAAGCTTGCCGCCCTGGGTGTGAAACTCTGCAGCGGACTGCAGTACGTTCGCCTGATTCTTCCACTCTTTCTCACCACTGCTCATGACAATTGTTTCGGTCGGGACCAACACTCTGAGAGATTCTATATCGCCTGTAAACCAAGCACGCCAGACGGACTCGCGAACCTGAAGCAGTTCGCGGTCGTTCACCTGCTAAGCGCACAAACCGGTTGTCCCCAGCGTCGTGACACCAATGGTTATGGCAACAAAAAAGATCTTCCATCGATTCTTCATGCAGATTCGCCTTTCATTTTGTGTTTTGAAGTTTGTTTTGTGTTCTGCCGCCACTCATAAAGCGCTAGCAGGGCAGCACCGCTCGACGCGGAGAAGACCGAGTAGTCCATTGGCGATTTGGCCCCAAAGGAGATCGCCATCGCCAATCCAAAGAGCGCCAGCAGAACCGCGCTTGCCAGCGAGACCCAGCGCGGCCACATACCAACGATCAGCAGGATGCCACAGCTTGTCTCGGCGAGCGTGGCTGCCCATGCAACCGCAGGAATCAACGCCAAGGGAAGGAATGCATTCATTTCCGCGGTGTAATGAATGAATCCTTTGAAGTGATCCAGATCAACGGTCTTGTCCCACAAGCCGAATCGAGACGCGACGGCCGACAGAAAGGCAGAGCCCAAAGCCAGTCGCGCATAAAGGACCCCTGCCCGCTCCCAACGAAAAGTATGCAATATGGTACCAATGCCTCCCGGCGTCACTGCTGAGACTTGGTTTGCGTGCGGTTTCATTGGGATCTCCCCTTTCTATCGGCGCTTGCTGATATGTCGCTACTCAATGGACTGTCGTGATCGCAAACAAAGACTGCGAGAAATGTCGCAGGTTCAGTCTTGCTGGCATTGGCTGAAAGCACGTGAGGGACGTTTGGCGCTTCATAGAAAGTATCGCCGGATTTGTATACGCGTTCAGGCTCGCCCTCGGTTTGAGAACGATAGGCTCCCTGCACAACATAACCGATTACGGGGCAAGGATGACCGTGCCTCGGCGAGGATTCGCCTGGACCATAGTGCACCTGAATTACCGCAGCCTTCAAGTGGTTGCCATCGAGCGGAGGCAGGGCATGAGTGAAAATGGTGCGCACTCGCTCGCTGAATGGATGTTTGGCTAAACTGCTGGCGACAGGCACCGGGAAGATCATACTTCCAAGCATTGCCCCAAAGAAAATCCGACTGGTATACGCGTGCACGTCCAACGCTTTCATCGCGGTCCTCCTACGCACTCACAATAGATCCTTTATGGACCAGTAACAAGATCCATTTACGCAGAAAATGTTGTACCATTTTGGCTATGAAGCGCGCTGCATCCTTCGAGTTGGTATTGCCGGAACGGGATTCCGGGTTGCCTGCCGGCCGTTGGCTCT
>Ga0208035_1000161_pt1 | contig 14141 bp, 1 predicted proteins | sample June2015DPH_11_1_FD_184704 | JGI IMG/M metagenome (GOLD analysis project Ga0208035, IMG submission 184704) | Peatland microbial communities from SPRUCE experiment site at the Marcell Experimental Forest, Minnesota, USA - June2015DPH_11_10... | ecosystem: Environmental > Terrestrial > Soil >...
AAAGTGGCTGATGTGCTTTGTGAGAGCGTACCGGAGCTTACGGTAATGCCCACATTATAGTTCTGATTTGAATAGCCAAAGAAGCCTGAGTTGGAGCCGCAGCCGCTCAACCCGGCCATCGCCGCCGCGCTAGCGGCGAGCAACAGCATGACCGACAACATGCGACTGAAACGCTTGCCCGATTTGCGTAAGCGGCCGACAAAGGGGAGTAAGAGCAACGCGAACGCCAACGGAGTGAGCCGCGAAGTTAGATTAACATTTGCCCCGCCCGCGCCGCCGGTTGTCTGTGCAGTTGATGTGGTTTTTGGAACCTGAATGGTCAATTGCGTATTGCCGCTCAACGAGGTGTTGGCAGGCAATGTCCACGTCCATGGGTTGCTCGATGAGAGAGTCCACGATGACGGTGCGAGCGTCACGGTGGCACCTGTCGGCAAACCGCTTACGGTAAACGTTAATGGCGCCGGGAAGGTGGTGCCACTGCTCGGTGAGATGGGAATCGAATACTCCGCCGCACCGCCCGGGAACACCGTTGCCGTCGAACCGCTGCCACCAACCGCCGTCGGAGTTCCCAGCACGATGTTGATCACTACTTCGCTATACGGGCTGCTGGTTCCGGCAGCGAAGTTCGCATCGCCTGAGTAGACCGCCGTGAGGCTGCGCGTGCCCAGGCTCATCGGTAACGCGGGTGTGTTAGTGATGCAAGTAGCCACCCCATTGGTTAGCGTCGCCGTGCCGGCCTGGCAGACCAGCGGCGTCGTGCCATCCATGAACGTCACTGTACCGGTTGGTCCGGCGGCAGAAGCTTGCGCCATGGGCCGCGCGCTGCTGTGGATGCCCGACAAGCTTCCGCTGGAGACAAAGCCTACGGTCGCCGTGAGGGTGATTGCGTTCTTCACCATCGTCGGATTCACGTTGCTGGTCAGCGAGACCCCGGACGGCGCCTCGGTGACTTGGATGCTCTGCATCACCTGTGGCGCTGCGGAGTAGCCTGCGCCAGCTGCCTGGTTGGCTGCGATGGTCGCCGTGCCCACACCCGTAATGGTCAGTAGTCCGTTACTCAAGGTAGCAACGCCGGTGGTCGGAACGGTGGTGAGAGTGAATGTAACCGGATTGCCAGAAAGGCCGCCCGTAGCGCTGATCGCGTAGGTCAGAATTGTGCTGCTGTAGGTGACCGAGGCAGGCAGACTGTCAGTGAATGTGATGGCCTGCGAACCCGAGTTGATCTGGATGCTCTGCGTCACTTGCGGTGCAGCCGAGTAGCCCGCGCCGGCCGCCTGGTTGGCTGCGATGGTCGCCGTGCCCACTCCGGTAATGGTCAGTAGTCCGTTACTCAAGGTGGCAACGCCGGTGACGGGAACGGTGGTGAGAGTGAATGTAACCGGATTGCCCGAGAGGCCACCCGTAGCGCTGATCGGATAGCTGAGACCGGCGTGGTACGTCGCCGCGACGGGAAGGTTGTCAGTGAAAGTGATGGCCTGCGAGGCCCCGCCGATCTGGATGCTCTGCGTGACCTGTGGCGCAGCCGAGTAATCGGTATTGCCCGCCTGGTTGGCTGCAATGGTTGCAGTGCCCGCGCCGGTAATGGTCAGTAGTCCGTTGCTCAATGTGGCAACACCAGTAGCCGGAACGGTGGTGAGACTGAATGTAACCGGATTGCCTGAGAGGCCGCCCGTAGCGCTGATCGGATAGCTGAGTCCGGCGCTGTACGTAGCCGAGGTAGGCAGACTGTCAGTGAATGTGATGGCCTGCGAGGCTTGGCTTACCGTAAGACTAGCGACCGGCGATGTTGTCGACGGGAGATAACCGTTGGTGCTGGTATAGGTGGCCGAAACCGCGTGCAAGCCGGCGCTAAGTCCCGTCAGCTGGACACTGGCGACGCCGCTGCCGTTGAGCGTTCCGGTGGCAGCTGCCGTGCCTGAGCCGTCCAGATAGAATGCCACGCTGCCTGTCGGCACGACCGTCGAGCCAGAGACAGTGACGCTGGCGGTGACCGTTTGTCCGTAGACGGGCGCGGCAGGTGAGAAAGCGTTGAACGCAATGCTGGACGCCGGTCCGGTGGCCGGTCCGGTAAGGACAAGCTGTACCGAAGCTGGCGTGGATAGCGCCGCGTTCAAAGCGCCGTTCACCGTGACGGTGTCGGTGGTTATCAGATAGGTAGTTGGCGTGTAGCTGGCCGTCAATGCGCAGACGCCGCCGATGGCCAGTGCTGTGGGCTTACCTGCGCTCACCGTGCAGTCGGTGGAAGCGGTCGCAGTCAAGCCATAGTCTGTCGCATCGGTTTGGCCGAGCGAAGTGGGAGACAGGGCCAGGTTGCCGGACTCGAGCATCGAGAAGGCTTGCGACGGGGCCGAAGAGCTTGCGAACTGCGCCGCAGCGTTGGTGCGGATGAACTCGAGAACGCCGCCGTTCGAACCGGTATAAAGGTTGCCGGCCGGATCGATTGCCAAGGCCGAAGGCGCGATGGCGGCCACGGTGAAGGACGTGCTGTGACTGCTGGCCGGCACCGCAAGAATAGCCGCTGTGTCTGCGATGAGTAGGTTGCCCGCCGCATCGGTGAGAACTGCCGAAGGTGCGGAGGCTGAAGTCGATACAGTAGTGCGGGTGTTGGTGGCCAGGTTGAAGCGATAGATGGCAGGCACGCCCGGATCGGCGACCAGCAGATTGCCGGAGGGATCGATCGACAGGCCTTTGGGCGAAACCAGCGTTCCCAGAGCCAGGGTACGCTTCACGCCGGTGATGGGGTTGATCTGATAAACGGCCTGCGCGGAAGAATCCGAGACGTAGAGGTTATTCACCGCATCGACGGCCAGACCGGCCGGTGTGATGAAGTTGAAGGGTACTGTTGAAGCCGTTCCAGCGGGCGAAATCTGTGTGATCAGCCCGGTTGTGGTATCGGCCACGTAGGCAAAGCCGCGAGGATCTATTGCGATGGCGCCCGGCGCGGTGAGCGTGGCCATTATTGTTGATGCTGCGCTTGCGCCCTGCGCGAGAGCTGAGGACGGGAAGCGAAGTAGTTCCCTGCTGGTGGCGTCAGAAACGTAGACGTTCCCGGCGTTGTCGGTGGCCACGCCTGCGACACTCAGGTTTGCACCGAAGCTGATTTGGCTGGCAGGGTCGAGCGTGGCGCCAGCGCCAAGTCCGGTTCCGGTCAAAGCAAGGTTCGCTGTGTGACTGAGCGTGTCGGTCACCATCAGCGGCGCGGAACGCGGGCCCGGAATCCCCGGCGTAAAGCTGGAAGAGACCAAACAATCGGTCGTGTTGTCGGCGGTTGTGTTGGTGATGCAGGCGGGCGTTCCCGACGTCCACTCGCTCGATGTATGAGCGACGCTCGTTAATGCAGCGTTGGCAACGAGGTGAATCTCGACGGGCAACGTAGTGGTTGCGGCAACTGCGGTCGAGGGCGACGCCAGGCCGGTGATCACCTTGCGGATGAGCCCGTTCGTCGAATCGGAGATGTAGAGGTTGCCCTGCGTGTCGGTTCCCGCGCCTAATCCGTTGCCGCCATTGCTGCCAAACTTGGCTTGGGTGGCGGGGCAGCCGTCACCGTAGGCCGTATAGCCATATGTGCTCGACGGAGTAGAGCAAACCGTTGTGGCATTGCTCGCAATGGCGCGGATATACCCAGTATGGAAATCCAGTAGCCACACAAAGCCAAGGCTATCGGAGATGTAAAGATTGCCGCTGTTGTCCATGGACAACTTCTGTGGTGCCATCGAAACGTTGGTGCTAAGGGTCGGCAACGTACCACTATATGCCGTCGACGACGTTCCGTTGCCGGCGATCGTGTAGATGTAGCCATTCACTGGCGAACCGATGCTTAGCTTACCCAGCAGCGTATCCAGAGGCGACCCGGTGCCGCAGGTAACGCAGATGACGCGAATCCTTCCGACAGAATCGGCGACGTATACGTTCAGATTCGCATCGACAAAGACTCCTTGCGGGTTGGAAATCGTTGCGGCTAATGCCGGAGTGCCATCCCCGCTTGAAGAATTGGTTCCGGTACCGGCAAACGTATGGATATTCCCCAGGGTATCGACGACACGAACCTTCTCTGCTGTGGTATCGGCTATATAGATGTTGCCGGTGCTATCGCCCCACGCGCTGCGCGGCGCATTGACTGTGGCGGCTGTCGCCGGGCCACCATCGCCGGTTGAAGCAGCGGTGCCGGTACCTGCGACCAGGTACATCAAGCCGTCCGAGACCTTGACCTCATAGACTTTGTCGCCGCTGTAGTCGGCAATATAAATGTTGCCGGCCGCATCGGAAGAAACTCCGCGCGGCTTGCTGAGGGCTGAGGCCGTAGGTACACAGCCAGTGCCCTTGACCGACGTCGAGGCCGGAGGACTGCAGGTTGAGCCGCCGCCGGCAAAGGTGGTGATGATGCCGTTGGCCGCGATACGCCGAATCCGCGTGGCGCTGATGTCGGTGAGATAGACGTTGCCAAATGGATCGGCATCAACGGCGCGCATATCATCGGAAGCGGTGAAGGCTATCGCGGTACCCAGGCAGCCATCGCCATATTTGTCGGTAGCACCGGTGCAGACCATATTTCCGCTGCTGGGCACCGCTGCTCCGCCGCCAGCAATGGTTGTCATGGTGTAAGGCAATGCAATCGGGTTACCAGGCAGCGGCACAATGTTTGTCGCAGCCGTGACGGTGACAGTAACGGGAACAGAAGTCGAGCTTCCATAGCTGCCGGTCGCCGGATAGGTCGCGAAGAGATAGTAAGAACCGACTGGAAGTGAGTTGACGAAGTACGTGGCCGCACCATTGATCGAGGTCACGGAACCGAGCGTGGTCTGCGCGCCCAGGAGGGTAGTGGAATATGCGAAGGTGACGGGCGCTGCCGTCGGAGTTCCAGCCGCGGAAGTGACCGCAGCAGTCAGGATGAAAGGATTGCCCAGTGCGGCGGTCGATGGGCTGGCCGAAATCACGGTGGTCGTGGGAGCTAAGGCAACATTGAGTGTAGTCACATTTGAAGTGGAACCGGCATTGACCGCATCGCCGCTGTAGTAGGCGGTAATGCTATAGGCGATGGGGCTGTAAGGCAGGCTGAGACTGGCTGAAGCCGAACTCGTCGTGCTCGAAGGAGTCAGCGACATGGTGGCGTAGGTGTAACTGCCCGTGGTGTAGACGCCTCCGCTGACGACAAACTGTACCGTGCCGGTGGGATTGCTGCCGGAGACTGTAGCCGTCGCGGTGACGGGCGTCCCAAATGGGGCGGTGACAGAGGTGCTGACAGGGAAGCCTAACGACGTCGTGCTGGCGCTCAGGCTGCCGGGGTTGACGGTGATGATATACGGCGCCGTTGTCGTGTAGACAGTCTGTCCCTGGGGCGGCAGGTAATTGGTGGCATTTCCCGTATCTCCCGAGTAGGTCGCCGTAAAGGTGTGCGTACCCACCGTCAAACCGGAGAGCGGAACAAACACCGTGTCTGACGTTCCAGAGAGCGGCGCGATCGTCGTGCTGCTGGTAAGAGCGTCGGTCAGCGTGACCGTTCCGGTAGGATAGGCGGCGCCTCCCACGGCTGGCGTCAGTATGACGACTGCTGTCGCGTTCTGCCCTTGGGTGATGGTCTGCGGCACGCCTGCCGGTCCGGTCAACTCAGGTGCAATGTAAGTAAATGTGCAGGACGGCGGATTGAGGCTGCTCGCCGTGATGTTGTTGGTTACCGTGTCGTTGTTGGCTGGAACATTCACCAGGTTACCAAATGCAGTGATGAAGTTGGTCGACACATCGCCCGGGCCGTAGGTAAGGTTCACATATTGCCCAGTACCGCCGCTGTAATTGCCGCCAGTCCAGATGCTGGTTGTTTCCACAGGCGTCGTCGAATTCACCAGGGTCGCGAGCGCTGACGCGAAGGTCACATTGTCCAGCGTGAGGTAAAGTGGATTGATCACCGGGCTGGGAGTGCCATTGGTGGGATTCAGATTGGTGTTGTACTCTCCTGTCATCTCCACCGTGCCGGTGCCGGAATCATCGTTCATGAAGACGATGTTCTGCATCAGAATGTTCTTATAGTTCGGGAACTCTGTTGTAGAGTCGCCGCTGCTGTAATACGGCGTGAATTGAATATCGGATTTGTGATCCAGCAAGCACTCATTGGAGTACTGAATGTTGGTGACCAGGCCGCCGCGGTCGTTGGCCGATTTGATGCGGATGCCGGTAGAGTTGCTATCAGCGGCCCCATTCAAGAAGGTTCCGGTGCTGCTGATGGCGCTGCCAAAGCCCGCAGTTGCGGTGCCTGCAAAGCCGTTGCCGGCAGCCATATTGCCGTCCCAAAGCACATTGCTGATTCCCGCGCCCGTGTAACTCCCGAACGATTGGCCATGGCCGGCGAAGAAGTGGTTGTTGGTGATGGAGATATTCGAGGCCGGAGCCGTTGTGCCGGCTGCGCCGACGGCCACGTTGTCATCGCCATCGGATATCCACGAGCGGGTGATCGTAAAGTTGGTGGCGTTGCCAGGATCGATGCCGTCCGTGTTGCGCGACGTCGTGGGCGTGATGATCTTGATGTCCCAGGCGGTAAAGTTGCTCACCGCCCCACCGGTCGTAACGTGGAACAGAGGTGCATTACGCAGCGTGATCTTGTAAAGAGTAATGTTGCTGGAACCGGATTCCATCTGGATCCAGCGCGGATTCTGCTGGCTGTTTGGGCTGGCATAGGCTGCCGACAGACCCCACCAGCTATAGCCCTGATAAGGGGGGATGGCGTTGATCAGCGGGTCGCCGCCGCGGCCGTCCAGCTTGCCATAGCCCATGATGCCGACATTGGTCGAGGTCTTGGGAATATCAATCAGGTTCAAGCATGAGCTGGTTGCGCTGCTGGTGTTGATGGTGCCGCAAGTATGTGTGCCTGCAACCTTGTCGTAATCCTGCGCGTTGCGCGAGAAGAAGAGTACCACTGCCGGATCGACCAGCAAGGTGACATTTGAAGGCATGGAAAGCGGGCCGGTGAGGAAGGCATTGTGCCCCGCGCCGTCGGTTGAAAGCTCAACAGCCAGACCAGGACCTGATCCCGGATAGCTCGCCGAGCAGGCAGCAAGAGCAGCCTGGATGCGCGCGCCGTCGGGGTTGGTCACCGTAGCATCCACTGAAGCCGGAATGTCGTCGTTGACCATCGTGATAGCGGCAGTCAATTGCTGGCACACTGCCGGGAAGACTGGCTCAGTCACGGTGCGGGTGTCCCCGGTGGCCACGGCCGCGGTCTGTGACGTGCCAGTGATGTAGAGGTAGCCGCCGGTGAATGTGAAGATGTAATTACTGGCAGCGAGAGTGCCGGTCGTAATCAAAATCGGATATTCGCCAATGGCCGCGGTGCTGGTTGCCGTGGTGCTGATTGCGGGCGCTCCGCTGAGCACGGCGGAGCTATCCGTATTCACAAAGCCTGTAACCGTGTAGCCGAAGGTAGGCATCGTGCCGCCCACGACTACGCTGGCGTTACTGGCCGTTACTTGCAGTACGGCCTGATGCACGCTAAAGGGTGTGGCGCTGGAGGCGCTGACGCCGAAGGTTTCATTGCCGTCCGTGCTGTTGCCGCCAGAGTAACTGGCAGTCATGGCTTGCGCACCCGCGGCCAGGTTAGCCAGCGAGAAGTTGCATGCATTGGAAACCCCAGTCAGCGTGCAGTTGCCCAGCACCGTCGAACCCGAGTTCAGCGTGACGGTACCGACGGCAAAATCGCTGCCTGATGCCGGTGTTACATTCACGGTGCCGGTGACCGTGCCACCGTAGGTGCTATTGGGGTTATTCAGCGAAAGCATCGTAGTGGTGCTGACCAACGACGCAGAGACCGTAATGGCATATGGAGTTGCGGTGGAACTTGCAGCAAAGTTTAAGTCGCCGCCATAGACCATGGTGAGGTAGTGGATACCCTGGCCCAGAGTCTTCGTGGTCAGATAAGCCTCGCCGCTGGCGTCGAGATTACCTGAAGCCAGGAGCGAGCAACTGCCGCCAACCGTTGTGCAGGCAGTATTGGTGTTGAGATTGTCGTAGAAGGCATAGCTGCCGGTGGGAACGACACCAGCGCCGGGCGTCTGCGGACGGCCCAGAATAGTCACGCTGCTGCCATAGCCGATTGTGACACTGGCCGTAGGAGCAAAAGAGTTCACGGCCGTTGCCAGCGCCGTCACCGGATTCCATGTGGTGGGCATACCGCTGTAACCGCCCGTCGTCGAAACCGTCGTCGAGAGGAAGTTCATCGGGTAGTAGGGCGCCGCCTGCGCCGCAGTCAGTTGCAACGCGCTCGATTCACGAGCGGCAGCCGGTGTGCTGCTCGCCGTCACTCCGTAACCGATGTTGCCGCCGGTCGGAATCACTCCACCGGCCCCAGTCGTGGGATAGAAAAGGATCGATGGATACGGCGCGGTTCCCACTGCCGGATCGACATAAGCCTGGGTGTTGTACTCGGCATAGGTCGAAGTGGATAGGTACAGCGATGCGCCATCCCACCCGATAAACCCACCCGGATTTACTTGATCCACCTGCGAGTTCAGCAGGACAAATGTGGAATATGTCCCATACGGGCGGCCATAGTAAAGCTTGGTCATGCCCGTGGTCTGCGACATCAATGTGCACACGTTGCAGACATATCCGCTCAGATAATCACCCGCGCTGCCAGTTAGAGTGCGCTTGTTCTGCGCCGTAATAGTCTCCTCGCCCGACCCGGCTGAGAGACCATGCCATGTGGTGAAGATGTTGGTGTGGTCCATCACCAGCGCCGCGTCGCCGTAGATGTAATCCACGTCGCCGATGATCGTACCTTGCCAAATGTATTGGCGGGATGGAACTGGGCCGTTGCTAGCGGTTCCCTGATAGCCGGCATAGAGCGTGTCCTGCTGGCTGATTAGGTTGACGTTGTTCAAGATCGCCTGGTCGGCATTCATAAACAGCGCCTGCGCCTGCGAACCGCACGACAGATTGTTGTTGTAAAGGTACTGGAGCGTTTGCGGCGCAGAGGGTGTAAACACGCAGGTGCCTCCGTTGCCCCCCGCTGTGGTCGTCGAAGTGGTGACCGTATCGGTGTCGTAGGTATTCTGAATGGTCAGATATTCGGCATAGAAACCGGCCGGCGAGTACGAGCCGCTGGCTGCCGTCGTGCCCATAAATCCGTTCTTGCTGACATCCAGAACCGCCGACCCCTCATCGCCCGCTTTACCTGCGGGACCGGGTCCGAAGGGTGTCCCCGAGCTTTGCGGATAAGAGCCCACAGCAAAGTTGCCGTTCTCTGCGGTGAGAAGAATCTGGGTCGGATCGCCGCCCAGGCCGCGCAAAAACACATTGGGATAGCTGATGGCATTCTGGCCGGTGTAGGTGCCGGGCTTCAGGTAGAGAGTACCGCCGGTAACGGGCAGAGTGGCCAACGCTGCCGAGAGGCTGGTGTAGTTGCCGCTGCCGTCAATGGCCACCACATTGGTGGATGCGCCCACCGCCGCGGTGGTCGTAGCCTGGGTCACTGAATAACCGGGATATGTGACCGCCGAAGAGAAAATATAGTCGGTAGAATCGGTCGGATAGAAGGTTGCCGTCAGCGTATACGTGCCAATGGGCAGATACGTTGAGGCATCGATGGTGGTATTGGAATAAGCGGCGCAAGCAGCGCTGGGAGAAGAACTGGTGCAGGTAGCCGTGTACACAAAGTTTCCAGGTATCGCGGGTGTCGTGGTCGGATTCAGCACGCTAGGCGTAACTGCGCCGATGGCCGTGCTGACCTGCTGCGTGATCGAGCCCGGCGTCCAAGGATTGATCAGGGCGCCCGCTGGTGCAATGGTGAAACTCACGGCGCTGGTGGCGCTGGCGCCAAAGGTCGGGCCGGTTAACTTGCCACCGGGATACGATGCGTAGATGTAATAAGTGGCTGCGGTGAGCCCGGACACTGTCACCGTAGCGGAGCTGCCGGTTGTGCTGCCAACCTGCGTGAGCGCGCTGGAAGTCAGGGTGCGATAGGCCGCGTTGTATGTGCACCCTGAGGTTCCCTGGCACAGCCATACGAGCGGTGTGCCGCCCGGCGCAGCGGTGCCGGTATAGACAGGGCCGCCTGACCCTGGAGTCACGGTAATCGTGAAGGTCGCCTCCGTCCCGCTTGGCAGATAGCCGATCGGCGAAGCAGGCGTCGGTTGGCTCATCGTCGAGGCCGTGTTGTAGACCGTAACCAGCACCGTGCCTGTCAATGTCAAACTGCCCACCGACGACGACGCTGGCAAAAAAGTGAGGGGAATCGTCGATGTGCCCGCCATGGTCACAGAGAGCGCACAGGACTCGCCCGGCGACAAAGCCTCCATCTCATTGGCGCTCACGCCGCAGCCGGTCAAGTTGAACCAAGTGGGCGTGACGGAGCCGGTGGTCAACTGATTGCCCGCGTTGGTGACCGTGCCGCTACACGTATCGGTCCCGACCGTTATGTCCGTTTCTGTGGGGAAGTTGCAAGTAACGTTGTTGCGCACAATCTGAGTGATGCTGGTGTTGCTGGCATCCGCGCTATAGACGTTGCCCACCCCATCCACAGCGACGCCGACGGGGCTGCTCAGGCCGGTATACACCGTGGTTTGCGGACCGCTGACCGGGATCTCAATAATTGAGCTTGCAGTCTGCGCATAAACATCGCCTCCAGCGTCCACGGCCACGGCATCCGGTGATGCCACCGCGTACGTATTCGCCAGCGCATAAACAAAAGACGACGAGGGCGAGTACTCATAAACTTTTCCTGCGGTCTTATCCGCAACAAAGACATTGCCGGAAGCGTCCACAGCCAGCGAGACCGGATTCGCCAAGCTGCTGGCGACCGTCACCTGATTCTGATAGGTCTGTGTAATCGGCGACAGAGACAGCCGGTAGACAGACGAACCGCCCGCTTGAAAATCCGCCACATAGAGATTGCCGAACTGATCCGTGGCAACTGCCTGCGGAGCAGCCGTACCGCTTGACGGCGTATAAGAAACTGAAGTTGTGGCGTAGGTGGAAGGCATGCCCGCCGCAGTCATCGCTAGTTCCGTGATCGTCGGGACACCGCTGTTCACGGCAAAGATATTGCCGGTCGGGTCCACCGCGATCTGGCTGGGCGTCGCCGGCAAGTTATTCGACAGCCCGCTCGAGGCCCACGAGGAATTATTGAACGCCTCTTGAATGTTTGTGCCGGCGGCCTCGTAGACATTGCCCGCTCCATCCACGGCCACTGCCGCCGGCGTGACAGAACTCAATATCTGATGGACGGTGGGCGCTATGCTCCCGTTCAACGTTGCGCTGTCCACCACCATCACCGAGCCGGTTGCCGTTTGGTTCAGATCGATAGTCGCGGAGGCGTTCTGCCACGTTCCTGCCGGCAGAGTCACTGTCAAGGCCGCCGACCGCTGGCCAACCTGGGTAGGAGCGGTAGTAACCGTTACAGTGCAATCGACGGTGTTATCGCCATTCTGAGCGCACGCGGGCGTGGTGGGGTTGGTACCCGCCGCCACCGTAATATCGGGGCTCGAGGTCACGGACGCAGCCGCTGGAGACACAGTTCCGGCTGCCGACTCCGGCAGGTGAACCTGGAAAGTCTGGGTCTGCGAAGCAGCGGTCGTGTTGTACGTCTGCGGAGTGAAACCCTGCGCCAGCACCTTGCGGACCAGAACATCCGTCAGGTCGAACATATACAGGTCGCCTTGCGGGTCCACTCCCAGGCTCAGAGTACTGCCTTCGGTGAACTGGGATTTGGACGCCGGGCAGCCATCGCTGAAGGCGCTCAGAGATTTGGGGCCTGAACCTGTTGTTGTGCCAGTACTGCAATAGTTTCCGGCCGCAATATTCGTTCCAGACGTAAACAGGACCCTGAGATACCCTGTGTTGATGTCGTAAAAATACACTCTGTTCGGTGACAGAACGGAGCCAATGTAGATATTGCCCTGCGGGCTTACCGTGAGCCTGTACATCTTGTTATCTGACGCAAACGACAAACTTGAGCCTAACGTTGCCGGAGTTGCCGAGCCGATGGCGGTAGCTCCTCCGCCAGCCAGCATATAGTTGAATCCTGTCGGCGGCGCGGTAACCGTTGTCCATCCGGCATAACCCTTAATGTTCGCGATAATCGCATTCTTCATTTTCTGGCCGGCAATATATCCCGGGGTTCCGGCCGCGAAGTTAGTTCCATCGCTTACATAAAAGACCCGCAGACCGCGAGTGTTGTCGGTGTAAACCATATTGCCGGCGGCATCGACACCGATGCCGGCCTGATAAGCAAGCAGGCCTCCTTGCTCAGCGCTGGTAAAGAGACAGCCGTCGCCAACCCGTGCCCTTGGTTGTTGTGGTGGTACCAGCTAATCCCGCGATAGTATACGCATAACCTGCCGTCACCGTCGTCCAGGGGGAGCCGGTCTGAGTCAGCGCTGCATAGAGTGGGTTGTTGCCCGGGAAATACGTCGATGTCAGCGGCCCGAGCACCACGCGATAGCGGCCAGATACCGATTCGTAATAGTAAATATTGCCGTAGACATCTCCCGAATAGCTCTCAGGCCTATTCGTTTCACCGACAAACGTCGCCGAGCATGTTCCGCCATTATTAAATAAATTGGTGGTGGAACCGCTGATCGAGTAGCCCTTGATGGTAAAACCAGGCGCATTGTCCGGGCCGGTTCCGGATACGCCCGCGGTTCCTGTTGCGCATCCTGCGACGTACCCCATATAGCCGACTTGAATCTGAATTGGATTCGCGGCAGTTGGCGCTGGCGTGCCGTTGACGCAGAGCGGCGACGCATTGATGCAGATCATGTGAAGCAGGTGGCTGCTGTACGCGCCCCACATCGGATTGCCATAGTAGTCGATGCCGGCGGCGCGGTCGGCTGTGAACGCTCCGGTTCCTGTAGCTGCCGGACAACCATCCCCATAGGTCGTCAATGAGGTCCCGCATGCCGTGTTGCCGCCGGCCACCAGAGTCATGATGCCCGTCGCGGGATTGATCTTATGTATTACGAACTTGGCGTCGTCGACAACATAGATCATTCCATTCGAATCCACCAGCACGCCGCCATAGAGAAGACTTGTGCCAAAAACGCCGTTGACGGCAAGACAGCCGTCTCCGAATGCGTCCGTCGACTTTACGCCCGTCGGCAGACCAGGGCACTGCGTCCCCGCTGCCGCTGGAGAAATCGGCGTCTGTCCCGCAATCGTTGTCATGGTATAAGGCAGCGCAATGGGGGTCTGCGCAACGGCGCTCAGCGTGAAAATCGCACAAAGCAAAGAAAGAGTGGCGGCGGCAAGGCGGAAACGAGGCAGCATGATGTTTCTCCGGAAACAAAGTTTAGCTCAAGACAATCAGGGGATCGGCGTCGCGGTGTTCGCGACCACTACTCGAAGGCACAAGAGGTCCGACCGCTTAAAGTGCAAGACAAAGTGGTCAGACCTCTTGGGCATCAAAATTATGCAAGGGCCTCATTACAGGTGTCAACAAGATTTTTGAATCGGCTGAGGGGGATTACGATCTTCCGTGCAATCGATGGTAATCCTTATCTTTTTTTCAAAGAAGAAGCTGACTATTGAGAAAGTATTTCTCTATTGGGTTTGGACCGCCGAGCCATGACAATGCTGTGCTTTTATGTCATATGGATCCAACCCATCACTAGCGATGCGGTTTCGCATCCTTGCGCCGTGAAAAACGGTGCAAAAGTGAGGAACGGAGTACACCTGCGATCAAACAGTCTACTTACTGCTTGGGCGCAGCCGCTGGCGTCTCTGGCTCGTCGCCCGTCTCCTCCACCAGCACTGCCGAGCCAGCTACAACGTCGAAGCTGGCGACTGGCTTCCCGGTGGGATGGAAGGTGACACGCAGCGGCTGGCGTTGCCACTCGGCCGGGGCGCAGACCGGGGCCGGATGGTTTTCCGGATCGAAGATGCCCAATTTTTTTGCCAGCACAGCTCTGCGCGCGGCCACTTGCGCCACCATGGCATAGAGGATTTTGCCGCTGGCAGCCACTCCGCAATAAGCTCCATAGTCGCGGAACCAAGCCACCTGGCTAATGCCGGGGTCGTAGTCGGGCAGCTTGAGAGCAAGAACGTGGCCGGTGACGCGATCCACAATCAGCCACGGGCCGCGCTGCCAAACCCAGTGTTCCCGCGTTCCGGCTGCAGCCGGTTTGCCGCTGGGCGCTGGCTTGCCGGCAGACTGAGGCTTC
>Ga0208035_1000167_pt1 | contig 13558 bp, 8 predicted proteins | sample June2015DPH_11_1_FD_184704 | JGI IMG/M metagenome (GOLD analysis project Ga0208035, IMG submission 184704) | Peatland microbial communities from SPRUCE experiment site at the Marcell Experimental Forest, Minnesota, USA - June2015DPH_11_10... | ecosystem: Environmental > Terrestrial > Soil >...
CGCACAGCTAGGGTTGGGAATCATCGAACTTGCTGACGCGGCTTAAAACTACGACCGAGAGTTTCGGACGGGGGAGTTCCTGGAGAGATTTTTCAACAGGCTACATGCGCCTTCGGCGCATCACGTTCCATGAAAATTGGTCCGGGAGATGATTTTCATGGCAGTTACCCCGGTCCTGCTTACCAAGCAGATTTTCTCTCACGCCGCCTGGTGAATCGCGACTCGAAGGGTGCGTCGTATGCCCTGTTGATCGTCCAATTCAGTCCGCGGATATGCACCAGAGCCACCTTCATCGTCGTGGCCGTGCGGTAATGTTTCGCGAGGCTCATCGATTGGGAGTTCAGTGTGCTGATCGAAGCGAGTGTCCGGGCAATCCCGAGGTCACGAGCGTACACGTTGACGGCCGCATTCACGAAACTCTGTATCCCGCGCCCGCGCCAATTTGGAAAGACGAAGTTGCCGTAGCGCACTGCCTCGTGAGCCCGCACAATCCACATGATTCCGAACGCGAGTTCCACAACGCCACTCGAAAAGCTCAGCCACCCGTAGCCAACTGGTTCTCCCGCTGCATAGGCAATTGCAACGGCGTCGCCCCGGGTTAGCCGGGTATCGATTTCGTCGAAGCCAAGCTCGCCCATTGCGGCCACCTCAGTCTTGGCCGTGTCAACGTCCTTCTCCCTGGTGTACACCCTCACTTCGATGTTTTCCTTCTTTTTCTTCGAATAAGGCTCAGGCAGCGGCTCTCGCGCAACATCCCTCTCGAAGATGTAAAACATGTGCCAATACACAACGGGGCGCAGGAGTTCGCGCACGGCCAGCACAAAGAGGATGAAGGGACCCCTCCAGCGCAGGATCTCGCCTATCCTCCGCCATCGGTTCGGAGGTCGTTTACCCAATAAGCGTCCCTTCTGAATTTTTCCGACTGCCGTCTCTGGTCGCTCAACTGACGATAACCCACTAGAAGCACAAGCGGTGGTACCGGAAGGCTCCGCCAGAAGGACATACTACCGCATGAGTTGGTTGCTTGAACGATTCGACCGGCTCTGGTAAATCAATACCCATCGTGAATGCGCCTTTCATTCCTTCAGTTCCAGCCGATCTGGAACTCATCGCACAACTGAAGCGCCAGCTACAGTACGCGGAACTGAGGATCCGAGTGCTGGAAGAGCGTCTGCGGCTAATGCGGATCGAGAAGTATGGAGCAGGCGGAGAAAAACTTTCGCAGGCCCAAATGCAATTGTTCCAGCTTGAGCCTGTCGTCAGTGAAATGATCGAGCAGGCGGAGAGTGAGCACGCGCCAGTGCATCGCTCGACCAAGAAGTCCATCAAGCATCCGGGTCGCCAAGAGTTGCCGGCGAATCTTCCTCGCGTGGAGCGGATTCTGCCCTGCGCATTAGGCCAACTCCGATGCAAACGCTGCGGAAAAGAAACAGTGGTGATCGGCTACGAAGAGAGTTCACAGTTGGATGTGGAGCCGGCGAAGTACTTCGTGCTGGTCACGAAACGCGAGAAACGGGCTTGCCGGTCGTGCGAGGATCTCGGCGTCGTCTCAGCGCCCCTGCCGCGACGGATCATTGAGAAATGCCTGGCGAGCGACCGCGTCGTCATCGACACCGTGGTCAGCAAATATTGCAATCACACACCCCTGCATCGGCAGAGCATGATTCTGAAAAGAGACCTCGGCTTGGAAATCAGCCGAGCCACGCTGGACGGCTGGGTCCTCAAAGTCGGCGAGTTACTCATCCCGATGGTCGCGGCGATGAGGCGAGAGTTGATTAGCGGAAGTTACATTCAGGCGGATGAAACCCCAGTCGATGTGCAGACACGCGAGGGCCGAGGAAATAACCACCAAGCGTACCTCTGGCAATACAGTCGCCCCGGAGGAAGCGTGGTGTTCGATTTTCGCTTGGGTCGCGGACGGGATGGACCGAGGCGGTTCCTGGGACAGTTCGAAGGGATTCTCCAAACCGACGGCTATGCGGCGTATGACCAAATCGGTGGACCGAGAATGGTTCATGCCGCTTGTTGGGCTCACGCTAGAAGACAGTTTTTCGAAGCGGTACAGCTAAATCCCCGAGACCCGGTTGCAACCCCGATTGTGGCTCAGATGGACCAACTATTTGCTGTCGACGCAGAAGCTCGCCGCAAAGCGCTGAGTGTTGCAGCACGCCATGTCCGGCGCCAGGAAAGAGCGAAGCCTCTTCTCGATGATATCCGCAGCAAGATCGATGCAGCGCAGTCCGCTGCTTTGCCTTCCAGCGCACTTAGCAAGGCCTGCCAGTACGCGCTCGCACTGTGGAACAAGCTCACGCGCTTCTTCGATTATCCCGAATTAGAGCTAAGTACTAACCTGGCGGAGAATTCCATGCGTCCTGTGGCACTGGGTCGAAAAAACTGGATCCACATCGGCAGCCCACTGGCAGGACCGAAGGTTGCAGCGATTCTCTCGGTTGTGGAAAGCTGCCGTCGGCTCCAACTCCGGGTCCGGGATTACTTTTCTACGATTCTCCCCGGGCTTTCCGATCTCCCGATCAGGTTCCTTCCAGACCTTACTCCCGCCGTGTGGGTCGCCCGGCATTCATAGACTCAAGCGACCTGGGTATTAGCGCGAAGTCATTTGCGGCCAAGAACATAGTTTCCTGTTTGCCGACAGACCGCCCGCAAACTACCGGATTGACTGATACTATCGGCAATTGTAATGGCAGGCGTTCCCGCAAGTCCTCGTTTGGTTTACTGGTTAGCGTTTCGGTTTCGCTTGGCTTTTGACAAGCGGTCCTCTCTTCATGTGCATTGCCTTCAACGAGCCGGCACTCTGCTCCTGGAAGGTGCCCAGCCACTCGCTGTCGGCGTCCTCCTCGATCAAGAACACCAGCCCCGGACCAGCTTCGTACATGACCACGGTGAAGTCGACGGTTGGACCGGCAGCGCCGACAGGACCGACGGCAAATGGCGTGGCCGAATGGAATGTGTATCGGCCCGCGGTGTCAGGTGCGGCTGCGGTCCCCGTGATCCGGACGGCAGTGTACTCACCCGGCTTGCCCGATACGAAGGACGCGAACGGATCGCTGAGATCCACCAGAGTTGAAGGACTCCCGGTCGTGAAAGCAAGGGACGAAAATGTTCCTTGCCCGACGAAGTCATACTCCCAGCCCGGGTTCCCGCTAGGAAAGCTGCCGTTGTCGACGTAGGCCTGCGCGCCGAAGCCATAGCTGTGGTCGAGGTCAGATCCGTCGGAAGCTACGGTCCCTTGCGGAATCACGACTCCCGTGGCCTGAGCGAAATCATCTAACCCAAGGACAAGCGCGGTTCCCAGGTTGCTCGCGGTGGTGTTGTTGGGATCCAGAAGGTTGAGCGTTGGATCCGTGGCATACAGCCCGAGTGTGTGAATGCGTCCCAAGCCCGTGATGCCGATCATGCTGCCATAACCGAGCTGGGTGCTCGAGAAAGAGTAGTTGCCTGCGACTCCGCCCGGGGTACCGCTGACCGTGACAGCGCCCCCTTCGTCATCATCGCCTTCGCCTGTGAATGTGGCGCTAAACGTTCCAACGGCGGTATTGACGGCAACGAGTTGCCCGGCTGCGACAACGAGTTCGTCCGACGTGTTATCAAGGATGCCGAACACGTCCTTTGACAGCACCGTGCTGTCGAAGGAGGTAGCGCTGCCCTGACCGTAGGCTGAACCCACCAACGCGTCGTTGAAGTCAATATCGATAATGCGCAGAACTTCGGGCCCAACGAGGTAGTAGACAAGTGAGATGGGTGCGTTGCCATTGTTGGGATCAGTGAAGCCGGTGATGCTGCCTCGCCCATACACGTCCGCTCCGACGCCATTGTCCGTCGCTGTGAGAGTGTTCCCCACGAGCACCTTTCCGAAATCATTTTCGTCGTACGTGCCGTGGATGGTCCCGCTGGTGTTCGAGAACACGCCTCCATACGCAACCGTGCCTTCGTCAGTGGTGTCCAAGCCGGAGAGGGTGAAGGCAAAATTGCCGCCGGCACCGCTCGTTGCCGTCTGCAGGTCGAGGCTTCCGCTGGAAGTAGCCGATCCATCAAACTGCGTGATCAGCGCATGGTTTGCGTTGACAAACTGGACGGCGAATTTTTCGATGCCGTTCACGCCGACATTCGGATTACTGACCGAAACATCAAGGATGAGTACCCCGGTGCCGGTGGTCGAATCCACCGTCATGGAACTGCCGGTGGGGTTGATGATGTCGGGGATGGGCTCGTTCGGCGAGGTGAAGCCGTTCCCGTCGTTATAGTCCTGTTCGCCGCCGAGGATTTTTCCGCTTAAGTCAAATCCCACCGCGCCTGCGATGGCGTAGTAAACCGGCCCGGGTCCAAATTGGGGGCTGATTTCCGTCCCGTTCACATAGAACACGAACACGCGGGGAGCTGTGTTGCCTTCGGTGAAACTGGCAGTCGCCGTGGCTCCCGTCGCCGCGGCCGTTACAGAGTAGGAGCCGGGGGTCGAGTTTGCAGTGCATGTGATCGATGCGGTGCCATCGGAGGCGGTGGTAGCAGAGGTGGCGGAGGGGGCGCAGCTCTGACCGGCTGATCCTGGAACAGGCGTGAACGTAACCGTTACCCCGCCGGCAGCTGTTCCGTTGGATGTCACGGTGGCTACCAGCATGTTGGTAAAGGCGTCACCGACGTTTGCTTTTTGTCCCGATCCGCTCGTCGCCGAGATTGCGATGGTGGGAGGTGGGGGCGGCGTACTCGAACTGCTGCTGCCGCAACCCGTCAGGAACCCGAAAACCAGGCAAACCAAAATCAGTGCGAGAATGCTGGTGAAGTGGCGGTTCATAGCGCCACCCCTTTCTTGGCGGCGCGTTCACGGGTTAATGGCGATACTTCGATACCATGCTCATTGCGCATGGTATAGGTTATGCCGTTGGCTTTTACGCTGCGGACCACGAAGACTTCCTTATCGCGAACCGTCTTCATGAAGCCGGTGAGTTCAATCTGCTGGCCCGGGGTGACGGACAGCGCGCCGTTGCCTTCCAAACCGAACCGGCCCAGACTGGCGTCTAACCTGCCGAAGGCAGTCTCGACCATGAGATGGGAGCCCCAAATCATTCCCGGGCCTGGTTTGTGGAGCACGCTCGATACGGTGCCGGTGAGCGTGACTTCCTTGCTGACGTCATACCGCGAATCAGAGTCGGCTGCGTCAAGTGGAACAACCAGGATCGCGAACAGGAGGCCGATCAGCAGCCCCGCGATCAGTGGGGTCGAACTGATGAAACGACTATGCCTCATGGATTCGCTCCTCTCTTGAGTGATGAAAGCTGCAGGGTGAGTGCTCGCCACAGATGCCGTCTTCGTCACCTAATCGCGCTTCGCCAGAGTCCCGCTGACAGCCGTGTCCGCGTCCGTCTCAATGGCTAACAATTCCTTCCCGCAGTCCACAACCACGAAGCTGAAGTGCATTTCGGGCTGACCCTTTGGCGTGAAGGTGGCCGTGCCCCTGCAGTTCGCGCCGACGCGGTAATAACCGGTGACGGGCTCGTCTGCGAATGTCAGAATCGTGCCATCCTCGCTACCCGCTATGTGTCCGCTGATCTCTCCGTCGCCAGATGTGTTGACCTTGAACTTCAACTCGCCGATAAAAGCTACCGGTCCAGCGACTGCCGCCCCTGCGAGCAACATGCCGGTTGTTTCAAACCCAAAACGACCCTCAACTCCGGCATTGGTGCAGGGCGGGGAGCCCTGCTTCACGCCGAATCCCGACGAGGTCGCGCCTGGATTCTGGAAAAGGAACAAAAAGCCTGTTGGTGTAACTACAAAGGAGACATTGACATTCTCAGACGCGCCGCCGCTGACTAACGTGACTTGAGCCGTAGCAGTGCAGTTCTTGGCAACTGCGTAGGTTGCGGTGAGAGATGAGGGGGTAAGCACGCCGCCTATATTTTCTAAGTCCTCTCCGGTATATGTGCCTTTGGCTGGGTCAAACGTGAGCTGGGTCACGGCGACGGCTGGGGCGCCGCGGCGATCTACGCCGGCGTGCAGAAACCCATAGGTACCACTCAGAGAGGCGTCTGAACAGGTCGCCGCCCAGGCGGCCGAACTGAGCGAAAAGCTGGCGAGAACAATCATTCGAGCGATGCGAAACGTTTTGGAAATCATGGTGCTCTCCTTTTCCCTGTTTTTTTCTTGCGTGCTTCTATGGATCCCCCCTCATTTCCGAACACGAACGGCGCCGTTGATCGGTTGCGAGCCGAAATGTCCGCTCGCAGGTGCACCGAACAAGTCGGAGGTTTGTAGCTGGCAGTGGGGCAACCGCTGGATACAGCGCTCGGGTCCCAAGTCTTCGAACATCACGCTGGTGGCGCTTGGACCTGAAACGAGAGTCCGGCATACGCCATGGAGCTCCCAAGGGCCGCTGGTCTTGACAGTGGTCGCAGGCGTGAAGTCGCTGATAATGCCGCGAAAGTGCTCGCGGCTTCGACCTTGCGCCGCCGCACTTGTCACTAGCGCGAGCACGAGAACCCACACCCCTACCGACCAGAAGAAAGTTTTGCCGTTCATAGTCGCCTCCAGAAATTTCGGGAACACTGATCTTAGTCGTCGTACCTCAATGCTCGACCTGCCACCGCGACCTTGGCGCGAAGTCGCTTGAGGGGCAATAGTCGGCGTATGGTTCGTGGGTGTTTTTGTTCTGATCGTGCAACTTATTGAATGCAGGTGGCTTGTAGGGCGCACCCGCATTTTCGTTAGTGGATAAGTAGGTAGTGATAAACTACTGGCCGTCTGGGGGACCTGTTGTGGAGGCGACCGACCGAACCCGCAGAACGCGCTTCGACGCCTTCGAGGTGGACATGCGTGCGGGTGAAGTGCGCAAGCACGGCATCCGGCTAAAGCTTCATCGCCAGCCCTTCCAGGTACTCTCGCTTCTGCTTGAGCATCCGGGGGACCTGGTTACGCGCGAGGAGCTTCGCCAGAAACTTTGGCCCGGCGAGACGTTTGTTGATTTCGATACAGGTCTGAATAGCGCCGTCAAAAAGCTGCGCGACGCGCTGTGCGATTCAGCCGACCAGCCCCGCTACATCGAGACGCTGCCACGCCGGGGATACCGTTTCATTGGTCAGGTGGAAAATGGCGATTTGGCTGCCGGAGCAGCGCCGACCGAGTCGCTTGCTGTTATCCCTTTGCGGCCAAATCCAAATGAGACAGGGCTTAGGACGCAACGGCCGGCGAATGCAGAAGTCGACATCCGACCAACCATAACTTCGCGGGCGCGTCTCTGGCTTGCTCTTGGTGGTGTGGCTGGACTCGCGCTGATTGCCATCGCCTACGTTATGTTCCGGGGCCACACCGGGCGCGCGACCCAGGCCAAAATCAGGTCCCTAGCAGTCCTGCCCTTGAGCAACCTGTCGGGCGATTCAACTCAGGAATACCTGGCTGACGAGATGACGGAAGAGTTGTGCGGTCGCTTGGCCAGAATCCATGATTTGCGCGTCATTTCCCGTACCTCGGTGATGCGTTTCAAGGGCACGAAGCTCTCGGTGCCCGAGATTGCCAGGACGCTTGGGGTGGATGCCCTCGTCGAAGGCTCGGTGATACGGCAGGGCAGCCGGATTCGTGTGCACGCCCAGCTGATTCGTGCTGCAACCGATGAGCATCTTTGGGCGGATGAATACGACGGCGAGTTGGGTGATGTCCTGGCTCTCGAGAGCGAGGTGGCGCAATCCATCGCGCGCAGAGTGGAGGTCAAAGTCACTGGAGAGGAGCATGCCAGGCTGGTCACGGCGCATCATGTCTCGCCTGAAGTCTACGAGAGCTATCTTAAGGCCCAAGATCAATTCAGCAAGAGCAGCAGCCAGGCCGAGCTTGAGCAGAGTATCGCCTACTTTGAGGAAACGATCGGCAAGGACGCTAACTTTGCCCCGGCTTACGTCGGCCTCGCGAACGTATACGAGAGGCTCGGATCAGTTCTTGGCGGTGCTCCCCCGAAAGAAACGCATCCGAAAATGATGGACGCAGCCCGAAAAGCAATTGAACTGGATCCGGACCTTGCGGAACCACACTTCTTGCTTGCAGAGGTATATCAGAAACAGTGGCAGTGGAGCGATGCCGAAGCGGAATTCAAGCGGGCTCTGGAGTTGAACTCGAACGATGCCGGTGCTCACGTCGGATATGCGAAGTGGCTGCTGTGCCAGGGGCGGACAGATGAAGCCCTGGCGTGGGTCCAGCGTGCCCGCGAACTTGATCCGCTTGGAGGCGCTGGCAGCACTCCGCTTGGAGGCCCTGCCATCACTAACGGTTTCATTTTGTTCCATGCGAGACGTTACGACGAGGCCATCCGGGAGTTACGAAACGACGATCCGGACCATTGGTTTCTGGGGCTCGCCTTAATTGCCAATGGACAACCGGACGAAGCGATTCCAGTGCTGGAGAAGGCGCTCGGCACCGACCGGAATCCGGCTGTAATGGGCGTGCTGGTTCGGGCCTATGCGCATGCCGGGCGTCGTGGGGAAGCCCTTCGTCTGGTTGATGAGTTGAAACGACGGCAGCAGACAAGCTACGTTGCCGCCGCCCCCTTCGTGAATGCTTATTTGGGACTCGGTGACAACGAGCAGGCACTTTTCTGGCTGCAGCGGGCCTATCATGAGCAGTCAAACCTTCTGCAATTGATCAAGGTCCATCCGTACTTCGATCCCTTGCGCGGCGACCCGCGTTTTGTGGATCTGGTCCACCGCGTCGGGCTTGACCAGCCTCGATAGGCACTTTTCTTCGCTTGGAGAGGCGTCGCTCGCGAATTTAGCCTTATTCCTAGACGCTCCCTTTGATTATCTTAGAAAGTCATCTCATAAATACTCGGTGGCTTACATGGGCTTTCTCGCCAATGTACGACGCACAGGCAATCACTAGCCCTGCACAACGTGGGCGATTTTCGGATATGATGCCGTGCCATAGATCGCAGGTGCGCTTCGATCGAATTGGTTTGGGGTGTTTCGATGAGGTTGCGAGCCCGACGCTGCTTTTCAGCCTTTCTCTTGGCGATTTGCTTCGCAAATGGACTGAGGGCGCAGACCACGACCTCCGGCGCGGTGACCGGTGTCGTCACTGATCAGAGCGGTGCGGTTGTGCCGAATGCGGATGTCGAGATCAGGGACGTCAACAAGGGCACGACCGAGTCAACCGAAACAGATCGCGACGGCGTGTACCGTTTTTTCTTTCTTGCCCCCAGCCAATACACGCTAACCGTAGAGCGCGACCGCTTTCGCAAGGAAAGCCGGAGTGTGACTGTATTGCTCGAGACACCAGTCACCGTCAACATCACGCTGGAGATTGCGAAAGCAAACATGCAACTGGTCGTGACCGCAGAAGCCCCGCTCGTTCAGGCAGACAACGGCGACGTTTCGATTACCATCAGCCAGACTCAGGTCTCGGAACTACCCAATCCCGGTAACGACCTCACCTACATCGCCCAGACCGCTCCCGGCGCAATCATGGCCACCGATAATGCGCGCACTGGAGGCGTGGGCGGGAACTTTTCAATCCTGGGAATGCCGGGGACCTCAAATCTCTTCACCTTGAATGGCATGAACGACAACTTGGGTCATCTTAATTTTACTGGGGCTACGGGTATGCTTCTGGGTCAAAACCAAATTCAGGAAGCCACTGTGGTGAGTAATGGCTACTCGGCACATTTTGGAGATGCCCCGGGCTCGTATGTGAACTATGTCACAAAGTCCGGAGGGAATGAATTTCACGGAAACGCCAAGTACTTTTGGAATGGTAGCGCATTGAACGCTACCGACTGGATCACGGAAGCATTCGGCAATCCTCGCCCGTTCGATATCGCCAATCAGTGGGCGGCTTCGGTGGGAGGGCCCATCCAGAAGAATAGGCTTTTTTTCTTTTTTGATACCGAAGGGTTGCGAGTCTTGCTGCCTTCTCCTGTTCAGGTGGTTCTCCCGAGCCCACAGTTCGAGGCAGCAACCATCGCCAATATCGATTCTATCTTTGGGTCTGCGTCCGCTTCCGATGCTTTCTACAAGCAAATCTTCAGTCTGTATAACCAAACCCCAGGAATAGCAGCGGCTACCCCCGGGAGCTTCGCCGATCCTCTCGGCTGTCTCGACGCAAGCCCGACTGGTGTGTTCATCGGTCCGCAGACCGCGCAAGGGCAACTCGGCGTGAACCTTCCGTGCGCAATCCATTTTCAGACAACACTTGGGCAGCCGACGAGTGAATCCTTTGTGTCCGGCCGTATGGATTGGAACATCCGTACCAACGATCGTGCTTTCTTCCTCCTCCAATACGACAATGGCCGTCAACCCATTGTCGTCGACCCCATAAGCTCAGTTTTCAACGTCTATTACAGCGGGCCATGGTGGCAAGCCCAGTTGAGCGAAACTCACACATTTGGAACAACCGCCGCGAACCAGTTCCTATTGGCGGGTATTTACCAGGATGGGGTGACGAGCGTTGTCAACCCGGCGCAAACCCTGGCTGCTTTTCCGACCACCCTGGATTGGTCTAATGCCGGTGGGCCATTCACGCAGCTGGGAGGATTTGACTACATCTATGGCTATCCCATCGGCCGAGGGCTCACGCAGTACGAGATCGCCGATGATTTCCTGAAGATTCGGGGCAAGCACAAGTTCGGATTCGGTCTAGATTTCCTGCGAGCATATTTGAGCAACTCAGCTTATGCGCAGAACGCCGTCGGAGATGTCATTCCACAAACCATCGATGCATTTTATTCCGGAGGCGTGGACCCAGCATCTCCACAGAGTGACTCCACACGCTTGCGTCAATCGTTTGCCACGCAGCTGGCACAGCGCTTCGCTTCCTACACTCTTGCGGGCTATGGGCAGGATGAGTGGAAGGTAAAATCCAACCTGACCCTTACTCTCGCCCTGCGGGTGGAACATGAATCGAATCCGGTCTGTGCTCACGATTGCTTTGCTGAATTATCTGGACCATTTGAATCGATCAGCCACGACCCCGCACAGCCTTACAATCAGGCGATCTCGAAACGTGAACAAGCTTTCTTTCACAAGGATGCTGTTGATTGGGGGCCACGATTCAGTTTCGCTTGGCAACCGCTGGGAGTTTCGCATAATGCCGTGGTACGTGGCGGTTTCGGTTTGTTTTACGAGCTAATCGGCGGGTTCGGAACCCCTTTCTCTGACAATCCACCACTCGTTAACCGCGTGACCGTATTTGGCGCCTACAATCTCGCTCCGGAAGAAACCAACAGCCTTTTTAAAGTAGCCGCCGCCTCAAATGCTGCCTTTGTCGAGGGGTTTGCAGCCGGCGAAAACCTTGCTCAGATCAAAGCGTCAGATCCTTACTTCTTCCCTCCCAGCATTATCGTTGCGATTAATAATCCCCGTTCACCCCAGTATCAGAAGTGGAGCCTGGAAGTGCAGCAGACGTTTGGTACCCACACTTCCGTGACTCTCGGATACTACGGCAATCACGGAATTCATGAGTTCGTGCAAAATCCCTCAGCCAATGCTTCCGGATTCGGCCCATTTCCAGCCACAGTCTGTGCGAGCCCGCCCGTTCCGCCCTGCGCCGACCCTCGTTTCAGTGGCGTCACTGAATACGCGACACCGGGAATCTCGAACTACAATGGCGTGGTTGTTTCCTTCCGACGACGATTTGCTGGCTTCGGCGGTGGTTTGTTCCAGGCAAACTACACCTACGGCCACGCTCTGGATGAAGTTTCCAACGGCGGCCTAGCCCAATTCACTGCAGGCAGTTCCGAATTCCCCCAAGACCCCTTTAATCTGCGGGGCAGCTACGGAGCGGCAGATTACGATGTTCGTCACTCCTTCAATGCGAACTATGTGTGGCAACTCCCGGTAAAGACCATGCTCCACGGCCGCGGCCCCGATTACCTGGTGAGGGGATGGCAGGTTTCGGGAACGATTTTCGCCCGAACCGGATTTCCCTATACGGTGATCGATCTCGCAGAATCCGGCAACCTGGCTCGGAACAATTTCGATGGAACAATCTACTCTGTGCCAGTTGCCCCGCTCAGCGGGTCCCACTCCTGCGGAGCGGGAGCCGTAATCCCACCCTTCCCGCATCCTTGTTGGCCGCCGCAATTGGTGACGCGGCCGGACGGCACAACGACACCCAATACAAATGCAGATTTCGTGCAAACGGGTTGCGAAACAGGATTCAATACCGGGAACTTGCCAACTTCACAGGGACCCTGTTCAGGCGGTGCCGTTTCCTTCGCTCAAGGACGCAACCGTTTCCGCTATCCGAGCTATTTCAATACCGACTTCACGGTCATGAAGAACACGAGCCTTGTCGGTCGAGACAAAGTGGTATTGGGTATTGGTGTCCAATTCTTTAATTTTTTCAATCACCCAAACTTCGGCCCGCCCAACAACGACAGCTCGGACCCAGGGTTCGGAGAGATAAGCACGATGGAGATGCCACCGACTAGCATCCTGGGATCTGGCCTTGGAGGCGATGTTTCCCCCCGCATGATCCAACTGAAAGCGCAGATCCGCTTTTAGGCGCTTCTGGCCTCGTTAGGGTGCGGAAACCCGACTGCATTGGCGAAGCCTAGTCCGGGCGAGACGGTGCTGGACCTTCGGCCGGGCGGTTCCGGCGGCTCGCGTCATATCCAGATCGGGGCGAACACTACTTGGTAGTTTCGGAGGGAGAGCACATACAAGGAAGCATGTGTCTCCGAATTCCTCTTCGCTGGCGTAGTCTCTTTGGAAGCCCGCGCCGGCTTGGGGCTTGATGTCGACCATTGGACCGCCTGAGTAATGAGAGGTCAGCTTGTGAAAATCGAGCCAGCGACCCCGCGAATCACGGGCTAACCGGCAGTAATCCGCCTTGGACGAAGGCACGAATACTTGCTGCCTGAGAATTTGCCGATCAAGTGGCGCTGCGGATTCAATGTGTCAAGTATGTGTTTGCTCTTACACTTACCGTTCAGCACTATCCATCCAAAGAAGGATCCATTGAGGTCAATGGGAGGTAATTTCAAATGCATATCACGGAGGGTATCGGTGAGCGAACCGGGTGCATAAGAGCCTGCTCTATCCGAATGGATAGCCCTCTATCCCACGCGATAGTTAGCACATCAGTTCGCTAACTCTTTATTCGCTGAAAAAATCGTGAACAGCGTGTAAAGGAATCGGTTATCGAGATTTCCGATGCGGATGAAGATGGCAAGGAACCTGCTCCCATTACGGTTGCACGCGGGAGAACTTCCCGGTCGGCTACCTCGGCAACAATTCAATAGGTGCGCCTCGCAGCACAGGCAGCGTTGACGAACATAGCAGTTTTAGGCTTTCGTAGAACCTTTACTCAGCAATTGAACCGTTCACTAAGAAGGAGAATTACAAATGAGCGACACGAACCCCAGAGCATCCATCAAGCTGCCCAGTGACTTCGTGTTTGGGCAACTTCGCCCGGATCATACTAAGCCCGTCCCACCCACACCTCCACCGCCGCTCGGTCCACTCTCCGCATTTGTTGGAGATTGGGTCGGGAACGGCTTCAACACCATCTTTCGACCCGATAGCACCGCTACGCCAACACCCCTCCCGAATCCAGTTCCCCCACCCCC
>Ga0208035_1000168_pt1 | contig 13549 bp, 15 predicted proteins | sample June2015DPH_11_1_FD_184704 | JGI IMG/M metagenome (GOLD analysis project Ga0208035, IMG submission 184704) | Peatland microbial communities from SPRUCE experiment site at the Marcell Experimental Forest, Minnesota, USA - June2015DPH_11_10... | ecosystem: Environmental > Terrestrial > Soil >...
GGTCCACATGCATGTGACCGACGGCCGCTCTTACCTTCGTTCGACGCCGCAGCAATTCGATGTGGTGCAAATGACGTTGGTCGATACGTGGGCTTCGACCGCGGCCGGCGCGTTCGCTCTCAGCGAAAACAATCTCTATACCGTGGAGGCCTTCAAGGAATATTTCGAGCACCTCAAGCCGGATGGCATGATCGCCATCACGCGCTGGGAATTTCGCCAGCCCCGCGAAGCGCTGCGCGTGGTTGCGGTGGCGATGGAGGCGTTGCATCGGCTGGGCGTGGCCAATCCGGCGCCGAACTTCATGGTGGCCTCGCAGGGCGAGTTGGATGAGGACGGAATCCCGGTGGTGGTGCTGGCCAAGAAAACTGCTTTCACCCGCCACGAACAGATGGCGGTGAGCGGTCATTTCCTCCAGCACAAGGAACTCGTTCCGCTCTATTTGCCTTACGCGATTTCTCAAGAGGCGACTTCGGACGATCGATCCGAATCTGCGACCAGCGAAGGCGAGCCGAATCCGTTCGCCGATTTGATTGCAGGCAACGAGCCTTATCGTTTCGCGCAGACGTATGCCTACAATGTTGCGCCAGTCACCGACAACGCGCCTTTCTTTTTTTTCACGCTGAAGGCCGGGCAAATCCTGGGACAGCAGGGGTTGCGGCAGGCGATCGACTGGAAAGTCAATCTGGGTGTGCTGGTATTGCTTCTGGTGCTGGCCATCTCGGTGGCGGCGGTGCTGGGATTTCTGATTTTGCCGCTGACCCTGCAAGGCAGCCGGCAGTCGCCGCTGCCGCTGCTTTATTTCGTCGCGGTGGGCCTGGGTTACATTCTGGTGGAGATCGCCTTCATCCAGCGCTTCGTGCTTTTTCTGGGGCACCCCACCTACGCGTTGACCGTGGTGATTTTTCTGCTGATGCTGTCGAGCGGCGCCGGCAGCCTGGCTTCGCGGCGCTGGCTTCCGCGCACGGAGATGGCGTGGGCGCCGCTTCTGCTGGCGATCGTAGCGTTGGTCGCCGACATCTTCATTCTGCCGCGGATTCTGCCGGCATGGGTCGGCTTGGCATTTGGCTTTCGTCTGGCCATCAGCGGATTGCTTTTAATTCCGCTTGGATTTCTGATGGGCATGCCGTTTCCTTCGGGGTTGCGAGCCTTGGCCGCGAGATCGGGTTTCGGCGCTGCCGGCGGGTTGAATGATGAAGAGAACGGGGTGGAGTGGGCCTGGGCCATGAACGCCGCTGCCAGCGTATTGGGATCGGTGCTGGCGATGGTGATTGCGATTCAATTCGGCTTGACCGCAACTTTAGCCTGCGGCATTGCGGCCTACGCGCTGGCTTTGCTGCTGCTGCCCACGCTGCGCCTTGGCCGCCGTAAGTAGGGGGGCGATTTGATATGATGCTGCGATGGCGTAGGCGCGCTTCGGGTAATCTCCGCCGCCGCCAAAGGACGGAAGCGGCGGTTTAAGGAAATCATTTGCCCAGCCAAAAGCAACTCAAGTGGTCGCAACTTCGCGTGGGCCTCACGGTAATTTTCGCCAGCCTCACGCTCGCCCTCCTGTTATTTCTGATGTCGGGAACCGGCGGCCTCTTCACCAAACGGATCACGCTGGTTTCATTCTTCGATAATGCCGGCGGGCTGCGCATAGGCGCGCCGGTGCGCCTGAGCGGCGTTGATATTGGCAACGTTTCGGCCATCCGCATCGTGGATGAAAAAGACAAACGTATCACGCCGGTCGAAATCGTGATGAAGGTCAGCACCAAGTACGGCTTCAATCTCCGCCGCGACTCCTTGACGTCGCTCGATACGGCCGGAGTGCTGGGCGAAACGTTTATCGATATCGATAGTTCGCAGGCGATTGGCCCGCCGGCGCGAGATGGAGACGCGTTGCCCATCCGCCAGCATCCTGATTTCAACGAGGTGGTGCGCTCCAGCCAGAGCACGTTGCAGAACATGGACGCGCTCCTGAAGCGCGCCGACCGCATCCTGGCCTTCGCCGAAAGCGGCAAGGGGTCGCTCGGTAAATTGATTTACGATCCCACGCTCTACGATCAGATCGAGCAGATGGTGAAACAGTTCGAAGGCGTGGTGGATGAGATCGCCAAGGGCCAGGGCAGCCTGGGCAAGCTCATCAGCAACGACGACGCCTACAAAAAGTTCGTCGCGACCCTCGACAAAATGAATGCGGTGGTGGATGATCTGCAGGCGGGCAAGGGCACCGCCGGGAAATTCTTGAAAGATCCTTCCCTTTATAACAACGCCAACGATACCATCGCGAACCTGAAGAAGGTCAGCGACGACATCAACGCCGGCAAAGGAACTCTGGGTAAGCTGGCCAAGGATGAGGAGCTGGCGAAGAAGATCGACACCACCGTGACCAAGCTGGCGCAGCTCACCAGCGAACTCGAAGATGGCAAGGGCACAGTCGGCAAGCTATTCAAGGATGACACGCTCTACAACAACGCCAACCACATGCTGGAGGAGACTCAGGGGCTGATCAAGGCGATCCGGGAGAACCCGAAGAAGTATCTGAGCATCAAGCTGCACATCTTCTAGGGAATTTTGTCATGGAGCAATCGAACGTTCTTCGGAGCCCGGTTTTGAATTACCCCATCACTAAGGTTCAGATGTCGACCTCGCCTTCCATATAAAAAACACACGATCCTTCCAGCTCGACGCGGCCATCGAACAGGCGGCAAACGATCTCTCCGCCGCGGCGTGATGCCTGGAAGGCTCGAAAGCTGCGCTTCCCCAGTCGCTGTGCCCAGTAGGGCGCCAGCATGCAATGAGCAGCGCCGGTGACTGGATCTTCCGGGATGCCTTTGGCCGGGGCGAAATAGCGACTGATGAAGTCGTAGGTGTCGTCCCCCGCTGCGGTCACGATTACTCCCGGGCGATCCAGGCTCGCAAGCGCCGTCATATCGGGAGCAAGGTGCCGAAGAATGGCAACATTTTCGAGCAGAGCCAGATAGTTGAAGGAGTTCACGAAGACTTCAATGGGTTCTACGCCCAACCCGTGGGCTAGACCAGGAGGCGGTGAGACGGGCGTGGACGGTCGCGACGGGAAGTCCATGACGTACCTGGCCCCCGAACGCTTCACGGTCAGGGGTCCGCTGGCGGAACGGAAGACCACGCTGCTGCGCCCTGGCTCCATTCGTTCCATAACCACGGCTGCGCTGGCGAGCGTGGCGTGGCCGCAAAGAGAGACCTCGACGTTCGGTGTGAACCATCGCAGGCGGTAGTCATCGCCTTCGCGCACTAGAAATGCGGTTTCCGATAGATTGTTTTCGGCAGCAATCGCCTGCAACGTCGCGGCCGGAGGAAAGCTCTTCATCGGCATGACTGCGGCGGGATTTCCGGCAAAGCGCCGCGTCGCGAAGGCATCAACCTGGAAGATTGGCGTTCGCATGCAAACGAGCTAGGACACAATCTGCGGCAAGCTGGTTGATTCGGCTTGCTCGTGCGCGTGATAGCTGGAGCGCACCATGGGGCCGGACTCGACGTGGCGAAAGCCGAAGCGCAGGGCTTCATCCCGCAGCTCGACGAACTCTTGCGGAGTGTAGAAGCGTGCGATGGGCAGGTGATCGCGGGACGGGCGCAGATACTGTCCGACCGTGAGAATGTCGACGCCGCGACTGCCGAGATCGCGGAATACTTCGATCAACTCTGCGGTCGATTCGCCGAGGCCAACCATCACCCCGCTTTTCGTCACCATGCCGGGAGAAAACTTCTTGGTGTTTTCGAGCAGATCGAGAGTGCGCTGGTAGCGCGCGCCGGAGCGCACCACGCGATAAAGGCGAGGCACGGTTTCCGTGTTGTGGTTGAGCACGTCGGGGCGCGCGGCGAGCACGATCTTGAGCGGTTCTTCCAAGCCTTGAAAGTCGGGAATCAGCACTTCGATGCGGCAATCGGAGATCAGTTCGCGAATTTCGCGAATGGTCTCGGCGAAAACGCTCGCGCCGCCGATGTTGTCGTCATCGCGATTCACGCTGGTCACAACCGCGTGCTTTAAGCCGAGCCTGGCCACGGCCTCGGCGACGCGGCGAGGTTCGTCCCGGTCGATGGGCTCCGGCCTGCCCTTAGGTACGGCGCAAAAGCCGCAGCGGCGGGTGCAGACGTTGCCCAGCAGCATGAAGGTTGCGGTCTTGTGATTCCAGCACTCGCCGATGTTGGGGCACTGCGCCGACTCGCAAACGGTGTGCAGATCGAGTCCGCGGGCGAGCTTCTTTAGATTGTGAAAGTTGTCGCCGACCGGGGCTTTCGCGCGAAGCCACTCCGGTTTGGGCAGGCGCAGGGGAGGGCCCACTTCGATCTGAATCAGTTGGGAAGGCCCTGCCATGACTACGATTCTACCAGTTCGACGGCGGGCGCTTCGATTTGAGTCAGTCCATCGGCTAGCGCCGCCGGAAAATCTCGAAGATTAGATTGAAGAGTTGAACGAGTGTGATCCCAATCGTTACATACACGGCGATCTCCAACCTGCGGCCGGTTTCCTGCGTGCCGCGCAGGAGGTCGGCGAGATCCTGGGTAGCGTGGTGAAGGGTGTCGGCCAACTGCTCGAAGTGCTGGGTCGAGGCCCGCATTTTCTCGGACACCCGCGACATGGCCAGAGACGCCTCCGCCACCTGCTGGCCATTGCGCAGCTCAAGCTCGGCCTTGCAGGCCGCCCACCACGGGCTGCCGGGGGCCCGGTCATACATGCGCCCACGGATCTCGGCGTAGGAGCGGCCGCGCAAGAGCTGGATCAGTTCTTCGGTGCGTCCGCCCGACTTGGTTGGGTCGGGCGATCGAGTGCCCGGGGCATCGATCGTTACCGGGGTCACCTGGAAAGCAGGCGGTTTGCGAGCGCCAGGGCTCAAGGGTGGGTTGATCGGCGGCGGAACTTTTCCAGACGCGGGCGAGACGGCTTCGTGGGGCAGGGCTGGCATCTCGGGCAGCCTAACAGCCGGGTGTTGCCCGAACAAATGCCCGAGGTTCACTGCGAAGTGGACCATTTCGCCAAGCTTCGACGCGGGTAATTGACCTTACCCCCTGTCCGAACGGCCAATTCTGCCGGGGCGTTGGGACGCGAAGGTCGTCTACAATCCCACTGTCTATGCAGCCCACGCGGATTGCCGAACTGCTCGAGCCTTTCTTAACGGGCAGCGCAAGTACTCGCTCCGAACCGGGCGGAAGCCTGGTTGAGGAAGCTGCCGCGCTCTCTTCGGCCCAACTCCAAGATATATCGACATACATCGATATGCTACTTCGCTGGAATGCCCGTATGAATCTCACCGCCATTCGCGATCCCGAAGAAATAGTCGTCCGGCACTTCGGCGAGTCCCTGTTCGCGGCGCGCCATCTGTTTCCGCGCGATACCTCTCGGTCCAACCAGTCCACGGTTGCAAAGGGTCGAGCGCGAGTGGCCGATATCGGCTCTGGCGCCGGCTTTCCCGGTATTCCCATCAAGTTGTGGGCGCCGGAGATTGCCTTGACTCTAGTCGAGTCCAACCAAAAGAAAGCCACGTTTCTGCGCGAAGTCGTCCGCTCGCTTACATTGACGGATATCGATATACAAAATGTGCGCGCCGAGAAGGTGGCTCCTCGGCCGGGCTTTGATGTCGTAATTCTACGTGCCGTGGAGCGCTTTGCGGAGGTTTTGCCGAAGGCTGGAAGCCTGGTGGCGGCTTCAGGACGTATCGGCCTCTTGATCGGGTCGGCGCAACTCGCAGCGCGGAACTTAGTCGGCGAATTATCTTGGGCAGAACCCGTCCCGGTTCCCATGTCGCGCGCTCGCGTGCTGGTTGTGGGTTACCGGGACCAAGAGAGTAAATAGGTGGAATGAGATGCCACCTTTATCGCATCGAGCCGCAAAAGAATTGGCCTCGGAAGCTAGGTGGTGGAACATATTGAGATCGTGATGAGCCTCTCCCACGCGACTGCCCGTTCGTGACCGCTTTGAGTTTTGTTCCAGTTGGAACATTCTTGGGGTGGCGCCAGCGAGCGTGCTGTCCCGAAAATCCGTGTCATAAATTCTCGTTGTCATCCTGAGCGCGCCTTTTGCGCGAAGGACCGATGTCATTGATTCGGCCCGTACGATCCCCGTGAGCGTTGCCCGCCCGGCGACGGGACGCATGCTGCGAACCTTGGTGACGCCATACTGGACTTCCTAGCATGTTCCGATTGGAACATCGGCATAGGATTTGGTCTCAGCCGGAGTTAGGCGATCAAAATTGGCACGGCGATGAATGTTCCCACGGGAACATCAGCTTAATCTGGCCGCAAATCGAAGTGTGGCATGAAACCCACGCCAACGGTCGAACAAAACTATCTCCCAGCCCCTCAGGGGCGGAATGAGAGAGCCCGACATGGCAGTGCCGGGTCCTCGCAAGTAAGGCAAGCTGAGTCCGCTTCAGCCGACGGCAGGAATTTCGTGACAGTCTAAGTTGAACGGAGTGCCGCAGCGGGCCACTCGAAGGGAGAGGCTTTGAATACCCAGCTCAAAAGTGTTCCCACCGGAACATCGGACTCCTTTTGCACACGAATTCAACACCGCGCCTCACATTCGACGTTGCAATCGAAATGCGAAGCGCATTATGCTGCCAGTGGCTCGGGCTTCCTCGCTAACTTATGGGACGCGTCATCGCTGTTGCCAATCAGAAGGGCGGCGTGGGTAAGACTACGACTGCCATCAACCTTGCCGCCTCCTTCGCGGCGGCCGAAGTGAACACGTTGCTGGTCGATTGCGATCCCCAGGCCAATGCCACCAGCGGCCTGGGGCTGGCCAAAGATCCCGACCGCGTTTCTACCTACCATCTTTTACTCGGGGCTGCCACCGGCGACGAGGCCCTGGCTACCACAGAACTCGAGCAGCTATGGCTGATTCCTTCGCACAAGAACTTGATCGGAGCCAACATCGAATTGGTCGAGGCCGAGCGCCGGGAGTTCCGTTTGCGGGATGCCATCGCCCCTTTACGGGAGCGCTTCCAGTACATCGTGGTTGACTGCCCGCCGGCGCTCGATCTACTGACGCTGAATGCGCTGGTGGCCGCCGATTCGGTTTTGATTCCCATGCAGGCCGAATATTTTGCGCTGGAAGGGATCAGCGAGCTGGTGGATACGGTGGAACGGATTCGCGCCGCGCTCAACCCGGAGCTGAAGATTGAAGGCGTGGTGCTAACCATGCTCGATGAACGCACCAACCTGGCGCAGCAGGTGACGGCAGAATTGAGAAGCTTCTTCGGTGAGAAGGTGTGCGCCGCGACTATCCCGCGGAACATTCGCCTGGCTGAGGCCCCCAGCCATGGCAAACCCGCGCTGATGTACGATCCCCGTTCGAAGGGGGCGGAGAGTTATATAAGGCTGGCTAAGGAGATTTTGGGGAGGCAGCTTTCGGCGGTCAGCTCTCAGCCTTCAGCCCGGAGCGCCTAGGCTAAGTATTGATCTCCGTCGATTGATAGATCGAAGATCATCAATGTAAGCGCATCTTCAACCCAGAGGGCACACAGGTTCACAGAGGAAACACGAATGACTACGGCAGCGGGGAATTTGGCGGAGAAGAAAGACGAGAAAGTGGAGAAGCGGCGGGCTTTGGGGCGCGGGCTGGCTTCTTTGTTGCCGGGACCTAGGGTGGTTGGTCCCGACTCGCGAGGCCCGAGTCTGGAGCGCGGCGGCGACGGGAGCCGGGGCGACGCCGGCGAACAGCAGGTTCCGCACTTCGTTCGGAATGACAAAAGTGAGGTGCGGAATGACAAGACGGAGAATTTTGACACGTCCGTGGAACTGCGGTCGGTGCAGCAAGAGAGTAGTCCTCGCAACGTGGTTGTGAGTCTGGCCCTTGATTCGATCGAGAAGAATCCGTACCAGACGCGGCAGGTTTTTGAAGAGGAAGCTCTGGTCGATTTGGCGGGTTCGATCAAAGAGCACGGGGTGGTGCAACCGGTCGTCGTGCGTCCCGGGCAACAGCAGGGCAGCTACATTCTTGTGCTGGGCGAGCGCCGTTTGCGGGCTTCGAAGATGGCCGGGAAAGACACGATTCCGGCGTCGGTGCGCCATCTTTCGCCGCAGCAGGCGGCGGAGATGACTGTGCTCGAAAATGTGCAGCGCGAAGATTTGAATAGCCTCGAGCAGGCGCAGGCCTTCCGCGTTCTCAGCCAGGAGTTCCATCTCACCCAGGCGCAGATTGCCGAGCGCATCGGCGTGTCCCGGGAGACGGTGGCGAATTACATGCGGCTGCTGCGGCTCCCGGAAAAAGTTAAGGGCTACATGCTGGAAGATCGGCTGAACTTCAGCGATGCCCGCGAGCTTTTGCGGCTGGAGAACGAAGAGCACATTGTGCAAGTAGCGGAAGAGATCGTCAACAAGCGCCTGAAGTGGGATGAGATTGAAGAGCGCGTCATGCGGCTGAATGGATCGTTCGCGGTGCTGCCGGGGCAGGCGGCAGGCACTCCAAAAAAGGGGCGAGGGGCGCGCTGGATCGATCCCAACGTGAGGGCGGCGCAAATGGAGATGGAACGCACTCTGGGCATGCGAGTAAGGATTCGCGACCGCAATGGCAAGGGCCGGATCGTGATCGAGTACGCGTCGGTGGATGATTACGAGCGCGTGGTCGAGATGCTGGGGAAGAAGTAGCGAATACACCTTGCACTGTTTTTCCGCTCAACGCTTGACCGCGTTTCCCCTATCGCTCGGAACCATGGTGGTAACAGTGGAATGGGAACGATCTTTTTCCCTGGTGTCGGATTCTACACTTGTGTCTCTGCGGCGGGATTAGCCCGTTCAGTGGGATACTCTGCGCTAACCATCAACATAGCAAAGCAATAGCTTCCCTGGACTGTAGCGAGATCCTTTCCCACCGAAGAAAAAGTTGCCCTCAGGCGGAAGGCAGGCGAATTGGGGGCGCGAATGTCGGAACGTTGCCGGGCTCTTTCGAGTAGGGCTTGGCCGCGTGGTTGAGCATCTTCGGCCCGGGCAAGAGCGCAGAGAGCGCTCGGGCAGAGGGGGGTCAGGCGTGGCCTCAGAGCCGAGATAGAACGGCCGGTCTCGGCCATACGTAAACGATACATCAACGGATACTGTAAAAATCAAAGGGAAAATCATTGCTCTTTGGGTCCGATCTTGAGTCGGCGCAGAATCAAATTAGTTACGAATCCAGATCGATAACGCGTGGGGGCCCGCCCAGAAATCTTTGAATGAATCCCAGCAAAGCACTTTTGTCTCCTGCGAAAGTGGGAGATACTTTGACGGATCTCGAGCAAGCCTTACGATCAGTGGCCGCTCAGCTCATGAGCGGCGAGATCGTTGTTCTGGATGACCGGAAGATTCCCGTGAAGAGGGCGGGAAGCGGGTGCCTGTGGATGGTTCAGTTCAAGCTCAACGGCCGGACGCTGGAGGCGATTGAGCAAAACCCGGAAAAACCCAGCCGGTGGGGAAAGCGAGCGCGGGAGAAGCATCAGGTGGTGCAGTGTCTCGAGGTGGAAACTCATAAGTATGTCGCGGTGCCGGTGGATGCAGAGGTGAAGGAGTATGAATCGAATGAGGGAGCCAAGGAGCCGATTCTCGGCGCGCTGCGCACAACTCTCGTGTGAGGACGGATGGGACTCTAGCGGAACTTCGGAAGTCAAGCTCGATCGCGATGGCCATGGGCATGGGCTCGCCGTTGCAAATGGCGGGTTTCAAGCGCCAGGCCCGGAGGGTACTCAAGGCCGCCTCATCGAAGCCGGCGCCACCCGAAGTCACGATCTTAACGTTTTGAGGCTTGCCCTTCCTATCGACGACAATTAACAAGGTCACCACCGATCTCGTGAGGCGAAGGGGACTCTGGGATGGGGAGCGTTGATTGCGCGAGAGCAGGCTGAAGTTGTGCCTGCCATACCCTCCCTCAATTGCTTGAGGGGGGCGGCGCGAACGGAGCCGGATCGGGTGTGGCTCGAAAGAAAGCTCAATGACCTTTGCGCGGAGTTTGCGATGACGATCCTCGAAACCGACCACCTCCCTTGGAAACCGGTACCCGCCGAACCTTTGGAAAAGGCCGTAATCGCAAGCGTAGTCCACTGTGTTTTGTGGCCGCTTCTCGAGCTGGATCGTTCCTAGTAGAAATCCATTGTCGCAACAGGCGGCTGATTGCAGGTGTTGGGAGTTCGCTGATCGCGCACTCGGCCGGGGGGTCGAACTCCGGGTGTTCGGAGATCAGGGCGCTGGCGAGCCTTATCCGTCGTGCCTTCGGCCCGCTGCTGAGTGTTCTGCGGTTGGGCGGGCGAGCCCAACGGGATCAGGCACAGGCACAGGATCAGAATTGAGATGGAGCTGTGAGCCAAGCGATGCGCAACATCGTAGTAGAATGCGGCGGCGAATGAAAGTTAGTTCTGGGTCCTTTGCTGGAGGAGAGTCTATGAATCTGACGGAAGAACCCGAGATTGTAACCTGGCCGCAGACGCGCTACGTTTTCATCGAGAGCGTTGGGCTTTTTCAAGAGACAGCACCGAAGGCATGGCAGGCTTTGCATCAACTTATTCCGAGAATAGCCGAGCACAACCAGATCAAGGGATATATGAGCTTGTACAAAGCGGCTCCGAAGATCTATCGCGCGGGCGTGTCGCTGGCGGCCGAGCCTCGCGATCTGCCGGAGGGCGTGAACTACTCTCATTTCGCGGGAGGGAAATACAGTCGATTTGTTTTGACGGGACCTTACCCGCAGTTGGGCGAAGCAACCGGCAGGGTTTTTCAGCTCGTGGACGAGAAGAAGATTCCGATTCGGGATGACTATTGCATCGAGAACTATGTCAACGATCCGCGGACTACGCCGGAGGAGCAGCTGATTACGGAGATCCTGATTCCTAGGCTCTAATCGTCGGAACCTTGCCCACCGCGGGAGAACAGTCCCCAGCAGAATCTTGGTGCGATGGCGTAATTGAGTTGGACCAATACAATGGCGGCGATGCTGCAATACGTATTGAAGAAGCAGAGCAGGGCGCCGGCAGCGTAGAGAGATTGCGCAATCACGATTCGCCGCACTACGGCAGGATGCACTTCGGGTGGCAGATCGTCCGCCAGGAGATGGGCGCGGTTGGCGTAGCTCCAGCTCCAGAAAAGGGTGAGTCCGAGCAGGAGAATGTTGCTCCAATAGATCAGCAGCGCGGTGCGATACTCGATGAACTCAGCCAGCAGTGCTGTGGAAAATGGGGTCAAGCAAATGGCGCACAGAAAAGCGATGTGAATCCAGGCCAAGTTGCGGTCCGAGCGGGCAAAACAATTGAGTTGAGTTTGTTGGCCGACCCAGAAAATGCCGTTGGTCATGATGCTCATGAGGAAGACAAGTAAGCGAGGCGCGAGCGCCATCAGGGCGCGGCGAAGGTCCGGCTCGGAGTGGATGGCAGCGGCCGCGGGGACGCGCAGATCGAGAACCAGCAGAGTCATCGATACCGCAAAGATGCCGTCGCTCAGCGCGGCCAGGCGGTCCACGTTTTGACCTGCAACACGGTTATAAAGCGAGCGCATCCAACGGAGTCTAGCATTGCCTGGCTTGCCGGTCGTTTAGAGTTAAGTTCTAAGGCTTAACACAAGGCACAGGGTCCACAAACGCAGGGCGGCTTGCTGGGGGAGATGAGCTTGGGGAAGAGAACTGGCGGCTTGCTGTTGATGCTGTGCGGCTTCGCGGCGATCGCTACGGCCAGAATCTGGGCGCAAAGCGCGGCGCCCGAAGAGCAGTCCCAATCGCAGTCCCAACCTTCGGCCCTGCCGTCCGGTCAGGATCAGCGACAGAGCGACCCGCAGTCGCCAAAGACCCCTGGGCAAACTCCGACGCCACAAACCTCCAACGAGGGGCCGAAAAACGAAGAGCCCCAGAAAGACGAGAGCGGAAATCCCGTGCAGGCCGTGGCCGTGATGACCAAAGACGCGGCTACCGCCGGGCTGTTGCGGGCGCGCGATTGGGAGTCGGGCTGGATCGCCGGGGTCTATGTCGGCCGCAGGCGAATGCTGGTCACACTGACTGCGTCGCAGCGGCGGGAAATTTATCTGCGGCAGACCTTGATTACCCCGGAAGCTTACATGAAGCGAATGTTTGGCGCGGGCATCGATCAGGCGCGCGGCGTACCTCCGCAGTGGGACGATGGCTGGGCGGGTTACCTGGAAAGGTTTGCATCGCGCGAAGGCCAGTTCATCACCGCGAACACATTAGCCTACATAGGCAACGCCAAGCTCGGCTACGAAGTTCGTTACGATCAATGCAAGTGCAAAGGATGGCCACGGGTCAAGCACGCGGTCATGAGAAATTTCCTAACTTACGATCGCAGCGAGGACAATTTGCGTCCGCAATGGGCGTTGTACGGCGGCGCCTTCGCCGGAGGCCTGGTGGCGACCTCATGGAAGCCGCGATCGCAGAGCGCGCTGGTCAACGCGGGGTGGGGTGTGGTGGGGCAGGCGGTGTATGGGACCGTGCTCAACCTGGTGACAGAGTTCTCGCGCGAGATTAATCGCAAGCAGGGAGTGAAATAGCTTCCCGGATCGGGGGATGCCTGGGCGGGACGCCCGCGCGACAGCCGCCGGGACTGCGGCGCGACTGTCTGGCTACTTTGGAGTCTTTGTTCCTTCCTCCGGGCTCGGAAGTAGTCCGAACACTCCCACGCCGGTCGTAGTCCCCACGTAGACGTTTCCGTCGATAATCACCGGCGTGATGAACTTGTTGCCGGCGCCGAATTGGTCGCGATGATTGGGGGCTTGCTCGCTGTTGTAAATTTCCTGCAGATTGGCGTTGTTGCAGTGATAAGTGAGAACGTCCTGGCAGAGGGCGGAAGGCGCTCCGCTCGCCAGCAGACCCAGGAGGAGGAGCGCGGCGAGGGGCGCGGCGGCGAATTTGAGCACAGGCTTTCACAGACTCCAGTGGCGCTGCAGCGGGGCTGAGTCCCCCTCTAAATTTCTCGCTTGGACTGACTGTGGATCGAGGCGGTAGCCGAGCGAACCTAAGCTGAGACTCTTCTCTTGCACTGACAGTGCCGCGGATTATTGCAGAGATCGGAGAGTCGGACAATATGGTCTTTCTTCTTTAGATGGAAAGATGAGAATGTAAACCGGAGATGAATGGATGGATTTAGGCAAGCTGCTCATGTTGCTCGGAGCCGTGCTGCTGGCGGCCGGTGCTTTGGTGATGTTGCTGGGGAACATAAATCTACCTCTCGGCCGGCTGCCGGGCGACTTCCTGTATCGGGGAAAGAACGCTACCGTTTACTTTCCCCTGGCGACTTCGGTGGTACTCAGCGTGGTGTTGTCGGTGGTGCTGTATTTGGTGAGCCGATGGCGCCGCTAGGAACTTCTTCCGAGGAAGTCATCCTGAGCCCAGCCGCATTTCGGGCGGAGCGAAGGATCACAGATCTCAGATGGCGCATGCCTTTGCGTGCTGGGAGATCCCCCGGCTGCACTACGCCAGGTTTCGGGATGACTCTCCCCAAAAAGAGACTGAGTCAAACCGAGCTCCTACTGCCGGGTGCAAAACCGCGACTCTGATCGGGCGCCGGTATATAGTTGTGCGTCAGTTGAACCCCGTCGATAAAAAGGATGATTCCTTGAACCGAGTCCGTGAGCG
>Ga0208035_1000173_pt1 | contig 13318 bp, 12 predicted proteins | sample June2015DPH_11_1_FD_184704 | JGI IMG/M metagenome (GOLD analysis project Ga0208035, IMG submission 184704) | Peatland microbial communities from SPRUCE experiment site at the Marcell Experimental Forest, Minnesota, USA - June2015DPH_11_10... | ecosystem: Environmental > Terrestrial > Soil >...
CCTAAAAAGCAGGGCTACGCTCCAGGACGCGGGGCCACGGAACTATATTCACCAAGGGGACATTTCTAATGAGTTAACGACGGGGACATTTCTAACGAGCTTTGACATCGCAGAATCCTTCACATTGACATGCCGCAACGACCCGCGCTATCTTGCCTAACGGCGAAGGCAACGATGATCGCCGGCGATCGCGACTACCCCCCTGCCATTCGAAAACAACTTTACACCAGCTATCTTCCGGATACTTACCGGACCAAAGGACAATCCTGATGGACCGCGTTTTCTACCGCTCCCGCAACCTGAACTCTGTCCGCGTAGCTTTCGCACTCTTCATTGGGACGACCGCGGCCACCATCGCAATCGCGCAAAATCCTCCCGTCAGGCTGACCCAGATCAGCTCCGATCCCTTCACCGTGGGTCCCGGCCAGCATGCTACTGAAGTCGAGCCGCATGCGCTCTCGAACGGCAACACCCAGGTCGCCGCTTTTCAAACCGGACGCATCGTCCCCGGCGGCGCGACCGCTACCGGCTGGGCCACTTCGACTGACGGCGGCGGCACTTGGTCCCACGGATTTCTCCCTGGCCTGACCACCGGTAACGGCGGCGGCCCGTACGACGCAGCCAGCGATCCCGCCGTGGCCTACGACGCCAAGCACGGCGTGTGGATGATCGCCACTTTGCCCATCTTGAACTCGGGCTTTACTCCAGCAGTCGTGGTCAGCCGCTCGACCGACGGCGGCTTCACCTGGGATAATCCTGTGAATGTCGGCCCCAAGGTTTCGAGCTCCGACAAAAATTGGATTGTCTGCGACAGCACCTCAACCAGCCCCTTCTACGGCAACTGCTACGTCGAGTGGGACAACCCTAACGATGGCGACGAAATCTTCGTGAACACCTCCACCGACGGCGGCCTGACCTGGGGCGCAGCCACCGCGACGGCCAAGAATGCTCAGGGCATCGGCGGGCAGCCGCTCGTCCAGCCGAACGGCACGGTAGTCGTGCCTGTGGAGACTTCCGGCATCTCTTGCTTTAGCTCGAGCAATGGGGGCGTAAGCTGGTCGGCGCCGGTTACCGTCTCGAATATTCAGGCCCACATCGATGCCGGAGGCATTCGCAGCGGACCTCTGCCCAGCGCGGCGATCGACGGCGCAGGCAACGTCTTCGTAGTGTGGGAAGATTGCCGCTTCCGCTCCAACTGTTCTACCAATGATCTGGTCTTCAGCTCTTCGGCGGACGGCATTCACTGGTCGAAGGTCGCGCGCATTCCCATTGACGCCACCACCAGCACCGTCGACCACTTCATCCCCGGTATCGGCATCGATCCGGCTACCTCAGGCGCCAGCGCGCACATTGCGATTCACTATTATTTTTATTCGCAAAGCAATTGCTCAACTGCGACCTGCCAGCTCTACGTCGGCTACATCTCCTCGCACAACGGCGGCACCACCTGGAACCCAGCCGTGCAGCTAGCCGGCCCCATGCACCTGAAGTGGCTGCCCAATTCGCAAAATGGATTGATGGTCGGCGATTACATCGCCACGGCCTTCAGCAGCGGCACACCCCACGGCATCTTTGCCGTAGCCGCGGCGAAATCCGGCTCAACGTATAACGAAGCCATGAACACAGCGCAGGGATTGACCGTGCCAGAAGCCGGCCCGCAACTGTCATCGGCAGATGACAGGCCGCTGCACCATCTCTCCGACCCAATCGAGCAGGAGCGTCCTGAAAAAGGGATAGTCCCACCGACCAAGCGGTCGAAGCGCAGCTCGAAGTAGCGCAAGCAAGGTAGCGCCGCCGATTCAAGAACGCCGGGAAGAAATTCGACGACGTGGTAGACCGCGCGCTGTTGCCTCTCGCTCACGGAAGCGTGAAACTGCGTAAGCCTCTCCTTCAGCTCCGCCTTCGTTGTATCCGGCCTCACTTCTTCACCGCCTCTACAAAGTCGGCCTCCACTTTGTGCCCAACTTTACGAATTCCAGGATTCGAGCTCTGGCCTCGCGCTTAACGCGAACCTTATCCTCATCGATGAAGTGGGATGAAGTCGGCCTTGCGGAATCTTCTTCCGACGTTCTTCATCTTGGCCTGGTTAAAACTCTTGCCGCACTATAGCCCCGAACTTCAGAACTGCTAAACTCTCACCGTGCCGCGCCTAACGCACCTCGAATGCACCCGCTGCGGCGAGCATTATCCCGCCGATCGCCCGCAAACTGTTTGCCTCAAAGACGGCGGGATCCTCTACGCCCGCTACGATCTCGACACGATCAAGAGAACTTTTTCTCCGGCCTCGCTACTGCCGCTCGCTCCGACCATGTGGCGCTATGCCGCTGTGCTGCCTGAGGCCACGCCGGTCACTCTCGGCGAAGGCTTCACACCCATGCTGCCCAGCCGCGAATCTCCGAACGTTTACATCAAAGACGAAGCCCTGAATCCCACCGGCTCCTTCAAGGCTCGTGGACTCTCCGCCGCAGTTACCATGGCCCGCCACTTCGGCCTCAAAAAGCTTGCGATCCCCTCCGCCGGCAACGCCGCCGGAGCCCTCGCCGCCTACGCCGCCGCCGCTCAACTCGAAGCCCGCATCTTCATGCCGCAAGATGTTCCGCTGGCCAACCGCGTCGAGTGCGACTATTACGGAGCGCAGGTCACGCTAGTTGACGGTTCCATTTCCGACTGCGCGCGCAAAGTCGCTGAACTAAAAGAGACCGACGCCTGGAAAAAAGAAGGCTGGTTCGACGTCTCCACCACCAAAGAGCCCTACCGCGTCGAAGGCAAGAAGACGATGGGCTACGAAGTAGCCGAACAACTGGAATGGAAACTCCCCGACGGAATCATCTACCCCACCGGCGGCGGAGTGGGCTTGCTGGGCCTGTGGAAGGCCTTCGAAGAACTGCAGCAGCTGGGATTGATCGGCCCGGAGCGTCCGCGCATGATCGGCCTGCAATCCGCAGGATGCGCTCCAATAGTTAAAGCATGGGATGAAGGTAGGAGCGGGGCCGAAATGTGGCCCCACCCAACCACGTTAGCTTCTGGCTTAAGAGTGCCGAAGCCGTACGCCGACTATTTGATCCTGGATATCCTGAAAAAAAGCCGAGGCCAGGCTCTAGCCGTAACCGATGCTGAGATCCTAACAGCGACTCGCCACTGGGCCACCGTCGAAGGAATCTTCGCCGCCCCCGAGGGGGCCGCGTCGCTGGTTGCCTATCAAAAGCTGAGAGCCACAGGCTTCTTCACAGCGGAAGACCGAGTCGTTCTATTCAACACCGGCACTGGCCTGAAATATCTGGAAGTCTTGAGCGATGCCAGTGTGGCGCGGGCGCCCACGCCCGCGTCTCGCCACGTAGCCGGGATCATAGGCCCGTATTAGCTGCGGCAGCGCCGTGTCGGGACGGGCCGCCTCGGCTGTCCAACGAGCGAAGCGAGCGTCTACGGCGGGCACCCCATCGGGGGGGGCACCGCTTACGGCTGCTCTCTTTGTTTCCGTAACGAAGGTTAAGGGGGGGCTTGCTTGCCGCAGGCGACCGGGGGCGGGACGCCCTCAGGACAGCCGGCAGGATGCCGGCGCTAGTACACAGCTCGAGCCTTAAGCGACCCGATTCCGCCCGCTTCCTTTTTCCCACCACACCGCGGGATCTTCCGGGCGATTGAGCATCTTCGACAATTCTTTCTTGATCTCGGCCAGCCGGTTGGCGCGCATCTCCACGGCCGATTGGTCAATCTGGCTATCCTCGCTGCGTTTCACGAAGCGAGCGTTCATGTTGCGCAAGTCCGTGATTTCCTGACGAAGGCTCGAGAGGTGTTCCAAGATATAAGGCATGTCCCGATCATACCCCAGAATCGGGGATTCTTCGTTGAATAAGTGTTGAATAATTCTGGAAGGCTGGCGTTGAGCGGGCAAGATACAGGTCCAGGCCTCCCGCGAGAGCTCCGTTGAGTTCTGTTTGCGTCAATCCCGAGCGTAGCCGTGTTTCAGGCGTAGAGAGTGATCTCTCACGGCGAATGCCTTTGCTCGCACGACAGATCCCTCGCCCCGCTGAAGTGGACCGGGTTTCGGGGATGACGCTGTCGAAAAGGGGGGCGGAACCGAAGGACGAACTGAGGCACTAGCAAAACCGACGCGGTGCTTCCTGCAGGAAAGGTTAGCCGGCCACCGGCTCGCCCGACCGCTGCCGTCGCAATTCCGCCAGGAAGTCTTCTTCCTGCATTTCGACGCCTTGGCGCAGCAGTTCCAGCAGCGGATCCTCCAGCAGATCGGCCTGGTTGGAGCCGGGCGCGCCCTCAAATTGGCTCATATCCGCAGTCAGGCTGCGCGGAGAAACGCCCATCTCGACCTTGCTCGCAGGGGTGCTGCGCAGAAAATTGATCAAGTGCTCGACCTGCACCCGCTGCTCCGGCGTGCGGGAAGGGAATTCCACTCCCATGCCATAGCCCGGATGCGTCACTCTCACCATGCCCTCCGTGTGGATCGCCAACTCTTCCGTTCGCAGGCAAAGATCGACCAACGAATGTTCGGGAAAGGGCGAGTCGGTCTCGACATAGCAGCCACCCAGGCTCAGGTCGGTCAGCTTGCAATGCGGGACCGTCTCTTCCACCCCGGCGCCCTTGCTCGCGGCCGCCGCATGCAGCCAAGCTTTGAGTTGTGCCTTCGTCTCCTCGGTCAAGTCCAGAAAATGAACCCCGGTTTGTCCATTGGGATTCGCCCATGCCACCTGTCCGCCAGCTTTGATCTCCAGGCCTCCGTCGGCCAACCGGAAGCGAAAATTCAGCAATGCTCCCGGAGTCTGCGGCTGCGCGGTAAGCACGTCCATGCCGGTCTCGCTAAGATCCAGAAGAATGCCCTCGACTTTACGGTCATCGGGCAAACTGAGTTCCACCGCAGCCTGCACTGGAACTCGGTAAGCGCGCCGCCGTTCCCGCTTCAACAAGGAGGTCACAGCTCGCAGTCCGGCCTTGGCTTTTTCTTCGAAGATGGGCTTATAGAGGACGAAGTGAGCGCCCAGGCTCAGGATGCCGCGCACCGTCGCCATCCCGGAGACCAGAGCCACCGTAACCGGCGGGTTTGCCGGATTCAGACGGTGCGCTTCTTCCAGCACTTCCACCGCTTGCTTGGGCTCGGCGAAGTCGACGACCAGAGCGTCGAATCGTTGCTGTTGCAGGCGGTAGATCGCGGTGGAGACGTCACTAACGCGCTCCGCTATGATCCCGCACGCCGGCAAAACCCGGCTCAGGGTCTCAGATGCGGAATCGTCTGCGGAAACCAATAACGCCAGAAGGGTCATGACGAAATTCCCCGCCTCAGTGGAGGCGAGATTATGGCCAACGCGGCGCGGTCGGCCGCACTCCTTTAGGCCCCGAGCCGGTTGCACTCGGCGCTCCGGCCTTGGCGGCCATGGCATCGGAATGCCCCGCTGGCAGGTCGACTTCCATCAGGACGGCGTTATCCTCGTCGTCATTTTCCGCCAACAGAGGTGCGACTTCCCGCAGCTTCTCCGCCGCCTGCTGGAGCATCTCAATCTGCTTTCCGAGTTGGGCGTACTTCGTCTGCTTCTGCCGCAGCACTTCATGAATATCTTTCATACCACCCCCTCTGTCGAATGTAAGGACCCTCTCCCGGACCGTCAACGGTAATCCCCAAAGCAGGGTTACTGCGGTAATTTTGAGGTTAGCAAGGGCAACGTCGGAAGCGGCCTGAGAATGCAGCGGGGAGTGGGCAGTGGTGGGTTTAACAGGATCGGGATAGGGGGAGCACTCTGGACTGCACCCCAAAAGTGAGACACGAAATTAATGCGAACCGTGAGTTTTACCACCGGCGCCCTGACCGCGGGTTCGAGTTTGCAGATGGGCGGCACTTTTGCCGCGGGCGGAGTCTTTACGATTACTGCGTTCGAGCGACAATTTTTTGATCGTCGCCTACGTTCCCGCCAGCCCAAAGTGGACAAAGGCTGGGCCCCTCAGCGATGCAATAGTATTAGCCGCCGCGCCCCACCTTGTCTTTAAGCAACTCGGGCCGCGGCATGGCACCGAAGTACAGTTCACAAAGAATTCGGCTGTCGATATCGTCGCAGGTGAGCAGTTCGGGGAGGGCCGTTAAGGTGGGTCTCGCGACGAGCGCCCGATTCGGTTTAATCCCGATTCAACCTTGATCCGGCCCAATCAACTCGCGCAACCGTCGCGACAAATTCATCGCCAGCGAACGATAGAAGCGCGACGCCAGGTGAGGGAAGATCTCGAACAGACTCTCCAAAGTCGGCCGGTCCAGGTGATAAGCTTCCACGTCTTGCTTGGCCACCACGTTCACGCTGGCCGGAGCGTCTTCGAGAAACGACATCTCCCCGCAAATCTCACCCGGTCCAATCTCCGGTCGCACGACGCGCGAGGCAATCTGCACTCGCGCCGTTCCTTTCAGCAACAGATAGACCCCATTTGCTTTCCGGCCTTTGTGAACGATGGTGTCGCCGCGACCGAAATAAACTCGGCTGGCCTTGTCGGCCACCAGACTCCAGTCATTGGCGGTGAGGTAGTACAATCCGTGTTTGCAAGAGGAGAGTACAGAAACTTCCTGATCGACCACTTTGGACATGGCGCACCCAACGGAGTTCCGTCGGCTCTGGAACACAAGCAGAAAAAAACCCGATGCCCCCTAGCCTAGCAGAAAATGTGCTGAACGCAATATCTTCGGCAACATTTTCAACATTTAGCAACATTTAGCGCACCGACGCGCCGCACCTGCAAACCATCGACAGGGGGAGTCCCACGCTGCGCATCGTGCGCTGCCATTTCCCCGGATTCAACCTGAGTGTGCACCCGCCGCGCCCCATCGTAGCGCAGCCGTACATGGTCTGCTGGTGCGGCCACGAGTACCGCGGTTATGTTGTCGCCCCTGCAAAAGCAGACGTAAGCTCCCTTTAATCAGGCGGCCACACTCTCGCTTGGAGGCGACAGTTGATGCAGCAGACGAGGAGAATTTTCTGGCGGCGCGGGCTTTTCTTCGCCTTGACGTCAGCGTTGGTACTGCTGTGGACCGTTCCCACCTGCCTCGCTCAAGGCGACGATGTGGAGGACGATGCCGGCTCCGCCAAGCGCACCGCCTCCCTGAACCTCACCTTTAACAACCGCGGCGATGCCAAAGTCTCTCTGATTCTCGACCAGACACCCAGCGACTGGCAACTGATTCAAGCGGCTCTGGCACAGAGCCTAGGTTGCCCGTCGCAGGCTTTCGGACACCACTCCGACTTCCGCTCATTCCGCAGCTTCGCCTCCATGAAGCCGGAGCAACGGGAGAAATACCAGAAGTTTATCGAGGAGGCTGAGCAGAAGCAGCTGCAGGCAAATTGCAGCCATGCGCTCTCCGCCAACGGTTGGATAGTCGACGGCACTTTGCCGCTACAGACGCTCACCGAGTCTTTGTGCGCGGCGGGAGAGCACATGTTATACGTCAGCGTGCATGTGCCCAAATCGGCTTTTGAGGAACAAAGTTCCGAGGGCCTCGAGGCAAATCACGAAGGCGGTGATGCGCGCAACACCGATCGTTTCCTCATTTACCGCTACGCGCTCTCGGCAACGACCGTAGTTTCGCCGCTCCACCTCGCCTACGGCTACCGCAATTCAGATTTGCTGCGGCAGTGCGCCATGTCAGCGGGATTTCTGCTGCTGCCGATTCTTTTGATGCTGTGGATGCGCCGCGCCGCTCTGAAAGATGCTCTTCAAGACCCAACCGCTGCCTGGTTCAGCTATTTCAAAACCCTGCAGTGGTGCTTGAACGGCACCATGCTGCTCTGGATGGTGGCGCGCACCAGCTTCCGCGAAGGTTTGCAGAATCTGATCGCATTCCGTCTGCCTGCCGGCGGATGGCAATCTGCCATCGCCGGCACCATGGTCATCATGGTCCCGCCCTGGTTTGTTTATCTGACTTGCCTCTTTCTTTCTTACGAAGTGTTCTTGCAATTTCGCGGCAATCAGCCCCCTGGAAATCAATGGACGCGTCGCCAGTTCATGCTGGAGCGCTTGCTGGACGTGGGGGTGCAATTCCTTCCCCTGATGTTCTTCTGCTGCGCGCTGAATTTCATAAGTTCGTCCGGCAAGTGGGTGGCAGCCCTGATGCTGGCCGCCTATGTTTCGCGCGTGCTTTGCGTGCGCGCCAAGATCAAGATTTCTGGCGTTGCCCCCGAAGCTCTCACCACCGGCGAATTGCGCGACCGGGTTTTCGAGATGGCAAAGCGAGCCACGGTCCAAATCAAGCAGGTATTCGTTTTGAGGGCAGGCCGAATGCAAATCGCCAATGCCTACGCCACCAGTGCCCAGACCGTGATGTTCACCGACTACCTCCTGCAGAGGTTGACCAAGCGCGAAGTCGACGCCATCGCCGGGCATGAACTCGCTCATCTTCGACACGGCCATCCCAAGAAGCTTACCTTTACGCTGATCGGAGTGATCCTGTTTCCCTCGATCTTTCGCGGAGCCTGGGAGGTGATGACGGGATGGATTGGCGGACTGCTTCTCACCGCCAGCGGCGGCAATCGCGATCTGCTGATGACATGGCATCGCTGGAGCCCGAAACTTGCGGCCTGGTCACAACTGGATCTGGTGCTGATCGTTCTCGGCTTGGGCATGTTCTATCTTCTGGCCCGGCGCTTCGAGCGCGTTGCCGACGAAGGCGCGGTCGCCCTAGCCGGGGACAGTGAAGCCATGATCACGGCTCTGCTCAAAGTGAGCCGGCTCAACCTCACTCCCATTCAGTGGGGCAAAGTCACGGGATCGATGTTCACTCATCCCACAACGCTGAAGCGGGTTGAGCACCTCGCGCAGGTCGGGAACGTGCGGCCAGAGCGGCTACAGCAACTCTTGCAGCAACATGCGCAAGAGGAGCAGGGGCTGCGCGATAGCGTTTCTGTTGGTCAAGCATGCGGTCAGACTCCCGCGCTTGGCGACGAGCACTATGCGGTGCCCTCCAGTGCCAGGAGCGTGGAGTCAACCATGGCTGCGGTCACTCGGGCCACGAATAATCAATGGCTCCTGATCGGAGCCAACGTGCTGCCGCCAGCCTTGGTGGCGTGGGCCGTACAGCGGCTTAACCTGCACGGCCCGGCATCGCTCCTCGCCTACAGTATGGGTGCGTTGTTAATCCTGGCCGCCTATGTGCTGCTGGGATTGCACTTGAGTCTGCGGGGCCGCGCGGAGATCCGCCAGCGCTTCGCCCACAAATTCGCCGCCGAAGGTATCCAGATTCGTGGCCGCAACGCCACTCTGGCCAGCTTTGCTCCCGGCCCGGTCCTGCGCATTTACCTCTCCGGCTACGACTGGGACAAAGGCTTCGTCTGGCTCCTGCAAGATCGCATGGTCTACCTGGGGGACAAAATTCGCTTCGCGCTTAGGCCCGAGCAGGTGCTGCAGATCCGCATCGGCCAAAGCGCCCCCGGCTGGTGGAACAGTGAACGTGTCTATCTCGATTGGCGTGATGCCGAGCAGGGGCGTGAGGGCACCTTTAGCCTCTATCCCAGTGAACCGAGTTCGGCAAGGAAAATAAAGGCCGAGGGCAAGGCGCTGTGCGCTGCCTTGGAGCGCTGGCAGAGCCACGCAGGGAAATATCCGGTGGCCCCGCAAGCGCTGCAATTTCTGGCAGCGCCGGTTTTGGGAGAAGTCACCAGCCACGCTGTGAAAGACCGCCTCAGCTGGCAAAAAAGGCTGAAGACGCTGGCGATTCTCTTGCTGCTGAGCTGCGGCGCCTGCCTACTCGTAGGCGTAGCCGACTGGTGGTACGGCTTTGGCATCGTAATGATGCTGCGCATCTACGAGCGCATTCCATACTGGCGCTACCGAATACCGCCCCAGACGCCCCCATGGCCGCAGCCTCAAGCAGCCGCCCGTGCCCAAGCGACGACCGGGGCGCAGTAGCGGGTCTGATGACTGGCATCCAACCTTCGTACGACGATCCCGCGTAGCGCCCGTAGGGCACCATGGGGATTACGTCCCGTTCAACCTCGCGGGCTTCTACCGTCTAAGGGAGCCTCTCGGCGGCGGTTCAAAAAGAAGCCTTGTCGGAGAAATCTGTGGGTCACCGCTGCTCGGCGGGTCCGACTCGGTCGCGCTCTGTTCCCGGGGTCGCGTTGTGTGTGAGAGGGTCACGGGAATGACAGGCGAAACCCGCCTGACCCACAACGCAAGCCGGTGTGCAATTGTGGGACGGTTTCGTCTGTCGCTTGCGACACAGGGTCTTTTTTGCGCCTCCAGCCATGCGTCATCGGCAATCCCCGCCGGCACCCGTATCAGGGCCGCCACCGTCAGCGGATTGCGCGACTGCACCGCGAAATCGCGAACCCGGTGCAGCGCCCTACGTGGTGGAGAACCGGCGGCGATAGGCGGTAGGTGTCGTGTCCAGCGCCCGGCTGAAGTGTTGCCGCAGCGTCGCCGCCGTCTGTAGCCCCACCGCTTCGGCAATCGCATCGATCCCGTCGTCGGTTTTTTCGAGCCGCATCTGCGCGGCCAGGAGACGCTGGTGGGTGAGCCATTGGTGAGGCGTGGTTCCGGTCTGCTGGAGGAACTGACGCGCGAAAGTGCGCGGCGACATCGCCGCGTGGCGGGCCAGATCCGCCACGCGCAGAGCCTGGCCCAAATGCGATTGCGCCCATTGCAGGAGCGGCGCGAGCCCTCCGCCCGCCCGGCTGTCGACGGGGTTTTGGACGTATTGCGCTTGACCGCCATCGCGGTGCGGCGGCATGACCAGCCGGCGGGCCACGCGGTTGGCGATTTCGGCGCCATAATCGCACCGGACGATGTGCAGGCAAAGGTCGATGCCCGCGGCGCTGCCCGCCGAAGTCAGAATGCTGCCTTCATCCACGTACAGCACGCCGGGGTCGACGCGAATCTTCGGAAACCGAGAAGCCAACTGCTCCGCGTAACGCCAGTGGGTGGTGGCGCGCTTGCCATCGAGCAGGCCGGTGGCCGCAAGAACGAAGGCCCCCGAACAAATGGAGACCAGACGTGCACCGCGAGCGTGCGCTGAACGCAGTGCTTTTAGGAGAGATTCCGGAGGAGGTTCGCTGGTTCGCTTCCAGCCCGAAATAACGATGGTTCCGGCCTGTCGCAAGGTCCGCAATCCACGACCTGCCTCGACCTGAACGCCGCCGGTCGTGCGGAGCGGGCCGCGCTGGTGCGAGCAGGTCTCAAACTTGTACCAATCGACCTCCAGCTCCGGCCTCGGCAAGCCGAAAATCTCCACCACGATCCCGAACTCGAAGATGCTGAGGCCGTCGTAAAGCAGAGTAGCGACGCGGCGATGGTCGCAGGAGCGCATGGCAGGATTTTAGCGCATAATGGCATTTCTGCCTATCGACAAAGTTCTTGAATCGGGCCACAGTGAGTTATGAACACCCACCGTGAGATCGCCGCCGATCCGCAAACGGCCCTCGATCACTTCGAGAAGCTCCTGTCTCTCGAAACCGACTGCTGGGACGTTCACGCGGCCTTGGCTTCCGGCGCGCCCGGGTTTGTGTTGCTGGATGTTCGCAGCCCGCAAGCTTTCGAGGGCGGTCATGTTCCGGGCTCGCTCCATCTCCCGCACGGCCGAATCAATGAACGCAACCTCGCCGCCTATCCCCCGGATACGCTATTCGTAGTCTATTGCAGCGGGCCGCATTGCAACGGAGCCGACCGCGCTGCAGCTCGTCTGGCGCGCCTGGGCCGGAAGGTGAAGAAAATGATCGGCGGCGCGGAAGGCTGGAAAGTTGAAGGCTTCGCCCTGGAAAAAGAAGTGCAGGTTCCATGAGATTCCATTCCAAGCGTTAGCGGCCTTGTCTCACCGATTCAAGGTCACCGTTAGCGCCTGTTTCCCGCTCGCCAAGCGAACGGTCTGTCGAAGTCGCAAGGAAGGGAGTTGATGATGACGCCAGCGCAACCGGGACTCGAGGTGTCGGCCCCATGGACCTACCGGGAAAAGCTGTTCAACCTGTTGGCTGGCCGGGATCCGATCGAGGTGTTAGGGCAGACGGCATCCACCTTGACCGATCTTGTGGCCAGACATCCGGCGGAACTCCTGCGCGGGCGAGCAATTCAGGGGAAATGGACTCCGAACGAAATCATCGGCCATCTCGCCGATAGCGAGTGGGTTTATGGATATCGCCTCAGGTTGATCCTCTGCGAGGACGAACCGGCTATTCTGGGCTTCAGGCAGGATGCTTGGGTAACCTCCCTGCGCCACAATGAATGCGAGCCGTCCCAACTTGTCGAAATATTTCGGATGCTGCGCGTACTCAATTTGTCCGTGTGGAGACGAATGTCCCCAGAGGACTTGCAACGCAGCGGGCAGCACAACGAGCGTGGCGCGGAGTCCTTGGCCCTGATGGTACGATTGCTGGCCGGTCACGACCTTTCCCACCTGCATCAGATCAGTCGTTCTATTCAGGCCCTGGAGTCGCGAGGCTAGCGCTGCCGCGACTGCATGCCGTCGAATCGCCCCCTCGGTCCAGGCCACATCGATTCTCCTAATCGCTTGGAAACACTGCAGCCCAACGGAAGCAGTTTTATGCTCAAAACGCGGCGGAACGGATCATGGCGGGACGAATCAAGTAACTAGGAATTTTTGTTCCCCGGACAACTCACGGACAAAAACCGAGGGGCACCTTTCGACGCGTGCCCTAAGGTTTTCGAAAAGATGGTGCGCCCTGAGAGATTCGAACTCCCGACCTTCTGGTTCGTAGCCAGACGCTCTATCCAGCTGAGCTAAGGGCGCATGTTTTCAACTATAAGAAAAGCAATGGGATGTAGCAGACTGGCGTTCACCCATCCCTGACACTTTGGCCAACTGGGCGCGAACGATTCGTGAAGTTCACGTTAAGTCCGAAGATCATTGTAACGTCTTCACCGGCGATGCGACAACTTCTTCCGTACGAGAGAGTACGCGAAGCGTCCATCAAAATATGAGCAGCGTTGGTCGCTGTGATCCTTCCCCCACCTTCAAATGGAATTAGCGAGTTGACAGGATTTCCTTACATTCATCCCATCAGGCGGTAACTCATGAAGACGTGTGTCATTCTTCGGGCTACCCTGACAGTCCCTTTCCGGCTTGGCATTGCGTTCGCCGGAAATAACACTCCCAATCCGGTGTTGCCGGATTCGGTCAACATTGTTGCCCCATTGTTGCCCCGCACCCTCTCCGCTACATTAATTTCCCATGGATTTCCCAGCCCACGATTGACCGTGACACACCGCAGCGGTACCTCCAACGTTATGGCCGCTCTCAACCTGGACCACCTGCGCCTAGCCTAAAATAGCCTACAAGCGAAGGGATCGCCGCCATTCGCGCTGAAGAAGCCTTAGCGACCACCCGACC
>Ga0208035_1000174_pt1 | contig 13291 bp, 14 predicted proteins | sample June2015DPH_11_1_FD_184704 | JGI IMG/M metagenome (GOLD analysis project Ga0208035, IMG submission 184704) | Peatland microbial communities from SPRUCE experiment site at the Marcell Experimental Forest, Minnesota, USA - June2015DPH_11_10... | ecosystem: Environmental > Terrestrial > Soil >...
AGTTCCAGAGCGAGCCGAGCATATCGGTCGTGGCGTATTGGCCGCCGGAGTTCCAGCCCTGGAAGAGTTGCATTGTTGCCGAGAGCGACATCAGAAACAGCGCGGCAATGATAGAGGGCAACGGATTCTCTCCCGCCGCCGTATCGAGCGTTGCCTTGAGTACGAAGTACCCGGCAATGACCGGCACTAACTTCGCGACAATGATTTGATTGACAAAGTTCTTGAAGACCGACTCCATGCTGGCGAGCCAGCTTGTTGCAACCGATCCACTCGCCGATGGAACGGTGATGCCCTGCGCCGCAATCCACGAAAGAAGCTGGGGAAGTGTCAGCAGAATCACAGTCCAAAGCACCCACTTCCCGGTCTTGCCATTGATGTGGAAGTTGGTTCCTCCTTCATGCCGCAGGCTCACCCCTGCGGCAGCCAGCGTGCAAAATGCCGCTGGCACTGCCAGATCGAACAGCAGTTGAAGAAGATCGGAAAGGAATTGCGGCACAGGCATCGCGTATTGTCCTCGTTATTGAATGCCTTGAGCTTGCGTGATGAAGCCCTCGGCCATGCGTCCGAGACCGGAGATTACGAGCAGTGCAACACCCGTGACACCCCAACCCAGATAGCCGCGACCGCTCTTGAAATGCCAGCCGGCAACGCCAAGGCACGCAATCGCGATCACTGGAGCGATTACATTGCAGCCCCAGTTCACAATGTTGAGGACCGTGCCTTCGACGGTGGTCGCCTGCTGGCCCTGTACTGCCTTTCCGAACTGCGGCGATGTGCCAAGATTCTGAGCGCTGGCCGCGAATGGCACGGCGAGATTGCCGGCGAGAATGATCCATAGCGCAAAGAGCATGGAAATGCGTGTCCAGTTGACCGTGCCGGGACGCTGATAGGTTGTTCGGAATGTGGCGGGCACTGTCGAGCCCCGCCAGAAGGCCAATGCGGTTTTCATGACTCACTCTCCTGGACGCGGCTGCTCGGGGCATCCGTGTCAGGAGTGAAGTTGAGGCCAAACCGGGATTCGGTCAAATTGCCTGCATATATATTGATCGGTGCCGTGATGCCCATCTATATAGAGGCAGCGAGGCGAAAGAATCGAAACCGCAGCATGAGCGCAGTTGGGCCGTGGCTCCGTTCACCGAGCAACAGCATTCAAAGCCGACACTCATGCGGCTGGCGCTCGTCGTCAAACGCAAATGCCGCCAAATCCTTGCAATCACAGAACAGCGTGGCGCGGGAAATCGACTCCTCCGTAACGAAAACGTCGCGAGCGCAGTACGGAAGTATGTCATACGCACAGTGACATATCGGGATCGATTACTGGTCAAACGCACAGTGACACAACCGGACCGATTTTGAGTCAAACGCACAATGACATATTGGGAGCGATTATTGGTCAACTGAAGTGCAATCCCGCGAAGGTGCACCTTCTGGAATCGTAAGGAGCCCTTTGAACCGGGGGGCAGCCGCCAGCGTCAGCTCAGAGACATGTGCATCGAGACAGAAGAAGGATTGGAAGACGCTGTCATAGGAGAAAGGACACATACTGTCTGTATGGACAGGTGACAGAGCGCCAAATTGGCGGCCTTGAATTCGTTGCGTTCGGTCGTCATGGATCGCTATGGCGCAATCGTCCATACGCAATCGTCTGAGCTTGAATTCACCCAGTGGCGTCCGCTGGAGAAAGTCACTTCCGCAACTCTCAGTCTGGTTCTCCCTGGTTCGCTCAGGCCAACATCGATTTCGGTCTTCTTCCACTTTCCCGGAGCGGCAATCGCCGCAATAGGCGCTTTATTGTTATTCTCCACCATGCTTTGGCCCAACGCGCCGTGTTCTCTATAACTCGTCGAGGCATCGAACACGACCTCCTTTATCTCTTCGTCGGTGACATTCATGTATTGAAGAGCCAGGGCTACGCCTCTGACTTTGTAGGGTGAAAAGGGAGAACTGGCCGCCTTCCAAGTGGTATGGCGGATCTGTACTGGGCAGCCATTGCTGCTCTGGGCGCCGCACGGATGCTGGGAAAGCATCAGTGCGGCGGCTAGGATGGGCATTGAGAGTTGTAGCCGGGTGGGCCTCATACCGTCAGATTCCTCCAACTGTTTGGACGAGTCCGCCCTCAGTTTGTTTGCGAAGAGATGATGCGCGACCGTGGAGCCGACACGATTTTGTACCCGGCCGGGACCGTGAAGAGGCTACTGTCTGGCGGGGTTGCGGTTGAGACGTTCTCGTACTGAGAGGTCGTGGTGCCGCCGAGCGGATCGGTGATAACGGTGAGCAGGGGGAGCCGGAGGTCAGTAGACCTCCACACCTGTATCGTTTTGGTGATTGGAGAGGTGTTGCCAAAAGCTGAATTGGCCGGTGTGGTTATTGTTCGCTGAATACCTCGGACATTGTAGCCGGCGATTATTTTGGCGCCAAGGTCGAGATTCGAGAAAAGTTCCGATGTGGTCGAATTGTTTACGCCGGTTCCGGGCAGAGAGAGAGCCGCTGGAGGTGCAATACCTTTTGCCGGTGCCGGCGGCGCATTCTGCACCTGCGCAACCTTCCCAACCGTGTCAAGCACCGTCACGGTGTGTGAACTATTGTCCACAATTACCACCCGGTTGGGCTCTTCCACGCGAGTGCTGCCATCCGCGCGTCGATAGAAGTTCATCTTTCGTTCCTGGCGCAGCGTATTGCCGTCAGAGAGCGTGCGCACGCTAACGACATCGATAACGGCGCTCAGTGGCACCGCCTGAAGCGTCGGGGTTTGACCGACCAATGGTGCGATTCCCAGAACGGTCATCGCAGCGAAAGTGAGTGTGAATCTCTTCATCGTTTGCATAGTCATCTCCTTGTCGATTTGAAGTGCTGATTGATTTCGGTGAAAAGTCAGATAGGGTGTGGTTGGACTGCGGCTCGCTCAGTAGGCCACATCTGCTTCAATGAGAAGTTCGACAGTTCCGTTCCCCTGGAAGAAGTCTCCGGTCGACGCATCAACGCCAGTGACCATATACGCGCCCAGGGAGAGCCATGGATACTGATAGAAATCGATGTTGCCATCGGGATCGACGACGTTGATGAACGACCGGTCACCATCGTCGTAAAACACCTGTGGCCATGCGTAGTATTGGGTTTCGAGGCCCTGGTAGGTGAAGGTGCCAATGGTGATCTCGCCCTCGTACTCTTCGAGCGGGTCTTCAAGCGCAAACGAGCCGCTCGTCTGAATACAACTCGGCGGCAAGGTGAGTGTGGTTTCCTGGACTGGACCCGTTGTCGAAGACCCGTCGAACCATACGTCTCCGTAGTCGTCAATGGTCCAGTAATCCGTGGACTCAATCAGGACATCTGGAACGTCGCCGCCTGCAAAGTCCGCGTCGTTGCCAAGCGCATACCCCACAACACAGCTTGTACCACTGGATGGCGGTGGGGCGCAGTCCAAGCAAGGTCGCGGAATTGGGCACCGGAGTAGCGCGCAGGGCCTGCCCGGTCTGCAAACGGGGTTGGTGCATTGCGTGGTAACAGTCTGCGCTTGCGCCTTGTGCTGGAAGGCGAAGAGGCAGAGAATGGCTGCGCTCATCAAGCAGCATCGCGTGAAGAGTTGGCGCAGGTAGATTGATCGGGAATTAGCGGGCACAGCCAGGCCCCGCCAGACAGCCAGTTCGATTGTCATGAGTCTCTTCTGGACGCAGCAGCTCCGGGCCTCCGCGTCGAAGGAGAACATGAAGCCCAACTCAAACTCGGTCAACTCTCCCTGCCCGATCTGATCGCTGTTCGGTGGCGCCTTCCATTGCGGGAGACCGATGTCGGCTCAGTGATCCGCGCTGCCAGCTCACGGCCTGGCGCTTTGCTCGTCAGTGATGAGGAGTAATCTATTGAAAACAAGCTACATAAGCATGACAAGATTGCTCCGGAGTCACGATTGCACCTGATCTCATGTCGATATATCCGCAAGACTGACGGAAATAGTGAATCATAAAATTGTAGGTACATGTTGACAATTCCGCTTATAATGCGGAAATATATACATGAGGCATTATGGGCGGCGAACTCTCCTCTCACCTTACGGAACTGCTTGCGCACGGCGAGGTCATCTTCTCCAGCCATGAGGCGGAGCAGAGCCTCGGGATTGGCCACGGCGCATTCCTGAATGCCGCGGAGCGTCTGCAAAAACAGAAAAAACTCGTCCGGCTCCGGCGTGGCAACTATGTGGTCGTTCCGCCGCAATTCGGCTCGTGGGGCGCGCCGCCTCCATCCTGGTACATTGATGCGCTGATGCGGCATGAGTCGTCGCCCTATTATGTTGGCCTGCTGAAGGCCGCGGAGATCCACGGTGCAACCCACCAGGCAGTGCTGGAGTTCCAGGTCATTACCGAGAAGCGAGTGCCCAACATACAAGTTGGGCGGTCAATGCTCTCCTTCTATTATCGGAAGCAGATTGCTCCCGTCTCACAGGCAATAGCGGACCACAAGACAGAGACGGGATCGATGAAAATCTCCTCTGTCGAACTAACCGCTCTGGACCTGTTGCGATACCCGCAGGCATCCGCCGGCCTCGACAACATCGTCACGATCCTTGCTGACCTTGGAGAGAAGATCGATTCTGAAAAGCTGGCATCCGTGTCGGTATCGTTTCCAAAATCTATTGTTCAGCGCCTGGGGCATCTGTTGGATCAACTTGGCCACGCCGACGCAACACAACCGATGCTGCGCGAACTCCTCCGCGAGCAACTGCCTCCCTGGGTTGAACTCGATCCAGAAGAAGTTGCCGAGACTCAACTTGCGCCAAAATGCATTGAGAGAGATAAACGATGGAACATCGTCGTTCGCCGCAAGCCGGAGGTTGATGAATGATTCCGATGATGAACATCATTGCCTGGAGCCATCGAGCGCCTTGGCCAGAGATGCGTCAGGTCGAGCAGGATCTGATCATCAGCCGGGCCATCGTGGCGATCTTCTCCGATGAGCATCTTCGGAAACAACTTCGTTTTCGTGGTGGAACGGCTCTCAACAAATTGCACTTTCCTCAGCCCTTTCGTTATTCAGAAGACATAGATCTCGTTCGCACCGAGTCCGGCCCCATCGGCCCCGTGCTTGATCGCTTACGCAATGTGCTGGAGCCCTGGCTCGGCAGAGCGAACTTCGACCAAAGCCCAGTCGCGCCGAAGCTGCGCTTCAAGGTTCCGGCGGAAGATGCAGCCTCGTCTGCGCCAATACGCCTCAAACTTGAAATCAATACATCGGAGACGCAGGCCTACGATCCGCCTCGTAGCGTTCCCTTTCGCATCGAGAATCCCTGGTTCACTGGTTCGGCAGAGGTCATGACGTTTACAACGGAAGAGATGCTGGCGACAAAACTGCGCGCGCTTCTACAGAGGGAAAAGGGACGCGACCTCTTCGACCTTGCCCACGCGCTGGAGGTTTTCAAAGACCTGAACCGGGTTCGCCTGCTTGAATGCTTCAACCTCTATCTGGAGAGAGCCAACGTGAAGATCCCGCGGGCAGAGGCAGAACAACGAATGTTGGCGAAGTTGCGACGGCCGCGCTTCCTCGACGATATGAAGCCTCTGTTGCCAGCCGCTGCCTTGCATCACTATGGAGATGATTCGACACAACAAGCCTTCTTGACTGTATTCAACCAGCTTGTCGTGATGCTGCCCGGAGAACCGTGGGCAAAGACAGAGGAAATCCTGAAGGAACATGGAATGCATTAGAAGTTGCGTTCTCATCCGAGCGTGTCCCTTTCAAAAGTCGGCGGCTCCATACTGATTCATCCGGTCCAGACGAATTCGCAAGAGTTTATGTCAAACGCACAACGACATAACCGGACCGATTATGAGTCAAACGCACAATGACACATCGGGACCGATTATTGGTCAAACGCACAGTGACATAACCGGACCGATTATTGGTCAATTGTCCGCTCGAAAGACCATGCGGCTTAGGCCACGAATGGAATCTGAATCGTATCCACGCACGGCGACCCGCTGCAACCACGGCAAAGGACTGATCAGGCCTCCCTACAGGCACAAAAATGCCCCGGTTCTGAGGCCGGGGCATTGAATGCGAATAGCGTGGGTCTATTGGCCAGCCACTCGATGCAATCCAGTCTGGCTTTCTTCATGCTTGGTAAATACGATGTAGATCTTCGTGTCGGCGGGGACCGAGACGATAATTCTGCTGGTCGCATTCAGGCTCATCAATTCCGAGTCGCCCGCGTTGCCCACGTTCTCCGCCACTCTTTGGCGCAGAAGGTCGCCCTCAGAGAACGCCGCGCCGGAGTTGTTGCCAACCAGCATCGCGGCCAATGAACCTACACCCGACGCGGCCTTGATCAAGAAGTTCTTGCCCGTGTTCTTCCCGTACACGGTTCCCTTGATCGGCCCAAGATCAAGCCCTGCGCCGATGGCCTCGATCTTCTCTCGTTGCCCATCCAGCAACCCGATCTCATCGAACTTCACGCCAACAAACCCAGACCGGTCCGCCTGCTGCAACTGCCCATAGACGCGCGCGCCGGCCGGCACAACAATACGATCGCCAATTGCGTAGGTGTATTCGACCACGGCCACAACCGGAGCCAGCACCGCGCTCGAAATCTGCGTCTCCAACTTCGCCTCAATCCGCGAACCAGGCGTCATCTCCAGCACCGGCCCCGTATCCGCCGATGCGTGAGTTACATCGCCCGCAGGCTGTGACTGCGCAGGCGCACGCACAAAGACCAGTGATGCTTCCTTCAAAGCATTCTGCGTTTGCTGCGCCTGAACCGGCGACGCGCGTCCGGCTTCGCCATACGGTTGCGGCTCCTCCCACTTTTGCTGCGTGTCGGAGAACGATGGGATGGCGCCCAATGTGATTGCGCCCGCCGCACTTCCTGCATGTGGCTTTGTCGGCGACGCCGCGCCCAAGTTATCGGCCGCGCCCAGTGCCGGCGTACTGGTGCGCTTGATGTCGCCTGGATGCACCTGTCCAGAAGTATTTTCCTGAGCGTTGGTTTGAACGGTCTCCATCAAAGGCGTGACACTCCCTTTGGATTGGGTTGGAGTTTGCTGCTGCGTCGGATGACTTGGCTGCTTCTCGGCGGCCTTCTTTGTAGTGGACGAGTGGTTGACGAGGCTAGTGAGAGCAAGAAAGAGGACAGCAGCAAGCAAGCCGCCGCCAAGCATAATCAGCTTGCTCTTCTCGATACCGGGCTTTCCTTCGCTGCCTTCTCTCGTCGCATGACCCGTGGGTTGCGTATCCGCACGATCTTCAGTCATAGCAGTATCCGTCGTAAGCGGAGGCCGCGGACGTGGCTCTTCCACTGAATCATCATTGCTTACCTGGGCAATCCTCGATCCATTGTTCTCTTCGCTGTTCATAGCATCTCCTTTTCCTGGGTCGGGTCCTATCGTGCTCCGCCTGCGATAGGCGGCGTAAAGGGCAGACGGATAAGTATCGGCCGGTCCACCTGGTCGGCCTGAGCAATCTGGAGAAAAAGCTTCTCCGTCGATTGCTTGAAGTTCGGGCGATCAAAGACAACGACTCCATCAGCGCGCGCCCCGGCCTCGATCCTTGTCGTGCTCAGTCGGTACTCTCGAATCAGTAGCTGATCAGCAGTCAGACTCTTGCCTTCCTTCTTTTTCTTCTTCTTCACCGCGCGACCGCTGATCTGAATTTGCGGCGGCACAACCTCCACAGGCTGATCGGAGGCGTTGAGAATCGAGAACGAAATGACCGTCTGATTGCTCCATTGGCGTATGTCGCCGAGCGAAGTTTCAATCTGCTTGCCCTCCCATTTCGTCCAGCCCGGCGCATTGACGCTCATCTGCAACTCATACTCTTCGTCGATAGCAGAGAGCGGTTTCGCGGTAGCGGGAGCCCGTGGCTGAGTCGAGGACGAGAAGAGGCCTGTGGGTTCGACTCTCGTGTGCTCCGCGCTTGCACTGCCGGCGATCAGGAAACTCCTGGATGTGCGGTACTCAATCAAGAAGTCAACCGGCAGCGCAGACCCGCTCGCGCCACCCCCATCGCTGATCAACTCCAGCGTCACATGCAGGCCAGATTTTGTCGCGATCAAAAGGTTCGATTCAGCGGCCTCTTTCGTGATGGGCTTCACGTACACGTACTCCGGCTCGCCCTCGTTGTGTTCCGCCTTGAAGTTTCCGGGACTACCGAGGATCACCGACGTGATCTCCTCCGGCATATGGATCGTCGACTCGAACTCCGGTCGCAGATGCAATGTCGTCACTTCAGATGGGTTGATGGTGATCGTCGCAACGCGCGGCTTGACGGCGTTATCAGCGGCGAACAGACGCAGTGGAAGCAGCACTGCGAAAGGGAAAAACCAGCGAAGTCTCATTTCGAGTTACCTCCTGTGCAATGAATTTGCAGCGAGCTTGCGCGCCACATAATGACGCCGAACCGATTCGACGTAAGCGATGACATCCGGGTTGTTGTAGTCGAGTTGCCGCTTACCGACCCATCGATCGCCGGCGTAATAGGCCGCAGCCACAAGCCTTAGATCACCGTGGAACTCCCACATCCGCGTGGTCAAATAGCGCGTTCCCGCCGCAATGTTCTGCTCTGGATCGAAGGGCTGGTATGCGCCAAAGCGGCGCGCAGTCGCCGGCATCAGTTGCATCAGGCCGAGAGCGCCCTTGCTGGAGACGGCACGCGGATTCCAGCGCGACTCGACATCAATGAATGCAGCAACCAACTCCGCAGGCACGCCGTAATGGCTTGCATAGTGCCGCACACAACTCTCGGCAAGAGCAGTGTTCGCTTGCCCCCAGCCAGCAGTTGGAGAAAAGATAAGTAGCACAAGCAGCCATTTCATAGCGCGGCACCTTCTGAGATTTCGAGATCCTGCGCATACCGCGCTCCATCGACCAGCAAACTTTGAAACCCCTCGCGCAGCAGCAGATGGCGACGATCCTTTTCGGTCTTGGCCAGGAAGGGAAGCAGTACATCCCGCTGTTCCTCCGTCACATGATCGCTACCCATCAACCGCAGCGCATTGGCGAAGTCGATCATCTCCGAGACCGAAGGCGGTTTTTCCAGCGAATAATTTCTGAACGAGCGCGCAATCCCTGCAATCTCCCGGTGAAAGTCCACGCCAGCTCCCGGTGTTCGACTGGCAATGATCTCCGCCTCGCGCTCCGGCGTAGGGTGCTCGACCCGCACATACAAACTGCGTCGGCGGATCGGGTCGCCCAGCCGCCGCTCCTCGTTGCTGGTGAGGACTACGAACGGAATGCTCTTGGCCTCAACCGTCCCAAACTCAGGAATCGAGAGTTGCCACGCCGATAAAATCTCCAGCAGGAGCGCCTCGAATCCCTCATCCACTTTGTCGAGTTCGTCAATCAACAGAACGCAAGGCTTTTCACATTCGAGCGCCCGCATCAGCGGACCCGGCCGAAAGAAATCACGCCCCTTTAGGTTGGCCTGCAACTCGCGCCAGCTCCCGCTCTCTCCGTTCCCCTTCGAGAACTCCATGTAAAGCCGTTGGAGGCTTTCGTCGAAACGTCCGATGGCCTTGTCCTCAGTAACGCCGCGGTAGCATTGCAGCCGCTCGATGTGCGTACCAGCCGCCTGCGCAACCGAAACCGCGAGTTGCGTTTTGCCGCTCCCCGCAGGGCCTTCAAGTAGTAGCGGCTTTTGCAGCTTCGCCGCCAGGAAGACGATTCTGGTCATCACCGGGTCAATGAAGTATCCGGTCGCCTTGAGCCGCTCCATCAGTTCGTCGAACGATTCAAACATTGGACCCCTCCCTCAACCTGGTCACTGGAACTTCAATCCCCAGTCGCGTTTCTCGTTTTCGCATTCGTGCATCCTTGAACTGCGACAGGATGTCTCTGATCTGAAACTGGGTCAAATCTCCAGATTTCTGTGCTGATAGTTGGCGCGCAACCGGACTGGCGGGCAACAACCGGCGCGAATTTGACCGAACTCCAAAATCGACCGATGATGCCAAAACTCGCTGGCCCAATTCGGGCTGCACACACCACCAGTGGGAGGAGTCAGGCCATGGCGTTAGGGCAAATGATTACGGTTCAATCACTTTCGGCTGAACCACTCTTGACCGCCGAGGATGTAGCCGAACGGCTGAAAGTCAGCAAGGACTGGGTCTGGGACCACTCCTCGCGGAGACTGCCCTATCTGCCAGTCATCCGGATGAGCGATGGGGCGCTGCGCTACCGCGCCAGCCAGATCGAAGAGTTCGTCATGGAGCGGGAACGGGTCTCCAGAATTCACAGAAGAAACAGATAAAATGGAGATCACCCGCTTGTTCCCCCCACAGAACTGAGGAACCGATGGGTAAGTCGCATCAGGCTGGATGGGTCTCGTTGCGCGGAAAGCAGTGGTATGGCTATTTCCGGCAGTGGGTTCTCGATCCTGAAACCAACGAGGAACGAGTCAAAAAAGTTTGCATCAAACTCGCCCTCAAATCAAAGATGACCAAGCTCGAAGCGCGAGAGGCGCTGCGGGCGGAAATCACGAAGGAGACAGGCCAGAATCTCGGGGGCAGAGTCCTGAAAGACAGCTCTGTAACCTTCGAGTGGTTTGTTCGCAACCGCTATTTCCCATTGCGGCAAGGGGATTGGCGGCCGGAGACGGCGAAGGAGAAGATGGCTCAGATCGAACTTGATCTGATTGCCAGGTTCGGTGACCACCCGCTCGATACGTTTGATCGCTTCATGCTGCAAACGCATGTAAACGGTCTGGCGGAGCGGTACTCGCAGGACCGGGTCAAGCAGGCGAGATCCTATCTGAAATCCATCTTCGACGAAGCCATCGAGCAGGAGTTCCTGGTGAAGGATCCGTCCCGGAAGCTGAAGATTCCCAAAAATCTCCGGCCCAAGGATAAACGGATCTTGAGTTGGGAGGAGTTGTGGTCGATTCTGGCCCAGACGGCCAGGAGAGACCGGCTTCTGCTCCTGTTGGATATGACCGAGGCGCTTCGCCCGAGCGAACTGTTCGCTCTGCGCTGGCGCTCCTTCGACAATCTCAACACGTTGTCCATTACCGAAACCGTCTACCGGAGGCAGATTCGGCCCTTTGGAAAGACGCCGGAGAGTCTCAACAAAGTTCATCTTCCCGATGGCCTGGCGAGTGAACTCCGGCGTTGGAAAAGAGAGTGCAAAAACTCCACGCCAGAGGCCTTCATCTTTTCCAACGCGGATGGAGGGTGTCTGGACACCAGCAACTACCGGTTCAGGGTTCTCAGGCCGCTTGCGGAGAAGCTGGGAATCGAAAGACTGAACTTCCAGATTCTGCGCCGAACGATGGCAACTCAGGCGCAGGGCATGGGCTCGATCAAGGATATTCAGGCGCACCTGCGGCACGCCAAGGCCGACACCACGGCCAACGAATATATGCAGGCGTTGCCGGAAAGTGTGCGGGAAATGGTCGGATCTGTGTACCAGATGTTAGCGAAAGGAGGGGAGGCGAAAAAGCCTTTTGAAGAAATGCCACAAAACGCCACAAACTTTATTCAGTAACCGCCTGTAAATTATTGATTCTATGGTGGGCGCTGCAGGATTCGAACCTGCGACTTCCACCGTGTGAAGGTGGCACTCTACCGCTGAGTTAAGCGCCCGCGGGCAAATCTCTCATACCTCCGGCGGCAGGCGCGCCAGCAAGGCATCACATAGGTTAGAGTAACACCAGCGGGGCTTTACGGCCAAACCATCCGGCCTGCTCAAGCCGCCTGGAGCCGCGCCCGACTGCCAATGCGTTGGAGATCCCAGCCAATTCGAAGTGAAGCCGGCTTCCCGCCTGACGGTGAGGCGGTGTTGAGTCCGGTCAAGGGAGTCGCCATCCCCTTGTGCGCGGCCTCCGGCTTGGCTGCTTCCGATCCTGCAGAATCCAGTTCTTCCGCTTCAAACTCGGCGTCTGAGAAAGGAAGATTCTCCCCGGAATCGTCATTTTTTGCGCAACCTTATGGTCCGGACGGGGTTTCAGAGAATATGGCAACCCTGGTCCTGGACAATTCGGCCCTGGGAGCAGGCCCGGCTGAGGGCGCCGAAGGCCGGCAAAGGACGGCGGCAACGCTCAATTCCGCTCCTTCTGGCTCAGTTTCTGTCAGTTTGGACCCAGCAAGCGACGCTGCCGTCATGCTGCGCGCCGCGGCAGGCGACGAATCGGCATTCAACTACCTGGCGGGGAAGTACCACCGGCCCATCCATCATTTTCTCTTTCGGATGGTGCGCAACCAGGCTATTGCCGAAGAACTGACGCAAGAGGTTTTTCTGCGTGTCTATCGCTCCAGGGAGAGCTACCGGGCTGAGGCCCGGTTTACCACCTGGCTTTATCGGATCGCCACCAACCTGGCGGTAAATCATGCGCGCGACACCAAGCGCGAGCGGGCTGTGCAGAATGTTTACCTGGACGCACCGGACGAAGAGACCGGAACAACGCCGGATGTGGCCGACGATGAGCCTTCGGCAGAGCAGCGGCTACTGCGCCGGGAGCGAATGAAGGCCATCCGCGAACACGTAATGGCGCTGCCGGAGCGGCAACGAATGGCGGTGATCATGCACAAGTACCAGGAGATGGATTATCGCGCCATTGGAGAGGTGCTGAAGCTGAGCGAATCGGCAACCAAGTCGCTGCTCTTCCGCGCCTATCAGACGCTGCGAGACAAGCTGAAGGATTTTGTTTGAGTACGGTTTCGTTGGAAGGACAAGAAGCCGGGAGCAACCGGCAGGGAAATGGGGTGGTACTTATGAAAAACATTTGCGCTGAAATGGATGCGAAGCTGGCCAACCTGCTGCTCGATCCGGCCACTGCGCCTGCCGAGGTTCGAACTCACGTCGAGGGGTGTGACCGCTGCCGCAGCGAGCTGGATGCCTTGCGGGCGACGATGGCTCTGTTGGAGAGTTGGGAGGCGCCGGAGCCAAGCCCCTATTTTCTCACCCGGCTGGAGGCGCGGCTGCGCGAAGAGCGTGAGACCGGGTCGTCCGGCTGGCTCAGCGCAGGAATCGCGCGGCTGCGTGCCCGCTTCGCCTACGGCAGCCAAAGCCATATTCGCCCCCTGGCCGCTATGGCGATGACAATTATGCTACTGATCGGCGGAGGCGCCTATCTGGACCTCACAAACTGGGACCAGCCGTCGGTTGCTTCCGGCAACAATCCCGCCGTCGTCCACGATCTTCAGACCATGGACAGCAACGCCCAGCTTCTCGATCAGTTGGAGGCGCTCTCCAACAACAACTAAGGAGGTTCAAGAGAGTTTCGCGGATAGGATGGATTCAATCGCTGTACGATTTTCGGCTCTGTATCCTTTGTTTAACCAGCAAAGATGGAAGCCAGGCGAGGATGGAAGATGATG
>Ga0208035_1000179_pt1 | contig 13051 bp, 13 predicted proteins | sample June2015DPH_11_1_FD_184704 | JGI IMG/M metagenome (GOLD analysis project Ga0208035, IMG submission 184704) | Peatland microbial communities from SPRUCE experiment site at the Marcell Experimental Forest, Minnesota, USA - June2015DPH_11_10... | ecosystem: Environmental > Terrestrial > Soil >...
CCAAGCTCGGCAAGATCACGCAGCCGTGCCTGGTCGTCAACGGCGTCTTCGACAATATGATTCCAGTCCGCAATTCCTACATGCTGAGCGAGCATCTCCCAAACGCCATTCTGTTGACCTACCCCGACGCTGGACACGGGGCGTTGTTTCAGTTTCACAGGTCATTCGTCCGACAAGCCTCGCTGTTTCTCGATTCAGAAGGCATCAGCTGAAGGCTGCGGTAGCATTGGTAATCCTAAGCTGCATCCGCTTAGGGATTTAGAAGTGGCGCCCGCTCCCAACATTCGCGCCAAAGGAAGAATGGAATGCCAATTAAAACAATCGAAGTACAACGCTTCAGCCGGACAACGTCACGATCATTCGAGGCAGTCGTAGCTTCATTGAAAGCTGGTGTCGGCCGACTGGATCTTGCCGCGTTTGCCAGTGCATCCAAGTCGCCGGGCACCTTCGCTGAATTGGAAGAAGTGATTAATCGCGACATGGGCAAAACGCATTTGATGTTGTTCCTGGAATTTGATCATGGGGCTGTTCTCCGAAAGGAGACGGGACTCAACAAACCGAAGATAGTGCGGCTCATAATCGGTAATCCCTTGGTCATGAAGGAGATGGCAAAGCATGTTCCCGACGCCGGATCTTATGCGCCGGTTACCATTCTGGTCGATGAACGCGAAGACGGGGTCCATTTGTCCATTTGTCCTATGACAGAATGGTCAGCTTTTTGGTGCCGTACGAAAACCGGGAAGCGGTGGCAATCGCTCACGATCTGGATCATAAGATCGAAAAGCTAATCAATGATGCAGCGGTTGAGTAATCGTTACGCCAAAGACGACAACGGTGAAAGGAGGAGGGTATGGTTTTCGCCAGCATCAAAGTTCCCGACACGGCTCTGGTCCGCGATGCGGTTGACCTATCGCGGAGTTCATTAGAGCCATTTCTTTTCAACCATGTCATGCGCTCGTGGCTTTTTGCCGTTGTGCTTTCCGATGGAGCTGAACACCCACCAGATTCGGAGCTTTTGGCTGTTGCTGCAGTTCTTCACGATATGGGTTTGACCGATCGCTACACCACTGAGAATCGCTTTGAGGTAGACGGCGCGAACGCGGCTCGCGCCTTTCTGAGTGATCGTGGCATCTCGACGCGGCAGATTCAACTCGTATGGGACGCTATCGCACTTCACACTACTCCCACACTCGCTCTCCATAAGGAACCCGAGGTCGTAATGACCCATTCAGGGATAGCCGTCGATGTCCTAGGCGCCGGCCTAGATCGAATCCCGCAAGATAAGCAGCGTACTATTCTGTCGGAGTTTCCCCGGTTGGCGTTTAAGGATCAATTCAAGGGATGCCTTTGCAGCGTTGTTCGTCAGAAGCCGATGACCACAATTGACAACATTCTGCGAGATTTCGGTATTCGTTACGTCGAGGGTTTCGTGCTACCGAATTTCGCCGACCTCGTCGCAAATGCACCGTTTTCCGAGTAGCTGACCGGCGGGTCGTGCATCCTGGAGCAACGCTAACCCGGATTAACAGCTGAGGTCGACGATCCCAATGAGTCTGAAAAACCTTGCGGCGCTCATCGATGAATTCCTGGGCACCTTGAGGGTGAATGCAACGGTGCAGTAGAATTGTGGTCGGAGGTTTCGTTGTCACGGCCGATAACTCTTCCAGAAAATGGCGGGGGGACACGGGGACTAAACCCGCCGCCTGTGCCGTGACAGGGTGAACGCCACTGCCTTTCAGCAACAGCGTTTTCGTGGTTGCGGGGGGTTGATTTGAACCAGCGACCTTTGGGTTCATCATCCCATTGTTACTAGCAACCCTTGTTGGACAGCTAAGGGACAGTCAAGTTCCAGAATCAGTTCGAGTTCCTAGCCCCAATTAGGCCCGCGATTCCGGTAGTTTGCGAGCATTCTCATGTTTAGGGAACGATTGGGAATCTTAAGGAGCGTTAGGTTATGAGCCCACAAGTACTAGTAATTTCAACAACTTACAAGACGCTGGTGGCCCCTGAAAAACCTTGTAAGAAGCGCTAAGGAATCCTTCTTGGACAGTTAAAGGACAGCGACGATCGCACCGTGAGCCTTGAAGCTTTTGATATCCGTTGCACTTTCCCTGGCTCGCGGCGGCTCAGCACGAGCCATCCGTACTGCGCGTCCATCGGAGCTCTTCGCGCGCCAGCGCCAGCAGCATCTTCACGTCTGGAATCGTACTCGGCAACTCGTACGTGCGCACTCCTGCAAATCGAGAATTACTTTAGCGTTCGTCTAAGAGCGAAGCTTTGGGCACCGCCGGCAACGGCTCGCCCGCCAGTCGTTTTTTCACCAGACCGGCGAGGAAGTTCGCGAAGGGCGCAATATCCTCGCCTACACTCGCTTTTTCGAGAGCGTTCACGTAGGCGTTCCGGTCGGTTACCGGAATGACCGTCCACGGGTATCCGCCCGACGCCATCATCGTGTTCATTAGGAAGCGCCCGACGCGGCCGTTGCCATCCATATAAGGATGGATATACACGAAGATGAAATGCCCGAGCACCACGCGGACAGCCGGATGCGGTTCTTCGCGCAGAAGGTCGAAGAACGCCGGCATGGCGTCCCTCACCGCGTCCCGGTTCAGCGGCACATGCATGGACTTGCGGATATAGACCTGCCCGTTGCGATAGCCCGCGAGATCGGCGGGTTTCAGTAGCCCGACCGTGACGCTCGGCGCGAACAGCTCCCGATACCACGTGCCGTGGTCCGTGTCCGCGACCTCTCCCGGATTTTCTCCCTTCAGGATTTTGCCGAGACTTTTCTGCACGGCCTGAAACGCCTGCCAGTAGCCCCGCGCCGCCATGGCGTTCCGCTGTTCGCGGTCGCCTTCGTGGGCTTCCGGGTTCCACTTGCCGCCGCGGACGCGTTCGATGAGAGCAGGCGTCACCCGGTAGCCCTCGATCGACAGCGAATGATAGGCGTCCGTGACATAGGCGTCGGTGACGCGCTTGAGGTATGCATCGATATTGCGCGGCGGCCCCGGCGCTTTCGGGAAGCGTTCGATGACCGGCTCTCGCATTTTCTGCCAGAGCAGCCGCAGCCTGTTTACGTAAGGAGAGGTTTCGCGGGGTCCGATGACCAAGGAGGGCTTGTCCGTGAAGGGATCGTTCTCTCGCACGGCGTAGCCAGCAGCCGTCATCGCTTTCACGATATCATCCGCGATGCGGTCGCGGCCGACGTTGCGGAACGCTCCGGCCAAGCGTCCGGCGATCACCGTGTGACCGCCCTCAAGGAGCCGGCGGAGAAGGGCGGAAGCGTCCCGGATCATCGGCAACACCGCGCGGATATCCGTCGCGTTGTTCGAGAAATAATTGGGCGAGCATGCGATCAGTGCTGATTCCACCGAGAACAGCCGCAGGCCGGCCTCTTCCTTCCGGTCAGCCACACCCGGCAGCGCGATCCGAAGCTCCAGCAGGGACGTGCCATGCGGGAGTTTGGTCACCTTGTTGCCCGCGCGCGGCGACCGCGCCGCGACCTGGCCGGGCACAGCCCAGTTGCCGGCATGAAGCGAAAGCGATTGTTCCGGCGACAGGCACCACCGCGCGCCGAAACGCACTTCCAAATACACGGCGCAGAAGCGCCAGAAGGATGCATACCAGGCCGTGCTATCGCCCTTCATTTCGTCCGGGCGGCTCGGGATATACCAGCCCTTGATGACTTCCTGCAGGAAGCCATTGCGCAGGAGGCGCTCCCGGTGCGTGCGTGACAGGTCGCGCGCCCGGATCGCCCCTGCCCCTTCCGCGGTCTGGAGGTTCCGCAGGACTTCGAGGGACTGCGCGAGTTTTTCAGGGGGTCTGGCCATGGCCGACTTCCTTCAGGCTTCGTGTTTCTATTATCCGATTGCGTTGCGCCGTATTTATACGATTGCGCTGTACTGTTATTATCCTATTACGTTGTACCATTTTTATCTTCTTGTGTCGAGACAGGATTTGATCCTGCACTCAACCGTATACTTGCTGCCATGCGATTGATTTGGCTCACCGCCATTGGATTGCTGACAGGTCTTCCGCCTTCCCAGAGTCAGGCGCAGTCGCCCGAGGTTCCTCTTCGCGTTTCACTTTGCGAAATCAAATCGCACCCAGAGGAATATCTGAGGAAGTTCGTTGAATTCACAGCTATTGCTTCGCACGGTTTTGAAGATTCAATGGTAGAGGATGCTCAATGTCCTTGGCCCACCGGTGGCCCCGGAGTTTGGATGGAATACGGCGGCAACCGATCCACGGACACGATGTATTGTTGCGGCTTTTCGCCTAAACCGACCCGCGACAAGCCTCTCGTCGTTGACGACATTCCATTGAGTCTCATCGAAGATGAGAACTTCCGACTATTTGATACTCGGTTACACGCGAAACATACGAAACCGCAACGAGGATCAGACACCGTGCAGGCTACTCTGCGCGGTCGCATATTCGCCAAGCACGAGGGGATTGCCGGAACGCAGCAGCATCCCGAATGGAGGGGTTACGGCCACATGGGATGCTGCATGCTATTCGTTGTCACACAAGTCATTTCGGTTGATTCGCCGAAGTGATTTTCCGATCAAACGACAGAAGTCAGGCCAAGCCGCAACGGGTGTGCACAGGTGCCATAGCTTACACTCAAACAACATGCTCAACCGGGGCTATGCCTTTACCACAATCATCAGCAGCAAAGATCATGGGCGAACTCTGCTCTCCCACTTGGCAAGCCTTTACCCTCACTCAAGCGCACAAGCCTGGCAACAGAATCTGAACAACCGCGAAGTCACCGTCAACGGCATCACCGCGGCCGGAAGCGAATCGGTCACTTCAGGACAAACCCTTGTCTGGAACCGTCCACCCTGGATCGAACCAGACTCTCCTCAGCACTTCGGAGTCCTGTTTAATGACGCGCATCTGTTGGCCGTCAACAAACCTGGCGGACTGCCCACTCTCCCGGGCGGCGGCTTTATGGAAAACACCCTCCTGCGGATGGTGCAAAAGCAAACCCCGAGCGCAAACCCTGTCCACCGGTTAGGCCGAGCCACTACCGGCATCGTCCTCTTCGCCAAAACGGCGCGGGCGGCCTCTAAGCTATCCGCGGACTGGAACACATCCAGAATTCAAAAAATCTACCGAGCGCTGGCTCGGGGTATTGCACAGCAAGACGCCTACGAAATTCTCACACCCATTGGCGTAGTACCGCACCCGCTCATCGGTTCCGTGTGGGCCGCCAACCCAAGTGGCAAACCGTCAAAGTCACTGGCGAAGGTGATCTCACGCACTGCGAGCACCACAATATTTGAGGTAAGCCTAAGTTCGGGCCGCCCTCATCAAATCAGAATCCATCTGGCATCCATCGGCCATCCCCTGGTAGGCGATCCTCTGTACGGCTTCACCGGCCAGCCTCTCGAAAATCTCCCCGGCCTCCCGGGCGATGGAGGATATTTCCTGCACGCCCAATTTCTGAAATTCCACCACCCCATCACAGGAGAACAAATCAATCTTGAGGCAGCTTTGCCGTCTGGATTCTCATCGCATCAGTAGATTCACGGCGGGAATCAATTCGGAGTGGTTATTGAAACCTGTGCGATCCCGCCATTCCGAATCCCAAGCGTGTGCCAATTTTGTTCTTTGCGATAATTAACCTAGTGATGTCAGTACAAGGGAAGAAGCGCGATTGGTTTGATCTCGGCGCTATGGCGTACAGTCAGGCATGTCCGGGTATATACGCTGCGCCGACGTACGTGTGCCCGATTTGCCGGAAGCCGTTCACAGTCGAGGCGCTCGACGATGGTCGGCTTTCGAAGGAGCACGTGCCACCGCAAAGCGTCGGCGGTTGTGAACTCCTCCTCACCTGCACGGAGTGCAACAACACGGCGGGAACCAAGCTGGACGCGGCAGCAAAGACCAAAGAGGACGTACGCCTGGCAATGACGGGTGGGCCCGACCGGCCGCATCGCATCAAGGCCACCATCGGCGGAATCACTGTGAATGGCCAGCTTCACGCGAAGGACGGCTCATACTCGCTCACGATCCCCAAGCATCTCAATAGACCAGGAACGAGCGAAGAACTTCAGCGGCTCGGACGCGCTGGTACCTCGCTGACCGTGGAGCACGAACGGTACTCGGAACTTGGTGCGCGCATTAGCTGGTTGCGCGCGGGCTATCTCGCCTTGGTGGCGATGGAGGGTTACAAGATTGTTCTCGACCCCGCGATGGACATTGTGCGAACACGAATCCGGGAGCGCGATGAGCGACGTATGCTAACCTGCGTTGCCGACGCACAGGAGGACTTCCCCCTTACGATACGACGCGTTTTGCGCGTACTTGATCCAGCATGGCACCTCGGGTGGACCGTGCAGTTTGGTCCCTACCTTGTCAATCTTCCATCCCTAGGCGATATGACCTTCTACGAACGGCTCGCAAATAACGGCTTGAGCCCAACCGTACAACACACGACCTACGAGTACGTGGGCTGGCCTACCACCCCAACCTTCGGCCTACTGCAAAACGAGGCCAGATGAGACCGGCGGAAGATGGACAAGCAAATAGAGATGGTCAAAGAGTGAGAGATGCGGGGCGATTTCGGCATGGTGGAGGAATAGTAAATGACATATGACAGTCAAAATTCTCAAACCGTCGGAATTGGAGAAGCAGTTACATTCCCCGTGAATCTTAGGTGGCTTGCGATGTGAGGCTGTCGCGTCCAACCGTGGGCGGAACGCCGGGAAGCTAAGCAAACGTGTAGCCGCGCTCGCCGTGACGATCGAGAATCCCGCCTCAGCGGCGTCGGTCCAGACCTTGATCATCCCGCGCCTCTTCCATGAGTTCTTCAAGCGTCGGCCGGCGCGCGCTTGCTTTCTGCAGTTTCAGCTCCAGCCCCAGCGCCGCGAGAATATTGGTGATCTTGGAATATCCCAGTTCGCCCATCCGTCCGTTTTCCAGGGCGTCGAGCGTGGAGAGTCCGATCCTAGCTCTTTTTGCGAGCGTGGGCTTCGTCAGGCCGAGGGATTTGCGCTTGATGGCGATCTGCTCGCCTAGTAAGTACAGGGGCAACATGCACCTAATATACAAGGCTAACCTGGCAAAATGAATCAAATCACCTAATACATCGGGTGTCTGTTACCGGTACTCGGGGTCGGTCATCGGCAACAACAGCATCACGAGTATCCAGAACACGCTAAATCAGGCTCAGGCCACGAGCGGCCCCGGCATGGTGATGGTGGGAACCGACTTCAGACGGTCGCAGGACCAGAAGGGGTTTCACCGTCGGAACCGTCGAAAAGTACAAGACGGAGGCCCATGCCTTGAAAGCAGCAGAAGGCATGCGGCTGATGATCAACGATGGGATCTCGCGCCGAGATCCGGTTCTCTTCTGTGGCATCCTCGACCGTTTCCTGCTCGATCAGAAACAGGAAGAGGACGCCGAACAAATCACTCACAATACTCTAGCCTCCTACCGAAGTATGATTTGCCAACACATCCGACCCAAGTGGGGCGACGCCCATCTCGAAGATGTTCGGCCCGCCTTGGTACAGGATTGGCTTCGCAAGCTGGTCCTCTCACCCAAGTACAAGGGACATATTCGATCCCTGATGTATCGTCTTTTCGACAAGGCGATGCTTTGGGAATTGCTGAACGTGGAACGAAACCCCATGGACTTGGTCGAAGTGAAGGGCATCAGCAAGCGCAAGAAGCGTCCTCGGGCCCTTCAGGTAAAGGATGCTTGGCAAATGCTCGACGCGCTGGTTCAGCCCTTTCGAACCATCGTGCTAATTGGCCTGTGTTTCGGATTGCGAATCAGCGAAATCCTGGGTTTGCGCTGGACGGATTTCGATTTCAAGCGATCGGTGGTTTTGGTTCAACGATCAGCGGTCGGAAAGCGGCTCAACAAATTGAAGACGGAGTATTCGCAGGACGAGGTTCCAATCGAACGGGGCTTTATCCTCGAACTCAAGAAATGGCAAGCGCTCTGTCTCGATACCGAAGAGCGCTGGCTTTTTCCGAGCCCGGTGACGGGTCGACCGTATCATGCCGACTCGATGCGCAACGACTACCTGGTTCCTACAGGTCTGAAATTGGGACTTGGCAGGATCGGGTTTCACACGTTCCGTCACACATATCGTGCGTGGCTGGACGAGACCGGAGCACCCGTGGGCGTACAGCAGAAACTCATGCGACACGCGCACGTCTCAACCACAATGGACCAGTACGGCAACGCCTCGGCCTTGGCCAAGCGCAAGGCCAATCGGCCCATTGTGCAACGCCTCTTGCAAAGGCCTGCCAATCAAGAGGTCTCCATTCAATAAATAAGGGGAACTGTGAGTCAGTTCCCCTTATTGGACAGTTTTGGACAGTTGCTGCAAGTGCCCAATGGCCCGTAACTCTATGATTGCGTTGGTTGCGGGGGGTGGATTTGAACCACCGACCTTTGGGTTATGAGTCCAACGGGAAACTGATACCAAACAACTTACACGCGCACGGATGACACCTAAGCGACTGTAAGGTACTGCAGGGAACGCATCGTAGTCCCCAATTTAGTCCCCAGTTTCACGATCAGTTCATGATTGGGATCGCAGGTTCAAGAATTCGTCGCTTGCACGCACTCGATTACCAACTCGCTTTGGGTTCGCTGTGATCAAAGCCTTTCACTTGGCGATTCTTCTTCTGCCGGCAGAATAAGCGTTTCGTCCTGTAATGCCCTGAGATGCCTGACGCTTTCTATGCCGGCTGGCGTGGACGGCGGTGGGTTTAGAGGAGCCGACGCCGGCGGGATTCAGTGCAGTGAGCACGGCAGCGGGATTCTTGTCGATCACAGTCAGCAATGTGCGAGCGGGCGCTTCTGGGGTCCTGCGGCCTCCCTCCCAGTGTTTGATCGCGTCAAGGCTGAAGCCAAACGTGTCAGAGAATTTGGCTTGCGTCATGCCCAGTCGATTACGGATCGCCTTGACGTCAACTTCCTGGGGCACATATGCCTTGAATCCTTCTTGCTCTCCAGCAAGGAACGCCTCAACATCGTTAAGGCCATCCATCATCTGCTCGAATTGCGTTTTCATGCTACCTCCCGTAGGTCTCGAAAATACTATCGGCACGTTTCTTGAGCGCGTTCCGTTCCGCCATCGACAGGTTTTCTTTCTCATTCTTCGGAAAAACCGTGATCAGAAAAAGTGGGAATCTCTCGTTGCGCCAGATATACACAACCCTTGCCCCACCGCTCTTCCCCATTCCCTTGCGTGCAACCCGAACCTTTCGAAATCCACCGGTTCCGCGGATCAGGTCTCCAGATTCTGGGTCAGCCGCAACGAGAGCCACGATGTCTCCACGCTCCTCCTCGCTAAAGAGCTTGCTGGCAATGGCGAGGTAAGTGGGCGTCTCGACGACCGTCTGCACAATTCTCTTGTACTCCATTGGACACCATTAGTCAAGGGAAGTTGTGTGCCATTGGACACCACCTATTAGGGCCGCAAAATAGGAGGTGATTCTGTGGTACTGCAAACCGCCCTCCATGGCGGGCAGTTTCAGTGGCAGGTCACTTTGGTACCCTTGCCCGAAATGGTCGTGGAACCTGAGGATTTTCTGTGGAGTCTAAGCTTAATATGGCGGTACCACCCAGAAGATGGGTCGGATATGCGCTGTTGGCCGCTGGCCTGTCTCTCCTGTTCGATACCTTCACCTTTCTTCTAACGAATTGGTCTCCGTTAAAAGTCCCGATGTACGCCGCCAACGAATTGGCGCTTGGGTGCCTCTTGACTGTCGCGGGAATGCTGCTCCTGTTAGCACCCATTCTGAAACGCACGCTGTTGAGAATCCGAATCGGCGTGGCATTGACCCTCATCGCGGCGTCTATTTATGGCGGCTGGGAGTGGTGGACGGCAACCCGAACGTGGGTTCCACTCTACATGCCCGTGTCCCTTTCACAGGGACACATTCGCTCTCCCGAGTTCAAGATCAATCTCGATGCCGGTTTCTGGATTTTTGTCGAGGTCGAGACCAAGGTTGATGATGAAGGAGTCTCGTGCCTTACCGGCTATATCTCTGATTACTGTCACAAGAATGGTGTTCGCGAGCTTCATGCGTCGTGGACTCTATCCGACAGGGGGAGAGTCGTGGCGCGCGGCTCGACGGACACGGACCAGGGGTCGCTCGGAGGAATGCTCACCAAAGGCCGCGGCATCGGCCACTTCTCGGTTCCATCCGGAGACCACTTCGTTCTGGATGTTGAGTTCCCCGAGGATAACAGTCATTTCGATGGAGGACACCCTCGGCTGGCAATCGAGCAAAGCTACTACTGGCGTTTTGAGGAAAATCGAACCCCCGTCTTCCTATTCGCGATGTTTCTCGGCGCGATTGCTGCAGCGTTCTTAGTGAGCGGAATTGTCGAAAACAGAAGCAGGAAATGCGCCGAGCAAACAGTGTCGTTGACTTCGCCTGGACCAATTGCCGGGGGATTTCAGTGGCAGGCAGAACGTGCAACCAAGAAGTCTGATCCTGAGCGCCGTCCGCTCTTACGCGCGAGATCGTTAGTCGGACTCGGTCTGGCGATACTGGGAATGACGAGTTTTGTCATCGTCAAACGATGGATTGATACACGCATCTTCGTGCCGGTGGATATCCCTGTCTCCCTCGCGGCAGGCCACTTACGAACAGGCACGTTCCGGATCAATGTTGAACAGGGATATTCAATCTGGATTGACTTTGACCAAAGTACCTACTTCAACCCGATGTGCTCGTCGTATTCCACTCTCAAGACCACTTGGACTCTGTATCGAGATGGGCGGGTCCAGACGCAATGGGACGCCCCGGTTCTCCAGGATGGCTACCTCGAGGGTTTCAACGCTACGAAGGGATTCTATGATCTGGACGTACACGTCCTCGCCGACGCCAGTTGCCTAAATGCGAATCGTCCACGGCTGCGGGTCGTGACGTCCCGAGATGACGATAGCTTTTACGCAGGCGTGCTGCTGTGGACGGATGGAGCTTTTGTTCTGGTCGGTTTAAGCCTTGTCGTCCTCGGTTGGCGAGGTGGTGTCTTCAGAGAGTCTGAGCAGTTTGCGATCGTTACAAACGCACCGAGCGGAGGTCAACATTTTCAATGGGCACAGAAGTTGCCTTTGCGCCGGCCGATCGTGGGCATCCCGTCGTTCGGATTGCTTGCAGGGATGGTGTTCGCAATCCTGGTGATGCTTATGATGATGCTAACTGGAGCCTTCCGATACACGCCAAGGGGACTGTGGGTTCATCTGCCGAAGCCGGGCGCGGTGCCGATGAAGCCTGATGCTTGGACCGAGCCCGTGATAGTGGTGGTGACGGATGCCGGACTTGGTCAGGAACCAGAACTATTCGTGAACTCAAAGATGGTTGCGTGGGATGACCTTGCCAGTGCCTTAAAGAGAGAACTGAGCGTCCGACGAGAATGGACTGTATACGTCGAAGGAGACGACTGCGTAGCGTGGGCGAACGTTGTAAATGTGATCGATATCGCACGCAGTGACGGGGCGAAGGTTTTCCTTGTTCCTCAGCCGAACAGGACGCCCTGTAAAACTAATCTCGGGAGGAAGCTCCCGAGATAGCGACCAGCAGATTGTCTTGGCTCAGCCTGAAATGGAGAAGCGGCGTTCTCCGTTAGTGTAGATTCCGCCCCTGCGGGGCGGGGATTTTTCAAGGCATGGGGTCTATCGTCCGATGACTGTTTCTGCAAACGTGCAGCGCGAGAGGTTAAAGTCCCGCGCTGCAAAACATCGGCTCGATGAGCCCACCGGGTTATCCCTCGGCATGGTTGCGTCCCCGCAGTGCCCGCTTCCGTTTCGTCCGGCAAGATCATTGTAGCTCCGCAACGAGATGCCGTTTTTCAACATCCGATTGGCCCGTGATTCCGCCAAAACCCAAACCGTACCAGACCCGAATCGTGAGTCTAATCGCCTGTCACGTCAACCATCGCGTTCCGCAAATGATAGACTTCCCGCGTGGAGCGAGAAATATTTGTCGAACGTTTCCATGCTGCAGCAGCTGCGGCGCTGAGCTTCGCGCGACAGTATGTTTTGGAGAACCTGTCCGACAAATTGGTTTTCCGCGTTCGACTGAATCAGTCTCATGACTCGAATCTGCGTCCCGATCAGAAAGTCTATCCTGGGGACAGCACCCCTCAAAGAGCCTACGAATTGCACAGATGTCATGCGGAAGAGGTCGTCGAAGCGCTTTGGCGAGATGGCACGGTACCAGAATGGGTAGACATCGCCGTCATCGGGCAAACGGCTTCAGAGACCGTAATGGAGCTCCTTTGCTGTGGTAGATACACAGCTAATGAGAGCCGTCTATACCACCAGCAAGCAGGGATTGCTCCGTTTAGCGTTCACGGCCCTACGCTACCACCTGGATACAAGGCCGGTGATCTTTTCAGCATCTGGCATCGTCTCGCCGTTTGGGGACTCGATGAGATTGAACTGGCAATGCCGCACATTTGCAAAGTCTGGTCCCTTACCGCTTTTGGCAGCCAGTTTGACGACAGCATATTGGCAAGCCTTCCAATCTTTCAGAATGTGGAGATCATTGAACTGAAAGAGAGTCCTATCAATGGTGAGGGACTGCGTTCCCTGAGTCAGCATCCAAAACTGCGAGTTCTGAGGATTGACCTCGCACGCCCTGAGCTTTTCAATTTGAAAGATCCTGTGGTCTTCCCAACCATAGAAGTATTGGACATACAGCATCTGCCGCCGAGACCATGTGGCTTGGAGGAGTGGTTAGAACGGTTACCAGCATTGAAATCGCTGACTCTAGGGTCGGAGGGGAGTATTTCGTTTAGCGGGTCGATTTCGGGATCACTGGATTTCTTGATTATCGCTGCTGACAATGTGCTGGGTGCAGCCAGACTTCCGGGAAACGTCGGCCACCTCGCTTTGCACCTCAGCAAAGCCACTCCTTCCGACCTCTCTCGACTTCTGAACGGCGTCCGAAAGGTGGCAGCTCTCTCTTTGACCCGAACGGCCGTGGATGACGTTCTCGCAAAGGAACTTGTTTGTCGGCTGAATCCAGAGTATGTGAACTTGGTTCATACCAAGGTCAGCTC
>Ga0208035_1000192_pt1 | contig 12648 bp, 14 predicted proteins | sample June2015DPH_11_1_FD_184704 | JGI IMG/M metagenome (GOLD analysis project Ga0208035, IMG submission 184704) | Peatland microbial communities from SPRUCE experiment site at the Marcell Experimental Forest, Minnesota, USA - June2015DPH_11_10... | ecosystem: Environmental > Terrestrial > Soil >...
TGCCTCGCCATTGCCGCATCTGTTCTTCGTTCTCGACCAGGGTGGAAATCCGGACGTGCGGGAACTGTTTCGCGACTTCGAGCACACGGCGTGCATTAGCTCCCACCACTGGATAAGCAAGAAGGACGTCGGCCACTCCGCTGTAGCAAGCTATCAGCAGCTCGAGCGTGGTTGCGCATTTGAAATTTCGGACACCCTGCTCGACAAGCATGCGAAGCGTGTAGGCCAGCTTGGCGGTCTTGATGTGCGGGCGCCAGCGATCTGGAGCGCCTCCGAGCAGATGCAACGTCCGCGCAATGTTTGAAGCCACGATTTCCGGATAGACCACAAGCGCAGGAGTAAGAACGTCTTCAATGACGGCCACTCGGTTACGTTCGTCCCAGGGAAACTCGCTCAGCATGAATTTATGCGCTGCCCCACGCACCTTCGATCATATCGCTCAAACCTGAATAGGCGCTACAAGCACTCGGGCCCCGGCATTTCCCGTCGGCAACAAATGACATGGTCCGCATGCGCAGTGGCCCCGGGCAGACACTTTCGGGGGATGGGATCACTGCGCGCCCACCTCGCGGGTCGTTGACCATCTTCGTTGCTGCGAGTAGGCTCTGACTTCCGCGATGTGGGCTAGCAATCTATCCGACCATTCCGAGCGCAGAGGTTTGATTCGTGGCCTGGGTCTCGGGTCGGCGATCGCGATCGTTATTGGCGACACGATCGGGACTGGGATTTTTCTTGTCGTTAGCGACATGGCGCGCGCCGTGGGCTCCGCCACACTGGTGTTGATCGCCTGGATCCTCGGCTTGCTCATCGTGCTTTTGGGCGCCTTCTGCTATGCGGAACTCGGTGCCGCTTTTCCGAAGGCCGGAGGCCCTTACGTCTATCTTAGCCGGGGACTCGGCCCTCTCTGGGGATTTCTCTTTGGCTGGATGAGTTCGTTTCTCGAGAGGCCAGTCGCTATGGCTACTCTGGCGGCGGGTTTCGTGCGGTTCCTGGGATTCTTGTTTCCCATGGTGGCCACGCCTTTGTTCGGCAGTCACATCAGGCGTTACGAATTCACCTTCACGACGGCCCAGCCGATTGCGGCGTTGATCGTGGTCATCGTGACGGCGGTCAATTATTTCAGTGTGCGGATGGGTGGTGCTATCCAGGTGGTGCTGACGTCGCTCAAGATGGGCACAATCCTGGTTATCGTTGCGGTAGGCGTCGTGTTCGGAACAAAACACGCCGGTTCAACTGCGCCGATAACATCGTTCAGCTTGGGAACGATTGGCGCCTTGCTGACAGCGCTCGTTCCTGCGATGTGGGCGTACAACGGCTTTAACGACCTTGGCGATCTGGGAGAAGAGATTGTCCAACCGCAGAAGAACATCCCGAAAGCCATCATCTTTGGGCTGTTCACTGTGGGCGGTCTGTATTTGATGGCGAACGTTGTCTACTTTCATGTGTTGCCCTTCGCACAGGTGGCGGCGTCCGAGCATGTTGCGTCGGATGTGGTGCAATCGTTGAGTGGTTCCCGCGGCGCAGCTTGGCTCACGGTCGCGATGGCCGTGTCGGCCCTTGGGGCGCTGCACGTCGTGGTCTTGACCGGTGCTCGCATCCCTTACGCCATGGCGCGCGACGGTGTGTTCTTCCGTTTCGCGGAGCACCTTCATCCTTCCCTGCGTACGCCCACCGGCGCGTTGGTTTTCCTAGGCTCGATCGCGGCGCTACTGGCGCTTAGCGGGACGTTCGAGGAACTCTATTCACTGTTTGTCTTTGCGGTGTGGATCTTTTTCGGGTTAGTGGCGATCGCCCTAATACGTTTACGCCAAAAAGAGCCGAACCTGGTTCGGCCTTACCGCGCCTGGGGATATCCGTGGACGCCGCTCATCTTTTTGGCTGCCGCGATGGCTTTGACGGTCAACTTGTGGATGATCCGGCCCGTACGCTCCTCGCTGGGGCTGGGAGTAATTGTTCTCGGTATTCCGTTTTTCTACCGCTGGCACAAAAGGCCTCGTGCCGCCAGGCTCTAGCCAGTCATACAACGATCAGCGCTTTCCCACCCCCAGCAATGCGCGGCCGGGGAAAACGACTGGCACGATCTTCCCTTCGTCAACAACAATGGTTCCGCCCACCACCAAATAGCGCACGCCCACGCTCGGTTCCATGGGCTTCGTGAAGGTGGATCGGTCACTGATGGTCGCAGCGTCGAACACAACCATGTCGGCGTCAGCGCCCTCTTGCAGTCTGCCTTTTTGCCGTGCCGCAGGAGTAGAACGCTCGAGCATCTCCGCCGGCATGAGACTCATCTTTCGCAGCGCATCCATCAGCGTGATCGTTTTCTTTTCACGTACATATTGGGCCAGCACACGCGAGTAGCTTCCGGCGTTGCGAGGATGGCCCTGGATGCCATCACTGGCGATCATCACCAGTGGGTGTGGGATCACTTTGTCCACCATTTCCTGTGTATTGGAGAAGATCAATACCAACTGCGGCATGCTGGAGTTATGCAACTGGTCGAAGCGTTCCTTGGTCAGGTGCTCGCCAGTGTTTGGAAGCACAAGGTCGCTATAGTCAATGCCAAACTTCTCCCGCCAGCCGGTGTTGAAGAGCGCCGAGTTTATGAAGGTCATGCCCGCAGTGTAGGGATAGGCCTCGGTGGTGACATCGAGGCCGCGGGCGCGCGCTCCTTCGACCATGGAAAGGCACTCCATGGCGTCGCGGGCGCAGGTGCTGTTGATGTGCACGATGTGCAGCGAAGCCCCCGTAATGGCGGCTGCTCCAATGACCTCGCTGGTCGCCTCAATCGCTGAGCCCGGCTCGACGCGACCCGCGCTCCGCATGTGAGTGTAAACGGGAAGTCTCCGTTCGGCCGCGAGACGGAACATGTCAATCACTTCCAGTCGAGTTGCGCCCGGTGTGTACTGGATCCCCATCCCTATCGCCAAGCCACCGGCGTCCAACTCTGCGCGCAGGCGTTCCCGCATAGCCTCGATCTGCTCAGATGTGGCTGGCTGATCAGTCGCGGGGCCGCTCTTCGGCAGGATATCTCCGGGCGGCAGCGGCGGTCCGAATACGAGAGCCCGTGCCGCCACATGGCTGGCCGACGTGCCGTAGTGAATGAGCGACTGGCCCTCTTTCGCTTTCAGAAACTGAGCAACGTCCGGCACTCCGATTTCCAGTTCGAGCGCCGTGGTCACGCCATCGAGCGCTTTCACGCGCTGGCTCTCGATCTCCTGGCCATGCTGGTGAAGGTCAATGAATCCGGGAGCGACCACCAGCCCGCCGGCGTGGATCACCCGGCGTCCGCTCAGCGCCTCGGACGAGATGCGGACAATCTTTCTGTCGCGGATGCCAACGTTACGCACAGCATCCAGGCTGCTTTCGGGATCCATCACACGTCCGCCTTCGAGCACGAGATCGTACTGCTGCGCGCACATGACGGTATTTGAGAACGCCAGAAAAAACAGGAAGAAAATCAGCTTGCGCATGATTGCTCCATTAGACGGACGATCATACCAGCAGGAACTCTATTCGCAGTCCGCCTCTCCGGACGGGTAACGACAATCTGGAAGTGACCGAAAGAAGCCGCCAAGCCTGTCGGCGCCATTCGAGAATTACTTCCGGCTTGCCTGTGGCTCGAGAACTGTTTGCGGCGTTACCGTAGCGCAATCCGATTCAGTCGTTAGGGAGATCATGAGCCAATCTTCTTGCCAATTCTCCTGATCTCGCCTCGAAGCCATGTATGCGCCGCATCCGTATTGACTCGCGGATGCCAGATCATTAGGTACTTGAAGCCCGTTATCTCTTCCGGCGCCTTCTGCACCTTGATTTTGCGATTTTCAGCCTCCAATCCTGCGAATCGCCGGGGTGCGGTAAGAATCAGTTTGGTTCCAGGAATACACCGCGTAGCCGCTCCGAAATATGGCAGGGTAATCACGGTACGACGGCGACGACCGTGCGCTGCCAGACGCTTCTCCGGTATATGTTGCGAGCCTTCGACGACATCGACGCCAATGTGTTCGGCGGCGAGATATTGTTTGAGAGTGAGTTGGCGCTGGTAGGGAGCATCCGCTGCCACAATACAGACGAGTTCTTCCTCGTAAATGACCTCGGTCAGTAAAGGTGAGGGCACATGGCCTTCATCGCCAATCAAAGCAAGATCGAGCCGACCGTGACTCAGATCCTCGAAGACATCTCCTCTCCAACTTGCGAATGTGAAGCGAACCTGTCGCGCCACCGGGAGAACCTCGCGACAGAGAACGGGCGCGATGATCGAGGTCGCATTGTCTGTCGCCGCAATCCGGAAGGAGCATTGTTCTGTCACGGGGTCGAATGTCGAACCCGAGATGAGCCGGTCCAATTTCGGCAACATGATCTCTAGCTCTTGAAGAACACGTTCCCCTTGCGGCGTTGGTTCATAACCCTTTGCCGTCCGCACCAGCAGATCATCGTGAAACGTATCCCGCATTCGCTGCAATGCGCGGCTCACTGCGGGCTGGCTCAGTAGCAACCGCTTGGCGGCACGCGAAACATTCCGCTCTTCGGCAAGTACCGAGAACACAACAAGAAGATTTAAGTCGGCCTGACGTAGCTGCGTTACACGCATAATTAATATTAGCACTATGCATTGGACGGATAGCTATGTCAGGTTCAATCTCTTTTTAGCGACGGACTTCAAGTTCGAAGAAGCCGCCAAAAAAGGAGAACGACCATGAGAAAGACAGCTATCGTAACCGGAGCATCCCGCGGCATCGGACGTACCATCGCCCTTCGCCTCGCAGCCGACGGATTCGGCGTCGTCGTCAACTACGCCGGCAATGCGGCGAAAGCAGAAGAGGTCGTCAACGAGATCACCAGCTCAGCCGGGCGCGCCCTTGCAGTCCAGGCGGACGTTGCCAATCCCGAAGACGTCAAGCAGCTCTTCGAGAAGACCCTCAAGGCCTTCGGACAGATCGACGTTGTCGTCAACAACGCTGGCATCATGCCGCTTTCACCTATCTCCAAGGGTGACGTGGAGACCTTCGACAAAGTCATTGCCACGAACCTCCGCGGAACCTTCCTTGTCCTCTCGCAGGCGGCCCAGCACGTTGCAGAGGGTGGGCGCATCATCGCCTTTTCCAGCAGTGTTCTCGCCAAGAATTTCCCGACCTACGGCCCGTACATCGCTTCCAAGGCGGGTGTCGAAGGCCTTGTCCATGTCCTCGCCAACGAGCTACGCGGACACAAGATCACGGTCAACGCCATTGCACCTGGACCTGTAGGGACGGAGCTCTTCCTGGACGGCAAGACTGAAGAGCAGATCAAACAGATCAGCAGCATGGCGCCGCTTGAGCGTCTCGGTCAGCCCGACGATATCGCAGGCGTTGTCTCCTTCCTCGTTGGCCCCGATGGCGGATGGGTCAACGCGCAGGTGCTTCGCGCAAACGGTGGCTTCGCATAAACAGCACACCTCGCTCGCAGTCAGCCCTTCCATTCACATAACCCGAAGAACAGGAGAATCGATATGAAGAACATCATTGTCATCACAGGAGCTTCGAGCGGCTTCGGCGCCCTCTCGGCGCGCGCTCTCGCCATCGCAGGTCACACCGTTTACGCCAGCATGCGTGAGACCACCGGCCGCAACGCTGCACAGGTAGAGGCTGCGAAACAGTTCGCCGCAGAAAACGGCGTAGACCTTCGCACGATCGAGCTGGATGTGGCCTCTCAGGAATCAGCCGACCAGGCCATCAAGACTATCGTCGAGAAAGACGGCCGTCTCGATGTCGTCATCCACAACGCGGGGCACATGGTCTTCGGTGCTGCGGAAGCCTTCACTCCCGAACAGCTCCTGCAGGTCTATGACACCAACGTGCTCAGCACGCAGCGCGTCAATCGGGCCGCGCTGCCGCAACTGCGCAAACAGAAAAAGGGCTTGGTGCTATGGGTTTGGGAGCACCAGCACTCGCGGTGGCACGCCGCCGTATCTTTCACCCTACTTTGCGGCGAAGGCGGCTATGGATGCGCTCGCTGTCAGCTATGCCGCGGAGTTGAATCGCTGGGGCATCGAGACCTCGATCATCGTTCCCGGAGCCTTCACCTCCGGCACGAATCACTTCGCCCATGCCGGTGCACCAGCAGACAAGACACGTCAGGCCGAGTACGACAACGGCCCTTACGCGCATCTTGGTGACGACATCATGAAGGGGTTCGCTGCTACCGCGCCTGCCGATGCCGATGTGGCCGATGTCGCCAAAGCTATCGTCAATGTGGTGGACATGCCCTTCGGGAAGCGTCCGTTCCGTGTGCACATCGATCCCGCGCAGGATGGTGCGGAGATTGTAAACGGAGTAGCAGATCGTGTTCGCACCGAGATGTACCGCAACATCGGTCTGTCGGACCTGCTGGCTCCGGTTGCGTTTTCGCTCTGATTCTGGTTCCGTTGGAGAACGGTGTAAGACCACACGAAATCAACACGGAGGACTGTCATGTTTTCAATTATCGGAATTACTGGTCGAGTTGGCGGAGGTGCTGCTAGCCGTCTGCTCGGACTGGGTAAACAAGTTCGCGCTGTTGTTCGCGACGAGGCTAAGGGCCACGTCTGGGCATCCAAGGGTGCGTCTGTCGCCGTCGCCGATATGACCGACGGTGACGGCCTGGGACGCGCTATAGCGGGCTCCGAAGCAGTCTTCGTTATGTTGCCACCCCTATTCGATCCCTCGCCTGGATTTCCTGAAGCCAAAGGCCAGATCGACAGTCTTTCCGTAGCGCTCCGACAATCGGAGGCAAAGCGAATCGTTGCTCTTTCGACGATTGGTGCCCACGTCGCCAGGCCGAATCTGCTCAATGGCCTTCACATGATGGAGGAGTCGTTCAGCCAGCTCCCGATGCCTGTCACGTTTCTTCGACCGGGATGGTTCATGGAGAACCATGCAAGAGATGTCAGCTCTGCCATAAGCGAAGGGATCATCCACAGCTATCTCCAGCCTATCGAACACACCATCCCCATGATCGCGACGAAAGATATCGGCGCACTCGCCGGTACCCTCCTGCTTGAATCGTGGTCGGGCAAGCGGGTCGTCGAGCTTGAGGCGAAGACACGCGTCTCTTCGGCAGACATCGCGGCGACGCTGACTGACATTCTCGGCAAGCCGATAAAGGCGGAGCCGGTTCCACGGGCTCGATGGGAAGAGGTCTTTCGCGCTCAAGGCATGAAGAATCCCACGCCCAGAATTCAGATGATCGAGGGCTTCAATGAGGGCTGGATCGAATTCGAAGGTGGATTCGAAGGCTCCGTCAAAGGGCAGACCTCGCTCAAAACCGTCGTCGAAGAAATGGTTCGGGATGCTCGCAAACAGGCCGCATAGGCTTAGGAATTCTTTTACACGGAGAAGAACAGCGATGCCTGGATTCGGAGTGGTCGCTCCGAAAACCTGATCTACAAAGCCATCATGGCTCTGAATCACTTCGCAGCCATCGGCTGTATGGTAGGGATGGTTGCCTTACCCGTCCGCGAATCGATAGCCTGCCTCTTCTTTTTTTACGAAGCAATGATGGGTTTAGCCGCTCCCGGCACTTTCGCGATTGCCCAAACGATGGCTGGCCCCTCGGCCTCCGCAATTTCGGTCGGAGTCCAGAACATGTGTGGCAATCTGGCGGGTATCTGCGCTCCCGCAATCACTGGCTTTCTGGTCAACGCAACCGGAAGGTTTGAGACGGCGTTCTGGTTAGCCGGGATCGTTAACGTTCTTGGCATCCTTGGCCGGGTTTTCATTCTGCCTAAGATCGTTCCTCTTCGGTGGACGGGGGACGCGATTCCATCTGAGGTCGGGGTTTAGCGTTTTGCCCAACCAGTCCTGCAGATCTCCGAGAGCGAAACGGTCTCAACGCTGGAGATAAATGGTTTCTAACTAATAGTGCCTAACTAAGAGAGTATCGGAGAATGTATGTAGGCGTGCCATGGTCGTGGAACGTCTCAAGCTGGGACAGCTTCACTGGGGCCACCTGACCATCGCCCTGTATGGAGTCGACGATATGCTCGTGACGGAGTTGTCGGTCGATGTATCGATGGATGGTGCTTGCAAAGTCCTCGACGCCGGTCCGGATGTCGAATTACGCGGACAATACCCGCTCATCGCCTCTGTGACGGAAGATGTCGGAACCAACCTCGAAATCACCCTCACGGCCCGAAGTGAACAGTGAGAACCCCCGCGACCTGTCGAATTCGACGAAAACATCCTCGCAAGCCGCGGGAAAAAACGCGATTTCGTTCTGGGGGAAATACTCCGGGGAATCTCACCGCATTTTCTAGTGGGGTTCCTCTCGATTTGAGATGCGGTCGGTTCGGGCGTAGGGCTGTGCTCGACCCAGCATAACCACATCCGAAGTGCGTACATGCGTTCGCGCTTGAGACTCGGAGTCAGTGTGGATGTCGGCGGGGTGCTTTGTGTGCGGGTTAACGATCAAACTCCGCGCGAGCTTTGCGAGCGATGAGACGAAAATCCTTCCGGCTCGCGTCTTCCTCAAGTTTCTCTAGTCGTTGCCGGCCCGAAGCTCTCGAAGAACGTAGCTCCAGTCTGCCGGGATCCAGCGGCCGGCGTTCCGTATCTCCAGGTTGACATAACGTTCATAATAATGTACATTAGATGATTTAGTGACCATTACTCTGGACATTAAATATGAGGACCAGTCGATCATCCGTCGTAATGCCGCTCCCGGTCAGGCATGCCCTGCGCAAGCTCGGGCGCGACATCCGTGACGCCCGGCGGCGGCGGCGCATCCCCGCGGCCATCGCGGCGCAGCGCGCCTCGATCAGCCGCACGACCCTCGTCAAGGTTGAAAAGGGCGATCCCGGCGTCGCTTTCGGGATATACGCCACGGTCCTTTTTGTGCTGGGCATGGCGGACCGGCTGGGCGATCTCGCCGCGCCGAAGAACGATCCCGTGGGGCTACAGCTCGAAGAAGAAAACCTGCCGCAGCGCATTCGCGTGGCGCGCAGCCCGAAACGCACGAAAGACAAGTGATGGACAGAGAGGCTCTCGTATACCTGGATCTCGACGGCGTTCCGCACCTCATGGGACGTCTGTGGGCCCGTTCGCGCAAGAACAGGGAAAGCGCCACCTTCGAATACGACAAGACATGGCTGGAAAATCCCGCGCGATTCTCTCTCGAGCCAGCCCTGCAGGTTGGTCCTGGTCCGTTTCACACGCCGGCAGACACGCCCATGTTCGGCGCCGTCGGCGACTCCGCGCCCGACCGTTGGGGGCGTGCGCTCATGCGCCGCATGGAACGCAGGCGCGCGGAACGCGAGGGCGGCGCGCCGCGCACGCTCCAGGAAATCGACTTCCTGCTGCAGGTGGACGACAAGGCACGTCTGGGCGCGCTGCGCTTTGCGGAAAAAGAGGGCGGACCCTTCCTGCGGGAGGAAGGCGTAAAGCGCATCCCCCCTCTGATCGAGCTCCCGAAACTGCTCTCCGCGGCCGAACGCGTGATGGAAGAGAACGACACCGAAGAGGAACTGCGCATGCTGTTTGCGCCCGGCTCCTCTCTTGGCGGCGCGAGGCCCAAGTCTTCCGTCAGGGAAAAGGACGGCCATCTCGCCATCGCGAAATTCCCACGGAAGGACGATGAAATCAACACGGTGGTCTGGGAAGCGGTCGCACTGTCCCTCGCGAAGAAATCTGGTATTCCCATCCCCCAATCCCGTGTCGAAAACATCACTGGCAAGCCTGTGCTCCTCCTGCGACGCTTCGACCGCGACGGTGAACGGCGTATTCCGTTCCTCTCCGCGATGAGCATGCTCGGATCGAAAGACAGAGAAACCCGAAGCTATCTGGAAATTGTCGACGCGTTGCGCCAGCACGGTGCTGCGCCGCAAGCCGATATGGAAGCGCTGTGGCGGCGGCTGGTTTTCAACATACTGATCTCCAACACCGACGACCACCTGCGGAATCACGGTTTTCTGTACGAAAGCCAGGCGGGCTGGCGCCTCTCGCCCGCTTACGACCTCAACCCGGTGCCGACCGACATCAAACCGCGCATTCTGAGCACCGCGATCAACGAAGACGACACCACGGCCTCGCTCGCTCTGGCGGTGGAGGTGGCGGGGTATTTCGAACTGGACGACAGCAAAGCGCGCGAGATAGCAAAACAGGTCGGTAAGGCCGTCTCTAAGTGGCGCGCCGAAGCCGCACGGCATGGTCTCGCCAAAGGCGAAATCGACCGCATGGCGTCGGCATTCGAGCATGATGATCTGAAAGCGGCTCTCGCAGCGCGGTAAGTAAAAAGAGCGGCACGATGCACGGCATGTTGTTTGCCTTCAAAGACAATTTCTTTTCCCGCTCGGGGCTAAACGCCTACCTCGACTGGCAGACCCGCTTCATCGAAATCCTTGCATTCAAAACCGCCAAAGTTGCCAGGATATCCGAGTTGATTTGAAATGATCCGGGTTTGGCCGATCGTCTGATCGTCGCATTCATGCGTATGGCCATACACCCAGAGGGCTGGCTGGTGGATCCCAATGATCTCCACCATGTCCAGGGAATTGAACGCCGGCGTGAGAGGGCCGCCCTTGTATTTGGAGTTGGGATTGATGACCGGTGCATTATGGCTGACAACCACGCGCGGACCGCTTAGATCCTTGCGAAACCAGTTCAGCAATTTCGACGAGAAGCTTTTGTGTAGCGCAATCGAATCTGCTGGCGTGAAAGGCGTTTCGTCGGGGTTATAGATGAGTCGGTAATCATTCATTTGAGAACTGGCGGTCTCCATGGCGCGCAAATCGGCGCCGTTGAAATCCGTCCACATCGTGCCGCCGAAGAAGTTGACACCGCCGATGCTGACCTCTTCATCAAGCAGCAGTTTCACATGCGGATGTCTGTCTTCGAGCCACGCCTTGAACCTTTTGTCCTCTTCGTTCATTGGCCGCCGCGTGTAATATTCGTGGTTTCCCGTCACATAGAGGACTGGTTTCCTCCACTTCCGCAGAATCTGCTCGAGCGGCTCATAATCCCTGAGCGTGACGATATCGCCTGCGAGGATCATGACATCTGCGTGCACCGTCGGGGGCAACATCCAGCCCGAGCCAAATTCAAGATGCAGGTCGCTATAAGTAATGATTCTCATGCTCGTAAGAGAATGCTTGTTTGAACACGTCTTTCTCAAGTACCAGATCTCCTCCGACTGGGCAGCAGTTTTTTGCACCGTCGGGATGTGTAAGAGGACAACTATCATCATCGGTGCTTCGACTCGGGGCGGAGCCCGGTGAACTAAACACGACGACATAAGTAATTGCGCATAGTGGAGGGTTGTGGTTTCATGGAAGGATGAAACCACTTACCATTGCGGACTCTGCCACGATCGTTCCCGGACTGCAGGATGAGATTCGCCGCTCGGAAGAATCTCGCTACGATCACCGTCTCCATGGAGTGCTTTTGGTAGCCCAGGGTATGACCTGCCCGGAGGTGGCACACCTTCTGGGCGATGCGCCACGATCGGTGGAATATTGGGTGGGTCGTTTTGAAAGAGACGGCCTGGCCGGATTGTTGGAGGGAGAACGACCGGGACGGCCCCGACGCTTGACGGAAAAACAACTGAAGGCGGTGGATCAAATTCTGCGCCACCCGCCCCGGGAGATTGGTCTGAGTGGGAACCTCTGGGATGGAAAAACACTCAGTACCTGGATTGAGCAAAGGTACGGCGTTGCTATCGGTGTTCGGCAGTGCCAGCGTATGTTCCGGCAGTTCGGCTTTCGGTTGCGTAAACCACGCCCCGCGCTGGCCCATGCCGATCCCGTTGTGCAAAAAGCACATAAAAAAAACTCCAAGATTTGATGCAGGACGACAGCGTCGATCTTTGGGCGACCGACGAAGTGCACTTTCAGCAGCATGGCTCGCGCTGCCGCATGTGGATCCCGCCAGAAATCAAGGACCCTGTCCTACTGCATGCTCCCACTCGCAAGAGCGTGGGGTATTTCGGGGCCGTGCGCTTGCGGGATGGGCGCTTTGTGTTCCGTCTGGAAACCGGCAAATTCAATGGAGACAGCTTCCTACAGTTTCTCCAGCAACTCCGCTCCGCCAGCCGGGGGACCCGGAGACGGGTTGTGATCATCTCCGACAATGCCCGGTATCACCACTCCCGCCTGCACCGACCGTGGCGGGACCAACACGCCCATGACTTTGCTTTGGACTTCCTTCCCCCGTACAGTCCCGAACTCAATCCGATCGAGCGAGTGGAAGGCGAAGGAGGATATTTTCGGCGGAATCACATGGTGCCGGTGCCAGAGGTGGCCAACTGGGAGGCCCTGAACCTGCACTTGCGGGAACAATCCAGGCGGGACGAGGAGCGCAGGATCGGCGATCGGAGCCAGAGCGTAGGCGCAGGGATGACGCTGGAGCGAGAACATCTGCGGGCCCTGGCGGAGGAAGGCTTCGATCTAGCGTCGGTTCATTTTCCGCAGGTAAACGGGGGCGGATGTGTAAGGGTGCTGACCAACTTCTATTCGGTTCCAGTTCCGGTGGGGGTGGAAGTGCAAGCCAAGGTGCACTCGGCGTACGTGGAGATCTGGCACCAGGGACAGTGCGTGGCCAGACACGAACGCTGTTTCGACCGACAGCAGAAGATCCTGAACCTGGAGCACTACCTGGATGCGCGCTGACGAAGTGCCAGGAGCTTTGGCGGGTTCGACCCCGT
>Ga0208035_1000197_pt1 | contig 12477 bp, 7 predicted proteins | sample June2015DPH_11_1_FD_184704 | JGI IMG/M metagenome (GOLD analysis project Ga0208035, IMG submission 184704) | Peatland microbial communities from SPRUCE experiment site at the Marcell Experimental Forest, Minnesota, USA - June2015DPH_11_10... | ecosystem: Environmental > Terrestrial > Soil >...
AATTGCGCTTCTCCAGCGGTATCGCCACTTGCTCCACGATCTCCAAACCGAAGCCCTCCAAAGCAGGAATATGCATGGGAGTATTCGACAACAGACGAATGCGCCGAATGCCCAGCTCCGACAATATCTGCCCGCCCAGGCCAATGGCTCTCAGAATGCGCCCGCTCCGCGCCTGCGAACCTTCGCGCGCGCGCAGCGCCTGGTGCAGCACCAACCGGCCAACTTTCGCGTCAGGCGCAGTTTGCAAAGCCGCTGCCCCTGCCGGATCGAAGACGCTCGCCGCGGTCGGCGCGTGATCGATCTCAAAGCCCCGCGAGGTGTTATGCAGATAGAGCAGCACTCCGCAACCCTCCTCGGCAATCATGCGCATCGATTGATCCAGCGTTTCGCGGCAATGGCAGTCGGCGGCAAACAGGTCGCCCGCCGTGCAGCGTGTGTGAACGCGCACCAGCACGGCGCGCTCGCAAGGAGTCTGCGCTTCCGCCTCGCTAGTCGCCGCGCCCGCCGAGAAAGCTGGGCAATCGGCGCAAAGGTCGCCGCGCACCAGTGCAATGTGGCTCTCGCCGCCATTCACCTCGCTCTCATAGACAATCATGCGAAACTCGCCGTAGCGCGTCTGAATGCGGCTTTCACCGCTGCGTATAATGGTCCGCTCGTGGCGTAGACGATAGCGGATCAACTCCGCCACGGTAAGAATCAGCAGCCCGTGTTGCTTGCAAAATGGAATCAGGTCCGGAATGCGCGCCATCTCGCCGTCGTCGCGCATGATCTCGCAAATCACGCCTGAAGGATTGAGCCCAGCCAGCCGCGCCAGATCGACTGAAGCCTCGGTCTGCCCGGCCCGCACCAGCACACCGCCCTTGCGCGCGCGCAGCGGGAAGATATGGCCGGGACGCGCCAGATCGGCCGCGGTCGAGCCCTGCGTAATCGCCGTCCGAATAGTGTGCGACCGATCAGCCGCCGAGATACCCGTCGTCACCCCTTCGCGTGCTTCGATGGTCTCTGTAAACGCCGTGCCAAAACGCGAGGAGTTCTGCTGCGACATTGGAAATAGCCGCAGATAGTCGGCACGTTCCTCGGTCAGCGTAAGGCAAATCAGGCCGCGGCCATATCGGGCCATGAAGTTGATCTTCTCCGGCGTCACAAACTCCGCTGCCAGGGTAAGGTCGCCTTCGTTCTCGCGGTCCTCGTCGTCGACCACAACCACCATGCGCCCAGAACGGATCTCGGCTACGGCCCCGGGGACGTCGGTAAAAGGAAGCTCGAAGGTGCGTGCGGACTCTGGCATGGCGCTCTTCTATTCTCGCCCATGGCAGCCACAAACGGCAAAAGCTCCGCATCAGACGCCCAGGGTGTGGATTGCCGAAGCGCCCACACCCCGGGGGACCACAGTTTACGGAAGCACGTAGCGCAGGTTTACGAACTCCATGAATACATGTGCATCTTTGGGCTGACCTGGCGCAACGTACCAAGGGTCGCGAAGGACATAAGAACTCTGGGTAATGATCTGCAGAGCACCATAGGGAGGCTTCTGCCAAAGTGTACTGATGCTGGCGAAGGTTGCTTCTTTGATCGCTCGATTATTTGTGCTTGCGCTGCCCGGAAATCCGTAGCCAACGTAGGTCGCTGTTTTGATATCCGGATCGAGGCCGTAGCGCCGCTGATAATAGGCGCCGCTCACGTAGCTCGCGATCGTGGTGCGCTTGTCGATACTCCACTCAAAGCCGCCAATTCCCGAGCCGGAGTGTATCAAGGCCGCGTGGAAAGGCGAGGTAACAGTGCCATTCTGCAAGACGACGAAGCCCGGTCCCATGCCGCCGATATAACGGCCGCCACCGTCACTCCAATAGCCGATCGTAATCAGGTGGAATCCCTTGAACAACTCAAGATTGAAATCGCCGACCACGGCGCCGCCCTGGCGCGCATCGTGTACCGAAATGGCTTTAGTGACAGATGCCGGCGTGTCGATACGTGTCGCCGTCAGCAACCCGGCCACGCCCGTGTGCCAATGCAAACCGCGCACATTGCAATCCAAGGTCGTTTTCGCAATGACGTCGGGATAGAAATTCGGCGTAGCCGTAGCGCCGCCACTGCCGGTGCTCGAGTTAATGTCAGTTTCCGTGTTGCTAAACAGAGTCGGGAAGGTGACGGCGCTGCCGCTGAACTGCTCCGGGTCTTCGACTGAGAGGCCGGCGGCCCAATATGTCGTCGGGTGGTAGACAAACCGGAATTGCGTCTGGCGCGCATAGGTCAGGCCGGTCTGATAGCTGGTATCGAGATGGAAGGTATTGAACAAATCGGCAAGAAACGGAGAGAGTGCTCTGCGCGTGGGCGTAAGCAGTGACCATCCCTGGCCGCCCAGAAATTCCCATTTTCCGCGCGTCAGATTGAGATAATAGACGCGCATGCGGAGTGTATTGCTGTTGGTGCTGACATAGGCATTCCCCGGCAGATACCCGTTGAAGTCGGCCTCAAGATAACCGTACGCCTTGATTTTTCCCAGCGCTTCATCCACCTTGATTCCGATGCGCGAAGACTGCGCTGTCAGACGAGTTTCGCTGAGTCCGCCCGCCACTGTATTGCTGAAGGGGATCGATTGAAAATTTGTGCCCAGTCCGCTTCCGACGTCTGTGCTGCGATAGTAGCCTGTGAAGTCGATCCATCCGCTGGGGGTGAAGGTGGCATGACCGAGACGGAAGTAAAGATCGCCCGGCGGCAACGGGGTCGCGGGCTTGATGCTGGCGGCAACCGCGAGACTCGCAGCAGGCGTGCGCAGCGCAAGAACGGCCGTCTTCAGCTGCGCAGCATCTGCTCCACTATCGACGTCGCTCAAGGTTGGAACTCCCGGAGCAACGCCAAGCCGCTGTTGACGGAGCGACTCAATCTCTTTGCCTTGCCTGTCCAGTTCCTGGCGCATCAGGCGCATCGCATCCGCCTGTTCTTGCATAGCCTGCTGCGCCTTTTCGAGCGCATGCAGCAGTTCCGCCGGCTTTGGGGCGACAGCTTCGGCGCTGCTCACGGCCGATGTTTGCGTGGTGGGCGGCGCTACCGCGCCGGGTTCTTGCGCGCAAGACATTGTCGCAAAGATGGTGCCTATAAGAAGAATGAAAACAGCTGCAGAAGTGATGGCTTTCATCGAGAGTCTTCCTTTCTTATCTCTCCGCTTTCTAAATGCGTCGCGCGGTTTGGGGATCTTTCGTCAAACGGAAACTCCTGATCTCGCGGTCGAGCTCGCCGGCAAGCTTGGTCAATTCGTGACTGGCTTGCGTGGTTTCTTCGGCGGCCGTGGAAACGCTGGACGAGACTTCGCAAATGCCGGCCAGCGCCTGACTGATCTCCTGGCTCGCAGCCGCCTGTTCAGTGGAAGCGGCAGCGATCATGCCAATCTGTTCTCCAGAACGATTCGCGAGAGTGATGATGGCGTCTAATGTGCGGCGTGCGCCTTCGCTTTCGGTAAGTCCCAAGTCGACGCTGGATTTCCCCGTCTCCATCAACATCAAAGTTTCGTGAGTCTCGCTCTGGATGGTGGTGATGGTGCCGGCGATCTCTTCTGTCGCTGACTTTGTGCGTTCCGCCAGCCTCCGCACTTCGCCCGCTACGACCGCAAAACCGCGTCCTTGCTCACCGGCGCGCGCCGCCTCGATGGCCGCATTCAGGGCCAGCAGGTTGGTCTGCTCAGAGATCTCACGAATAGCGGTGACGACGTTTCCAATCTCTTTGGAACGCTTGGCGAGCGATGCCATTTTTTCTACGGTTTCGTTGGTGGAGTTGCTGATGCCGCGCATCCGCTCGACCGTATGGTCTATTGCTTCTCCGCCCTCGGTCGCTGTCCGCGCCGCCTCCTGGCTGGCCACGTTAGCCTGCTCGGCGTTCTGCGAGACCTCGCCAACCGTGGCTGCCATCTGCTGAGTGGCAGTCGCAATCACGTTTGCTTTGCTGCATTGAGTCTGCACGTCGGCTGAACTTTTTTCAGCGCACGCGGAAAGTTCCGCCGCCGCTTTTGTGATGGTTTCCACGCCCTGCTGCATGGAGTTGAGCAATCCGCGCACGGTGCCGACCGCCGTATTCAGCGCTGTGCCCATGCGGCCGATTTCGTCGCTGCTTTGAACCATCACGGTTTCGGTCAGGTCTTTGGCGGCCATCGTCTCCAGTACGTGGGTCGCGCGCAACAGCGGAGGCGCAATTGCACCGGTCAATAGCCAGCCGATTGTGCCGCTCAGCAGGATGGTAAGAGCTAGCGTAATCAGGACCAACAAGCGAATCGATTTGAAGGTGGCGGCGGCGTCCAAACAGCGCTGCTGGCTGGTCTGCGTGTTGATTGCCATCGCCTTGTTAATCGCCGCGTCGGCGTGGCGAAAGACGAGGGCATTGGCGCCTACGGTCTGCTCGCTGGCCGGCGCCTTTTGTCCGGTGGCCAGCAAGGATATGGTCTGGTCGCTGGCATCCTGATATGCATAAAACTCTTGGCGCGTGGATTCAAAAAGAGTTCGCTCTTGAGAATCGGTGTTCGTGGCAGAATAGGCCGCGGCGGCATCCTTGAACGCTTGCGACGTGCGCTTGCGGGTTTTTATGTAGTAGTCGGTACACTCCGCTTTGTCGCAGAGCAGGATGCCCATGTCGGCACGGCGATAGATCTGCATCGCCGAATTCATCTCTGCCAAACGATGCGAGGAAGGCAGTGCGATCGCGGCCAGGTTCGTCGTGGATTGATTAACCTTGCTCATGCCTGACAGGGCAATGACGCCGAGCAGCGCACAGAGGGCACAAACCAGCCCGAAAGCCAGAAGAAACTTGCCCGCTACGGGTAAATTACGGACTATTCCCATGGACCTCTCCGGTGACAGACACGTGGGCGCGAATGACAAGTGGCTAACAGCCCCCACGACTGGGTCAGCCGGAGTGTCGCTTATGAATGAATCCGCGAAAACACCCGTGTGTGATAGCAGTATCGGGAGTATGGAAGGCGGTCTTTAGTTCCGGGGCGAGCTGTAGAAATTAGGTTTCCCGCAAAGGGATGCTTCCCGAAGTGTTTTACGGTGCTGGCACAATGATGATTGCGTAGAGTAAGAGCCTGATGGCGCGCAATCATTCTGCGAACGTCACGATGAAAGTATCTTTCTGCAGGGGATCAGAAATAGACCGAACGCCGTGAAAAGCGCCTTCGTAAAGAAGCCAGAAGAAGTTCCATCTACGTTTTGACAGTCGCGACGGTCACCCTTACATTAATTTCGATTCTTCGCCCCAGTCGCAGGGGATTTCGCGGCGCTTCTCGGAGCTCTCCGCGGCCCATTCCAGAAGGCGCGCTACACGCCACGCGTCCACCGGAGCGACAGGCGCTAGCGCTTTGCCGAGCAGGGCATCGCGAATGCCGGCGTAGTAGAGGCGATAGTCGCCGCGGACGGGCTCGACAGGCCTTGTGACCATGCCGCCGTCTACGTCTACGCAGAGGGTGCCCCAGTGGGCGGATGGTTCCTGCCCCCAGGCCGGGTCTTCAATACGGGTGACTTTGCTCAGCGCGGCTTCTTGCGGGTCGACGCCATGCTTCCAGTAGTTGCCCTTGGTTCCGCGCAGGTGATAGCGGGGCCGCGGCAAGGACGAGAGGCAGTTGCAACCTAGTGAGACCGAAAAGCCTGGATAGAGCAGACGGATGGTGAAGGCATCGTTCGAGCCTTGGCCGTCGCGCTCTCGGCGGACGTCGGCCCACACTGCTTCGGGCTTGCCGAAGAGCGTCAGCACTTGATCGCCGATGTGCGTTCCGAGGTCGAGCAACTGCCCTCCACCCTGGGCCGGATCGTCTTTCCATGTCGAACCCGGAGTCCAGCGGTCGAATGTGGATTCAAGATGGACGAGACGACCAAGCGAACCCTCATGCAACAGTTTCTGGACTGTCTGGAAGTCACTGTCCCAGCGCCGGTTGTGAAACGGAGCCAGCAACACACCCTGAGCGGTCGCCAGCTTGATCAATTGGGCGATCTCGGTTGAAGAGATGGACATTGGCTTGTCTACGACTACATTTTTGCCGGCTTCAAGAATCTGCTTGGCTACCTCGAAATGGCTGCCGCTGGGCGTTGCCACGACGAAGAGGCCGAGCGACGAATCCGCGAGCATGGCCTCAAGGGTGCGGTGGGTGGTGATGCCGGGATAGCGCTCGGCGGCATTGTTGGTGTGGCGCTCGACGACTGAGGCCAGTTCCAGCCCTTCAACAGACGCGATCAGCGGTGCATGAAAGACCCGCCCTGCCATTCCGAAGCCCACCACGCCGACACGAATCATCGATTCCTCCAGTTAACCTTCAAGTTTATAACGGGTCTCGGCCAGTCCGTAGAGCCGTCGCCAGACCAGGCGATTCATGGTGACCACCATGGTGGCCATCAGAACGGTGGCGAGCAGCAGGACGGAAAAGTTGCCGCGATCGGTGGCAGCGCTGATCTGCGCTCCCAGGCCAAGCGTTTGAAGGGTCTTGTCTCCAATGTGAAAGTATTCGGCGATGATGGAGGCGTTCCATGCGCCGCCTGAGGCAGTGATCATGCCGGTAATCAGATAGGGAAAGATTCCCGGCAAAATGACTTTGGTCCAGCGCTGCCAGCGGGTGAATTTGTAAACGGCGGCGGCTTCTTTCAGGTCGGAAGGAAGAGCGATGGCTCCGGCGATGACGTTGAAGAGGATGTACCATTGGGTTCCCAGCAACATCAGGGCAATGGAGCCGATGCCGAGGCCGCCGCCCAATCGGATAAGCGCCAGCAGCAGGACTGGAAACAAGGCCGTGGCCGGGATGGAAGCAACCACTTGTGTGATGGGCTGAAGAATCTGGGCGAGCCTGGGGTTAAGGCCAATGGTCACGCCGACGGGGATGGTCCACAGCGCAGCGATGAGCAGGGTAGCGTTGACGCGGAGATAGGTGGCGCCCGCACCCAAAAGCAGAAGCCGAATTTCAGCCCAGCCGACGCCGTGGACGATCAGAATGGCGCGGGAAGCGCCCCAGAAGATGGCCAGAACGGCGAAGACACAAAAGAAGATCGTGAGCACTCGGCCGCCTTTGTCCGTTGGCTGGTCGACCGGCTGCACGACGCGGCATTCGCGGGTGCGCGAGAGCCGGTGGTAGATGCGCTCTTCCAACGTGCTCCAGGCACGAGACGGCAGGCTGGTGACTGCGCTGGGCCGCCGAAACAACGCGAGAATCGGTGAGGTGACGCGGGAAGCGGACTCGACCTGCTCGAATTTGAATTTGTCGCTCCAGGCGATCAACGGACGCCAGATCAATTGATCCGTGGCCACGATGATGAGCACTAGAACCGTGAGGCCCCAGAGCAGTGCGTGCGTATTGACGGGGTCGGCGGAGGCGGCGGTTTGCAGATAGCTGCCCAGGCCGGGCAGGCGGAACATGCGCTCGCCCAGCGGGAACATTTCGCAGGCGATCAGAAAGAACCATCCACCGGCGACCGAGACAATCGAGTTCCAGATGAGGCCAATGGTCGCAAAAGGCATCTCCAGTTGCCAGAAGCGCTGCCAGGCCGAAAAGCGGTAGATGCGCGTGGCTTCGATCATCTCTCTCGGAATGCTCTTCAGCGAGGAGTAGAAGCTGAAGGCCATGTTCCAGACCTGGCCGGTAAAGATGAGCAGGATGGAACCCATTTCGATGCCCAACTGGTGGCCGGGAACGAGGGCAATCATCGCCAGCATGACGCCGGGCAAAAAGCTGAGCACGGGGATGGATTGAAGAATGTCGAGGACGGCGATCATTCCGGTCTCGATGCGGGGGTTGTAGGCGGCCATGTAGCCGTAGCTGACAGCGAAGATCAGGCTGAGCAGATAGGCAATGGCGATGCGCACGACGGAGTAGAAGGCATAAAGCGGCAGCGCGCGCGCGGAGAGCGAGATGGTGACGGCCGGCACCGGGCGGGCGAGCCAATAGGTCGCCATATGAAACATGGCAAAGAGCAGAGCCAGACCGACCGCTCCCACGGTGAGATCAGTGAGAACGGGCCAGGTGCGCTCAGCTACCAGCGAGCGCGAGAGAGTGTGCTGAAGCTTCACTGGGCCTCCCCGCTAGAGGCGATTTCCTCGTCTTGCGCGTCGGGCAAGATGAAGCGACGGTGTCCGGCGTCGTAGTCGAAAAGCTCGGCATAGCGACCCCAGGTGACGGCGGTTTCGATCTGGCGCTGGCACTCTTCTTCGCTGAACTGTTCGTCGAGCATGTCGAGGAAGAACTCATCGGGAACGGTGTGGTCGCGCTTGGCCTCGAGCGCCCGTCTTATCTGGCGGAAGAGCAGGATGTGGGTCACCGCGGCTTCTCGGAAGAGCTCCTTTTGGCGAAGGATTTCTGAGTTTGCGAACTCCGTGCCGCTCGAGGTGATTGTCGCATCGCCCTCTTCAATTTGGAGGAAGCCGAGTAACTGCGCTGCGTCCACAATGGGTAGCAGGTCGTCGATCTCAAAGCTCAGGTCATCGGCTAAGCGATAAATGTCGTCGCGGCCTCCTTTGTCGAGCAAGAGTTCGAGCAGGCCGGCGATGCCACCGGGGCGAGCGTGGGGCAGCATCTGGTAGTGCATCTGGCGCTGGTCGCGCGCGGTGATCGTCTGATCGGGCGCTTCGGCGGGAACCACATCGGGCCGGGTCAGCACTTTGTAGATGTAGTCGACCAGCTGCGTGAATGGCTCGGATTTGCGGTCGCGGGGTTGAGCGATCTGGACCTTGAAGTCGGTGCGAATGTGGCCGGGATTTCTGCCCAGCACGATGATCCGATCAGCCAGCAGGACAGCCTCTTCGATGTTGTGCGTGACCAGAAAGACGGCTTTGGTGGGCATGGTTTTATTGGCCCAGAGCTCGAGCAATTCACTGCGCAGGTTCTCGGCGGTCAGTACGTCAAGGGCGCTGAACGGCTCGTCCATGAAGAGTACTTCCGGCTCGACGACCAAGGCGCGGGCAAAGCCGACACGCTGCTTCATGCCGCCCGATAATTCTTTCGGGTAGGCGGCTTCAAATCCGTCCAGACCCACAGTGTCCAGCATTTTCATGCTACGTTCGCGTCGTTCGTCAGGAGCGATGCCGCGAGCCTGGAGCGGAGCTTCAACGTTCTCTAGCACCGTAAGCCAAGGAAAAAGCGCAAAGCTTTGGAAGACAATTGAGACGTTGATCTCCGCGCCGGCAATCGGTTTCTCATGCCAGTAGACCTGGCCGGCGGTGGGCGTTGAGAGGCCGCTTAACATGCGCAGCATTGTCGATTTGCCTGAGCCGGAGGGACCGAGCAACGCGACGATCTCTCCGGGGACGATGGAGAGGTCGGTGGCGGAGATGACCTGAATGCGGTTCTGACTGGGCTGCGCGTAGTATTTCTCGACCTGCTCGGCGCGAATGATCGCTTCGAGAGCCGGGGTGGGGATCGTGGCCGAGGTCTGGCCTTCGCTGGGGATGCCCGCTTGCTGCATGGCTGATTCTCCGGTTGGGGTCCGCAGGCTGGAACCGCGGCTGGTGGTCGTCTTCAGTATATGATTGCGCGGTTACGGCGCGATGAACAAGAGATTACGAGATAAGTAGCGCGGCTACAACTCCCGCCGTCCCTCCATCGCTCGCGCCATCGTTACCTCATCGGCGTATTCGATGTCGCTACCTGCGGGAACGCCGGTGGCGATGCGGGTGATGCGCACGGGATAGGCGCGCAGCGCGCTCGCTAGCCAATGGGCGGTCGCCTCGCCTTCGAGAGTGGGACTGGTGGCCAGTATGACCTCGTCCACTTCGCCGCGCTCGACACGGCCCATCAATGTGCTGGTGCGCAACTGCTCTGGGCCTACGCCATGCAGCGGCGAGAGCGTGCCGTGCAACACATGATAGACGCCCTGGTAGCCGGCTTCCGCACCGCGCGCGCGCTCGACGGCGGCAATGCTGGTGGGCTCTTCGACGACGCAGACCTGGCGATGGTTGCGCGTCACGTTGGCGCAATATGCGCAGGGATCGACATCGGTGACATTGTTGCAGACCGAGCAGAGACGCAGGCTGGCTTTGAGGCCGCGTACTGCCTCAGCCAGCGCTGCGGCGTCCTCGTCGGTGGAGCGCAGAATGTGGAAGGCGAAGCGCTGGGCGCTTTTGGTGCCCACACCCGGCAGCTTCTTCAACTCTTCAATCAGCCGCGCCATCGGCTCGGCATAGCGGGTCACGGATTGCGCCTCCTGAAAGCAGTGGATAGTGGACAGTGGTCAGTGTGTTGAGAGCCGTGATTTAGCTAATTCCCGGCAGCTTGAGTCCGCCTAGAATTCCTTGCACGCTGGATTGTATGGCCTCGTCGGCTTTGCGGCCGGCTTCATTGACCGCGGCCACCACCAAGTTTTCAAGCATTTCCACGTCGGGCTTGTCGCCGCTGAGGCCAATCACCGCCGCCGGCTCAATGCGAATCTTGAGAAGCTGCTTCTTGCCATTCATGGTTGCAGTGACAGCGCCGCCGCCGCTGGTTCCATCGACTATCGTTTGGGCGAGTTTGCGCTGAACCTCTTCTTGCATCTGGTTGGCTTGCGAGAGCATCTCGCCGATTTTTAGCGGATTAATCATTGATTATTCTCCTACATGCCCGCGAAAAGCATACCTCAGGGGCTAAAGCCCACGTTCATTCTGTTGCTTTGCGGCACGACTAAAGTCGTGCCCTGACGCTTCTATCAGCTCCAATATGAGTTCTTAACGAGCATGATAGAACAGCAATTACTTCTGCCACGGCTCGACGACAGCGTGGCGGAACAGAGCTTATTTTTGACGCAGATCTACGACGCTGCGGACTTCGGCTTTGAATATCTCTCGCGCTCGTTGCACCATTGGATTGGCTAGTGCTGTTTCTTGGATGCTTCCCACCATAGGCGCGGCCATGGGCGTCGCACTCGACGTCGCGCCTTCTCCGGGAACCACCAGAAAGCGAGAGGGCGCGCCCAGCCGTTGCAACTCCTGACGAATAATCTTCTCCGCCGCGGCATTGACTGTCAAAGCCAGCATCTTTTTGCCCATGCCGGGCACCTCGATGCGGAGGCTCGTGCCGTCAATTGTCCATGTGCCTGATCCGAGCAACTGGGCCGCCGAGACGTGACCGCCCTCGACCAACGCGCAGCCGACGGCGTGACGGATGGCTTCGATGCTGGGAGTACTGGTTGGCGATACAGCAGCCTGTGGAGCCTTGGCCAGCGCGCCTTCGGTGAGCGTTTCTGTGTAGCCTGTCGCGGGCGCGGCCGTGACTAAAAAAGGTGTTGCGGATTGAACTGTGCTGGGTGCGGGAGCAGAGGTTTGCCGCTCCATGGTGGCCGCTGGCGAACTCGCTGGCTGGTTGGACTCCATCTTCGGACCGGAGCCCCAGCTTCCGCCTGCCGGGCCAAAGGGCGAGAGCGCTGGAGCCGCGGGCGGAGCAGCAGGTGCGGTTGCACGCGCCGGGCTTGCCGGGCTAGGCCGGGGGGCCGAAGTCTGCGCCGGAACGGACGGGCCAGCACGAAAACCACCCGTAGCACCTACGCCGCTCAGGAGTTCTTCCAACGGCAAGAGGCGCTGTGCATGAATCAGTTTCAGCAGGCCTAGTTCCAAATGGAAGCGCTGCTCCTGGCGATAGTTCAGGTCGTCGAAGGTGCGCAGCACGATTTGCAAGTTGCGCGTGAGTTCTTCTTCGGTAAACAAAAGCGCGGTGCGCATGGCGCGGGCGCGCTCATCGCCGCTGATTTGCAGCAGTTCGGTTTGCTCGCCGCCGATTTTGGCCATCAACGTATTGCGCAGGTAGCGAACCATCTGCCGAGCCAGCGATGAGGGGCTGTGCCCGGCATTCACCAGCAGATTCAATTGCTCCATCAGTTCGGCGCTCTGGCCTTGGGCAACCGCCTCCAATAGCCGCTCGAAGACTGCGTTCGGTACGGCGCCCATTAGCTCGCGAATCTGGACCGCTGACAGCACGGCGCGGCCATTTTCGACGGGAGCAGAGGCAATGGCCTGATCCATGATCGACAAGGCGTCGCGCATCGATCCATCGCCGGCTTCAGCCAGCAGGGCGAGCGCAGCGTCTTCGGCCTCAACCTCTTCTTGCCCGGCGATCATTTTCAACTGCGCCAGAATGTCGTCGAATTTGACGGCGTGAAAGCTGAAGTGCTGGCAGCGCGAGCGGATGGTCTGGGGAATGTCTTCAGGCTGCGTGGTGGCCATCATGAAGATGACATGCGCTGGAGGCTCTTCGAGGGTTTTGAGCAACGCGTTGAAGGCCGCGTCGGTAATCTGGTGCGCTTCGTCGAGGATGTAAATTTTGTAGCGGTCGCGCGAGGGTGCGTAGCGGGCGGCGTCGCGGAGTTCGCGAATCTCGTCGATGCCGCGATTGGTGGCCGCGTCGATTTCGATTACGTCGGTGGCGTTGCCCTGGCGAATCTCGATGCACGAATCGCAAACGCCGCAAGGCTCGGGCGTGGGGCGGGCTTCAGTTCCAATCTCCGTCCGGCAGTTGAGGGCCTGGGCGACGATGCGCGCGATGGTGGT